>Ga0068860_100003285_pt1 | contig 16646 bp, 11 predicted proteins | sample KBSSwiS32_FD_66597 | JGI IMG/M metagenome (GOLD analysis project Ga0068860, IMG submission 66597) | Switchgrass rhizosphere microbial communities from Kellogg Biological Station, Michigan, USA - KBS Switchgrass S3-2 | ecosystem: Host-associated > Plants > Roots > Rhizosphere > Soil ... | reverse complement strand
TGCTCGATGACGAGGTCCGGCCGTAGCTCGTCCAGGATGAAGCGGAGGTGCCGCTCGGTGAGGAAGTTGCCGACCCCCGAGATGACTCGCCGGATGCCCAGCGCGCGCGGGTCCTCGCCGTGCGCCTTCACCTGCTGGACGAACGAGACCACGCCGCCCGGCGTGGCGATGAGCGTGTCCGTCTCCGGGCGGCGCGCGAGCTCCAGCACCGGGGGAAACTCCGCGGCGTCGCTGAACGCGGAGCCCTCCGCGCGAAGGGTCAGCCCCAGCCGCTCCGCCGCCCAGATGAACGACCGCGCCACCGCGCCGAAGCTGGGCGAGCCGATGATGGCGCCGCCGCCCTCCGGCGCGCCCGCGGTGATGAGCGCGAACGCGGAGGACTCGCAGAACGATCTCCGGAACGTCCACTCGTCCCATGCCTGCTCGGTGGGGACGCCCAGCTCCGTGCCGCTGGTGTGGAAGCGGTGGGCCACCAGCGACTCGTATCCGGGGAGCCGGAGGTCCGCGGCCGCATCCCAGTAGGTCCGCTTCGCCAGCGGCGGGAACGCGAGCACCGCCATGTACGGATCGGCGCGGATCCGTTCGTCGGACAAGGTGACGCGCTCGCGGTGGAAGCGGCTCCGCTTCGCCGCCAGCAACCCCGCCGTCAGGGCCCGGGTCTGGATCTCCCGCCACACGGGGGCCGGCGTGCGCGTCCACACGTCCTCGAATTCGCGGCGGGTGGCGGGGCCCCGGTCCAGCACCAGCGAGAGCCGGGCGGCGTCGTGATCCAGGGAGCTCATCCGCACGGCGCGCCCTCCGCCAGCCGCTCCGCCGCCGCGCGGAGCGCCTCCGGGGAATGCCGGCGCGACCGGATGCACGACTCGTGCGGAGCCGCGCACAGGAAGCACCGCCGGGGCGCCGCGCCCACGGATTCGCGGGACAGCTTGCCGCCCTCTCCGTGGCAGTCGATGTCCAAGAGCCGGGCCCAGGGCGCTCGCTCCTCCACCCGGCACATCAGCCGCTTCACGTCGCGGGCGGGGAGCTCCGTGCGGAACAGCCCGTAGTACCCCGCGGCGTCGAGGCGCTCGTCGACCGGTCCCTGCCCAAGCGCGGCCGCCACCGCACGCATCCCCGCCCGGAACACGCTGGTGAACGGCGGCCCGCCCTTCGGCCAGCCGGGGACGTTGAGGGTGACCTCCACCAGCGCGCCCGGCCGCCCCAGCTCCCGCTCCCGGCGGGCGAGGTACCGGCGTTCGCGCGCATCGAGCACGCTATGCAGCGGCGAGGTGTCCATGCTCATGAAGCTTCGTCAGGAAGAGGAGCGCGGCGAGCATGTCCCCCGCGGCCGCGCCGCTGAGCCTGTGCCGGAGGAGGAGGCGCTCGAACGCCATCACGTTCCGCGCGCCGCCGGGGTGGAGGACGCTGCCCTGGGCCAGGAGCCGGCGTGAGGCCTTCACCAGCTCCCGAGCGCGGTCATGCCCGGCCCGCTTGAGGAGGTTGGTGTCCTCGCTGGCGGCGAAGAAGGAGTGGCGCAGGAAGCCCAGCGCGCCCGCGAGGTGCCGGTGGTGGAGCAGCCAGCGGAACGCCCGCCGCAGCGTCGCGAACCCGTCCAGCACCGCGCCCCGGATGCCGCGCCACCCGTGCCGGATGAGCGCCCACTCCCCGTACGTCTGGCTGAAGCCCGCGTGCGGGTGGCGCAGCTCGCGCCGCATGGAGGGGGCGGCGGCGCGAAACGCCTCGTCGAGGACGGCGGTGGCGCTCGGCCTGCCCGGCCGTCCCTCGTGGAGCCGCCGGGCCTGGATCCTGGCCCACGCGTGGCCGAGCAGGCCGAGCATGAAGATGGCCCCCTTGTGCGTGTTGACGCCGCCGGTGGCGTGAAACATCTCTCGCTCCGCGATGACGCCTCGCTGGCGGAAGAGCTGGAAGGACGCCTCGGGGTCGCGAACGTTCCGCAAGCCGAGCCGCGCGCTGTCCTCGAAGTGCGGGCGCAGGGCCGTCGCGCTGCGGACCAGCAGCCCGTAGTCCATGTCGTCGTGCGAGCCGGCGGTCTCCGGCCCGACGAGCCCGAACCGGGGCCACACCTCGGGCTCCTCCACCAGCGCCTGGCACGCCAGCTCCGCGATGGCCATTTCCAGCACGGCTACACCCGCCCCCCGTCCAGCAGCTCGCGCACGCGCCCCGGCCAGCCTCGGGGATCTGGACCGAACTGGACGAGGATCGCCCACGCCCACCGCTCCAGGCCGAACGCGATGCAGCTGGTCCACACCGGCGCGCCGTCCGCCTCGCCGTGGAACCCGAGCTTCCGGGAGAAGAAATCGCCGTGGACATTCATGCTCGCGCACGCGAGCGACTTGTCGTCATACAGGCGCAGGCGCAGCTCGATCTTCACCAGCTCCGGGAGCTGCGCCCCCGCCGCCACGTTCGCGTCGCCCGCGAGGAAGAACGGGTCGTTCGCGTTCTCGAAGTGCCCGTTCAGCCCCAGCTCGCGGGCCAGCCGGGTGATGTATTCCACCGCGCGCTCGCGGAAGCGGGTGATCTCCTCCGGGCTCCCGGCGGCCACCACTTCCCGCATCCGGAACGTCCGCATCCGCTCCAGGAAGAAGTACTGGCTGGGCTCGTTACGGCAGCACGTCCCCAGCGCGGTGAACGCCTGCAGGCCGTCAATGCGGGCGCCGCGGAGCGACTTCCAGATGTTGTCGCAGGTGGCGTTCTGCCAGTAGCGCTCCTGGCCGGCGCCCAGGTGGCTCACCCGGAGCAGGACGTCGCTCTCGGGCGAGTAGCCGAAGCCTTCCAGGTCTCCCGGCTCCCAGATGGGCTCGGAGAAGAAGTGGGCGGCGCCCTCGTTGGCCGCGAAGCCGAGGAAGAGCGTGTCGACGCCGTGGAGCAGCGCGGCGGTGGCGCCGGTGAAGTACGGCCGGCCGTCGGCGAAGCGGCGGATGCCGTCGCGGTGGCACAGCTCCGCGGGGCGGAAGTACTCGCGGGCCGGATCCGACACCACCTCGCGGAGGAAGGTGGGGGCGGGGCGGGCGGCGCGGCCGGTCACGAGGTCGCGGGCCAGCCCGGCGAGGATGCTCCAGTCGCGCTCCAGGGTCTCGTCGTCCGGGGCGCGGAGAAGCACGGTCCGGCCGTCGAGCTCGTTGAGCTCGAGCTCCGTGGCCCGGCTGCTGGCCAGGCCGAACTGGTGGGCGCACTTGCGGATCTCCTGCGCGCTGAGACCTTCCGGGAGCACCCGGATGCGGGTGACGAAGGAGGGAGTGGTCGAGACGCTGTTCAACATGGCCTGTTTCACACCTCGCGGTAGCTGAGGATGGTCCGTGCCTGGTGCACGGCCAGTGGATCGGTGATGACGCCGTTGACGACGTGCTGGGGGGTGCCGCAGATGTCCATCCACGTCAGCCCGTCCAGCAGCGACTTCGCCCAGCGCACGTCGGTCTCGGCGGGGCGATAGATGCGTTGGATGACGTCCAACTGGCGGGGATTGATGGTGGCCCGGGCGTGGAACCCGAGGAGCTTGCTGCGCTCGGTGTCCGCGGCCAGCCCGTCCAGGTCGTCCAGCCAGTTGTAGACGGAGTCGATGGGGAAGAGCATCTCCTCCGCCGCGGCGGCGACCAGGGAGGCCTTCACGTACTCCAGCTCCTGGCCCGCGCGCGTCCGGGTGAGGCCGCAGTTGTGCGCCCAGTCCTCGCCGCCCAGGGCCAGCGCCTGGTTCCGCCGGCTGGCGCGCGCGATGGCCACCGCGTTCCGCAGCCCGGTGGGCGTCTCGATCATCGGGTGGAAGCGCACGCGCCCCTCGGGGAGGCCGTATTCCGCCTCCAGCTTCGTCACCAGCTCGTCCGCCCCCTCGATCTCGTCTGGCGTGTTGACCGAGGGGATGCGGAGGGCGTCCGGTCTGGCCCGGAGGACGACGCCGAGATCGTCCTCGAACAGTCCGCACGTCTTGGTGAGGTTGGTGCGGACGGTGACGTGGAGGTCCGGCCGGACCGCGCGCAGGTAGCCGATGGCGTGGCGGCACAGGTGGCGACCGTCGGTCTTCGCCTTCACCTTGGTCGCGTACTCCAGGTCGATGATCAGGTTCCGGACGTTGAGGACCGGGAGCTTGGTGAGGAAGCCCGCCCGGTTGGCGGGCACGAACAGGTGCGGTCCCCACAGGTTGGGAGCAGGTGCATCCGCGGTCGCGTTCGCCGTCGCCATGTCCTATTGACGGCAGTGGTGGTGGTCGTGACACCGCCGGCCGGCTCGCTGCTCACGAGGCGGCCAGCGCTTCCGGTGAGGGTCCGTGGTATCGAGCTCCTCCCACCCACGCCGTGACGGGGTACCGCGCGACCAGCCGCGTCCACGTCCGCACCACCCGTGGGAGGAAGGCCAGCCGCTGGAAGCGGTGGATCACCGCGTAGAGCGACAGCCGGTTCACCAGCAGGTCCCCCAGCGCCGCCGCCAGCCCCACGCGCCAGCCTCGGGGGTCGATGAGGTGGCCGGACGCGCGCTCCAACTCGCGCCGGTGCAGGTCGATGGAGCGCTCGATCTCGGCGGCCGGGGCGTCCGGGTCAAGGGTGAAGACCAGCAGCTCGGCCAGGTCCCGCTGCGGGATGCCCTCCGCCGCCAGCTCCCAGTCGTAGGCACAGAGCTGGAGCCCGTCTCCGGCCGGGCGGAGCGCCAGGTTCCGCGGGTTGAAGTCGTTGTGGATGAGCGTCCGCGGCAGCGCCTCGAGCGGTCGCCACCAGCGGTCCACGGAGGCGATCAGCGACCGGTGCAGGCGCGGGAGGCGGTCGCCGCCGTGCTCGGCGAAGAAGGGGCGCGCGTTCTCCTCCAGCGCGCTCCAGAGCGCCTCCGCCTCGGCCATCCGCCGCGCGGTGACCGCCGGCGGGAGCGTGACGCGCGGCCACCCACGGGCCCCGTGCGGGTACCCGATGGCGTGGAGCGCGGCGAGACCGCGCAGCGCCGCGTCGCGCTCGGCGCGCCCCCAGCCCGAGACGTCCTCGGAGGCGAACGAGGCCCGGCCGGCCAGGTCCTCCAGCCCCAGGAGCCACGCGCCGCGCGCGTCGTCCCGGAGGCGGAAGAGCGCCTGGGGCGCATGTGCCGTGAAGCGCGGGTCGCGCTGGCCATAGATCTCCAGCTCGCGCAGGTGACACCCGGAGAACCCGAGGAGCGGGGCGTGGCGCTCCACCAGATCCCCGAGCCGGCCGCCGCACTGCCGCGCGACGCTCGCCGCGACGTCGATCACCTCGGTGTCGGAGGCCTTGGCCTTCACCACGAGGGAGCGCTCGCACCCGCCCTGGCGCACCCGGTACCGGAACAGCCCGATGCCCGCGCCGTAGCGCCAGGAGGCGAGCTCGCTGGTGAGGCTGTGCTCGCCGCAGCGCCCGAGCCGCTCGACCGAGAGCGCCTCCTTCCCCGAGCGTTCGCGCAGGGCGCGCAGGACCAGGTCGTCCATCGAGGTCGCGACGTCGTCCCGCGCCGGGCGGGCGCGCCTGGCCACGGGCGGCAAGCAACCCTGCGCGATCCAGGACTGGAAGTACCGGTCCAGGAGCGCCGCTCCCAGGCGCGGGCACTCCACTCCCCAGCCGGCGAGCGCCGCCCGCGTCGCCCGGGAGCTGACCCGGTTGCGGCGAGGGGTCTCGTACCGCTCTGGACGGGTCATGCCTTCGACCTGCTCCAGGAAGAACGGCCGCAGGCAGAACAGAGGATGCTCCGGCCCGCCCGCGCGCCGCTCCAGCTCGCGGAGCCAGGTGTCGCGCGGCACCAGCTCCACCCGGTAGCCGAAGAGGTTCATCCACAGCACGCACTCGCGCCAGTGGCGGGGCGCCGGCAGGGGCGGGTGGAGGGTCACCAGCTCCCGCGGGACGTGGCGCTCGCCGTGGACGATCAGCGCGCTCAGCCAGTCCACCGGGCAGCAATCGAGCGCCCAGTCCAGGTCCGGCGCGCAGCCGAGCTGCACGCAGCCCGAGATCATTCGCGCCAGGAGGTCGCTCCTGCTGCAGCGGCCGCTCCTCGCGCTCCCGAGCAGGAATGGAGGCCGGTAGACGCGGATCGGAAGGCCCCGCTCCCCGGCCGTGAAGACCAGGCGCTCCGCCACGCACTTGGACTGGGCGTACCCGAGGTGGAGGCGGTGCAGCTCGCCCAGGAGGTCGTCGGTCTCGGAGATCTCCCGCGGCTCGGCGGTGGCGTGCTCGCAGACGAGCTGGCTCGACACGAAGTGGAAGGGCTTGGCCCGCACCGCGCATGCCAGGCGAAGCAGCGCTCGCGTGCCCAGGACGTTCGAGTCGCGGAGCGCCCCGTACGGAAACACCCAGTTCACCGAGGCCGCCGAGTGGAAGATCGCGCCGGTCCACCGCGCGAGCTCGTCCCACCCCGCGGCGGGGAGCCCCAGGCGGGGGAGCGTGAGGTCGGCGGCGACGGCGTGGATCCGCTGGTCGCCGGCGTCCTCCTCGAGGCCGTAGGTGGCCAGGCCCAGCCGGATCCGCTCCAGCCCTTCCGCCGCCGAGCGAGCCCGGACCAGGCACACCACCTCGCGGCCGGCGAGCAGCAGCTCGTGCAGGAGGTGCGTCCCCAGGAACCCGGTGGCGCCGGTGAGGAGGACCGGGGCGCCCGGATCGGCCGCCGTGGCCGCCGGCTGGATCTCCTGGGGGAGCACCGCATCCTCGCGCATGCGGGCGAGCCCGGCCTGGCGGGAGACGCCGGGCCCCTGCGCCTCCAGCGCGAAGCGGGCGAGCGATTCGAGATCCTGGCTCTCCGAGAGCGCGCTCATGGGGATCTCTCGCCCGAGGCGCCTGGAGAGCGCCTCTCGCAGCGTCACCAGGCCGAGGGAATCCAGCCCCAGGTGCGCGATCGACTGCCGTGGATCCACCTCGCCCGCGAGCCCGCACAGCCACCGCGTCAGCTCCTCCTCGGAGGGCGCCTCCCAGCGGTACAGCACCTCGAACTGCCCGCGTTCGAGCGCCTCGCGGCAGGCGGAGCGCTGGAGCTTCCCGCTGGAGGTCTTGAAGATCGTTCGCGGCGGAATGAAGCAGATGGTGCGCGGCGCGACACCGTGCTCCGCGGTGAGCGCTCCGCGGACCTGGCCGGCGAGCGCCTGCAGCGTGCCCTCCAGCCTCGACGGGTCGACCTCCGCGAGGATCGCCAGTTGCTCCTCGCCCTCCCCATGCGTCGCGAAGGCCGCGACGCAGCCCGGCCGGAGCGCCGGGTGCGCCGTTTCCACGGTCTGCTCGAGGTCCTGCGGGTGGTGGTTCCGCCCGCGGAGGATGATCAGGTCCTTGAGGCGGCCGGTGATGAAGAGCTCGCCGCCGTGCGCGAGGCCCAGGTCTCCGGTCCTGAGGAATGGACCATCCCCGTTCGCCAGCCTGGCGCCGAAGGTGGCCGCCGTCTCATCGGAATGGTTCCAGTAGCCGTCAGCGACGCTGGGGCCGCGAACCCAGATCTCCCCCTCCACGCCGGGCGACTGCTCCTCCCGGGAGGCGGGAGCGACGATGCGGACCTCCATTCCGTGCGAGGCCGTGCCGACCCCGACGCGCCCCGAGAAGAATCGCGGCTCCGTACCCGGGCGGCGGCTGGTGACCAGGAGCGTCGACTCGGCCAGGCCATAGACCGCGCACATGGAGCGGCCGCGGAAGCCGCGCGGCGAGAATGCCTGGTGGAAGCGCTCCAGCGTCTCGCGCCGGATCGGCTCCGCGCCGTTGTAGGCCACGCGCCACGAGGAGAGATCGAGCGCGTCCCGCTCCGCTCCCACCACCTTCCGCGCGCACAGGTCGTAGGCGAAGCTCGGCCCGCCGCTGTGCGTCGCCCGGTAGCGCGAGATCGCCTGGAGCCAGCGCGCGGGCTGCTGCAGGAACGCGTGGGGCGGCATCAGGTACGTGGGGAACGCGCCGAACAGCGGGAGCAGGATCCCCTCGATCAGCCCCATGTCGTGGTACGCGGGCAGCCAGGAGACACCCACGCTGGCGTCGTCGTGCCCGCCGAGGTCGTGCTGGTACAAGAGGTTGTGGAGCAGATTGCCCTGGGTCACCCGGACGCCCTTCGGCGCCCGCGTGGACCCGGAGGTGTACTGGAGGAACGCGAGCCCCCCCTCGCGGAGGGGCTCCCAGCGGGCGTGCTCGTCGCGGATCGCCCCCACGCCGATCCACCGCGCGCCGTGCAGCTCCGGCGCCCCGGGGAGAAGTGGCCGGGCCAGCTCCAGGGTGGCCTGCGTGGTGAGCACGAACCGGACGCCCGCGTCCCGCGCGATGCCCCGGAGCCGCTCCAGCCCGCGCGCGTCGCCGCCCAGGCGTGGCAGCGCCGCCGGAACGGCGATCGCGCCGGCGTACAGGCACCCGAAGAACGCGGACACGAAGTCCAGGCCCGGGGGGAAGAGCAGGAGCGCGCGTTCTCCCCTGGCGCCGAGGCCGGCGAGGTGGACCGCGAGCGCGCTCGCGCGGGCATCGAGCTGGGCGTAGGTCAGGCGGTCACTCTCGGTGGCGCCGTCCTCGAGGAAGGCGTAGGCGAGCGCGCCGGGTCGATCGAGGGCGCGCAGGCGGAGGAGCGCGCCGAGAGAGCGGGCGTGGATCATGGCCGCCTCCGCGCCAGGGCAGGGGAGAGCGCCGCCGCGGCCTCCCCGGTGAAGGGCCAGCGCGGCCCGCGCAGCCGTTTGTCGCCGAGCCGCTCGTGGGCGCAGAGCGCCAGGTAGACACCGGCGCACGCGAGCGCGAACGCCGCGCCGGCCGGACGATCCGACCCGCGCAGGAGCGCGGCGAACGCGGGGTACTTCAGGAGGACGACGTGCGCTCCGAGCGCCGTCCCCGAGTGACGCCGGCCGGGACCGGCGTACCAGGCGAAGAGCCCGGCGTTGAGCGCGGCGAGCCCGAGCAGCCCGGCCGGCGAAGGCGGTTGGCGATGCCCTGACGGCCGCGCGAGCAGCAGCGTGGACGCGCCCGCGGCCCCCACCATCGCAGCGCGAAACCGCCCATGGGTGGCGGCGCGGCACAGGACGCGCGCTGGGTGGTCCACGCGATCCCGCGGCAGGTCCGCGAGGTCGTCCCAGAGACGGAACTGGAGCAAGAGCAGGAGCGCGAGGAGCGCGTCTCGCCCGAGCCGCTCCATCCGGGGCCGCCCGGCGCCGGCGGATGCGGCGAGCGCCAGCACCAGCGCGAGCGGCCCGAACCGCCGGAGCTGGAAGCGCTCGCGCCTCCACGCGCGGAGATCAGCCGGGCTGGAGGAGGACATGGCCCAGGTCTCCGTCGACGGTGATGGTCTGGCCGGAGCGGATCCGCGCCGTCGCGTCGCGGATGCCCACCACCGAGGGCAGGCCGAACTCCCGGGCGAGGATCGATCCGTGGGAGAGCATCCCTCCTCGCTCCATCACCAGCCCCTTCACCAGGAAGAAGACCGGCGCCCAGCCGGGGTCCGTCTGCCGCGTCACCAGGATGTCGCCGGCCGCGAGCTGGTCCGGCGCCGACAGGTCGCGCAGCACCGCCGCCCGGCCGGTCACCCGGCCACCGCACGTCCCGATCCCGGTGAGCGCGGCGGGCGGCGCCTCCGCGGCCCCAGGGGTGACGATGGCACGGCGCGAGTAGATCTCGCCCTCCGGGAGCACCAGCCGATCCGGCGGATCGAGCGTGGATTGCCGCCCGTGCTCCTCCTTGCGCGCCCGGATCAGCCCCCAGACATCGCCGTCCGGCGCCCGCCCCGACAGGAGCTGGTCGAGCTCCGGATAGGTGAGGAACAGCACGGCGCCCGCGTCGGGCAACGCGCCGATCTTCGCGAGCTTCGCGCCCATGGCGAGCGTCACTCGCCGCAGCCGCGAATAGAGGAGCGCCTGCTTCGTGCGGGCGCGCTCGCGGAACACCACGGCGGCCTGCGTCCACCGCAGGGCGAGCGACACCACCCGGCCGCGCGCCCCCAGCGCCGTCCGGATTCGCGCCGTGGCCTCCTCTCGCTCGAGCCGCTGCCGCCTCAGTTGTTCCGAAGGCGACGGCCCCTCCAGCCCGACGTACCTGGCGAGCAGCTCGAGCAACCCGGCCGGGTCCTCCTGGAAGCTGGGGGTGGTGAGCATCAGCTCGCCCGAGCCGCGGAACCCGTAACGGTCCAGGTAGTCATCCAGCGCGCGGTCAAACCCGGAGAAGCGGCCGGAGCGGATCTCGGCGAGCAATTCCGCGCCGCTCTTCTCGGCGAACGCCCGCCGGAGCGCTGGGTCGGCGCGCACCTGGCGCGAGAGCTCCCAGAGGGCCTGCACCGGCGCGCAGCTCGCGAGATCGCAGAGCCCCTTGAGCAGCGTGTTGTGGAGCGCCTGCTGGGCGGGGTTGGGGAACGCCTGGTGGAGGAGGCGCTCCAGCACCCCGTGGCAGACCATGGCCGCGACGTCGGCCAACCCGGCGCCGGTCCACCGGTGGAAGCGGATGTCGAGGAAGGCGCGGAGGTCGTCCCGCAGCGCCACGAGCGACTTGCCGGCGAGCGCGTCCGGGTGGGTCCGTTCGGCGAAGGCGTCCGCGCGGCGCTCGAAGGCACGCACGCGCCGCTCGAGGAACGCGTACTTCCACGTCGTGAAGAGCGCGATGCGCAGGAGGGAGAGCAGCCCGGCGCGGCCAGGCGCGCGGTCCTCGCCGTCCGCCGGCGCACCGACGAAGCGGTCGAAGTACGCCGCCAGCGCGTCGCCGCCCGGCGCGAACCGCAGCACCGAGTGGATGTTGGTGAGGTGGTAGTAGAGCCGCGCGCCGTGGAGGCCGGCGATCTGGCGCAGGTGCGGCTCCATCCGGGCGAGGTGCTTCGGGGAGACGCCGAACGCGCGGGCGAGGTTGCGGAAGTAGTGGGTGTAGCCCTCGGTCACGATGGAGGCGAGGAACGGCGTGACGGGGCCGGGGAAGTTCTCGTTGATGTTGGCGTTTGACCAGACCACGCGCCGGGTGGACGTGGGCGTGGGCGTGGGCGTGGTGATGGGCCTGGACTGCACGAGGAAGAGCCGCCCCGCGCTGTCCACGGTCCACTCGATGTCCTGCGGCCCCCCGAGCCGGCCCTCGAGGCGCCGCGCGTGCGCGGCGAGCGCGGCCATCAACGCCGGCTTGAAGAGGGCGGCATCGTCCGCGAGGGAAGCCGGCTCGGGCGAGGCCAGGTGACGCGCTTCGGCGCCGTCGCGCGACAGGGTGAACCGCCCGGGATCGATCTGCCCGGACACCAGCGCCTCGCCCGGCCCGTAGCAGTATTCGCCGAGCATCGCGTCCCCGGTGCCGTCCGGCGCGCGGGTGAAGAGCACGCCCGAGAGGCGCGCGCGCACCTGGCGCTGGAGCACCACGCCCATCCCCGCGAGCGCGGCCCCGCGGCCGAGCTGATAGGCCAGGACCCGCTCCGACCAGTAGGACGCCCAGCAGGCGCGCACCGCGGGCTCCAACTCCTCCGGCGCGTGGACGTCGGGACAGGAGTCCAGCTGACCGGCGAACGAGGTGCGCGCCGAGTCTTCCCCCACCGCCGAGCTGCGCACGATGATCGGCTCTCCCGCGGGGAGGCGGTGGTGCGTGGAGAGCAGCTCGCTTCGGAGCGAGGGTGGCGATTCCGCGGCGAGGACGAGCTCGCGAACGTGCTCGGAGACCTCCCGCATGCGGGCGGTGTCCCGGGCGTCCAGGCGATCGAGGAGCCCGTCGATGCGCTCGCCGAGACGGTCCCGGGCGAGGAAGGCCTGGAACGCGTCGTTGGTGAGGAGGAATCCCTCGGGCACCGGCAAGCCAAGCGCGAGCATCCGCGCCAGCCCGTGCGCCTTGCCGCCGGCGCGCGCCGGGTCGATGGCCTCGGCGATGGGAAGGATCCAGGCGCTCATGCGGGCCTCGCCTTCACGCCGAGCTGGAACAAGGCGACGTTGAACAGCCAGTGGATCACCGGGCCTATTGCGGTGACCAGCGCCCAGACCCGCCACGGGGTGGGTACGGCGAGGCCGAGCGCCAGGAGCATCCCGAGGACGGAGTCGAGGCGGTCAGCGGCGAAGGCGATGCAGCGCGCGCCGCGAGGTGAGGGTGCGCCACCCGGAGCGATCCCCAGCTGGCGCTTGATGAAGGAGTTGGGGAGCTCTCCCGCCATGAAGCCGGTGGCGGCCAGGGTGCCGAGCAACGCGTAGCCGGCGGGGGACAGCGGCCAGAGGCCCTTTCCGGCGGGGAGGGATCGCGCCAGCGTCCCGACGAGCAGGAAGGCCGCCGCCGTCGCGGGAACCATGACGACGAAGCCCTTCCACGTCTTGTTGGCGCCGAAGATCGGGCGCCCGCGGAAGGTGCGACCGCGATCGAGCGGGACGGCGAAGCGAGCGGAGCGCGGGCTCTTGAACCACCAGGTCTGGGCGACGCCGGCCAGGGTGAACGACAGGGTGAGAAAGAGCGCGCAGCGCGCCGGATCCGGCCCCGGAATCTCGTCGGGCATGAACTGGTCCCCTTGCTGCCTCTAGGGACGGGCCGGGACCGCGGCGTGACGCCGGAGCCGAAGCAGCCAGCTCGGATGCCGAGCACGTGGCGCGGGACCGAGGAACGCTTCGAACGTGGCCAGGGCGTGCCAGGACCAGGCCTGGTCGTCCGACCCCGCTAGTGCACCGTCTCCGGGTGGGCTTCTTCGCCGGCTTCGAACGAGGCGGTGGAGGCGAGCGGGACGGTGAATTGGAACCTCGCCCCGCCTTCGTCCCGCCTCTCCACCCAGATGCGGCCGCCGTGCGCCTCCACCAGGCCCTTGGCGATGGACAGGCCCAGACCGACGCCGCTTCTGCCGGCCTTCCCCCGACTGGCCTGCCAGAAGCGCTTCCAGATGTGGGACTGCTCCTCTTCCCGGATACCCGGCCCGGTATCGGAGACCTCGAAGAGCCCGTCGGGCCCGGACCGCTCCGCGCGCACGGTCACGGCGCCTTGCTCGGGCGTGAACTTGACCGCGTTGCCCACCAGGTTGGAGAGGATCTGGAGCAACCGCTCCCGGTCCCCGTGGACCACGAGATCTTCGCCGCCGCGTCCCTCGATCTGGATCTCCTTCTCGGCGGCGGCGGGCCTGAACATCTCCACGGTCTCGCGGATGAGGTCCGACGCGTCCACCGGCCGGCGCTCGACGGTGAGGCGCTCCGCCTGGATGAGCTCGAAGTCGAGGAGGTCGCTGATGAGGTGGTCCATCCGCTCCGCCGAACGGGCGATGATCCGGATCGTCTTCTCCACCCCCGCGTCCCCGGCGCGCCCCGCGACCCGCTCCAGCAATCCGGCGCTCGCCCGGATGGAGGTGAGGGGGTTGCGGAGATCGTGCGCCACGATGGCGAGCAGCTCCTCGCGCACGTGGGTGGCGCGCTGCGCCTCCTCCTCCGCTTGCTTGAGGTCGGAGACGTCCACGGAGATGCCGTGGAGCTCCGCGGCCTGGCCCGCCGCCGCGCGCTCGCCGCTCACGCCGGTGCGGAACCAGAGCAGCCGCCCGTCGGCCGCGAGCATGCGGTGGTTGGACACCAGCTCCAGGCCCTCGCCGACGGCCCGGCGGAACATGGCCAGGATCGCGCCCCGGTCCTCCGGGTGGAGGAGGGTGTCCCAGAAGCCGGGCTGGAGGAACTGCGCCATCGGGAAGCCCAGGATCCCCGAAGCCTGCCGGCTGACGAAGGTGAACCGGAGCGTCCCGTCCGTCGTCCACCCGATGGCGTGGTCGATCCCCTCGACCAGCTTGCGATATCGCCGGTCGCCCGCGATCCGGATCTCGGCCAGCTTGAGCTCGTGCTCCCGGCGCTCGGCCTCGAGGAGCGCTTCCGACTGGCGCGCGATCTGCTCGCGCTGGCGGACCAGGTCCACGAACACGGCGACCTTCTTGCGCACGACCTCCGGGTCCAGCGGCTTGACGAGGTAGTCGACCGCGCCGACCTCGTACGCCCGGTAGATGTGCTTCACGTCGGTGGCCAGCGCGGTGAGGAAGATGATCGGGATGGCGCGCGTGCGCTCCAGCTCCTTCAGGTGCTGGGCCACCTCGTACCCGTCCATCCCGGGCATGACGACGTCCAGAAGGACGACCGCCAGCGGTTCCCGGAGGGCGATCCGGAGCGCGTCCGCTCCGGAGGTCGCGGTGAGCAGCCGGTACCCGGGGCCCTGCAGGATCGCCTCCAGGGCGATCAGGTTCTCCCGCCGGTCGTCGACGAGGAGGAGGCTCGCCGGCCCGGGGCCTTCGTGAGCGATCATCCCTCCACCCCCGGCGCGCACAGCCTGCTGGTCGCCTCGAGCAACGCGTCGATCGATATCGGCTTCTTCACGAAGCCCTGGCTCTGGGCGCGGACCTGCGCGCTCTCGTTCGTCCAGGCGGAGACGATGACCACCGGGATGGAGGCGAGCGCGTCGTCCTGGCGAAGCGCCGCCAGGAACTCGCCCCCGCTCATCACCGGCATCATCAGGTCGAGGAGGATCAAGCACGGCCTCCCGATCTCGCGGAGGCGGTCGAACCCCTCCCGCCCATTGGCGGCCGTGGCCACCTCGTAGCCCTCGCTGAGGAGCACGTCGCACAGGCTCTCGGTGATGTCGGGGTCGTCTTCGACCACCAGGATGGTGTGCCGGCCGCGCGGTGCCCCGCTCATGGATGGACCCCTCCCGCCTCCTCCGCCCCGGCGGCGACCCCCGGCCAGCGGGGCAGCTCGACCCGGAACTCGGAGCCTTCCCCCGGGCGGCTCCAGACCGTCACCCGGCCCCCGTGGGCCTCGACGGCCTGGCGGGCGATCCACAGCCCCAGCCCGAACCCGCTGAAGTGCCGCAGCGGGACCGCCCGCTCGAACCTCTCGAAGATCCGCTCCTGCGCGTCGGCCGGGATGCCCAGGCCATGGTCCCGCACGGAGAAGAGCGCCGCGCCCCCGTTCAGGGTGACCCGCACCTCGATGGGCTTGCGGTTCCCGTACTTGATCGCGTTCAGGAGGAGGTTGGTCGCGACCTGGTCGATGCGCAGGGGATCCCAGCGCCCGGCGACCGCGCCCTCCGCTTCGAAGGAGATCGCGCACCCGGCGCGCGCCGCCTCCTCCTGCAGCCGGCCGATGGCCTCCTCGATGAGGGTGGTGAGATCGACCTCCTGGAGCTCCAGGGCGAGGTCTCCGCCGGTCAGCGGGGGCTGGTCCAGCAGCCGGTCGACCAGCGCCTCCAGCCGCCGGGCGGACTTGTCGATGATGCCCAGGCGGCGGACGAGCTGGTCCCACTCCACGGCGCCGCCGGACCTCTTCAGCTCCCTCAGCAGCCCGGCGGCCTGCAGGCGCAGCGGGGTGACGGGAGTCTTCAGCTCGTGCGCTGCCACAGAGAGAAAATCGTCGCGCGTTCGGATTCCTTCCTGGAGCTCGCGCACCAGCCGGGCGCGCTCCAGCTCGTGCTCCTTCCGCTCGCTGATGTCCTCCACCACCACGATCAGCCGCTGCAAGCCCCCCTGGGCGGGATCCCCCAGCGCCGACAGGGTCACCGAGGCCCAGATTCCCGCCGCGCCCCCCGTGGAGAGGCGGTGCTCGCCGCGATAGAGCGCCCGCCCGTCGAGCATGCCGGCGAGGCGGTCCGCGAGGATCGCCTCCTCGCCACCCTCTCCCATGGCCGCGACGCGATGGCCAATGAGCGATTCGGGCTGGCAGCCCAGGATCGCGCACAGCCGCCGGTTCGCCCTGGTCCAGCGCCCCTCGGCCGTCGCGTGGCCAATGCCCACCGGCACCTCGTCGAACGTGACCTGGTAGAGCGCCTCGCTGTCCTGCAGCGCGACCTCCGCGCGCCGGCGCAGGCGCACCTCGGCGTCGCGGAGCCTGATCGCCTGGGCCTCGATCTGCTTGCGCTGCCGGTACAGCTCCACGAACACCGCCACCTTGGCGCGGACCGCGTGGGGATCGACGGGCTTGCGCAGGTAGTCCACCGCCCCCACGGTGTAGCCGCGGAAGACGTGCTCCATGTCGTAGACGGAGGCGGTGATGAACAGGATGGGGATGAGCTTGGACTGGTCCCTCTCCTTGATGACCGAGGCGGTCTCGAACCCGTCCATCCTCGGCATGGCCACGTCCAGCAGGATGACGGCGAAGTCCTGCCGGAGCACCAGGGCGAGCGCCTCGGGGCCGGACGCGGCCAGGACCAGGTTGTAGTCAGGCCGCTCGAGGAGCGCCTTGAGCGAGAGCAGGTTGCTCGGGCGGTCATCGACGAGCAGGATGTTCACCGGTTCCTGCTGCGAGACCGGAGGGCTCACGGCGACTTACCCCGGCGGAGCCACTGCAGCAGGACGCCCATCAACCGCTCCCGCTCCACGGGCTTGGGCACGAAGTCGGTGCAGCCCGCCTCGAGCGCCTTCTCGCGGTCGCCGGGCATCGCCTTGGCCGTGAGGGCGACGATCGGGAGGGTGGCGTACCGCGGGCTCTCGCGGAGCTGCCGCGTCGCCTGGTAGCCGTCGATCTCCGGCATCATCATGTCCATCAGCACGATCGACACGTCGGGGTTCTTCTCCAGGACCTCGAATCCCTCCCTGGCGCTGCCCGCGGGGAGCACCTTCGCGCCCTGGCGCTCGAGCAGGCTGGTCACCGCGAAGAGGTTCCGCACGTCGTCGTCGACCGCCAGGATCTTGACGTCCTTGAGCTCCATGGTCGCCGACTCCGGCGGCGCCCGCGCCTCGGACAGGGCCGGCGGCGCCGGCGGTTCGGCCTGGTGCGTGTGGCTGTCCTCGTAGCCCAGCCCCCTGTGTCCCTGGTCCCCCGCGGTCGGCGGCACCGGCGAGCGGTCCTC
>Ga0068860_100003284_pt1 | contig 16647 bp, 13 predicted proteins | sample KBSSwiS32_FD_66597 | JGI IMG/M metagenome (GOLD analysis project Ga0068860, IMG submission 66597) | Switchgrass rhizosphere microbial communities from Kellogg Biological Station, Michigan, USA - KBS Switchgrass S3-2 | ecosystem: Host-associated > Plants > Roots > Rhizosphere > Soil ... | reverse complement strand
CACCACCCGCACGGCGAGGATCAGGTCGAGGAACTCGCGGCCGAAGTCGTCGGGCGCGGCGGCGACGACGGGCACGTGCGCGTTCTGCAGAATCGGCACGGTGCGCTCGCAGCCGCGCAGCTCGACCTTCTGCTCGGCGAGCGCGGCGCCTGCCAACGGAAGAAACTTCGCCGCCACCTTCGCATCGACGAGCAGGCACTCGGCGGCGTTGCACACGCCCGGCCGGCTCGTCTTGGCGTTGAGGGTGACGCGCGTGGCCATGTCCAGGTCCGCCGCCGCGTGCACGTACACGTGGCAGACGCCCTTGTAGTGCTTCACCACCGGCACGCGCGCGTTCTCCGCCACGAAGCGGATCAGCCCCTCGCCGCCGCGCGGGATGCACAGGTCGATGCGGCCCTCCATCCGGATCAGCTCCAGCAGCGCCTCGCGGTCGGTGGTGGGGACGAGCTGGACGGCGGAGGGCGGCAGCCCGGCGGCCTCCATCCCCTGGTGCAGCGCCTGGGCGATCGCCCGGTTGGACTTGAACGCCTCCGAGCCCCCGCGCAGCACCACCGCGTTCCCGCTCTTGAGGCAGAGCGCCGCCGCGTCCGACGTCACGTTGGGGCGGGACTCGTAGATCATCAGCACCACGCCCAGCGGGAGGCGGACCTTCTCCACCTCCAGCCCGTTGGGCCGCTTCCACTTCTCGACCCGCTCGCCCACCGGGTCCGGCAGCGCGGAGACCTCCTCCACCGCCTTGGCCATCCCCTCGATGCGCCCGGCGTCCAGCAGCAGCCGGTCCAGGAAGGCCGCCGGCTTGCCGTCCTTCCGGGACGCCTCCAGGTCCTCGGCGTTGGCCGCCCGGATCTCCTCCCGGCGGTCGCGCAGCGCGGCGGCCATCCCGCGCAACGCGGCGTCCTTCTTCGCGGTGTCCGCCACGCCCACCGCCCGGGCGGCCGCGCGGGCCCGGGTCACCAGCTCGTCCAACGGCTTCGCTGCCGCCATGGACGGTGGGTGTACCACGCCGGAGGTCAGACCTGCGCGGGGGCCTCGACCTGGTCGCGGACCTCGAAGCGCGGCTCGGAGCCGATCAGCTCTTCGAACCGGGCCTCCATGTCCTTGCCCAGCTCGTCCAGCTCCGACTTGGTGAAGAGCTTGCGCACCTCCGCGAACATCTCGCCCTCCTCCTCCTCCACGTGGCCCAGGACGCTGTCCTTGAGCTGGGCCAGCGTCATCAGGAACTGGCTGGAGCCGACCTCCAGGTCCAGCAGCTGGGCCAGGAACTGCTTCATCTCGAAGTGCTCCTCCACCGCGTGCTGCACCATCCCGTCCTGCTGGCGCTGCTTCACCTCCGGGTAGAACAGCTCCTCCTCGATGTCCGCGTGGGCCGCCAGGTTGTCCGCCAGCTGGGCGAACAGGCGGCGCATCTCGTCGCGCTGGTCGTCGTCACACTGCTCGATGTCCTTGAAGCACTTCTCGACTTCCTGGTGCTGGTGCTTGAGCAACTGGATCGCGTTCATGAAGCCCTCCCGTGCCTCGCCTCAAGGTATGTGCGGGAGTGGACCCGGGCTTGGCGCCGGGCGGACCTCAGCCGGCCAGGCGACCCCGGCTGGCTCAGCGCAGAAAGCGCATCAGCCCCACCAAAAGCAGCGCGAAGCCGACCACGGCGCCGAAGACGACGGCGTAGCCCAGGAAGTACTGCGGCATGGAGGGCGCGCGAGGGCCGAACTCCAGGTTCGGGTCCCCGCCCGGCTGCTGCGAGGCGTCCTGGGGCGGCGGCGACTGCGGGGTCTCTGGCGTGCCGGCCATGGTCGGGCGGACAGCTATCACAAACGGAAGGTGAGCCCTATGGACCCGGCCTGCCGGAAATAGAAGAGCTCGTTCTTGCTGAGCACGTTGACCCAGACGCCGTACCGCAGCTCCAGGTCCAGCCGCTCGCCCAGCGGGCGCGCCAGCTTGAAGACGAGCGAGTTGTGGCGCTCGTCGTCCTCCCGGAGCGGCGGGAGGTTCGGGGAGAGGAACACGCCGTCCGGATACCGGCCAAGCTGGAGGGCGAGCTGGGCGAAGACGAGCAGCTCCCACGGCAGCGGCGCGCCCAGGGTCAGCTCCACCCGGTGGAAGCTCAGGGTCTCCCCGTAGCTGTTGGAGGCCGCGTCGAAGTACTGGTAGCTGACGGAGAGCTGGAAGGGGCCGCGGTAGCTGTAGCTGGCGGCGGCGCTGAGCACCCCGTCCTCGCGGATGATCTCCGGCGGGTCGGGCTGGGTGGTCTCCATCTGCGCCAGCGCGTTGTACTTGCGGTGCCCCAGGTCGCCGCCCACGGAGAGCGCGTGGTGGCGGTCGAAGCGGAAGCGCACCCGCGCCCCGGCCTCGGGCGAGGAGTAGCTGTACTCGAACACCGCCCAGTCGATGAAGCGGTGCGCCCCGCCGTGCAGCTCCACCTCCAGCTCCGGGACGGCGCGCCAGCGCAGCGCGGCGGCCGACTGGAGGTCGCTGTAGCGGCGCGAGCCCCCGCGGCGGTCCTTCACCCGCCCGTTCACCGCCAGCTGCACCGAGCCCAGCGGCCGCACGGAGAGCTCCGCCTCCGCCCCCTGCGCCAGGGTGTCCTCGGAGAAGAGGGCGAAGAACTTCCGGCCCGCCGCCGCGTAGCCGGCGCTCAGGTCCACGGGCCCCGCGGAGAGCTTGCCGGCGGCGTCCAGCAGCACGGAGGCCACCACGTCCGGCTCCCCGGGGCCGTACACGCGGCGCGGGTTGGAGTCGCCACCCAGGGAGGCGGAGGCGCGCAGGGAGCCCGCCGGCTCGGCCGCGGCCGCGCCGGGGAGCGCGAGGGAGGCGGCGGCCCCCGCCGCGAGCGCGAGTCGCTGGAGCCTCCCGTACCGCCTCACCGGCGCGGACCATACAACGGACGGCAGAGCGCGGGGGTGGGCGCTTGCGAGCCCTCCACCCCTCCCCGTACGCTCACGGCGGGACAGGCCGAAGACACCGCACCGGATTTCCAGGTCCTCGGATGAGAACGCCACTCGCTCGACTCGCGCTCGCCGCCGGCCTCGCGGTTGCCGCCGGCTGCACCCCCAATGCGTTCGAGGTCAGCCTCAGCGGACAGACTACCATCCACGGGGACGCGGCCACCGCCGGCATGGTCCTCACCCGCATCCCCGCCATCGGCAGCTTCGCCAACATCGACTTCCCGGCCAGCGAGGAGTTCCAGCAGAACCAGGCCACCAAGGACGCGGTGCAGTCGATCAAGGTCTCCAGCGTGAAGGTGCAGATCCAGCTCCCCGGCACGCAGGGCTTCGACTTCCTGGACGAGCTGCACTTCATCGCCGCCGCCGGGAGCCAGGAGAAGGAGGTCGCCGGCAAGACCGGCATCTCGGGGCTGGGGATGGACGCGCCCAACCCCACGCTGGCCCTGGACGTGGACCCGACCGCGGAGCTGCGCGACTTCCTGAGCGCGCCCAGCGTGAGCATCATCGCGCGGGGCAGCGGGCGCGTCCCGCCGCAGGACACTACCCTGCAGGCGACGGTGAAGCTGAAGGTGGTGCTGAAGGTCTTCTAGCGGCGGGGCGGCGGCGCGCTACTTCAGCTCTCTGGCGCGCTTCTCCAGCTCGCCCGCGCGCGCGCCCAGGTCCTTCGACATCGCCTCCAGCTCCTTCTGCTGCCGGAGGAGGGCGGCCAGGTCGTCGTCGCCCGCGGGGCCGGACGGGGCGCCCACGCCCACCTGCGGCTGCCCGTCCTTGGTGGGGGCGCGGAACCCCATGTGGTTGTCCACCTGGGCGGCGCCGAACACCGGCTCGCTCTGCTCGGTGTTGGGCAGCGGGCCGCCGCGGGCGGCGTCGCCGGCGGTGGGGCTGGTGGCCAGGCGGCGGTCGCGCTCGTCGAACGCCTGCTCCTCGCCGAGGAACTCGCCCATCCGGCGGTCCAGCTCGCGCTCGCGCTTGACCTCCCCGATGCGCTTCTCCAGCGCCTTCAGCCGGGCGGCGACCTTGTCCTGCGTGTCGCGCAGGGCGTCCGCCTGCTCCAGCAGGTCCGCCGGGTCGTCCGACGCCTCGGCCTTCACCTGCGGCAGCTGCGCGGCCGGGAGCTGGGCGCGGACCTGGTCCCGCTCCTTGCGCAGCGCGCGCATCCGATCCAGCAGCGCGCGGCGGTCGTCGCGGCCCGCCCGGTCGAACGAGGCCCGCGCGGCGTCCATCTCCGCGTCCAGCGCCTCCGCCAGCGCCCCGCGCTTCTCCAGCACCTGGCCCTCGGCGCGCGAGAGGTTGGACTCCACGTCGGTCAGCGTGCCGGACAGCTCCTGCGAGCGCCGCAGCAGCCCGGACAGCTCGCCGCCCGGGATGAGCTGGCCGCGCTGCTGCGCCTTGAGCTCCTGGATGCGCCCGGCCACCTCGTTCAGCTCGCTCTTGAGCTGGGCCTGCTGCTGCTGGAGCGCCCGGGCCGCGTCCTTCGCCTTCTGCACCTGGGCCCGCGCCTCGGCCGCCGGCAGCGCGAGCGCCGCCCCGGAGGTGGCGAGGAAGGCCAGGACGGCGATGTAGGACACGGACCTCATGGAAGGGTGGCGCTGGGCCTCCGTCACTTCGAGCAAGGCGGGTGCCGCCGAACCGCCCAGGAAAACCTACAAGGAATTGGCCTTCCTATGAACGCCCGGGGGGCGCCGGTGGATGCATCGGTGCTGGAAATCCGCCAGGGACCAACAGAAATCCGTCACTCCGAGGTGGATTCGGCCTCGCCCTTCTGGATGAAGCCGTACTTCTCCAGCTTGTAGTACAGGGCCGACGTCTTGATGCCCAGGAGGCGGGCGGTCTCCGTCTTCACGCCCTTGGCCTTCTCGTACGCCTGGGCGATCAGCTGGCGCTCGAGGTCCTCGAGGATCTCCGGCAGCGACCGGTCGCCCTGCACGACGGGGAGCGCGCCGGCGGTCTTCTGGGCGGCGGGGCCGCGGAGGAAGGCGGGGAGGTCGGCCTCGGTGAGCTCGGGCCCCTCGGAGAACACCAGCGCCTGCTCCACCGCGTTCTCCAGCTCGCGCACGTTGCCCGGCCACGGGTAGCGGGTCAGCGCGCGCATGGCGGCTTCGGAGATGTCGCTGGCGGCGCGGTTCATGCGGGCGGCGAAGCGCTTCACGAAGTGGCGGGCCAGCGCGGGGATGTCCTCCGGGCGCTCGCGCAGGGGCGGGATGGAGAGCGGGACGATGTGCAGGCGGTAGTAGAGGTCCTCGCGGAAGCGCCCCCTGGCCACCTCCGCCTTGAGGTCGCGGTTGGTGGCGGCCACCACGCGCACGTCGACCTTGAGCGTCTCCTCGCCGCCCACGCGCTGCAGCTCCTTCTCCTGCAGCACGCGGAGGAGCTTGGTCTGGATGCTGGGGGAGATCTCGCCTATTTCGTCGAGGAAGAGGGTGCCGCCGTCGGCCAGCTCGAAGCGGCCCAGCTTGCGCTTCACCGCGCCGGTGAAGGCGCCGCGCTCGTGGCCGAACAGCTCCGACTCCAGGAGCGACTCCGCCAGCGCCGCGCAGTGCACCACCACGAAGGCGCCGGAGACGCGCGGGGAGAGGTCGTGGCACATGCGGGCCACCAGCTCCTTGCCGGTGCCGCTCTCGCCCTGCACCAGCACGGTGGCCTCGCTCCCGGCGGCCTTGCGGACCAGGTTGACCAGGCGCTGCATGGGCTCGCTGTGGCCCACCAGCGCGCCGGCGTGGGCGGCGACCTCCTCGGTAAGCGCCTGGTTGTGCGCGGTGAGGCGCTCCACCTGCTTGCGCGCGGAGGCCAGCTCCAGGCCCGCCTCCACCTTGGCGCGGAGGACGTCGGGGGGGAACGGCTTGGTGATGAAGTCGTAGGCGCCGCGCTGCATGGCCTGCACCGCGGTCTCGATGGTGCCGTGGGCGGTGACCACCATCACCACCGCCTCGCCGTCCAGCTCCTTCAGCTGGTGCACCACCTCCAGCCCGTCCATCCCCTCCATCTTCAGGTCCGTCACCACCAGGTCGAACCGGGCCTTCTTGTACGCCGCCAGCCCGTCCGCGCCGGAGCGCACCGCCGCCACCTCGTGGCCGGACTTCTTCAGGGTGACCGCCATGCCCTCGCGCATGGCGTCGTGGTCGTCGATGACGAGGACGCGGGCCATTTCGGGGTCAGAGCATGCAACAAGGGCGAGCGGGATGTCCCCTTCAGGGCTTCTTGAGGAGGGACTGGAGTTCCAGGCGGAGATCTTGTTCGGGTTCGTCGGCGAGGGCTGAGGTGACGAGGCGACGGACGCGAGCGACGGCTTGGGGTGATTGAGTGTTCAGCAGGCCGGTGGTGAGCCAGCGGATGAAGGGGCTGGGGTGGGAGAGGCCGGCCTTGGTGAGGCGGAGCAGCTCCGGTTCCGGTAGCGCGCTGCCGAGCTGCCAAGCCGTGACCAGGCTGTCGTCGGCCGAGGCTCGATGGCGAAGCCAGTCCAGGATCTCGGCCAGGTGCCGGGGACCGTCGTGGCGAATGAGCTCCGCGGCGCCAAGGCCCGCCCAGGGGGCTCGTCGCTTCCGCTTGGCGATTCCCTGCAAGCACCATCGACGAAATGGATCCGGCGCCAGGATCCAGATCGCATCTGCCATGATGAATGCGGCTTCCCAGTCCCGCTCTCGGATGATCTGCCGTATTGGCGCCTCGAGCAGAGCCACCGCTTCGGTCTTGAGGTGCGGGTTCAACGCATTCTGAAGCTCCTTCGCGGCCGGCTGGCGCACGCGCCAGTCGCGATTGCGCAGGCGCGAGGCGAGGAATCTCGCCGCGTCCTCGGCTTGCGGATCCAGGCGAAGAAGCGCGCCCGCGAGGACACGGGCCATGTCGTCGCGCTGGCGGAGCGCTCGGCGGAAGCGGCGGCGGAGCTCGTCGAGGGCGCCGGGACCGCCCATGGTGCCGATGGCCTTGATCAGGTGGACGAAGTCTTGGCCCGTGGCGCGCGGAAGCGCTTCGAGCGCGATCTTCCGCACGCGCCGATCTTTGGGGTCGGCGTCCACGCAGAAGCTGAACCGCAGGTCGCCCGCGCGGATTCGTCGTAGTGCAAGGGACAGGGCCTCTTTCCGTAGCTCGGATTCGGGGCTGAGGGCCATTGAGAATGCGCCTCTGAGCGGATCCTCGGCCGCGCTGGCTCGCATCAGCTCTCGCCGTTGGGCGAGGGGGAGCGACTCGAATGTTGAGGTCGCAAACCAGCCGGCTCGACCACCTGAAGCGGTACGGGTGAAACCGTCGCCCTCCGCCTTTTGCTTCAGCGGGAGCTGACCCTGGGCACGTACCACTTCGTGACGTCTCCGCATTGCATGCCTTGGATGCCGTACTTCCTTTGAGGCCAGCAGATCGCGTCGCATGCATCCGCGTTGGCAACGCGATCCTGGGGAGCCGGTCCAACTCCCTGCCTCATACAGTAGCAGTAGCACCCCGGTTTCTTAGCCGGTGCCAACTCGGCCGCGATGGCCGCTCCGACGATCACTGCCCCGATGATGATGATTGCACCCACCACGGCCAACTCCGGCTGGACCAGCAGACATATGCCAACGATCTCCTCGACCGTCACGGCATCAACCTGAGCCACCGGGCAGCGATGGTCCACATCCCGGAACATGATGCGCGACCGATCGAGCGCGTAGAAGCACCGCTCGACGAGCGTCTTCCAGTCCCCGGACGCCTCGCGGACCGCGCAGGCGCCTTCGTCCCTCCAGGGATACGTCGCTGCCCGCTCCAGGTTCGCGATCCGGCGCTCTTCAGTGGGTTCAGGGATGGCTTGCTGGTGAGGGGTCGCACATCCGACCATGCACCCGACGAGGACTGACGCCAACGCTCGACTCATGCCAAATGAGACTAACCAGAACAGCCGCGATCCCCTACTGACATTACTGGAAGCCCACGAACCCGAGGACGCGCAGGAGCGCGCGGACCTGGAGGCGATGCGGGCGGCGGCGCGGACGCTGGAGCGCCCCTTCTCCCGCGAGCAGCCGGGCGCGCACTTCACCGGCAGCGCCCTGGTGGTGGACCCGGAGGGCCGGCGCGCCTGCCTCGTCCACCACGCCAAGCTGAACCGGTGGCTCCAGCCCGGCGGCCACGCGGACGAGGCGGACGGCGGCGCGATGGAGGTCACCGCGCTGCGCGAGGCGCGCGAGGAGACGGGCCTGCAGGTCCGCCTCCACCCCACCGCCCCGCGCCCGCTGGACGTGGACGCGCACGTCATCCCCGCGCGTGGGTCGGAGCCGGAGCACCGCCACCTCGACGTCCGCTACCTCGTCGTCGCCGACAACCCCGAGGCGCTCGCCCACGACCCCAACGAGTCCCACGGCGCGCGCTGGGTGGGCTGGGACGAGGCGCTGGCCGCGGCCGACGAGCCCGCCCTGAAGCGCCTCATCCGGAAGGCGCAGCGCGTGGCCATAGGACCGGGCTCAGGACCGGGCTAGACCCAATGCCGGTCACATAGCCCCGGCCTCTGGGCGAGGTCTGCGAATTGGGACTGGTACTCCCGAGTAGGACCGAAGTTTCGGACGGGTGGCACCGAGCGCAGTCGCACAGGCCCGCGAGTGACTCGGAGCGGATTCCGGTTCGGTGGGTATTCGAGCGGTACGCAGGGTTCTGGGCACACGCGAGAGCGGATCGGACGCAGCAGCCTAGGCTCAGCCTCCGCTCGCGGCTTGGCGCCTTTGCAAGAGCGCGCGACATGCTCAGAGAATCTGGTGTTGCGCTATTCCGCGCGATGGCGGTCCGCGCTACAGCGTAATGCTCAGATGCGCCACCGTGATGACCGATCCGCAGGGAATGCCACCGACGCTGCCCCGCTCGAGTCCGAGTTGGTGCCGCAAGCCGACGTCCCAGAAAAAGTCATCGAACTCGTCGAGCTTGCGACGCATGGCCTCGAGGCGCAGTTCGACGACCGACAGGTCGGCTACTACCGGAAAGCGGCATGGCTGTTGGGGTTCCTCGACGACGCTTACCGTCCAACGGCTGCTGGCCACGCGCTCACGTCGTTGCCTGCGATCGCGCGTTTGGCGCGCTTCGCGCTCGCGTTCGAATGGAGCGCGTGCGGCAAGGCGTGGGCGAACTTCGTAGGCGCGCAGTCGTTGCTGGCGATCGACCCGCTCAGTGCCGAGGAGTTCCTTCGGACACGGACGAACTGCTCGGCCTCGACGAGCGCTCGCCGAAAGACGACGCTGCGCGCGTGGCTGCACTTGGCGCGGTTGCATCACCCCGCCGTTCGCACTGCCGAGGGGCTACCCGATAACGCGCGTGATCCCGAGCGCCCTCGCTCCGTCGCTGTCTTCTCGTCGAAGGACTCCGGGCGTGTCGTACGGGAGCTCTGCGAGGGCACGCGCCATCTCCGCGTGGCCACGGCGTACCTTACCGTCCAAGGATATCAGGCGGTTGCCGCGCGGTTACAAGGCTCGATCCTACGATTGCTCGTGGGTTCCGAGGACGCAGTCCGCCGCATCCCCGACGTGCTCGAGTACCTGCGACGAAGCATCGAGGTGGGCTCTGCGACGGACGAGAAGCGCGACGCGATCCACCGCCTTCGCAACGAGCTCGTCGCTGGGACTGCGCGGGTCCATCTGTTCGACGCCCGCTACCACGAACGTCTACACGCGAAGGTGTACCTCTTCGACCGCCGCGCCGCCTACGTCACGAGTGCAAACCTGACGCATGGCGGGCTCCGCGCGAATATCGAAGCGGGGCACGTCGTCGTCGACCGCGATCAGATCGAGCACTACATCGCGCGCTTCGAGGACCTATTCGCGAGCTCCATGGACCTATTGCCCGAGTTGCTGCCGGAGATCGAGGCTAGTTGGGCATTCCTGCCGCCGGTCCCGCCGTACCTCCTCTACCTGCGGGTCCTGCTCGAGCTGTTCGGGGACGTTCCCGACCTGCCGGACGTTGACCTCGCGCTGGCCGATTACCAGCGGATGATCGTTGGCTCCGTTCTTCAAGTGCTGCGCGACGAGCGCGGTGGCCTGCTGATTGCGCCGACCGGGACGGGCAAGACGGTGATGGCCGCCTACACCGCGGCGGCGCTCTTCGTGAGGTCAGTCCGGCGAGTCTTCGTTTTGTGCCCGAATGACTCGCTGGCGGCGCAATGGGAGGAGAGCTTCCGCCAGTTCGCTGTGCCCTGCGAGACGATCACCCACGGCATCCTCCGTCAAGCGGAGGCGAGCCCCGGGACGAGCCCGAAGGCGCGGCGCCTACGGTCTTTGTTGGGCACGCTGCAGCGGACGGACCTCGTCATCATCGATGAAGCGCACGCGTTCCGTAACCCGCGCACGAGTGGATATCGGACCGTGCAGGCCCTACTCGCCGGCTCCGCGGAGCACGGCCGACCAAGGACTCTGCTCTTGACGGCAACACCGATGAGCACCGGCATCGACGATCTCAATGCGCTGCTCGCGCATGTCGGCCATGAACAGCTGCGCTCGGTCGCCGACGTGGCCCAAAGTCGGACGGTGGTCAACGTCACCCGCCCGTTCATCGAGGAGTACTTCGGAGAGCCCTCGGGCGACGGAGCCGATCCGCCATTCCTCAGGTTCGGATCGCAGCGGCGGTGCTTCGCGCGTATTCGCTTCCGCAAGGCGACCTACCCATTCGGCCTGCAGCCCGTCCTTGAGGCCATCCGACGGCTGCCGCTCGTGTTCATCCGAGACGCGCGGGTGACCGGAGCCATCCAGGACGCGTTACCAGGAGTCGATCCGGGCCCGGCACCGGCGACAACGCGCGACCTCGGCCCTCTGCTTCGCTTGCTCCTCATGCGCCGGGCTGAGAGTAGCCCCGCTGCGCTTCGCGACTCCCTGCGCAAGCTGAGCGTGTCGGCGAGCGACGCGGCGGAGCCAAATCGGCTCCGTGCGGCGATCGAGGAGTTAGTCGCGCTCACGCCCGACCCGTCCCACGATGGGAAGCTAGCATTCCTTTGCGGCCGGCTGCGCGACCGTCCTCCCGAGGAAAAGATCCTCATCTTCACGACCTATGTGAGTACCGCCCACTACCTGCGCGATACGCTCGCGCAGTCGCTGGAGGAGCGGCGCGTAGAACTCATCACTGGCGAGATGCCTGAGGGCACACGGCAAAAGATCCTCAGCAGCTTCGCGCCCTCCGCGCAGCGCCGCCGCGGGCCACGCCGGAAAAGGGGTGATGTTCAAGTTCTCATCGCGACGGACGCGATCGCCGAGGGCGAGAACCTCCAGGACGCAACGCTGATGGTGAACTATGACCTGCACTGGACCCCACTAAGGCTGATCCAGCGCGTCGGACGAGTAGATCGGCCGACGGCCCACGTGCGACATGTTGAGGTCGACAACTTCTACCCGGGGAGCATCCTGTTCGAGGAGTTCGTTCAGCTCTGGACTAGGCTGCGCGAGCGGTCGGAGGCCTACGATACGCTCGCGCGCACGCGGGTACTCGACGAAGCGGAGCCGGACCTCGTCGTGGACGAGCGCGATATGGGGCTCGTCCGTGGCATCTACGAAGAGGCGTCGTGGGAGCGGCTCCTCACGGACTTCCTCCCGACGTCGAGCCATTTGGCTCATTTTGCCAAGGCGACCGAGGCGGAGCGCCAAGCGGCACTGCGCCTGCCTATGAACTTTCGCGCGACCAAGACCGGGCCGCGTTCAGGAGCTTTCGCGCTGATCCGCCACAACAGCGCGCTTCACTGTGTGACCGATGCAGCTACGGGTGACGGAGCGGTGCTTGCTTCGACAGAAGACTCCTCCCACGAGGCGCTCATCCCGGTGATCAGCTGCCAGCGAACAGAGCCGAGCGCGCCTGAGCCCTCTGACGGACGCGCGCGCATCCATCGGCTGCTTGAGCGGTGGGCGGAGCGGAGCGGTGCCGACGCGGATGAGTTGGAGGTGCTCTGCGCTGAGGTGGTGGTTGAACGAGGCGGAGTGACACGGGGTTAGAGGTGGTCTCGGCTGGCTCGCCTGTGACGCACAGCCCGGGGCCCACAAGACGCGAAAGGACCGAGAAGCGTCCTTGCCAGAGGGTGCACCCGCCTTCTAGGGTGGGTCAACCGCATGGCGCCCGAGGACTTCAATCCGGACTACCTCGTCCCGGGCACACGCATCGGCGGGTACTTCGTCCGGGGCTTGCTGGGGCAGGGAGGCAGCGCCTCCGTCTACGAGGTGGAGAGCGCGGAGGGACATCGCTTCGCCCTCAAGATGTGCCGCTACCGGGGCGGCGTCCAGGGTACTTCTGAGTGGCGGGTGGACCAGCGGTTCTCCCGGAGCGTCATCTGCTTGCAACTCCTGAAGGGCCGGCGAAACGTGGCAGAGCTGTACGCGCACGACAGGTACCCGGACCCACTCCACGGCTCCCAGTACCTCGTCCAGGAATTGGTCCCCGGCGGCCTCCTCATCACCGACTGGGTGAAACGAGAGTCGCCCACGCTGGGGAAGCTGGTCAGCGCCTTCGTGGAACTGGCCGAGTTGTGCGGTGCTATGGCGAGCAAGGGCATCTGCCACCGGGACTTGAAGCCCCCCAACATCCTCGTCACCCCCGAGGGGACACCCAAAGTCATCGACTTCGAGAGCGCCACCTGCCCCCACGCCGACCCTGTGACTCGCCGGGCGGCCAGCGAAGTGCCCGGCACTGGCGGGTGGCAGAGCCCGGAATTGTGCCAGGCCATCCTGGAGGAGCAGTCGAAGAAGAAGGGCAAGGAGGCGTTCGACTTCCTCCCATGGGGTGACTTGTTCAGCCTGGGCGTCGTCTTCTACGAGTGCCTGACGGGCGAGCACCCCTTCGACACCAGCCTCCCGGACGACATGTTGCTCGCGGAAATCGCCTTCGAAACGCCGATTCACCCGATGCGGCTCAGCACCGCCGTGCCGCTCGGGCTGAACAAGGTGGTGATGAAGCTGCTGAAGAAGGAGCCGAAGGCGCGCTACCGCGATGGAGCCGAGGTGGCGGACGACTTGCGGAAGCTGCTGGAGAAGGTGAAGGACGAGCGCTGGGACAAACCCTTCAAGCTGCCGGTCCCTGACGAGGAGGACGCGCCAGTCCTCCCGTTTGTCTCGTTGCTCGTTCCCCCGGAGACGCGGGAGCCCATTCCGGAGAAGGAAAGCGAGGGGTCCATGCCTGACACGCCGCCTTCGGAGCCGGATTCCACGTCCCGCGAGGTCGCCTCGTCCTCGCAGTCAGCACAGCAGGACACCGCCACGGCGGATACGGATGTCCAAAGCCCCGACGAGTCGGAGACGGCCGAGCCGCGAGGGCTGCCGGAGAGCGAACCTGTCATAGGCACCGTGTTGGACTTCAGCGAGGCGGGGGCCTACACGCTGGAGCAGCGGCTGGGGCGTGGAGGGATGGGGGAGGTGTACCTGGCCCGGCAGATAGGGGCCGCGGGCTTCGTTCAGCGGGTCGCCATCAAACGGGTGCGCCCCGGCGGCCGGCCATGGGAAGAACGCTCCTTCGTGGACGAGGCGCGCGTTCTCTCCCGCCTGCACCACCCCAACATCGCCCGCGTCTATGCTTTCCATGAGTGGCAGGGCAGCTACTACCTGGTGATGGAGTACATCGAGGGCCCCTCGCTGCATGCGCTGCTGGAGTTGGCCCGGCAGAGAGGGCACCGCTTCTCCGAGTCGATGGCCTGCGCCGTCATGGCCGAGGTGGCGGAAGCGCTGCACTACGCGCACGGCGCCACAGACGAGGCAGGCCGGCCGCTGCACATCGTCCACCGGGACGTCTCCCCCACCAACATCCTCATCAGCAAAGAGGGGCGGGTGGTGCTGGTGGATTTCGGGGTGGCTCTCTCCAAGCAGGAGGGCCGCATCGCCACCCCCACCGGCTCCACCATCATCAAGGGCAAGGCCCCGTACCTCTCCCCGGAGCAGGTGAAGCACCTGCATCTGGATGCACGCTCGGACTTGTTCTCGGTGGGCACCGTCCTGGTGGAGTTGCTTACCGGGGAGGCGCCCTTCGGGTGGAGCGCCGACTTCGCCACTCTGAAGCGCATCGAAGGGGTGACGCCCGAGTACGTCGCCTCCCTCCTGCCCGGCATCTCCAAGCCGCTGCGCGCCATCTGCCAGAAGTTGCTGGCCTTCAACCCTGACCAGCGCTTCGCCACGGGACGCGGGGCGGCCATGGCCCTACGCCATCACGCCGGCCTCTACGACGGCCCGCAGAGCATTCAGGCCGAAGTGGAGAAGCTCCAAGCCCTCCCAGACATAAAGGCGCCGCCGCTGGCGGCAGGGGCCGCGCGCTCTCTCTCGGGGGTGAAGCGCGCCCGGCGCATCGCGATGCTCGCCGGCGCGCTCATGCTCGCCACGCTCGCCCTCGTCTTCTGGTACGTCCCGCGCCTCGCCGTTCCCGTCCCCTCCTCGCCGTCGCTCCAGGGGACCACCGTGTCCTTGCCGCCTCCGCCGAAGAACAGCATTGCTCGGGCCCCACCAATTCTCCCGCCCAATAGCCCTCTCGTCAGTAAGCCGAAGAGGGAAGACGGCGCGGCTGTGGCTGCCGGACCCACGGACCTGAGACCCGCCAAGCACTCCGCTCCTGCGGTCGTCCTCGCGGACAAAGCTCGCATCCCGCCGGTTATGACCGCACCGCCTGCCGGGAGCCCGCTTACGGCAAGCCAGGCAAGCGCGCGGGTAGAAGGGCAGGCCAACGCCTTGGATCCGTCGACTCCTGAGGCGGTGAAACAGGCGCTTGATCACCAAACCAAGGAACTGGAGTCGCTCAAGGCGGAGAATCAACTGGAGAAGGAGCAGGGAGCATCCGTGGACCACGCCCTCGCCGCGCTCTTGGCTCGGAACCAAGTTGCCATGAGCCCTTTCAAGAAAGTGTTCACGGGGTTCTTCCATGAGGGCTCAACCGAGGTGGAGGTCCACGTCTTTGAGTCTCGGATTCCGGAGGCCAGGGGAAAGGTGGGCATCGCTTTCGACGTGACCAACAAGGACGGCGCCAAGCCGTGGGAGCTCCAAGAGGTGCGCTTGACTACTCTGGTGGGTGGCCTGTCCAAGCCCTTCGCCCTTCGCACGATCCGGCCATCCATTGGACCTGGTGAGAAGGGTCGAGTCGCCATCGTCGCGGATATCAATGCGCTCCATCTGAAGCCGAATGAGGACACCCTCGTGGTGGAGTTGTACCGAGACGGAGGGCTCCAACAAGCAGCGCTACAATTAGCTGCCAACAGCCTGCGGTGAGAGGGATCAGCGAATGTCCTCAACTCGTCGAGGGGTTGTCGTCGCGCTAGTTGCCGGTAGTTTCCTTTCCGGTTGTCCAAGCCCCGCCGTAGCTCTCCGGCCGGATGGGAGCCCGGGCCCGCAGAAGTGCCCCGAGAAGGCGCTCGAAACAATGCGGATCTTGCAACTCCGTCCCGGTGACTCGGCAATGGCCGACGTGGACACCAGTCAGGCCGAGCAGACCCCAATTAGCCTGAATGACGGTCCTGTCGAAAGCATGTTGCGTGAGAGTATGGGCTTTTTTGGTCCGGGAACTACCCTCTACGGGCAGATCTGGACTGGTGGTCCCAGCGTTGTCATTCGATATTACGAGGCTCGACCACTGGATGGAGAACGCGTCAAGATCTGCGCGGTTGCGCGCTTGGGCTATGGGAATATGCGAAAGCTTCCTGGATCCAAGCCTGGCAACGCGCTGCTTGAGTTCTCCAAAACCAGCATTGTGCTCGTGGACGAGTTTCTCTGACGGACTTGGCCGACCCGTGGAGTCGGTTAGCCCCTGCCCTCCATCTCGTACTTCCGCCGGAGCGCCTCCAGCGCCTCCGGGGACGCCTCCAGGTGCCCCGCCAGCACCATCGCCCGCTCGAGCCCGGCGCGGGAGATGAACCCCACGAAGTACGTCGCGATGAACGCGGCGAGGCAGACCCCGCCCACCACCATCATCGGGATCGAACCGTCGTTTCCGTCCTGCCACGCGATGAACCCGAACAGCGGCAGGGCGACCCCGAGGCAGAACGTGACGAACCGCATCCAGGCCGTGAGCACCGACTTCCCGCTCATGGGGATGGCGCGGCCCCGCCACTGGTTCCCCTCCTGGCCGAGGACGAACCACCCCTCCAGCGGGATCAGCGGCAGGAAGTTGATGTGGAAGAACTTCGTGGCGACGTGCCCGAGGCCCGGCACGGCGTCCACCTTTCCGAACAGGCGGGTGCCGAAGATGAACATGGGGGTCCCTCCAGCGCAGAGGTTACACTGCGGGGATGCTCGAGATCTTCGGCATCTTCGCCTTCGGCAGGTTGCTGGCCCGCGTCGCCACGGCCAAGGGCCGCTCCAGGGGCTGGGCCGCGCTGGGCGTGCTGTTCTGGCTCGGAGGCGAGCTGATGGGAATGACCCTTGGCTTGCTGCTGGGGCTGGAGCAGCTGGCCGCGTACGGCATCGGGCTCCTGGTGGCCGCCACCGGCGTGCTCATCGCCTACCTGGTGGTGAAGGCGCTCCCGCCCCTGGCCGCCGGGGACCTCGGGCCCGCGGCGTAGGGCTCAGTGAGCGAGGCGCTGGATCAGGAACACGCCGATCACCAGCCCCACCGCCGACAACCCCAGCGCGATCAGGTCCAGCTTCCACCCGCCCTTCGCGCTCTTGCCGGAAGCGATCATCGCCAGGTCGCTGAGCGCCAGCACCGCCGCCAGCGCCGCCATCGGCGCGCAGCCCAGGCCGACGAAGGCGGCGATGCCGGCCAGGATGGCGAACCACGAGCCCGCGAACAGCCCCACCATCCGCTGGGCGCACGCCGGGCA
>Ga0068860_100003282_pt1 | contig 16650 bp, 14 predicted proteins | sample KBSSwiS32_FD_66597 | JGI IMG/M metagenome (GOLD analysis project Ga0068860, IMG submission 66597) | Switchgrass rhizosphere microbial communities from Kellogg Biological Station, Michigan, USA - KBS Switchgrass S3-2 | ecosystem: Host-associated > Plants > Roots > Rhizosphere > Soil ... | reverse complement strand
ATTTCGCTGATCCATCCATAAGGATCCGCCACGCGCCGCTCCTGTATCGCCAGCAATTTTTCCCGCAGGATGCGGGCGCGTTCATCCAATTGCACGGGTTGATACTGCCGTCCATCCGCATCGCCGATCACACTGATCGGACAGACAATAGCGGCGGTGCCACAGGCAAAAAGTTCGCGGCACTCCCCGCTGGTGAGCTGTTGCAGAAGCTCGCCCACCGGCATCGCGCGCTCAATCACGCGCCAGCCGAGGTCGCGCGCCAGCCGCACCAGCGAATCGCGCGTGACGCCGGGCAATATCGAGTCGTTGAGAAGCGGCGTGTGCAATTCATCGCCAATGACCGCGAACAGGTTCATGCCCGAAAGCTCTTCGATGTTTTCGCGTGTTACCGGATCAAGCCACAGAGCCACGGTATATCCCTGCTCGATGGCCCGTGTGGTAGCGAGCAACGAGGCAGCATAGTTGGCGCCGGTTTTGGCCGACCCCAATCCGCCCTTAGCCGCCCTCACCTGCTCACGTTCGATCAGCACTTTCATGGCACCGGCGGCGTAGGCCTCGGACGGATTGGCGATCACCATGAAGCGTGCGCTGCTGGATGCGCGCACGGCGTAGCCCGGTTCGGTTCCAAACAGGAACGGCCGCAGATACAGCGAGCGGCCTGATTGATCGGGTACAAAATCAGTGCAGGCGCCAGCGACTGCGTGGATTCCTTCAATGAACAGGCTCTCGGGTACGGCGGCCATAGCGATGCGCTCGGCCGAGCGCTTGAAGCGTGCAAAGTTATCGCGCGCGCGGAACAAGTTTGCAATCGGCCGCCCTACCCGGTAGGCCTTCATGCCCTCGAACGCCTGCTCCGCAAAATGCAAAGCTCGTGCGCCGGGCAGTATTTCGATCGGACCATAAGGCAGCAGTTCGCCTCTGCTCCATTGGCCCTTCTCGTAAGTGGCGCTGTACATCACCGGGGCGGGAATCAGCCCGAAACCCAGGGTCTCCGGCAAGCGGAACTCCGCCAGTGCCTTCCACACACCCTCATGAACGACAAAGTCCGCCATTCGTTCCCCTCGTCAGATGGCTTGCAGAAATCCTCCGTCACAGGCGAGCGCCTGGCCGGTGATGTAGTTGGCCTGCTGTGAGCACAAAAACGCCGCGGCGGCCCCGAAGTCCTCGGAGCGCCCCAATCGGCGTGCGGGTATCTGCGCCGTCAGGGCCGACTCATCGAGTCGCAGATCCTGCAGTCGCTCGGTCATCGTGTACCCGGGCATCAGCGCGTTTACCGTCACCCCGTCGGCCGCGACTTCCTTACTTAAGGCGTTTACAAGTCCGTGGAGTCCGGCGCGCAGCGAATTGGACAGGAAGAGGTTGCTCACCGGCTCGCGAGCGGCAATCGATGTCACCACCACCACTCGCCCCCACTGCCGGCTGCGCATTCCGGTCAGCGCGCCGCGGATGGCGCCAACGCTGCTCATCCACAGCGCCTCAAAGGCTGCCCGCCACGAATCATCCGTTAAGTCAGCAAATGTTCCCGCCGGCGGGCCACCGGTATTGACCACGAGAATGTCGAGGGGTCCAAGTCGGCGTTCGGCCTCCGCGACTGCAGCGCTGGCCCCGCCGGGTCTGCTCAAATCGCTGACGATCCCTTCGGCACCCAATTGCGAAGCGGTGGCAGCGAGGCGTTCGGCACCGCGCGCGCAAATCGCCACGCGCGCCTTCTCCTGAGTGAGCGATTGGGCGATTGCTTTGCCTAGGCCGGTGGACCCGCCCATGACCAGCGCACGGCGATTGGCTATGCCCAGATCCATTGTTTAGCGCCTGAGGTAGGCATCCGTTCCCTTGAGCCAGTCCTCGCGTGGCGGGGCAAATACGTCCACATCGAGCGTGTCCTCGAGTGCCAGGGCACGGTGAGGCACGTTCGATGGGATCACGATGACCTCCCCTGCGCGCACGGTGATCTCGCGTTCATCATTGGCGCCAAACCACAGCCGCAGCGTGCCCTCAAGGATATAGGTCAGCTGCTCGTTGTCGTGGGAATGCCGCGGCACATCGTCGCCCTTCTTCAGGTAGACATGGGCGATCATCATGCGATTACCGGTAACCAGGCGGCGGGTAATTGTGCCTTTGAGCGGTTCGGCGGGTATCTGGTCCCAGCGATGGTGCGTCACGCTGCTGGCGTCGGGTTTGCTCATCGCGGCGTCCTTAAGAGTTAGAGAAATGACTGGCGGTGTTAGAGAAACTGTTCGTCGATCGTGACATCGAGCGCGGTGACCAGACGGTTGGTCTCGTTGGCGAGCCCTACAATCGCCAGCAGCTCGGAATATTGCAGCTCGGTCATGCCTTTTTTGCGGGCAGCCGCGCCGTGCGAAGCGATGCAGTAGTGGCAGCCGTTGGAAGCACTCACGGCCACGTACAGCATTTCTTTGGTCAATGGATCAAGGGTGCCTGGACCCATGACCTGCTTGATGTTGGCCCATATCCGCTTGAGAGTCGGCGGATCATGCGCGAGCACCTTCCAGAAGTTATTGACCCAGTCCACCTTGCGGGTGGCCATGATGTCGTCATACACCGCCCGCACCTCGGGCGTGGCGGCGTCATATTCGATTGGTTCGCGCCTGGCACTCATACGCGCGCCCGTCGATACCGGTTTGCTGGTGCAGACTTGATCCGGAACATGAATTGCCCCGAGCCGCGATTAATCGTGTTGGGAGATTGATTCAACATTAAGCTAGCACCCGATCTAAATGTTGTAAAGGCAAATAAAAGATGATGACATACCCGCAATGACATTACGCAGCTTGGAATGATAGGGAACCTTCGCGCATGGCACTCCAAAAAAAACACGAGCGCAACGGAACCGTACGCTGGATAGGCCGATCATCATCGGATCCGACCACAAGTGTGGACCGTGGCGCCAACCTGAGCGAGCGTGCGTATCAGCTGATCCGTTCGGAAATTCTCTTTTATCAACTGCCCCCGGGGTGCCGGGTTTCTGAAGCTTCGCTGACTGCCCGCTTTGGACTTCGTCAGGCAGCCGTGCGATCCGCGCTGCTGCGGCTGATGCAGGAAGGGCTCATTGATCGCACTGACGAACGCAGTCCACGGGTAGCACCGCTAACCCTCAAGGACGTGCGTGACATCTATGGGTTGCGCGCGCTGGTCGAGCCGCACGCGGCGGCGTTGGCTGCGGAGACCGGCGTCGCCGCCGATGGCATAGAGCGCCTGCGCGAGATTTCTTGCAGCCACTACGAGCTCAGAAATCACCAGGAGTTCGTGACTTTTCTCCGCGCGAACCGCGAGTTCAACATCCGGGTCGCTGGTGCATCCGGCAATGCGCGCTTGGTGGAGGCTATCGCACATCTCCAGGATCTCACGCTTCGCGTACTATACGTTGGCATCCGTAGTCTCGACGTGTCGGACTGGTTTAAGGAGATTCATCTGCAGATCGTAGATGCTATTGAGACCGGCAATGGCGCACGTGCATCGGAACTGTGGACCACGGACCTGCGCTATGGCGAGCGCCTGATTTGCGATGCACTGCTGCATCTTCCGGAGCTAAGCGAGGTCAACCTGGCGAGTGCTTCGGTGGCGCCTCCTCCGGTGGCATCTAAGCGCATTCAGCCCCGGCAGTGAAACGACAGAGGCATTGATTTGACCAAGAGCACCCGGAACGCGCCGGGCGGCGGCGACACCGCGGCCTATCTGGACACCGTGGGTAGGCCGGACAGGCTGTCTGGAGGCATCCGCCAACTGCCGATCAAAACCGCCCACGGCACCTTCAAAGTGTGGACCCGGCGGTTCGGCAACAACCCGCGCATCAAGCTGCTGCTCCTGCACGGCGGGCCCGGCTGTACGCACGAGTATTTCGAGCCCTGCGATGCCTATCTGCCCGCCGCCGGCATCGAGTATTACTTCTACGATCAACTCGGATCGTTTTACAGCGACCAACCCGATGTTCCTGAGCTTTGGGACATTCCCCGTTTCGTGGATGAGGTGGAGCAGGTGCGGACAGCCCTGGGGCTCGATTCCTCGAATTTCTACCTTCTGGGCCACTCCTGGGGAGGAATACTCGCCATCGAGTACGCGCTTAGGTTTCAGCAGCACCTCAAGGGCCTGGTCATCTCCAACATGATGGCGAGCATCCCCGAATACAACAGATACGCGCAGAACGTGTTGATGCCGACGATGGACAGTGCGGTACTGGCGCAGATCAAGGAGCTGGAAGCGGCGCGCGATTACGAGAATCCGCGCTACATGGAATTATTGATGCGGCACCACTACGTTCACCACGTGTTGCGGCGGCCCGTGGGTGAGTGGCCCGATTCGGCGGACCGAGCGCTGAAGCACACCAACCCCAAGGTGTACATCCCCATGCAAGGCCCGAGCGAACTGGGTGCCAGCGGCAAGCTGGTGGAATGGGACCGCACCGCGGATCTGCATCGACTGACCGTGCCGACCATGACGATTGGCGCACGCCACGACACTATGGACCCCAAACACATGGAAGCGATGGCCGGGGCCGTGCAGAAGGGCCGCTACCTGTACTTGCCCGACGGCAGCCATATGTCGATGTTCGATGACCAGGAGCGCTATTTCGCTGGCCTGATCGAGTTCCTGCGTGACACAGATCAATCAGGCGGCACCAGACCAGCGCATGGCTGAACTCGAGAGTTTCGGGTATCGGCAGGAACTCAGGCGCGCCCTGAGCACGCGCGATCTGGTGGTCTACGGCATGATCTTCATGGTGCCGATCGCGCCCTTCGGCGTGTTCGGATTCGTCTGGAACGACGCGCGAGGCATGGTTCCGCTGGCCTATCTCGTGGGCCTGATCGGCATGTATTTCACGGCTATGAGCTACGCCAGCATGTCGCGGGCCTTCCCGATGGCAGGATCCGTGTACTCCTACGTGCAGCGCGGGCTGCACGATGTTGCGGGATTTTTCTCGGGCTGGCTGATCCTGCTCGATTACATACTGGTGCCGGCGCTGCTGTACATCTTCAGCGTGGTTGCGCTCCGCCCGCTGTTACCGATGGTCCCCGACTGGATGTGGCTGAGTGGATTTGTCGCCTTCAATGCTGCCGTCAATCTGCTGGGCGTACAGCTGAATGCGCGCGTCAACCGCTACATGCTGGTGATGGAACTGATCGTACTGGCACTCTTCGTGCTGTTCGCGCTGCTGGCATTACACGCGGGCCGCGGCAGCGGCGGCCTGACCCTGCGACCCATCTACAATCCCGCGCAATTCTCCCTGGCTACTGTCACCGGGGCTACCTCGATCGCGGTGCTGTCCTTCCTTGGCTTTGATGGCATCTCCACGCTCGCGGAGGAAAGTCGCGGCGGGCAAAATTCGGTGGCCAGAGCGACAGTGCTGGCCCTGCTGCTTGTGGGATTGCTGTTTATTATTCAGACCTGGATCGCCACCGACCTTGCGCAGGGCATGACGTTCGCGGCTCCAGAGACCGCATTCTATGAGGTAGCGGAACGGGCCGGGGGAACTTGGCTCAGGATTCTGTGCTTGGGCTCGGTGGTCGTGGCCTCAGGCATCGCCAATGCCATGGCCGCGCAGGCCGCCGTTTCCCGCATCCTGTTTGCCATGGCGCGCGACGGCAAGCTGCCGGCGGTGCTCGCCAAGGTTCACCCCCGCTATCAGACGCCGTACGTCAGCACGTTACTTGTGGCGGTCATCTCACTGGCAGTGGGTCTGTTTTTTGCAAATCACGTGGATCAGCTGAGCCGCATTGTAAATTTCGGCGCCCTGTGCAGTTTCGTGCTTTTGCATGTGGCGGTGATCAACCACTACTTCGTGCGCGGTGGCAGTCGGAACTGGCTGCGTCACCTCGTAATGCCTGCCGGTGGGCTGCTGGTCATCGGCTACGTGCTCTATGAAATGGACGCGGCCGCCAAGGTCATGGGGGCTTACTGGATCGCCATTGGCATTGGGTACTTTCTGATTCTGAAGTTCGTGCTGAGGAAATCTTCGCGGCTCGAGGTGTAGCAGGCGCGCGGCCGCTCCGGCGCTCGCTAGCTCAGCGCATCGCGAATCGCGTGAATCGCAGCCAGCGCCGTGCGGGTACGCGTTGGATTCACAAATTCCGGCCAGGTCGACAGCTTGACGGCTACGAAGGCAGCCTGCGGGTCCATGTAGATCAGTTGCCCGAAAACACCGCGCGCCAGCAGCGCCCGGCGCGCAGAATCCTCGATCCAGAACTGATTGCTGTAGGCTCCGTATGGGAGGACCTCCAGATAACTGCCGCCAAACAGTTCCGGCTTGCCATTACGGGTTCGCTCGATCCAATCGCGGGGTACTACTTGGCGTCCGCCGGCCACTCCTTCTGAGACGTACAGGAGCCCGAACCGCGCCAGATCACGCAGCGTGGCATTGAGTCCACCGCACGCGCAGGCGAATCCGGTGGGATCGACGGTAAAGCAGGCGTCCTCCTCTGCTCCCATGGGGGCCCACAGCTCACGGCTGACCAGTTCTGCAAGGCGCGTGCCGGTAGCTCGTTCCATGGCAAAGCCAAGCACATCCGTTTCAATCGAGCGATAGTTGAAATCCGCACCGTGGGTGCCGCGCGGTTCGTGCAGGGTAAGGATCAGCTCCCACATGTTGGTTGGCCAGCCGGGGTCGGGAGCGATCTTCCATCCGCAGGCTACGTCCATCTTGGCGCAATGAGAAGCAGGAGCCGTGTAGGTCTCGTCCCAATAGACGCCGCTGGTCATGTCGAGCAGCTGTTGAATGGTGGCGCCGCGGTACGCAGTGGTCTCGAGCTCGGGCAGGTAATGTGTAACGGGCGCCTCAGTCCGAATGGCTCCCCGGGCCGCCAGTATTCCTAGGGTCGTGGCAGTGACTGATTTTGATACCGATTGCAGCAGGTGGAGTGTGCGCCCATCCATGCCCTGATCGTAATACTCGCTGACGATCGCGCCGTTGTGAACGACGCAGAAGCCGTCCGTGTAGCTCGATTTCAAGAAGGCACTAATTGTGTCCCTGCGCCCATCAATCTCGAAGGCAATTGAGCCAACGTCCTGAGAGGCAGACCGCAGCGCCTGCGGCGTGGAGCTGCGCCGAACCTGCGAAGTCGGCACCAGTTCCCGCACACGCCGAAAAGTATCGCGGTTCCACGGGGCGCGATCCCAGTCTTCCCGGGGTGGTACGGTAAACATTTTTGGTGAATCGTTCATGTGATCGGAGGCGCAGCGCACTCGCTTCTGGAGTGCGCGCGAAGTCTAGCAGCTCCCTATCAGAAGTTACGCTGTCAGCCAGGCCGACAGATCCCGACCGAGAAGCACCTGCAATTCGCGGATATCGTCCTGGTAGATACTAAGCGCTGCAATGCGCTCGGCGCGAGTCATGCGCGGCGGCCGCCGGGTGCGGAGCGTGCGCAGCGCTGCAACGACCGGCTGCGGCATTACCCGGCGCACCAACGGGGCCAGGGGCGCTGTGGCCTTGATCAATAGGCGCGACCTCGGTTGCATCGTGACATTGTGGCGACGGGACACATCGATGCGGCGGCTCGGGTCAACGCCAAGAAAACTACACACATCTTTCACGAGAAGGCCCGGCGCGCTGCAAAGCTGCTCGTACCAATAGCATCGCACTTGCTCCGCAGGGAAGTAACGCAGGAAGCGCCCAAGGTGTTGCGCATAGAACCCGTTCCACACCGCGCCCAAGCGTGGATGCCGGTGAGCCTCCAGTGACTGCTGCTGCTCCACCCACGCAAGAAAGCCGCCTTGCGCATCTCCCCGGGCGATCGCCTCGGCATACTGCGAGTGCAGCCGATCCACCGGGTCACGGAGCAGTAGGAGGATTCGTGCCTGGGGAATGCGGGCATGAATGGCCGCCGGCGCTGCATGCGAGGCCAGATAGTTGGCGCTGCCCTCGCCCACTGCCGTTTCGTGGCGAACATTTCGGAACAACTGCAGGTACTGTGCCCATTCGCTGATCACGGCCGCGAACCCTGGATCCATGGGTCCTTGCAGGTAGCGGCATAATGATTCGGGATCGACTTCGGAGGTTCCCAGCGCAAACTTCAATTCCGCAAGGTCCGGGGCGAAGAAGGTCGGCTCCTTTATGGGGCTCAAAAAAATTCCCGGATGTTGGCCAAGATACCGGTACAGCGAAGTGGTGCCGGCCTTGGGAGCTCCGACAATAAAGAAGTTGGGTTCCATGCTCCGCTCTTCAGACCCGGCCCGATTACAGGCACGCCCTTGGCAAAGGTTCGCCCGGAGGAGCGCGGTCTCTAGACGGCGCGGGTGGGGGTGGCGCCGTGGAGGATATGGAGGACTGAACCATATAAGTACCCGTAGGTTCGGCGATTGTTCAATCGGAGGTCAGCTAAGGGACTCCATAGGTCGAATTGTCAGCCTACAGGCCGCGGACGCAATTTCGCAGTCGATTCCAGCACGCCGGTCCGGGCTCGTTGATGCGCACAGACGCATTCAGGAGCTAGACTGAACTCATGTTGCCAGAAACACCGCCCCGGGGAGCCAAAAAGCGCCTGATCGCAGTACCCACCCGCGACGGCCTCCATTGATGTCATGAGCGATCTGCTGCTTACACATGGATATTTCCTTTACGAGGACGAAAAGGAAATTCAGATCATGCGGCCCTATCCGACGCTCGGGCTGCTGTACATCTCCGCCTACCTTCGGCGCGCCGGGTTCGATGTGGAGATATTCGATTCCACCTTTGCGAATCGGCAGGAATTGGTCGATCGACTGAGCCGCGGCAGCGGTGTACTCGGCGTGTACACCAACCTACTGACCCGCCGCCCGGTCCTGGAAATTATCGAGGTCGCCAAGCGCCATGGATGGCAGGTCGTCCTCGGTGGCCCGGAATCCGCCAACTATCCCAACGAGTATCTCCGGGCCGGTGCGGATGTGATCGTAATGGGCGAAGGCGAAGCGACGATGGCCGAGCTGCTGCCAGCGCTTGCCCAGCGCGGAGCACAGCGGCTGCACGGAGTGACCGGCACGGCTTTCAAGGATGATGCGGGCGATATCATCATCAATTCGGAGCGCGCCAAGATCCCCGACCTGGACAGCATTCCGTGGCCGGACCGGGAGCGCATCGATCAGGCGCGCTATGTGGACATCTGGCGCCGCCACCACGGCATGGGCAGCGTCAACATGATCACCGCGCGTGGCTGCCCCTATAAGTGCAACTGGTGTTCCCACGCGGTGTTTGGGTTTACTCACCGGCGCCGCAGTTTTCTCGATTGCGCCAACGAACTCGAACACATTGTGGCGACCTACAGACCTGAGCAGGTCTGGTACGCCGATGACGTGTTCACGATCAGCCATCCATGGCTCTATGGCTATGCACGGGAACTGAAGCGCCGGGGATTACGCGTCCCGTTCGAGACCATCTCGCGGGCCGATCGCATGATGAAGGATGAAGTGCTGCAGACCTTGGCGGAAATGGGCTGTTATCGGATTTGGATTGGCTCCGAAAGCGGCAGCCAGAGAATACTCGACGCCATGCAGCGCGGGGTGAAGGTCGATCAGGTCATCTGGGCTACCGAGGCGGCCAAGCGCTACGGTATCCAAGTGGGAATGTTCCTGATGTGGGGATATCAGGGCGAACAGATTGACGACATTGCCGCGACCGTCGAGCTTGTAAAGCGCTGCCAACCGAACATCCACCTGACAACTGTCGCCTATCCCATAAAGAACACGGGCTTCTTTGCCAACTCTGCCGATTCGATCGTGTTGAGCAAAGAGTGGTCCATGGCGACCGACCGGGACTACCGGATCAAGGGACGCCATTCGCGTGGCTACTACAAACACGCCGATGCCTGGCTGAACAACGAAGTCGAAGCCGCACGGCTCGAAGGCAGCGATCCGACCGAAGCGGAGCGACGCCGAAGCGTGGCCGCCCAAGCGCGCGAGGCGATGGCGGCGATCAGCGCGCAGACGGAGGCCTAAACTGTCGAATATCCGTACAGCATTCGACGCTGCGGCCATCGGGTACGACGATCAGTTCACGCATACCGCCATCGGCGGGGCAATGCGCCGCGCTGTTTGGCGACGCCTCGCCGCGTGCTTTGCGCCGGGCACGCGCGTCCTGGAGATGAACTGCGGCACCGGCGAGGACGCCCTGTGGCTGGCTCGGCGAGGCATACAGGTGCACGCGACCGACATTTCGCCACTCATGCTGCAGATCGCGCGCGGCAAGCTGGCGACCTTGCCCGCGGCCGCGCCCGTCAGCTTTCAGCAGCTTGCGTGGGAGGATTTGCGGACCCTCGAGCAACCCCCTTTTGACGGAATGCTGTCAAATTTCGGGGGATTGAATTGCGTGTCCGAACTCGACGCCGTCGTGGCGCCACTGGCCAGGGTTCTCAAACCTGGGGCGATCGCAGTGCTATGCCTTATGGGTCGCTATGTGCCCTGGGAGTGGCTCTGGTTTGTAGCGCACGGGCGGCCGAAAACTGCATTCCGACGCCTGGATGCCGACGGTGCGCTCTGGGCCGGCGCAAAAATTTACTATCCTTCGGTGCCGAAGGTTTGCAAAGCCTTTGCCCCGAGTTTCGCAGTGCGGAGAGTCAGCGCCTTGGGAGCACTGATCCCGCCGCCCTATACCGAACAATCGCTTGGCCGGTTTCGGAGGCTGATTCTTGCGCTGGACTGGATGGAGCGTAGGTGCGAGACCGTATGGCCGCTGCCGAGGCTGGCAGATCACTATTTGCTAGAAATCGAGCGCCGGTAGGGTCTAGGTTTCTGCCTGAACGCCACCTTAGCCTGCGGTGAACCAACCGGGGCACGCACGGCACTCACTCCAACTGGGTCCAGCTCGAAAAGCCCACCCCGGACGGGAGATTGATGCCGGCGCGGCCGGGCTCAGGGCCCGCAGCGCTCACAGCACCGTAGGGAGTATAGTTTTCAGGCCGCTGTGATGGCCCGTTCCTAGGCCCCGTGGCCGCGCCTCTGTCTGTGACGCATGCGGCAGCGGTATCTCGCAGGACGTTTTCTTGAGGATCAAAAGCAAGTGAGGAAACCGCGCGTACTCCTGATCAATCCCACGATTGTCTCGCGCCGCCACGCCCGCTTCCCGCTGTCATTGCTGGCACTTGCAAATGGGCTTGAGCGCAGTTACGAGTCCGTAGTCATTGACGGCAATGTCGAGCGCGAAACGCGGACGGCTGTGCAGCGGGCCCTGGCTACGGGTCCGTTCGCGGCGATAGGCATGTCGGTCATGGGCGGCCCGCAGATTGAGCCGGCGATTGAACTATCGCGTGCAGCACGGGCGATTTGCCCTGCGACACCCATTGTTTGGGGAGGATATTTCCCGACACTCAACGCCGCCGCGGCTATGAATGCGTCGTACGTCGACTATGCAATCCGTGGCCCGGGCGAAGAGACCTTCGTGGAGCTTCTGGAGCGACTCGGTGATTCCCGCGCCGAAAGCCTTGGGGCTGTGCCGGGTCTGAGTTGGCGATCTGGAGACGAGATCGTGCACAACGCCGATCGTAAGATTGCCCGGTCGCGGCCCAGCCTCATTGCCAACTACCCCAAGCTGGGCGATCCCAGAGCCTACCTGACGAAAACGGTACTCGGTCGGCGGACGGCGGCACACCAAGCCGCGCTGGGCTGCCGGTTTCGATGCACCTTCTGTGGTGTCGCCGCCATGTTTGGCGGCGCTACCGCGCTGCCGTCGGCACAGGTCCTCGAACACGACCTGCACTACCTAAAGCACGAACTAGGCGCCGATTCAGTTCAGTTCTACGATCACAATTTCTTTGACCGCGAAATGGACATGGTGCCGTTGCTCGAGGTCATGGCGAAATTTGCGCTTCCCTGGTGGTGTTACGCGCGTTCGGACGCCTTGCTGGATCTCTCGAGCAAGAGCTGGTCCCTGGTGCGCCAAAGCCGCCTGCGCATGGCCTACATCGGAGCCGAATCGCCAAACGATCAGCTGCTGCGAGAGATCCGCAAGGGCACCAAGGCGGAACAGACCTTGGAAGTCGCAAAGCTTTGCCGCCGCCATGGCGTCATCCCGGAGCTCTCCTTCATGGTCGCTCCTCCGGAGGATCCAGTCGGGGAGACCGAGCGCACTTTTGAATTTATTAGGCAGGTCAAGCGCGTCAACCCGGAAGCGGAGATCATTGTCTACATCTACACTCCTCTGCCGCCGGAAAGCGTTCCCGCCAGCGCACGCCGCCACGTGGATCCAATTCGTGATGCGGATGGCAATCCGGTCATGTTCCCTAAGACGCCGGAAGAGTGGACTCAAAGACACTGGGTCGACTATGCCTGCCATGCCAATGCGCCCTGGGTGAGCGAAAAACTGCTTCGCAGGATTCGCGACTTTGTGACCGTGATGCGCTGCCGATTCCCCACGGTGCAGGACGTACACAGCACGCCATGGAAGCGCACTGTGCTGCGCACCGCGGCTTCCTGGCGCTATCTCGCACGCCGCTACGACCGTCCGTGGGAACTCAAGCTCGCGCAGCGCCTGCTACGACCGGCGGATCCCCGAGCCACCGGCCTGTAGCCGTCCTTCTAGCAGAGGCGTTCCCTAGTGCACGTGGCCCAGGTGGGTTTCTACCTTGACCCATACGATCGCGGGCCCCGCGAACTGTTGCGCGCCTGGCCTTCCATCGTTGAGGTTGCCGAGGCGGCCGCGACCGCGGTGGCGAAGGTATCCGTCCTGCAGGCCTGCAAGCAGGAAGAAGATTTCGCAGTCCATGGCGTGGACTACCATTTCGTCGCCCGACCCGATGACGCCAGGCCGTGGGCCCGTGCACGCGCCGGCGCGGAACGGCTGATTGAGCGCCTTGCGACGCTGCGACCCGATGCGGTGCACATACATGGCCTGGGCTTTCCCGGGCCCGTGAGCCAACTTGCCCGGCGGATGCCTGGCGTCCCGATCCTGCTGCAGGACCATGCGGACCGCCCACCCACCTTTTGGCATCGCCGCTCCTGGCGGAAGGCCGCAACGCAGGCGGCCGGCATCGCCCTGTGTTCCCGCGACCAGCTGCGGCCGTTTGCTGCCGCCGGAGTACTCCCCGAAAACCTGCCGGTTTTCGAGATTCCCGAGTGCACCAGTCGGTTTCGCCCTGCGGATCGCGACAGCGCGAGGCAAACAACAGGCCTGCACGGAGAACCCGCGGTACTCTGGGTTGGCCATCTGGATGCCAACAAGGATCCGTTGACGGTGCTGGAGGCGTTGCGGCGCACCGCCGAGGCCCTGCCGCGGCTCGAACTTTGGTGTGTCTACAAGTCCGCCGCTCTGTTGCCCCAGATCGAGCGTCAGCTCAAAGCGAGCCCCGATCTACAGCGTCGCGTTCACCTGCTGGGCGCCGTGCCGCACGAGCGAGTGGAAGTGCTGATGAACGCGGCCGACCTGTACGTCAGCGCAAGCCATCGCGAAGGCAGCGGTTACGCACTTATTGAGGCGCTGGCGTGCGGTTTGCCGGCGATCGTCACGGACATTCCCTCATTCCGGGCGTTGACCGCTCAGGGCCGGGTGGGCCTGCTGTGGTCCGCCGGCGATCCGGCCGCGCTGGCTGCGCGGCTGATTCAGGGAGCCGGATTGTTGCGGGCTCAGCACCGTGTCGAGGTGCGTGCGCATTTTGCACGGGAACTGTCCGCGCGGGCGGTGGGCCAGAAGCTCGCCGATACCTACGCGCAATTGATGTCGCACGCAGCCAAGTGACGGGCCTTGGATCAGGGCAGCTCGAGTTGGTATATGACGGCAACGGGCATGCTGAGCGCGGCCGCATCAAAGTGGGCACCTGGTGGAATGTCGGCCGCATTGAGGTACGGTTCCTGAACGCTGATCACTTTGAGGTTCAGAGCAGCGCAGCTCCGGTGCCACTCGGCCGGCGAATGTGCGGTATGGCGGACAGCAAATCTCTGGCCATTCGAGCTGAAGGTGCGCTGCCATCCCAGGGCATGCCCGGCGGGATGAAAGTCGCTGCAGAGTATGTGGCCTCCCGGCCGCGTAACACGCCGCAGCTCGGCGAGTGCCGGTTCCAATGTCGGCAAATGACCGATCGCTAATGCACAGATCGTGATATCGGCCCAATGATCCTTTAACGGCAGGCTTTCCATGGTTGCCAGAGTCCAATGCAATACGGGGCCTGTGACTTCGGTGCCGGCTGGAGCCTGCAGAGCGCCTGGTGTGACAAGGTCGGCAAGCTCTGATTGACCACGACGCAACATCTCGGGCGATCTATCCACGCCGACAACTTCAGCCGCCTGGCGGTGAACAGCGTGCCTGAGATAGCGCCCGGTTCCGCATCCCACATCGAGTACACGCCGACCGCGAAGGCTGTCAGGCAGCAGCGCGAGCAGCGCACGTTCTTCCGCCATCATGAACGCGTTGTGGGCACAAGGAGGATAGTCTGCCGCCCACAAGCGGTACGCCTCCAAGGAGTCCAGAAGTGTCGGCGTTGGGTTGGGTTCAGGCACAGGCCGATTCCAATGTGAGTCCGGGTTCGAGGGCGGCCGGCGCTTCGAGCGTTGCCGCCATCAGCTTAGCGCGGCCATCAAGCTCAATCCCGCATGCAGCGACTCCACTGGCCGCAAACCAGTCGGCCAGATCCAAATCGCCCACCGCCGGCAAGCCGCCCTGGATGACCATTCGCAGGTCCTTACGCTGGGCCGCGAGCAACTGTTCAAAAGGATCACCGCCGCCGTTTCGCAGCACGATCAGGTCCATCGCCCCACCCTGCTCCATTGGTCCGGATCTCGGCACCCGTAGCCGCTCGGCAGCCGTCTTAGTCGCCATGCGGAACAGCTCGCGCGCTGTCAGGTCGCTGTGCTCTGCGGCGACCCGAAACTCCTCGAGCAGGTCGCGTGAGCCGCTCAGCCGCGAATCGGTGCCCAGCAAGAGCCGATCACGATCAAACAGCCGGCGCGGATCGAGCGTGCGACCGAGGATTCTCAGATTACTGCTGGGACACCAGACGACGCTGGCGCCGGCATGCAACACGCGATCAGTCTGCTCATCGGTAAGCCCGACCCCATGTATCAGCACCGTGTTGGCGGCGAGGCAGCCCATGCTATCGAGCCGGGTCAGTTCCGAGGCGGCCAACTCATCAGTGCCCTCGCCCAGGTGAATCATCCACGGCCATTCTTTGGGCGTCGCCGCGAAGCTTTCCGAAACGGCCGGCCCGTATTGCGACATGCCTTCTGGGACGAGTGAGGGTTCGCCCAGGCCCAGCGAATGACTCCAGCCAAAATCGCGCAGTGTCCTGACAGGCCACTCTAATTCGGCGGCTACAGGCGGGACGGGATCGTGGTGGGCGACGAAGGTGGTGCCGGCCAGCAGATTTTTAAGGGCGCCATGCCTGAATCGCAACTCGAGATCCGCTGTCAACGCGGCGGTGACTGTGGCGGTGCGGCGATAGCGGTCGAAATCGCGAGCCCACTCGTAACTGTTGGGGTACGGAACCGACTGCGGCATGGGCGGGATGCAATTCACTTGCAGGTGATCGTGGGCATTGGCGAGCCCAGGGAAGATCAGGTGATCCCGAAGGTCCACGTCGAACTTCCGCGACATCCGCGCCGCGCTCTCTGGAGTCGACACCGACAGGTCGACCTGATTTGTGCCCTCCCAGGTAACGAGAGTGGCACCGCGCATCCGCATAGCACTCATGGAGGCGTGGTGCAGGCGAGGGAATGCAGCGCGAGCATGCCCGCGCGCGGATGCTCGGCCCGGCGCAGCTCCCAAGTCTGAAGTTTGGCAACCCGTTTAGCGAACAGCTCCCAGCCCGGCTGGGCGGCGGCATAGGACTGCAGACTCTCCATGCGCCGCAGAGACTCGCGCCCGCCCACTGGCTGCAGCATTTTCCCTTTGCCGGCGTGCTGTCTGCTCAGAAACACCACGGCGGACAATCGACTGGCCGATGAGGCGAGTGCAAAACCCTGCCGACGCAGGTCCACTTGCAGCTTGAGCACCCCACTACGCCGGCGAATTTCAATGGCATGGCGTCTGATGGCCGCGGCCTGGTCAGTCGCCAGGTAGCGCAAGGTTGACGGGCGCAAATAAATGAAGTTGGCCAGACCGGTCGTAAGTCCCGTTGCCGGATGAACAAAGGAACTGTCTTCGCTCAGGAATTCGAATCCGCCTACCAGGCATTGCGCAGCCAGAGTGGTTTTGCCAGCGCCGCTCTCGCCCATAAGTAGCAATGCGCAACCTTTTTTGGCGACACAGGCTGCATGCAGCGGCACGAGTCCTTGCGATCTGGCGGCAAGCGTCGATACCGCAAACTCAAGCAGCTCACCCCTTACGCAGTACGGTCGTTGCAATTGCTCACGCGAGATGGCCACCAGCCCGGATCGGGTCGCTGGCGATAGTGCGGCATAGTTGTCGGCGTCGAGCGTGGCGCACAGCAAACCGGCACCGGCTTCGTAACGAGGCGCAGCGAGAACCGAGCGCTGCGATTTGCGAGTCGCAGTGCTCACCAGCCGCAGCTCCAGCCTTGGCACCGACCCTCCCAGGCGATGGCGCGGCAGTCGGCCAAAAGTGTCCTGGAGCAGACGCAGCAATACGGCGTTGTCGGTGAAAAAACGGAAGTCCGCTCCCAGCAGACGCATGCGCAGCCGCGATGCGAATGGGCGCCGCTCGCCGAAAGGATCGGCAACAATGTCGGCAGTCGTTAGAATCGGAGCCATGGCGCGGTGCTGGCGAGAGCTATGCTGTGAAGATTG
>Ga0068860_100003278_pt1 | contig 16660 bp, 12 predicted proteins | sample KBSSwiS32_FD_66597 | JGI IMG/M metagenome (GOLD analysis project Ga0068860, IMG submission 66597) | Switchgrass rhizosphere microbial communities from Kellogg Biological Station, Michigan, USA - KBS Switchgrass S3-2 | ecosystem: Host-associated > Plants > Roots > Rhizosphere > Soil ... | reverse complement strand
CAGATAAAGGTTCCATCGTTAGATTTTAAAATAAAAAAGCTCCACGTTGTGTGGAGCTTCGGCTATCGTTTAATTATTTTATGATATAACTATAAAAGGCTACTCTCCACTATGATAATACTGGTTTTGTTACAACAACAACAACACGCATTATATGGGAAAGCCTTGATCATTTTTTAATTACAGATACAAATATAAATCAAATTATCGGGAATATTGTCATGTCAGTGACAATTTGGTCGATTACCAGTCCAAATCAGGCAAAAAAATGCCTGTAAGGCGAACAATTGAGTTTTTATCCTATCTTTTCAAAAAAAAACCATGAAAAAAGTCGGGACCTTTTTAATCTTTATTTTATTGGCTGGTTTTACGCAGCTCCGTGCACAAACCGTAGTGAACACCTCCTGGAAGGGTTTTTACCTGGATCCGATCAATGACACCATTACGATTCATTATCAAAAAGACGGAAGTTGTGTTACATCGTCCAAAGGCGATACACTCGTTGTCTCCAAGAACTTCCTTGGGAAGGACACCATAAAAATCAACGATGTAGGCGGTCAGTATCAATGTCCTTCAGAAGGAGTTTATACGTATATTATCAAGGACAATGTGCTTCATTTTAAATTGGTCACCGACGATTGTGAAGGCAGACAAGCCATTCAGGATATTGCGTGGCAAAGAGTAAAAGAAGCAAAGAAAAAGAAGAAGAAATAGTGCCAAAATGAGAGCGGAGTCAAGAAAACGGGGAGTGACACACGATGCCGCCTCCGTTCTCTTGGCTCCGCTCTCATTTTAAGTTGATATCTTTGTCAAGTAAAAAATTACAACGATGAGTCAGGCATTTGTGAGAGAAAGTGATGAACAGTGGCTTCATGATGTTGCGCCAAGTTTGAATGCTTTGATCGTATATCTTACCAGGGAAAATAATGGTATCCGGGTGTACGAGCTCAAGGTTGACATTGATCCTACATCTTCGAAGGAAGTACACGAAATGAGTAACGGCCTTGCCTATGCGAAAGATGATGCGAATAAATGGTATGTCGTCTAATCAGGGGAGATACGCCTGTACGGCCGGGTGATGCAATACCTGCATAAATGCTTTCCAAAACGTATTAAGGCTTGTTAGAATGACCAGGCTGCCAATGGCGATAAACATCGTCTTTAATGGAAGTCTGCCAACGAGTCGGGCAGCAATGGGTGCGGCTATGAGTCCGCCGAGAATAAGTCCCGCTACGTCAATTAACGGAACGCTTTTAAGGAAAATAAAAAATGTGATTGAACTGGCGAGCACGACGAAAAATTCAGCGAGACAAACGGAGCCGATCACATAACGTGGATGTCTTCTCTTTGAAATAAGAGTACTTGTTACAAGTGTTCCCCATCCTCCACCTGCAAACGCGTCGAGAAAGCCTCCTGTTGTTGCGAGCCAGCCCGCGCTTTTAACTTTTCTACCCGCCTTGTTACGCGCAAATGCTTTCCTCAAAATATAATATCCGAGATATAAAGTATAAATCGAAAGTGGCAATCTCACCCAGGTTGAATAGGCTTGTCCAAAAAACGCGAGTGTTGCACCGATAATGGCGCCAATAATTCCTGGTATAACCAGCGTACGAAAAAGTTTTCGATTGATATTGCCAAAACGATGATGACTGTAGCCCGATACGCCGCTCGAAAATACCCTTGCAGAGTGTACGCGGCTGCTGACGATTGCAGGACTCACGCCAATCGCTAATAGAAAAGTTGTAGAAATTGTTCCGTAACCCATGCCTAGTGATCCATCGACCATTTGCGCAATGAAACCACAGGTAAGCATCATGAGAAACGATTTGGTATCGATATAATCAGGAATTGATTTGATCCCATCAACCAAATTGCTGACTGGGACGAGCGATAACAAACCGTGACCCAATATCATGAAACAAAACGCAAAGAGGCAAATCTTCACAATGCGTTGCCACTTTTTTTGCCCGGGCTTGTTGACTTCCTTTAGCGTGATCTGTTTTGCAACGAGGGTCTTTGTCAGTTCATTAAGCTGTTTTACTTTTTCGTTGAAATCACCGTTGATATCCTTACGAATCGACTGCATGTTTTCCAACACATCGTCCATTTCATCAGGGATCCATTCATTTATTTCTTCCTTTAATCTTTTTGCAATGGTTGGAGATTTTCCATTTGTGGAGATAGCAATTTTTAAATTTCCTTTCTTGACGATTGAGCTCAAATAAAAATCGCAGAGATTCGGTGTATCGGCAACATTGATGAGGATACCTTTTTCCTTTGCGTCGTCACGGATATAAGCGCTTACTTCTTTTCTATTAACTGCGGAAATGATGATGTCTATATTATCGATATCACTGCTTTGATAAGGCCGCTCGATAAGTTCAATATTCGGATGTTTGGATGCGAGGGATTTTATTTCCGGACTGATTGTTTCGGCAACGAGTTTGATAGGAGTTTTTGGAGCGTTTTGTAGTACGGTTGTAAGTTTTTCCAATCCAACATGTCCACCCCCCACAATTAACAAGCGGAGATTTTCCAGCTTTAAAAAAACCGGGAATAAATTATTCTCAGACACAACTTTATTTTCCTCTTTCAATACAACCTCTTTTGTGGGCTCTGCGTTCATTATTTCCGGTATTGACATCAAAGATAATAAATAAAGTCGATCAATTTAATAGACAAATGTGATGAATCAAAAATGTGGGAATGTGGAAATGCGATAAATGTGGAAATGTGGAACTGCGAAAGGTCGATCTTTGAGTAAAAGGTTATCTGCTTTATCCTCAAAGATTAACCTTTCGCATTTCCACATTTCCACATTTATCACATTTCCACATTCTAGATTCATCACATTCCGCTATCTCAGCAAATTATCCACCGTAATCGCAACATAATACAATCCACCCAGTGTTGGTCCGCCGGCATATTGGAGGTACCGGTTATTCAGAATATTAGCGCCTCCTACTTTAATGGTTGAATATAATTTTGGAATGTGGAAACTAACCTGTGCATCGAGTGTGTTATATGCAGAAATATTACCCGTTACAAGCGGACTTTCCCAGAGGAATGAATCCTGCCATCTCCAAACAATATTAAATCCGATGTTCTTTACGACCTCCCGGTTTCCGAAGGAGATATTACTCGACCATTTTGGTGTATTAAAGCCCGTTACAAAAATGTCATTCGTTTTATTCGATTTCATCTGGTTGAAGTTAAGAACTCCACCGACTGTGAATTTCTTATAGAAATTATAAGTGATCCCTAACGACGATCCATAGTTGTTATATGTATTTTTTGCGTTTGTATACACGCGATAGCGGTCCTGTCCTTTGCTGGCTGCGGTTGTTCCCGTTGCAGCTGTGGCATCCCTGTTTCTGTCTAACATTGCTAATACGGCAGCGTCGGATCCGACTGTTTCGCCTTTTGGAACATATACCTGAACTTGCCCGAGGAAGCCTTCGTATTTGTTGATATATGCATCCCAATCGATGATCAGGTGATTACCAGCCAGGATACTTTTATACCCAACTTCAAATGAAGTAATTTTTTCCGGCGATGCGTTTGGAAGATTGGCGACAACCAGCAAATCCCTGTTTGCCAACGCGGCCTGATCCGTGTTTCCTTGTGCTGCTACAGCTGCATTGAAATTGATGACTGATTGCTGCGTATAACTATTTTCAAGATATCCCAATCCTTTATCGATGTAAGAAAGACTCCCGACGCGTTTCACGCGACCGTTATTCACGTATGACAATGCTTCAAAGATTGCTGGGAATCGATATCCCTGTTGATAGGTGAATCGGAAATTATGATTTTGCTTAAATGTATATACTGCAGCAATACGTGGAGTAAATTTTACCGTGAATTCGGGATTGTAGTCGGCTCTCAGTGACGCAAACAGTTTTAGTTTTTCATCGAAGAATGTTTTTGTTGCCTGGATAAATCCACCGAATTTTTTGTAATAAACATTCTTTCCGAAGTTGGAAGAGTCAGGTACTTTGCCGTCGACTTCGACGGGTTTGTTGCGCTCATCGATCGGGCGACTGAAGTCAACAAAATTATTTCCATCCGGAATGATTTCATAAATCCTTCCATCTGCGCCGGCTAATAAGTCGAATACTTTTGTGTATTTAGAAAAATCGTATTGTCCTTCTAAATGATACAAATGACTTTTTTGAATCAATGCTGCTCCGCCTGTCGCGGGGGCATCAGGAATTGAACTGGATTTGATATCCCAATTATTTATTTTAATGATTGTATTTTTTAATGCATCGAATTCCGGGGTGCCAGGTTGCACGCGACTTGCATCTGCCTGCTGGCGCGCGTATTGAGTTGCCGCTGCAAGATTCGATGAAGTCAATCCACCGCCGTTGTCAGCAGCATATTGATTTAATGCTGTTTTGAACTTGGTGCCCCAGCTACCAGGAGTTTTTGTATCAGTGGCCCCACCACTATACAAATCCAGATTATCTGCCAGCGGTTTTACATTGTAAGAATTGCCCGTATTCTCAAGCGACACGTACCCGTGAATGATGTAGTTGCTTCCTTTTAATTGCAGATGGTGATTCTGAACAGTTACCCCATCAAGCCGGATCTTATTTCCGCGTTGAAACACACCATCCATTTTTCCGTAACGATACGAATAAGATAATTCTGCATTTTCGCTGAGACGGTAATGTAAGGCGACATCAAATTTCAGATTGCTTACTTTGGGACTTACAAGATCTTTTTCCCAATACCCTGTGCGGGCAACACGAAGCGTTTGGTTGGACTGTCCGTCGATATTTAATCCACTAATAGAAACAAGATTACTTCCTGCGAGGGCATCGTCGCCATATTTATTCCAACCGTCGAATGCAACATTGTTAGCACCATTGAGCGCTGGGAATCCCGGGTTGGCGCTTTTTAAACTATTCGGGTTTTGATCCAGCCTGGTATCAGATATCCAATCTGTCCCCTGCATATATCCAAAATTGACTTTAAAAGCAAACTTATTATTGAACGCTTTTGCAAAGCGTACAGCCGTTTCCGTTAGAATGGCTGGTGAATGATCGACACCGTCGACATGGTTTACGCCGGTTTTTTGATAAAGGCTCAGACCCTGGTTTGTGAAAGGATCTTTGCTAATGAGGTTTGCCATACCATTGATCGCGCTCATACCATATAAAGCAGAAGCTGCGCCAGGCGTGATTTCCACGCTTTGGATGTCAAGTTCCGTTGGCCCGATGGCGTTTCCAAGCGGTACACCCAGGGTTGCAGCCTGCATGTCAACTCCATCCACCAATTGCATAAAGCGAAAGTTATTTGGAATGTTAAATCCACGTGTATTTGGGATCTTGAATGTCAGGCTCGATGTGGTCATCTGCACTCCTTTTACATTTTCAAGGGCATCATAAAAGCCAGGAGCCGGTGTTTCGCGAATGGCGCGAATATCTAATTTGTCAATTGCGACGGGCGATTTTAAGATGCTTTCCGGCAAGCGTGACGCAGTAACTACCACTTCATTGCCCAATACAGTTTGGGTTGCCAGTTGCACTTGCACGTCTGATCCCAGATTTTTTACCTCAATTTCCTGCTGGCTGAATCCCACTGATGAGAAAACAAGCGTGAACGGAAGTTTTGTTTTGGTGCGCAGTGTGAAATTTCCTGTCTTGTCAGTTACAGTTCCCGCGACAGTTCCTTTCACTTGGACGCTTACGTCAGACAATGGTTCTTTCTTATCCTGGTCTGTTACTTTACCTGTTATTTCGATCAGGCTTTCCTGGGCGAAACTTCTCAGTGAAATTAAGATAATCAATAAAAGCAACTGTATTCTTGGGCGCATTAGTCTATTATTTTGGTAGATTATTAGGTTAAAAAAAAGGAATGTTCGGGTAATGAGATTTAGTCCCGGGTGGGACAGCAGCTGAGCTCGCAGCACCGTATAATGTTATCTTGTGTCATCGAGGCAAAAATATGTATTTCCTACTAAATTAATAGACTTTTATAAAAATTTTTTTTTGGGTGGGAAAATAGCATCTTAAAGACGGTTATTTTTTGTTTTTTTGAAATCGGGGTTGTTGAAATAATTGCGCGTACGGCATATTGATGTTTCGATACTGATTTCCCGGAGGGTAATTATTGAAAAACGTTTAGGCACCCAAATTATAACGCATTGGTTTATTGGGGATGGATATTTCTTAATTCGATTCGCATTTAATTATTTCAAGCTGCGAAAAATTTTCTAAATGTGAAATCGCCGAAATTTTCTCCGTTCTTCCTTTCTTTTTTGAAAATTGCAAACACGTTATCAAGCTCGGCCAGTATTGCCGGCTCATCCAGGTTCTCTTTATAAATTTTATTTAATCTTTCTCCCTGATGGTCTCCGCCGAGATGGAGATTATAACGGCCAAGCGCAGTTCCCACAAATCCAATTTCCGAAATATATGATCGTCCACAACCATTTGGGCACCCGGTCATTCTAATGACGATATCCTCCTGGTCCAATCCATGCTTGCTCAGCAATGGTTCGATTTTGCTGATCAGCGATGGTAAGTAGCGCTGTGCCTCTGCTAACGCCAATGGGCAAGTGTTGAGTGCAACGCACGCAATTGAATTTTTACGAATGGATGATGCCGCATCCGTGTGCTCAATGATTTTGTATTTACGCAATATCGCGTCGATCTCTGCTTTGTCGTTTGGACTGATCTCTGATAAAATCACATTCTGGTTGCATGTAAAACGGAAGTTTGCTTTACCTGTTTTTGCTACTTCAAGCAGTGCACTTTTCAACGCAACGGTTTCATCGTCCAATATTCGCCCGTTTTCGATAAATGGCGTATAGTACCAAAGACCTTCACTATTTTTTTCCCAACCATAGTAATCCTTCCTCTCATTAAATGTGTATGGTTTTGGTTTTTCCAGCGCGAGACCAATTCTTCTTTCGATTTCTTCTTTGAACCAGGTGAGTCCGTGACGATCGATGGTATATTTTAATCGTGCCAGTTTGCGGTCGCTTCTGTTTCCAAAGTCGCGCTGGATGGTCACGATTGCATATATTGTTTTCAGAATCGTTTCTTCATTTGCGAACGCGATGACACTTGCAAGGCGGGGATATGTCTGCGGACTGCCGTGTGTACTTGACAAACCACCTCCAATCGCGATATTAAAGCCTTTTAATTCGTTATTCTCAATAATTGCGATTAACCCGATGTCATTCCCGAGTACATCGATATCGTTATTAGGTGGGATACCGATCGCAATCTTAAATTTCCTTGGCAAATACCGGTCCTGGTAAAGTGTATCCTCCTCATCTTTTTTGTCAACCAGCTTTTCTTCACCTAACCATATTTCATAGTAAGCTCTTGTTTTGGGTAATAGCAGGTCGCTAATTGTTTTCGCATACGCATGCACTTTAGCATGAATGGGTGATTGCATGGGGTGCGCAGCACAAATCACATTACGGTTAATATCCCCGCAGGTTGCGATAGAATTTAATCCGGCTTCACTGAATGCCTGTATGGTAGGTTTTATTTTGGATTTGATCAATCCATGCAATTGTAAAGTTTGCCTGGTAGTGATTTTGATAACGCCGGTTGAATTTTCTCCGGCAATATGATGTGTCGCGATCCATTGTTCAGGCTTTAGAAAACCTCCCGGCAAGCGTAAACGAATCATGAAAGAATACAGGCGTTCGAGTTTTTTTTCAGCTCTTTCTTCACGACGATCGCGATCATCTTGCTGATACATTCCATGGAATTTCAACAATGCCTGATCATCTTCACTGATCGCTCCAGTAATTTCGTTTGCCAAACTTTCTTCGATTGTGCCTCTCAGGCCGTCACTTGCTTTTTTAATTTTCTCTATCGATGATGGGTCACTCATGTATCAATCAAAATTTTTTATCCAACGTTAGGTAAAAACTCATTCAAGATGCAGTGTCTCGCATTTCACGCGTAATAACGACTTAATACACGTCCTTCAAATATCTTCCTTCTTCTTTCAATTTATCAAGGTACGCCAGTGCTTCCGGATCTTTTTTGTTTCCATGATGCCTGATTATTTCGACGAGCGTGTTTTCAACATCAACACTCATGGGTTCTTTAGCGCCGCATATATAGACGTGAGCGCCAGATTGGATCCATTCGAAAAGTTCAGCACCATGCTTCAGCATTTTGTGTTGCACATAAATTTTCTGAGCCTGGTCCCTCGAAAACGCCACATTCATTTTTGTCAGCACGCCGGTTTGCAACCAATTTTGAAATTCTGTCTGGTATAAGAAATCAGATGCAAAATGCTGATCGCCGAAGAACAACCAATTTCTGCCACTTGCTCCGATTGCATCGCGTTCTGCAAGAAAAGAGCGGAAAGGCGCAATGCCGGTACCAGGTCCGATCATTATAACATCTTTGTCCGTCGCAGGCAATCTGAATTGTGTATTCTTATGAATATAAAAACCGATTATCTGATCTGGCTTTAACCCGCATAAAAGGTCAGAACACAGTCCGTATTGAATTTCTTCATTGACCTTGAAAATATCTTTTGCAACCGTCACGTGCACTTCGCCAGAATGGCCTTCGGGAGATGAAGAGATCGAATATAATCTCGGTGCGATCGGTTCAAGCGCGTCAATCACTTCTTCAAATTGAGCAGCGTCTTTCACCGGGTATATCTTTAGCAAGTTCAACAAACCGATCTTTGTTTCGGGGATATCTTGTTGCACGATGGACGCATATTTTCTAACTACGCGTTCTGGCAAGTACACAATATTCAATTTCTTTTTAAGTAGATCGAATATGCTGAGTTCTTCATTCCGATGCGTAACTGTTTTGCCTGCGTTCACACCCGTCAACGAAATAATTGCCTCTACAGTGACAAGCGGATTTTCAGGAACAATGCCGATGGAATCACCCGGCAAATAGTCCATTTCCTCTGCGGCAATTTCGAGATGGTGTGTTTGCTTTTTAGAACCGCGGTCATTAAGATTAATATTTGTCAGCACAGTGCCCGTGAAAATTTTCTTGCCACTCGATTTTTTCACAACAACCGCTGGCGCTGCGGACACTGACTTACCGCCGGTGCTCAACTTTTGTAACACTTCGCCAAACCAGTTTTCCGCTTCCGCTGAATAATCAACATCGCATTTTTGTAACGAAACAACACGCTGCCCTCCTAACTTACTCAGTTGATCATCGACATCTTCGCCAGCCTTGCAATACAAAGGATATGCCGTATCTCCCAATGCCAGAACACCGTATTTTAATTTGTCGAGTTTGATTCCGTTTTGATGAATATGATCATAGAATTTTTTTGCAGCGGCAGGGGGTTCTCCGTCACCTTGTGTGCTGATCACGGTAAAAAAATATTCTTCTTTTGCTAAATCGTTCAAACGGTATTGATCAAGACTGACGAGTTTCGCATTGATGCCGTTTTTCTTTGCCTTTGCTGCAAAATCCGTTGCCACTTTTTTTGAGTTGCCGGTTTCAGTACCATACGCGATTGTGATCTTGCCAACTGCAGGCTTAGCAGGAGTTGAAGGAACATCTGCCTGTTGAATTTGTTCTCCCGACTGAGCAGCGACAATGCCCGCTAAATAACCATTCAGCCATATCAACTCTTCTTTTGTTGAAGTGGCGATTAGGTCCTGGATGAGTTTCAATTTAGGCGATGTTAGCATCTTGCTTTTATTTTAAGTGATCTCGAGGTATTTATGCCCTGGCCTCTGCCGTTGCATTTTTTTCAATTGGTTTAAAATAATATTCCTCAGTGCCGCTATTTGACAACCATTGAAACTGATCGTGCAAAGCGGCGACTTTTCCAATGATGATCAATGTTGGCGATATATATTTCTTATTGTTCCATTTTTGCGCATATTCATGAATGTTACAGGAATATGCATTTTGAAGGGGAGTCGTTGCCTGTTCGATTACAGCAATGTGTTTATCATTTCCAATTTTGTGCTCCACTAATTTTGACACTAATGAATCGAGCGTGTCGGACGACATATAAAAAACGAGCGTATCATTTGTTTGCGCCAGATCACTCCAATATTGTTCGTCGAGTAAATCAGTTTTGTAGTAGGTCAGGAAGCGAACTGCATTTGCATGATCACGTGCAGTAAGCGGAATTCCAGTATAAGCAGCTGCACCTGCAGCAGCCGTAATGCCTGGAATAATTTCGTAAGGAATATGGTGATCTGTCAACGCGTGTAGTTCATCCAATAAATTAGAAAAAATAGAAACGTCTCCACCTTTTAAGCGCACAACTAATTTTCCCTGCAACGCATAGTCGACAATCAGTTCGTTAATGATAACCTGGGGAGTTGATCCTCCTTTTTTACTTTGTTTTCCTGCGTGTAAAATGAGCGAATCTTTCTTTGCACTTTCTAGCATCAATTCACTCACCAACCGATCAACAATAATCACATCAGCTTGCTGGAGATAACGAAATGCCTTTAGTGTGAGTAATTCCGGATCGCCAGGACCGGCTCCTGCGATAATTACTTTTCCTATATGTTGATTATTGCCCATTGTGTTCGAATATGTAACTCAAATTTGTTTTGCTACCTCGCCATCATACACTTTTTTTACTGAATCATACACGCGCCTACGGTAACATTACTTGTTTCATCAATTAAAATTGCTCCACCATTTGCCCGCAATTCCTTATATGGATCATAGGCGAGGGGAGACGCTATTTTGATTGTCGCTTTAACGATATCATTGAGTCCCGCTTCGTGTGCGGAATAATCTTTTTCAAGTGTGTTTACATCCAGTTTGTATTCTATTTCTTTCACCGAACTTCTCACACGCGAACTATTTATCTGCAATAAATATTTATTACCGCGAGCCAGTGGTTTCGAATCCATCCAGCATAAAAGGACTTCCAGTTCCTGACCTACTTTCGGGACCCCGTCTTTTTGAACGATGAGGTCACCTCGACTAACATCAATATCATCCTCGAGATGCAACACCACACTTTGAGGAGCAAATGCTTCGTCCAGTTCTTGTCCACCGGATTCAATTGCTTTGATCTTGCTGGTCAGCCCCGAGGGGAGTACAACAATAGAATCTCCTTTTTTATAAATACCACTTATGATTTTTCCAGCATATCCACGATAGTCGTGCAAATCTTCTGTTTGTGGACGAATCACATATTGTACCGGTAATCTTGCTTGTGCGAGGTTGACATCTTTTGCCACGGCGATTTTCTCAAGTTGCTCCAGTAAAGTATCGCCATCATACCAGGAAAGGTTGACTGTTTTTTCCACTATATTATCTCCCTTCAAGGCGCTGACTGGAATATAAGTCACATCTTTTAACTCCAGTGTCTTCGCGATCTCTGCGAAATCGATCACGATATTGTTGAAAACATCCTGCGAATAATCAACCAGGTCCATCTTGTTGATCGCAACAAATACGTGTGGAATATTCAGCAATGACGCGATAATAGAATGGCGACGTGTTTGCTCAACAATACCATTTCTTGCATCTACCAATATGACGATCAAATTTGCATTTGACGCGCCAGTAACCATGTTACGCGTGTATTGAATGTGCCCCGGCGCATCAGCAATAATGAATTTGCGCTTAGGAGTTGAAAAATATTTGTATGCTACATCGATTGTGATCCCCTGTTCGCGTTCCGCGCGAAGTCCGTCAGTTAAAAGTGCTAAATCAATCTCACCATCTTCTTTATTCTTGCTTTGTTTTTCCAAGGCTTCCATCTGGTCGATCAATATACTTTTGCTGTCGTACAATAAGCGCCCGATTAACGTGCTTTTGCCGTCATCTACACTTCCTGCTGTTATGAAACGTAATAGGTCCATTGTCGTATGCTCCATTTTACTTGCAGTCAATCCTGCATGATTTTTAAAAATATCCATTCTTCTTACGGTCTTCCATAGCCGCTTCTGATACCTTATCATCGATCCTTGTTTCACCGCGTTCACTTGTTTTCGTGGCCGTGATTTCCTTTACTATGTCATTGATCGTGGAAGCGCTTGATTCTACTGCCGCAGTGCACGTCATGTCACCAACCGTGCGATAGCGAACATTCCTCTTAACAATTTTATCGTCAGGATCGAGACGTATAAACTCAGAAACAGCTACCAACTGGCCTTCATGCTCAATTACATCGCGTTCGTGTGAAAAATATATCGAAGGGAGATCAATATTTTCACGACGGATATAATTCCATACATCAAGTTCCGTCCAGTTGCTGATTGGAAACACGCGTACGTTTTCGCCCTTCTGAATTTTTCCATTATATGTGTTCCACAATTCCGGTCTCTGTTTTTTTGGTTCCCACTGACCAAACTCATCACGCACAGAAAAAATTCTTTCTTTCGCCCTCGCTTTCTCTTCATCGCGACGTGCACCGCCGATGCATGCATCGAATTCAAATTCTTCGATCGTGTCAAGCAATGTATAAGTCTGGAGTTGATTACGGCTAGCAAATTTTCCTTTTGGTTCGGTCAGGTTTTTTACTTTGATGGTGTCTTCCACTTTGCGAACGATCAATTTTTCCCCTATTTTTTTTGCCAGTTCATCACGGAATTTAATTGCTTCGGGGAAATTGTGTCCGGTATCGATGTGAACCAGCGGAAAAGGAAATTTTCCCGGTCTGAATGCCTTTAGCGCCAGATGCACAAGCGTAATTGAATCTTTCCCACCGCTAAAGAGCAATGCGGGACGCTCAAATTGCCCGGCTACTTCCCGCATGATATGAATCGCTTCGGATTCCAGCTCACCTAAATAATCTAATTGATATTGATTCATGTAGTTCTTGTTCTGTTTTTGTTTTCGTCAATCGTCAAACCTGAGTCGTGATTCGCAGACTTTGAATTTCACAATTCACCGCTCACGATTTTGCCTCGACTCCACTCGCTTCATGCAGTCCACATTCTTTTTTTGCGCTGTCTTCCCACCACCATCTTCCCGCCCGGAAATCTTCACCGGGTTTGATCGCCCGCGTGCATGGCGCGCAACCAATACTCACAAAACCGCGGTCATGCAGAATATTGTACGGGATATTATGCTTGTCAATATATTTCCTGACTTCTTCGGTTGTCCAATGCAACAATGGGTTGTATTTGATCACCTGGTTGCCTTCATCCCATTCGAGTACGTGTAAGTTTTCTCTTTCTTTAGAGTGTTCAGCTCTCAGTCCCGTTACCCAAACCGCATTTCCTTTCAACGCTCTCTTCAGTGGCTCAACCTTGCGGATATAGCAGCACCCTTTCCGGTTTTCGACCGATTCGTAAAAGGCATTCGGACCTTTTGTATTGAGGTAAGTTTCCAAAAGCCCGCGATCAGGGTAATATGCATTAATGTGTGTTTGATATTTGTCATTCGTGCTTGTCCAAACCGAATAGGTTTCGGGAAATATCCGGCCGGTATCCAGCGTGAAGATGGAAATGCCGATATTATTGTCCAGGATATCATGCGTGATTACCTGGTCCTCAAAACTGAAGCTGGTAGAAAATGTGACCTGGTTCGGAAACTGGTTGGACAGAAGCCGAAGCGTTTGCGGGATGTTTAGTCCATCAATTTGGTTGAGTAATTCCTGAATATGTACTATTGGCTTGTGATCCATTTTCTTATGCTGATTTTTTGAAAAAACAAAGGGAGAAAAGGCTGTAGAATTTTTATTTACAACAACACTTATTGTTGCAACAGCAGGAGAAAACGTATTTTATTGAAGCCGAGATGAACATAGATATATAAAACCCTACTAATGTGATGGACAAAGATACTTTGGAAAAACGAATTTAAAAAGAATTTTTTGGGGTTATTGTTGTCTAGCAGACAATTCGACGGATTTTGGCGGATGAAGTGGGAAAATAGATGAGTGGCGTGTGGCGGGCGAGCATTCCTTCCAATTTCTTAACGCAACACCAAGCATTTAACTCTCACATTCTGACAATTTCACATTTTGTAATTTCATCATTCGCGTGGGGATTTCCGTAAAAAAACGTAACGGGGAATCCAGAGCAACCGATTTCAACAAAAACCTTTATTCATGAGTACCGATAATGTATTTATCAAAATCGCTGATCGATCTGATGCTGCAGTGATTGCCGACTTGAGTAGGAAGACTTTTTATGATTCTTTCGGGCACTTTAACACGAAAGAAAACATGGACAAATTTATGACTGAACAATTTTCCCGCGAGGCACTGATGCAAGAGGTAGGCGTGCCGGGAAATATATTTTTGATGGCATTATTGGATAATAAAGCCGTTGGCTACGTAAGAATGCGAAAAAGCGAAAATCCGCCGGAGCTTGGAGACGTTTCCGCGATTGAAATCGCGCGGATCTATGTCGAGCAGACTGTCATCGGAAAAGGCGTTGGCGCAAAATTACTGGATCAAAGTATTGAGCTTGCGAGGGCGCAAAATGAGAAAATAATTTGGCTCGGCGTTTGGGAGCACAATCCGCGGGCAATTGCATTTTATTCAAAATGGGGATTTGAAAAATTTGGCTCGCATGATTTTATGCTTGGTGATGACAGGCAGACTGACTGGTATATGAAAAAAAATCTGTAATAGGCATTCAAACAATGACTAAAAATTTCAAACTTCAAAGAGTATCTTTGATTTTATAAATCACTGCTTCGGATGCGGTGAATTTTTCATATGTCTACTACGAACATCGAAAAAAACAATTCCAGGTCGAACAATTATTTCTTTATTGCCTTTGCGTTGATCAACCTGTTGGCATTTTGCCTGATATTATCTTCAATAACTTTTTTGAGCCGACATACATTATCCGCGTGGCAATTTCCGGTCTCGATCATATTATCATTACTTATCAATTTTGCTTGGATCAGATCGATTTATAAAAGCCAGTCGACTCGCTTTTTTGCGACGAATAGTTTGATTGTGCTTGCGGTGATTGCGGTTTCGATTTTTTTTGCCAGTCTTTTTTATGACGTTTCATTCGATGGACAATCGTACCACATGGAATCGATCTACCAACTGGGCGGAAGAGCGTGGAATCCCATAGTTACAGAATTACCGGATTCCGTAAACCGTAGCGAGATCGATTATATCAACCATTATCCGAAGGGCGCCGAAGTGCCCCAAGCATCCATTTATGCTGTTACGCATAAAATAGAATATGGAAAAGCGACGAACCTCATGCTTTTGGTCGCTTGCTTTTTTTTATGTCTCTCTCTTTTGTACAAGTTGAATAAATTTTCAGATCGAAAAAAAATTTGGATCAGTGTGTTGTTTGTTTTTAACCCGGTGACGGTTGGTGAGCTCATCAGCTATTATGTCGACGGTCAAATGGCCACGCTGGCTTTGTGCTTTTTGATTGTCGCGCTGTTTATTTTTATCGACATCAAACGATATTATCTTTTTTTATTGGGTTCGATCATTCTTATTAGTGTCAACCTCAAGTTTACGGGAATCCCGATGATTGCCATTTTTGTTTTTGGTTTGCTGATACTTCTTTTCATCAACAAAAAAATGAAAGAACTGCGAAGTGTTTTTGTCGGCGCCGCATTGGCGTCTGTTGTGGGAGTCGTTTTGGCGGGTTATCATCCGTATGTTGTTAATACAGTCAATTATCAGCATCCTTTTTACCCTGTGATGGGAAAAAAACCAAAGGATATCATCAGCCTGGTGTATCCTGCCAGTTTTAAAACCAAGAATCGATTTGAAAAATTTTTTATTTCATTTTTTAGTCATACTGATGAATTGAAGATTTATCTCGATAAGGATCCGAAGGTGCCATTCAAGATCCCATTCACTTTCAATAAGACGGATTTAAAGAATGCGCCAAAACTCGGAATAAAAATGGCAGGATTTGGGCCGTTCTTCAGCGGGGCTGTCCTGGTTTCACTGGTTCTGATGGTATTGGTTTGGAAGAGGCTGCCTGATAGACTATCTCGCATAAACATGATAGTTATACTTGCAACTTTATTATTGTCTGTTTTTTCTGTGCCTGAGGCATGGTGGGCTAGATTTGTTCCGCAGCTTTGGCTTTTCCCGTTGATCATTGCATACTTTTCCGAGCCGGAACAAACCAGGTCGGGAAAATGGCTGCGTGGGGCGATATATGTTTCTCTCGCATTGAATATATGCCTGTCGCTTCTCATTATTCCATGGAATGCCTACAAAACCGCACAGGTTCATTATCAGATGGCCGTGTTGAAAGCTTCTAATGATACCATCAACATGGAGATGTCTTATTTTCATAGTAATCGTGTCCGTTTCTATGAAAATAATATTCCGATTCGCGAACAACATATTGACGGGCCGCGTGTCGATTCAGTAATTCATTCTTCTTCAAAATTTGAAATGCCGAAAAATATTCCGCCGGTAGAAATGCCGCTTTTGTTGCGATGGATCAATGCAGCTAAAAACAAGTTCGGCGGTAAAAAGTAGAAGCCAAGATCGACATTTGCGATTTTACTAATGGAGTTGTCAACTGTCATCTCCTCTATCCTCAATATCAGCCTCAACCTAATTCATTATATTTACCGGATGAAAATTGCAATTATCAACGGTCCAAATCTCAATCTTCTGGGTAAGCGGGAACCGGAAATATATGGCAGTAAAACATTCGAAGATTTTTTTTCGGAGCTAAAGAAAAAATTTTCCTCTATCGAGTTTAGTTATTTTCAGAGTAATGTGGAAGGGGAATTAATAAATGAATTGCACCGTGTTGGAT
>Ga0068860_100003272_pt1 | contig 16676 bp, 15 predicted proteins | sample KBSSwiS32_FD_66597 | JGI IMG/M metagenome (GOLD analysis project Ga0068860, IMG submission 66597) | Switchgrass rhizosphere microbial communities from Kellogg Biological Station, Michigan, USA - KBS Switchgrass S3-2 | ecosystem: Host-associated > Plants > Roots > Rhizosphere > Soil ... | reverse complement strand
TTTTTTAAAACGTAATGAACCTGATTTACCAGCTATTCCTGTAGTCATCAGTGATTGGACCGATTATAAACCCAAACAGGTGAACAGGTGGCTTCATAGTGCCACAGACTGGTTTGCAATCAGGAAGAAGAGTACGCAAAGTTATTCAGAAGCTATCGTGAGTGGTCATTTCGGGATCAAGGTTGAAAATGAATGGAAACGTATGACAGCAATGGATGTTAGCGATGTCAGATATGATGCTTTCCTCATGAATGGCATTCAACAAAATGAAATCAAGAAATTCAAAGCAGGAGATAAAGTTAAACTTCGATTAGTTAACGGTGGGGCCTCTTCATATTTCTGGCTTAACTGGTCAGGAGGTAAAATTACGGTGGTTGCTAATGATGGAAACGATGTACGGCCGGTTGAAGTTGACCGGTTGATAATCGCACCGGCTGAGACCTATGATGTCATTGTCGAATTGCCGGACAACATGAGCTACGAATTTCATGCTACTGCCGAGGACCGAACCGGGAGCACATCACTCTGGTTAGGCGAAGGAATGAAAATGCCCGCTGAGCAATTACCAAGGTTGAAATATTTTGCCGGAATGAAGATGATGAATTCGATGATGCAAATGAATGGGAATATGACCGGGATGGAAGGAATGCAAATGTCGAATCAGACCATGGATATGAATGAAGTAATGTATCCCGAAATATCCGGTGAGGAAGGAAAGAAGGATGTGAAAAAATCTTCCATGGATGGGATGGATCATTCTCAACATCAATCGAATTACAAAAGCAAACCGGTTACATTAAATTATGGCATGTTAAAGGCCACAGAAAAAACAACACTGCCGGGAGGGCCCTGGAAAGAATTCTATTTTCAGCTGACTGGCAATATGAATCGATATGTCTGGACCATAAATAACAAGACCGTTTCAGAGCGAGACAAAATCCTGATAAAGAAAGGTGAGAATGTCAGAATTGTTTTATTTAATAATTCGATGATGCGTCATCCGATGCACCTGCACGGTCATGATTTCAGGGTATTGAATGGACAAGGCGAATATGGTCCGTTCAAAAACGTACTCGATATTATGCCGATGGAGACAGATTCGATTGAATTTGCCGCTAATGAAAGCGGGGATTGGTTTTTTCATTGCCATATTCTTTATCATATGATGAGTGGAATGGGAACCATTTTTAGTTATGCTAATTCGCCTGTTAATCCGGAAATGCCGGATGCAAAAAAAGCTGAACGGAAATTTAAATCGGATGACAGGATGCTTCACTTCATGACGAGGGTTGGTATTGAATCAAATGGTACAGATGGTGAAGCGATGCTCGGACAGACACGTTGGAAATTAGGAACGATGTGGCACCTGGGTTATCACGATGAACACGGATACGAGAGCGAAACAATGCTTGGAAGATATTTTGGAAGAATGCAATGGTGGTTTCCTTATGTTGGGTATGATTATCATTACAAGATGGTCGAAAATACAGAAGGTGGTGAAGTGCAAAAAACCTGGTTCAGGCAGGTTTCGAATAAAAATGACAGGCATACTGTAATGGCGGGAATTGAATATACATTACCGATGTTAGTCATTGCAGATGCACGTGTTGATGGTGAAGGAAAATTTCGATTTCAATTATCAAGAGAAGATATTCCACTTACTCCCCGACTTCGATTGAACGGAATGGTAAACTCTGATAAAGAATACATGGTTGGATTAAGATATATTATAACAAAATACATTTCAGTATCCACGCATTATGATAGTGATATGTTTTATGGAGCCGGTTTGACATTTACGTACTAAAAATAAATTATATGAAACAATTGACCGTATTATATTCGATGGCACTCATATTAATGATGAGCGCGTGTTCATCAACAAAGACAGATTCGTCTTCGCAATCTTTCAAATTCGACACGACTACCGTAAAGTCAGGTGACGCTTTCTATCAATGCCCCATGCATCCGGCTGTCATTTCTGATAAACCCGGAAATTGCCCGGAATGTGGTATGCCGCTGGATAAAATTATTAAGCATTAAATAAAATTCGGTTTCTGATACTCATCAATGATCTTGATGATGTTAACCATTTAAATCTATTTCTTGCTTTTTATCTTCCGGGTTAATGCTGTTCTCATGAAAACATACCAAAAACAAATTACAATTTTTTCCGATCCCGGAAAGGTATTTTCACAAATGGATGACTTCTCCAAAACCGGTATGCACATGAGTGAAAGCTCGATGATGATGATGGGAAGTAAATTACATCTTGAACAGCTATCGCCAATCGCCACAGGAGTTGGTGCGAAATATCGCTGGTACGGAAAAATGATGGGTATGACAATGGATTTTAGTGAAGCGGTTACTAAATGGCAACCACCTATGCTTAAGGAGTGGGAAACTATTGGTATAGCACAAATCATCATTATGTCGTGGTATCGAATGTGGTTTGAAATTCAGCCATGCCAAAACGGTACTGTGGCAAAACTTTCAATTAGTTATCTTCTTCCTGATAAATGGTATCAGAAAATACTTTCGTTTTTCTTTGCACAATGGTATTGTAACTGGTGCCTGAATAATATGCTTAACGATACAAAGAAAGCTCTTGAAAGTGGATCGTAATACGGAACATATTCACGCGCAACATGGTCACTCCCATCAGCAGAAAAATTCACCTGCCGGGACTGGGCATCATCACCATCACAAAATGATGATTGATGACTTCAGGCGTAGATTTTATATAACTCTTATCATAACTATTCCTGTAATGTTGTTATCACCAATGATCCAGCATTGGTTTCATTTCAATATTGCATTCAATGGTTCAACCTATTTACTTTTTGCACTTTCATCAATTGTTTTCTTTTTTGGCGGATGGCCATTTTTGACAGGTATCGTTGCAGAACTGAATCAGAAAAAACCCGGAATGATGACGCTTATTGCGGTGGCAATAATTTCGGCATATGCGTATAGCGTTGCTACTGTTTTTGGTTTGCAGGGGATGGATTTCTTCTGGGAATTATGTACACTGATATTAATTATGTTGCTCGGGCATTGGATTGAAATGAAATCTGTAGCTGGAGCATCAAGGGAGTTGGAACTATTAGTCCGGCTAATGCCATCAGAAGCACATATGGTCATGGGCGGGATGGTTCACGAAGTAAAAACTGATTCTCTTAAAGAAGGTGATATCATATTGATTAAGCCCGGAGAAAAGATTGCTGCAGACGGTATTATTTCAGATGGTGAAAGCTATTTAAATGAATCGATGCTGACAGGCGAGTCTGTTCCGGTAAAAAAACTGACAGGAGACAAGGTTATTGCCGGTTCAATAAATGGAAATGGTTCGTTAAAAATTGCAGTCAGTCATTCATCCAAAGACTCCTATTTAGCAAAAGTGATTAAGCTCGTGGATGATGCACAAAAGACCAAATCCAAAACTCAATTACTTGCTGACAAAGCAGCACGAGTGCTTACAATCGTAGCATTAGTTGCCGGCTTTACAACATTTTTTGTCTGGTGGTCGGTATTAAAAGAACCATTCGTATTTGCATTGGAGCGAATGGTAACGGTTATTGTTATCTGCTGTCCCCATGCATTAGGTCTTGCAGTTCCCCTGGTCGTTGCAATTTCGACTTCCATTTCAGCAAAAAGTGGATTACTCATAAAGAACAGGGCTGCTTTTGAAAATGCCAGAAAAATTACGACCATTATTTTTGATAAAACAGGAACGCTTACTTTTGGAAAGTTCGAGGTTGCACGAATAAAATCGATACAATCTTCATTCGATGAAAAAGAAATCATACGCATAGCTGCAGCATTAGAACAGAATTCTGAGCATCCGATTGCTTCAGGAATACTTTTAAAAGCAAAAGAACTTACAATAGCTATTCCCACAGTAAATAAATTCAAAGCCATCACCGGCAAAGGAGTTGAAGCAGAGTTGGATGGTAAAAATATTAAGGTTGTCAGTCCGGTCTTTCTCAAAGAAAACAATATCGCTCTGCCGGAAAATTATTCTACCACCAATGCCGAAACGATTGTGTTCATCATTGTTAATAATCAATTAGCCGGATACATTGCACTGGCAGATAAAATTCGTCCGGAATCGTCTGACGCAATTAAAACACTTCACGATAATGGAATTAAATCAATATTACTTACCGGGGATAACTCAATCGTTGCAAAGGCTGTAAGTGATGAACTGAAGATGGATGGTTTCTTTGCTGAAGTGTTACCTCATCAGAAGCTTGAGAAAATCAAGGATCTTCAATCTAACGGTGAATTCGTTGCGATGACCGGAGACGGCGTGAACGATGCTCCTGCATTAGCACAGGCAGATGTTGGCATTGCAGTAGGAAGCGGAAGCGATATTGCTGCAGAGACCGCCGGGATCATCCTGGTGAATAGTAATCCGAAGGATATTGCGAACCTGATTCTATTTGGTAAGGCTACGTATCGAAAGATGATACAGAACCTGGTTTGGGCTACCGGCTATAACCTTGTCGCACTTCCTCTTGCTGCCGGAGTTCTTTATTCATTTGGTGTTTTACTAAGTCCTGCTGCCGGTGCGATATTGATGAGTGTGAGTACTATTGTGGTTGCAATTAATGCCAGGTTGTTGCGACTTAAATAAACTATTTTTATGTTTTAGAATGACGAAATAAAATCGCTGGTAAAATCCATTGTTACAAAATATTTAAAATCAAATTTGTCTGGGGTCTAAGTCCGGCATTTGAAATTCTTTTTTCAACCGGAAATCGTTTGCTTGAAAGTTAGCTTAAATATTATACTTTAGTCTGATAAACACTCCAATTATTTTATGTCTGCTCACATCGTGCTTGTTAAGAATATGGTCTGTCACCGATGCGTACTCGCTGTAGAAGATATTCTCAACAGAACGGAGATTCCTTTTCAAAAAGTTGTTTTTGGTGAAATCCACCTGGCGAATGAATTAAATGAAAAACAAAAAAAGTCGCTTTCAGATACACTGAAAAACATCGGGTTTGAAATTATCGACAGTCACATGAGCGGACTGATTGAAAAAATAAAGCAATATGTAATTCAGAAAGCGCGGTTCGAAGTTGAGGCGAAAGAGAAAAAAATAAATCTTTCCAACTATCTATCGGATAAACTTCATTATGAATATACACACCTCAGCAGTGTATTCTCTTCCGTTGAAGGAAGAACAATTGAAAATTTTTACATTGAACACCGGATCGAAAAGGCAAAGGAGTTACTTATTTATGGAGCAATGACATTATCTGAAATTGCTTATGAACTCGACTACAGCAGTACTGCCCATCTTTCTAGTCAGTTTAAAAAAATTACCGGCCTTACTCCTTCTCACTTTAAAAAAGTCGGCACCCAAAAACGGAAAGCACTGGATAAAGTTTAATTCCTGTTTCCGGTTGGCGCTTTTGCTGTGTATTCCTTTCATATAAAGGAAACGCCTTCTATTCCTGCAATCCAGGTTCGTTTGCAGTAAATCCCAAAATTCTATAATTCAATCCCAAAGTAATATAACGAGCCGCGAAGGTGGCGGGTATACTTTTGTCACGTAAATTTTAATTCAAAAAATCATGAAAGCAACCTTAAAAAAGAGCCCGATCGCTCAGCGTGGAATGAAAAGTTCCGCCAATCCAACATGCACATGTGAAATTTGTGTGTGCGAAACCTGTACCTGCGGAACATCCTGCAAGTGCGGAAACTGCAACTGTGGTAATTCATGCAATTGCTAAACAATCGGCCGCTCCTTCAGGGGAGCGGCTTTATTTTTAAAACGACATCTGAACATCAAAATCAAAATAGAAATGAAAACCAAATCCAACGTTGTAGAATACAATTTCGAAGCAAGTGAATTTAACTGGGAAATTGCTCCGGGCAAAACCATTAAGGCCATGGGATTTAACAAGCAACTTCCCGGACCGGTATTAAGAGCAGTTGCCGGTGATACACTGCTTGTTCGTGTAACCAATAATCTAAAAGAGCCAACCACCATTCACTGGCATGGCATCTGTCTTCCGGCCTCGATGGACGGAACCGACGGAGTCCAGAAACCAATCGAGCCCGGTGAAGTTTTTGAATACCGTTTTGTTGTTCCGGATGCCGGTACGTTTTGGTATCATTCGCATACCAATGAAACCATTCAAATGGAACGAGGCATGTATGGTGCATTAATCGTTGACGGAGAAACGGATGTTGTTACGGATGACGAAAAGATTTTCATGATTGATGACATGAAACTAAATGCCAACGGTGAGTTTACAAAACCTGGCTGGTTCCTTCCACGAATCAAGGAGCGGCACGATGGTCGCCAGGGCAATACACTATTATTAAATGGAAAAGAAAATGTTGAAGTAACAATGAATGCCGGCCAGACAGAGCGATGGAGGTTTATCAATTCATCCAGTGCACGATATTTTCTTCTTCACCTGGAAGGAAAAGAATTTAAAATAATCGGAACAGACGGAGGACTACTGGAACATCCCCGCATGGTTACCGAAGTATTAATTACTCCCGGTGAGCGAATGGATCTTGCGGTCGGGCCGTTTACAGAAGGTGAAACTTTTGCGATCGAATCGCTTCCATATAACCGGGTCACTTTTCTTAAGGCAAAGCGTGAATCATTCGCCACTGTAACAGTCGGAGAAAACAAACCTTCCATCGCGTTCATCCCTGAGAGGTTAAGAAAAATTGAACCACTTGCTCCTCAGGATGCGCCGGTAACAAGGAAAATTAAAATGTCGGTCGGCCCAAGCCTGAAAAATGGAATGAACTTCCTGATCAATGATAACATGCACGTAAACGATCAACCGGTAAGAGTTGCAGAAATGCAGATATGGGAAATATCGAATGTAAGCCTGATGGACCATCCGTTTCACCTGCATGGTTTCTTTTTCCAGGTCCTTGAAGAAAATGGCAAAGCGCCGGAATACAAAGCATGGAAGGATACGTATAATTTAACTCCGCGAAGCAAAATTAAGATCGCCTGGATGCCGGACAATCGTACCGGAACCTGGATGTATCATTGTCATATCCTGGAACATCATGCTGCCGGAATGATGGCGAACTTTGATGTAATCGATGCGGATGCGCATTACGAGGAAAAACCGGCGACTCATTCTCATCATCACTGATATTTTTTTAAAAATTCTCCTTTCGAAAAAAAACTCCTCCGGGTTCGGTGGAGTTTTTTTATTGAATTCAGAATTCCGGATTTTCCCATACATATAATTGTTTCCAGGAAGGAAATGTTTGCGGATGACAAATCTCATATCCGTTTGCTGATGTATGTCATGTACCTGAAAAAGCTCCTCCTGTAATTTTGAATTAAAATCTAAAACAAAACAGGTCATGGAAACTACACTCCAATCATTCACCGTAAAAAACACTCAAAATACCGTTGCTGTAAAATCAAAAGCGAAATCAGATTTTTGGGCCCAGGTCGAATTCAACCGGTTTGGTATTTCGCCGGCAATTCTGACAATTGTAGTTTGTATCAGTGGTTTTGCTGCCGCGTTCGCCATTACAAGCGGAGTTATTCAACTCGCATTCGTCGGTTTTCCAACCGCCGTTTTTATTTCCTGCATCATTGCTATTTCACCGATGCGGGTCATTTTTTCCCTGGCATTCGTTACATTGCTTATTGACTTCCTCATCATCGCATTGCATATGATTTAATATGCCTGTTCATACATTTGAACGAATTCTGCAACGTTTATTTTGTCAATAGGTTTTCCTGCTCAAATGATTTCAGGATGCTGACACCAATGCCTGTTACTTCTTTTGCAACAGAGGAAAGAATGAATACGCCCGTGTGATTCGTTTCGATAAATCCAACATAGGAAGCAAATCCGCCGGTCATCCCACTTTGCCAAACAACTTTATTTTGTACCTCAGCAATTGGATTAATTTTCCATCCCAATCCGATCTCCAATCCCGGAACAGTTGATTTACCCGGCTTAAGACGTGGCTTGTGCGTATATTCGAAGAGGTCCGTTACATGATTCTTGCGCATTGGAATATTCGTCAATAAAAATTTCATCATGTCGGACGGAGAAGAATGCAAGCCCAAAACAGGCGCATATACATCGGCACTCCAGTAGTTTGTTGCTTTTCCTTTCGATGAATGTCCGGTGATTTGGCGTTGATGCTGGCTCTCACTAAGTATTATCCGGGTATCATTCATTTTCAAAGAATCAAAAATGTTTTCAATGAGCAGCGTTTCAAAATTCTTTTTTAATTTCAATGACATGGCTTTTCCTAAAATAGCAATTCCCAGATCCGAATGCCTGTAATCAAATTCCGCCGGTTTTCTTAAATGATACATTCTTAAGAATTCATACAAATCGTCGGTCGAATAATCCGCATATGGATCCGATTTTTCATTGCTGTGAAAATTAAACGGTTTATCCGGAAGCCCGCTTGAATGAGATCCCAGGTTACACAGAAGAATCTGCTGCGGGCGGTTGGAAGTATCCGGCAGGCAGATGTACGGCGTAAAACTCGTGCGCATATTGTCTTCGCTCGAATATGCTTCGATCGTTTTCCCTTTTTTATACGGTTCACAAATTAATGTTTGGTTTGCAGGAGCCGTTACTTCATCCGGTAAATAATCCAATAACCTGTCATCGTCACGAATTAATCCTTTCATAACCTGATCTGCGTAAAGAATACAGGTAAACGATTCCGTCAAATTACCTAATTCGAAGATTGAATTTGAATCCGGTTTATGGTGGTTGCCTTTTTCTGTTTCACCGTAATAGAAGATTTGATTAACCCCGTTGTGATACACGCCGATTACCAGGGCGCCGCTTTTTTTACCGAGGTATTGCTCCGCAAGCCTATCGCAAATTACATTCAATGAAGTTTGTGAAAACCCGGCTATACTATTCATGAACAGAATGCCTGTAAGAATTATCTTTTTCATGCTGATTATTCCTGGACTAATTTATTTTTTGATGAACCGATTGTTTCCGTTTGATGTATTTCCTTTCTTAATAGTTGTACGGCAAATACAATAATCCATATCATGAAGACCCCAATGTTAATACGTTCCCAAATACCGATCATGGGAGTGGAAAGATTATGTGCAATATTCGGAGATTCCATCCCGGTTAAAATTCCAAACAGAATCTGGGTGACCATCGTTGCGATTGTATAATAGCGGAATTCTTTTCCAAAAATGGTTGCTCCGAAACCCATCATGAACATCATGAATATCACAGCAATCGCTGCCCACACCAGGTGTAAGGTGTCGCTGATAGTTCCTCCGTCGGACGCCAGCGCTTCCCGCAAGTGCATCGGAGGCCAGTAAAAATTTACAATACAATACGCAATAATTAATCTGCCGACAATGCGAAGTGAACGGTTATTGCCTGCAAATTTCAGTACACCGAATCCAAACGAAGCAAAGAAAAAAATATAAAGCATACCAAGCCAAACCCATATTTGCCGCGTCGGAGCGCCGATCGCAGATAGCTCGCTGACCGTTTGCGTAACAACGCTGTATTCACTCCAAAGCATTGGAATGAAAATATTCAAAGCAATATAATAGACTGAAGACAGTATGCCGCAGACAAGCAGCAGACGTTTCAATAAGACGGCTTCCGGATCCCTGGTTTCAATATAACCTGTATTCATTTTATTTTTTGTTTTACTTTTCAGATTGCAAATTCAAAACAGGAAATCTATAATTTATTAATCGCTTGCTTTAAACGATTGAAAGACATTTTGATTTCGCTTGCGAAATCCGAATATTTAAGTTTGGATGAATTTATTTTTTGTTCCAGGTTTAAAAAATATTTATCAATTTTTATTCTTGCCTGGAGCATCGCATGTTCAAAATCGTCCGTCACTTCGATTTTCTTCAATTCAAATTTTACCGCGAGTATTTCCAGTTTTAATTTAAATTTTTCAATCTCATGTTCGAATTCATTCATCCGGTCCCTGATTTCTGGATTCTTCTTTGCCGCATCTTCAAGGCGGTGAATCATTTTTGCAATCTTTTTTCGTTGGGCCAAAAATGCATCCTTTGCTTCAGCCTTTCCTAGTGAAAGCTGAAGCTCTAATTCTTCAATCCTGGATTTGAAATCCTGCTTTTCTTCCTTGCTCAGATTTTTAAGTTTCAAAAGAGCAGCCTTCCATTCGTTAATTACTTCAACAAAACTTTTTTTTATTTCTTCATATTTTACGCTTGCATCTGCTTTACCAAGGGATAATTGAAGAATGAGTTCCTCCAGCTCCTGCTGAGTTTTATCAATTGTTTTTCGGATTTTCTCCGAAATCGTCTGTGGCTTTCCGCCCGTTTGTTCACCTTGGGCTGCGGATGATCTGTTCATGATTTTATCGATTTAAATTCCATTACAAAATTAGACCGGTGATCCTGAATCGTATTGATCCAGATCATACGCTTGAATGATTAATCTCATTCGAATGACAGGAATTTAAGATCATTTTTGAGGAATAAATCTCCGAATAAAATGAAAACCATTATCTGCCCAGTTGACTTCTCCCCGAATGCAAATAATGCTGCGTTGTATGCAACACAAGTAGGGAATGAATTTAACTCCAGGATCCTCCTGGTGCATGTATATGAAAGCCCGATTCTGCTGACCGAAGCCTCCGTCGAAATAAGCTGGGATCTGGGAATTGCAATAAAAGAAAACGCAGAAAAAAGAATGGAAGCGCTGCGGAATAATTTGTTGTCAAAGAATAAAGGAGTTTTTATCGATACAAAAATTATTGAAGGATTTCCAGCTCCGGAAATCTGCAGTTTAGCCATCGCGGAAAATGCAGATACAATTATTATGGGAGCAACCGGGAAGGGTAAAGCTCAACGGATGATTATTGGAAGCACCGCTTCAAAAGTAATGTCCGATGCCCGGTGCCCGGTCCTTTTGATTCCACGGTTGACCAAATATAAAGGCATAAAAAAAATAGTCATTGCAACGGATCTGAATAAAGATAACCTGGCACTGGCTAAACAAATTGTTCCCTTTGCCAGACATTTCAATGCCGAAATTGCTTTTGTTTTTGTCGACGATAAACATCTTATTCACTCAGAAGAATACATTGCAAAGATGTCTGGAAAAATTCGTTCGCATGTTCATTACCAGAAGTTATCCGGATATGTTTCGGAAAATAAATCTGTAAGCGACGGCATTAATTATTTTGTAAAAAAACATTCCGCCGATTTATTAGTCATGTTCAAACACAAAAAACTATTTCCGGGCTCTTTTCTAAATCCAAGTATCACAAAGAAAATGTCTTTCATAACCAAAATACCGCTGCTTTCCATACCGGTCGAAACCTCGATTTTGGCAGAAGCATAATCAAAAGCCCTAGCCAGGTTATTCGGTCTTCGTGGCCTTTTTCTTTAGATTAATTTGAAACAGATCATATCGGCAGATGACCTGAATCATTTACCGGTTATTAAATCCGGCGGATCTTGGTCTAAATCATTCGCCATGAAATTCTATCTGACAAGTCTGTTCCTCGCAATTACCAATTGCATTTTCGCTCAGGATGCTGTACAAACGTTGAGCAATTCGCTTGCAGCGGATTATTTAAAAAATCAATCTGGGTCTCTGATTATCGGCATCCATGATAATGGGCGTGAGAAGATTTATTATTATGGAGAAACCGAAAATGGAAATCATGTTTTACCGGATCGCTTTAGTATTTATGAAATTGGAAATATAACCGAAACGTTCACCAGTATCCTTTTTGCTGAATGCTCGATCAAAGGAGTCATGCATATTGACGATAAAGTCAATGATTATTTGCCGGTCACGATCCCACCGCAGGTTTATCAACCATTGGTTTGCACTCCAGCGAGGACCGAAGACAACAGGAACTACACAGATGAAGACCGGCTTGGTTTTCATTTTTCTCCGTACGTCTGCCTGCCGGATCCGACCTATAAACCGCAACCTGTACTGCTTTGTTATTTATCTACTCACACCAGCGGATATCCGGATTTGCCTCCGGGAATAAAATTGAAAAAAGCAAATCCGTACTCCACGTACAGCGCGTCAGATTTATACGCTTATTTAGGGAATTATCGACTGCTGAATCCGGTCGGTTTAGCATATAAACATTCTGAAACCGGAATTGCTTTATTGGGACTTGCGTTAACGAATAAATTAAAAAAGAGCTATGATAATTTACTTACAGAAAATTTTCTGGATACACTCGAAATGACTGATACAAGAATAAATCTTACGGATGCCCAGAAAAACCGATACGTGCCCGGATATAATACAAAGAATAAAAGCGTTGGTCACTGGAGCTATGATGCATTTGCTTCGGCTGGCGGATTGCACTCGACGATAAATGACATGATGAAATTTCTTGCCTGTAATATTCCATTAAAGAAAAATTACTATTCAACCCTGCTCGACTATACTCATAATTCCAGGCTGAAAGCGGGAGGCCGGAATAACAATAATTTAGAAATCGGGCTTGGCTGGAAAATTTCTCCGTTTGGGACAGATGCAAAACAAGTAGTATGGAGCAGTGGCAAAACGGGTGGCTTCGCTTCCTATATTGGTTTTGTGGAACCCAATCATACCGGTGTTGTGATACTTTCATCCGTTTCCAAAGATGTTAACGTACTTGGACTTGAATTACTCCACCTTCTTGAAAAAGAAAAACTACTGGCTGAATAAGTATGCTTTTATGTCCGTATAAAAGTCGATTTTTAAATAAAAAGAATGAATTAAAGAAATCCAAAACCGGGGATTAAAGTTTAAATTAGCAGCCAGTCTGAATTTATCAATGAACCCGGATCAAAAGAATACCTTACTGCAACAGTTATTTGATCATGTAACAGAGAGTATAATTGTTACGGATCAGGAAGGGCGGATTAAACTTGTTAATCCGGCCACGCAGATGCTTTTTGGCTATAGCCAGGAAGAGCTTTACGACAAAACGGTTGAATACCTGATGCCGGAACGGTTTGCTCACCGGCATGTTCAGAATCGAAGCTCATACAATAAAAACCCTCATTCGCGTTCGATGGGTATTGGAATGGATTTGTTCGCTTTAAAAAAAGATAAAACAGAATTTCCGGTTGAAATAAGTTTAAGCCCTTTTAAGAGCGACGGGCAGAATTTTGTGATCGCTTTTATTATCGATATTACGAAACGAAAGGCTTTTGAAAACGAAGTCATCAACCATCAAAAGAAACTTGAACAATTGACGTCCGAACTTAAAGCCACGAATGAACGCCTGGAAGCCAAAGTTCAGGATCGCACGAAAGTTTTACAGGAAGCATTGACCGAAATTGAAAAATCCCGGACCGAATTGCGAGAGGCGCTTGACAAGGAAAAGGAATTAAATGAATTAAAGTCCCGGTTTCTTTCAATGGCCTCACATGAATTCAGAACTCCACTGACAACCATTTTATCGTCTGCATCCCTGATATCAGAATATAATAACGTTGATCAAAAGGATAAGCGGATCAGGCACGTCGATAAAATAAAATCTGCGGTAAGTAATCTGAATAACATTCTCGGAGATTTTCTCTCGTTAAGCAAAATTGAAGAAGGTAAAGTAAGCGCCGACTTTAAGAATTTCGATTTGCATGAATTAATTGTCGATCTGCATAGTGAGATTGAAGGCCTTTGCAAACCCGGTCAAAAAATTATTCATGAACATACGGGCAATCACCAGGTTGAACTGGATCCTAAACTGACAAAGAATATTTTAATAAATCTTATTTCAAATGCGATTAAATTTTCTGATGAAAATAAAAATGTGTGTGTACGAACAACCGTGAATGCTCACGGAGTAGAATTAATTGTAAAGGACGAAGGAATGGGAATAAGCGATGATGACAAGTCTCACCTGTTTCAACGATTTTTTCGTGGAGAAAATGCCGGGAATATTCAAGGCACCGGTTTAGGTTTAAACATTGTCTCCAAATATGTTGAACTAATGAATGGGAAAATCGAAGTGAAAAGCGAACTTGAAAAAGGAACCACGTTTATAATAAATTTTCCAATTAAAAAATCATCCTGATGAAACACATCCTATTGATCGAAGACAATAAAGAAGTTCGTGAAAACACGGCAGAAATTCTTGAACTCGCGGGCTTTAAGGTATCGACTGCTCCCGATGGAAAAAAAGGAGTTGAAGCGGTAAAAAAAGAGAAGCCGGACCTGATCATTTGTGATATTATGATGCCGGTACTGGATGGTTACGGTGTGCTACATTTGCTTGGCAAAAATGAAGAAACTGCAACGATTCCTTTTATCTTCCTGACTGCAAAGACTGAACGGGTGGAGATTCGAAAAGGAATGGATATGGGCGCTGATGATTACATCACAAAACCATTTGAAAAAACTGAACTGCTGAATGCAATTGAAAGCCGGCTAAAAAAAACGGAGTCAATTAAAAGAGAATATCAAAAAAATATTGAAGGCTTAACAACTTTTATCGGCGATATCGGTGGAAAAGATGCCGTCCGGAAATTTACAGAAGGAAAAAAAATCAGCACTTACAAAAAGAAGGAAAACATTTACCGGGAAGGTGAATTGCCCCGTGGCATGTATTTTCTAAACCGGGGAAAAATCAAAGTGTTTAAATTACATGACCAGGGAAAAGAATTAATAATCAGTCTTCTTAACGAAGGAGATTTTTTTGGCTTTACGGCTCTTCTTACCGGCGGCGATTATCCGGAAAGCGCGCAGGCACTCGAAGAATCTGATGTTACGTTTATTCCAGGCGAAGACTTCTTTAACCTGGTGTATAACAACCGGGATGTTGCAAAAAAATTCCTGCAAATCCTTACCGATAATATTGCAGAACAACAGAATAAACTGCTCGACCTCGCCTACAGCTCCGTCAGGAAAAGAGTCGCCGAAGCATTAATTCATCTTAAAAATAAATACAGTAATAAGGATACGTTCGCACTTGCTTTTTCCCGCGAGGATTTAGCAAACGTCGTTGGAACATCTACGGAATCTTTAATTCGAACAATCAGTGATTTTAAGGATGAAGACCTGGTAGAAGTTAAGGAAGGAAAAATAATTTTGAAGAATGAAAAGAAACTGATGGACATGAAAAATTAATAGATGTCATGATCATTAAGATCCTCGGATTTAATGCCAAGGTGTTCATTCAGACTTTTCCCTTCCTCGTCCTGTTGTTCCAATGTCCAGTTATCCGTTGCTGTGGTTTCAAGCCAGACCCGGCCTGATTTTCTGAATACCTGCACATACAACCCAAACTCTTTTTCAAACTGGCTTTCCAGTTCAGAAACCCGGGTCTGCCTGGACACAATTATTTTACCCGGCTTCTGATTGCTTTGAATATCCTTAAGTTTCATGTCGGAGGTAATCATTTTATTTTTTGCATTCCCCGCGCCGGATATGGGTGGTTGTTTAAAAAATTCAAGCCTGAGAAAAGAATAAAGATCATTAAACTGCTTCTGCACACTCCGAATTGTTTGGGTTGAATCGATCCTGAGTTCAACTCTTTTTTGTGATGGTTTCATTTTTTCTTTGATCATTGGTAATATTACCTGGGGTACCTTAATCGGAGATATGGATTATGGGTGAATAATTCCTTTGGTTTTTTTACAGAATCCTTTGCAAAACGTTGGGATCAGGTATCAGCGTAAGAATCTGTAGCGAAGTCAGCATGTGTTCGGGATGATTCACAGACTTCAAAACTATCTATTGAGTGCTCTCGATCACATGACCTGTGACATTCAGGCGGGTGACTTATATCATATTCGGATAATTTTAATTGCCCTTCTTTTGAGTGTCCGAATCACAAATTCATGTTCCATTTGATTTATCATGGGTAAGAACAATTTCTATTACGCTGGCTTTTGCCTGGCCATTGGTACAATCGCATTGATCCTGCAGTTCAATGTCGCAGTCGACTATTGGACAACGAGAGGGTGGTCGTTATCGGCAGCGATCGGGCAACATTTCAGTTATTACACGATTATAACAAATACATTCGCCTGTATCTGTTTTGCCGGCGTTTTTGCCGGGAAGAAATCACGTGTGCGGAAATTTCTTCTCAGCAAATCCTTTCTTTCCGCTATCATGGTAAATCTTTTATTTGTTGCGATCGCTTACAACGTATTGTTGCGCCACTTGTGGAATCCGGAAGGTGTGGAATTTTACGTGAATGAAATCCTGCATTCAGTCATGCCTGTGATATTTATTATTTTTTACTATCTCTTTGTACCACCCGATAAATTAAAATGGCGCAGCATGTTTTCCTGGCTAATCATTCCGCTGAATTATATCGTGATCATTATGATGCGTGGAGAACTAACCGGCTTTTATCCCTACCCTTTTCTGGAACCAGCTCACCTTGGATACGTTTGTGTATTCACGAATATCGTACTTCTGTTCACCGGGTATATGGGGCTTTCCCTGGTTTTTATTTCAATCGACCGAAATGCCAGGGCTATAGGCAGGCTTCGGCATTTTTTTTCACCTGACGTATATCAGAACAAATCCTGACTCCGCTCATTGATATAAAAATCGGGCAGGCTTAATTTTAAAAATAAAATCTTAGATGAAAAGAATACTATTCCCGACTGATTATTCAGAACCTTCTCATCATGCGCTTGCATATGCAGTTAAGTTATGCGAACGAATGAATGCCGAGCTTATCTTATTTCATGCATGCCATATCAATAC
>Ga0068860_100003271_pt1 | contig 16676 bp, 16 predicted proteins | sample KBSSwiS32_FD_66597 | JGI IMG/M metagenome (GOLD analysis project Ga0068860, IMG submission 66597) | Switchgrass rhizosphere microbial communities from Kellogg Biological Station, Michigan, USA - KBS Switchgrass S3-2 | ecosystem: Host-associated > Plants > Roots > Rhizosphere > Soil ... | reverse complement strand
TGCTCGAAGAGCCAGGGCGCCAGAGCCTTGTTGAGCGGCTCGATGAGGACCACGATGACCATGCCGATCTGCATGGCGACCATGAAGATGCCCAGGCTTTCGGTTCCGAGCAAAGAAGACACCACCAGTCGGTCAAGATAGGCGAGGGCGGAGCCGGCGAAGATGTGCGGCAGCAGAGGGACGCCGAAGGTGGCGAGGCTGCGCAGGTGGGCGCGATCGACGCCGCCGCCGAGGTATCCGTTGCGCAGGCAAAAGTGCAGCCCGGCCGCTGCGCTGGCCGTGACCGCGGCTGCGTACGAGTAGATTCGCGCGCCGGAATCCGGAACGAACACGGCGAGCAGAGCGACGCACAAGGCGAACTCGGCCACCGCCTGGATCAGCCGGGCACGAAGGTAGAGGACGGGCCGACCCGAGGACTGGAAGATGGCGAGAAAGATCAGGTTGAGGCTCAGCACGAACGCAGCTGCGACCGCGAGCAGGGACAGGCCGAGCTGCAACCCGAGCAGCTGCCGCAGCTCGGAAAAGAACACCGCGACCACGAGCGCGGCAACCACGTGCGCGCCGAGCACGGCCAGCGCTGCGCTGCTCACCAGCCCTTTGAACTCGAGGCCGGCCGACTTGAAGTAGCGGACGCTGACGAATCCGTGCGAGCTCAGTCCGGCGAGGTTGGCGAGCATCGTCGTCAGGATCAGGAAAGACGTGACCTCGCCGAACTGTTGCGGCGACAGGTGGCGCGTCAGGATCGGCAAGAGCAGGAATGGCGTGACTCCGGCGACGGCGAACGCGCAGGCATAGATCAGGACCGATCGGCCGAGCGGGGGCGCCATCGCAGTCGCGCCCGGTCAGCCGCGACCGGCGGACACGCCAGCAAGATCATCTCCCTGCGCACCGGCAATGGACCGCCTGACCGCCTCCAGGTCGGCGCTGGTGTCGATGTCGATCGACCGTTCGGCCGGCATCACGTAGGCGACGGTTTCCGGGCCGACGAAGCTGCGCGTGCGCCGAAGCCATGCCACGTCCGCGACGTAGATCGCGCCATTGAGGGCGTAAACCGGTGGCAGATCCTGGCGCCGCGTCGCTGGCGACGGCGTTGCCACCACGGGCACGAGGCGGTCGTCCGCGAGGCAATACATCCAGTACGGGCTCTGGACCACCGGCGCGACGGAAACGCAGGCGGGCGCGCCCGTTCGGGCGAGCTGTTCGCACGCGGCATCGACGTCGGCAGCGCTGCGCAACGGCGAGGTCGGTTGCAGGAGGACGACGACGTCATAGCCGGGCAAGGCATCGAGCGCGTGCATGACCACCTCGATCGAAGTGGACGTGTCCGTTGCCAGAGCGGCGGGACGGCGGAAGGGGACTTCGCAGCCGCAGGCGCGCGCCGCGGCCATGATCGCCTCGTCGTCGGATGACAGCACGAGACGGTCGACGCTGCGGGCCCCGCGCCCGGCGTCGACGGTCCAGGCGAGGAGGGGCCGGCCTCCGAGCGGAAGCATGTTCTTCTTCGGCAGTGTCTTCGAGCCACCTCGCGCCGGTATCAACGCGAGCACCTTACGGGTTCCGATCACGGAACACCTCGTTGAAGTCGCTGTTCGCCTGCTCGTAGTCGGGGAGACGGCCGATGTCGAGCCAGTAGCCGTCGATGGCATGGCAGCGCACGAAGCCGCCGTGTGCGATGAGCGTCTCGAAGAGAGTCGGCATGTCGAAATACGTCCGGGGCGGCACGACCTGGAGCGCTTCCGGCGAGAGCACGCAGATGCCGGCACTGACGAGGAAACGCCGCTTCGGCTTTTCCTCGATGGCCTCGATGCGCGCGTTCTGTTCGCGCACCACGCCGAACGGAATCTGCATTTCGTATTCGCGCACTGCGACCGTGGCTTGCGCGCCCGACGCCTCGTGGGCCTCGACCATGCCTGCGTAGTCTTCCCTGGTGAGCAGGTCCGCGTTGGTCACGATGACCGGAGTCGCCGGCCGTTCCGGAAGCATGCTGAGCGCACCGGCGGTGCCCAGCCGTTGATCCTCGCGCAAGTAGTCGATCTGGACACCGAGCTCGCGGCCGTCGCCGAAGTGGCGCTCGATCTGCTCGGCCTTGTAGTTCACCGCCAGGAAGAATCGCTTGAACCCCTGGTCGGCATAACTTCGAACGATGCTCTCCAGGAGCGGCCGCGGACCCACCCTGAGCATCGGCTTCGGCGTTTCCCTGGTCAGTTCCTGCAGTCGGCTGCCCATGCCACCGGCCATGACCACGACCCAATTCGGCCGTTCGGGCAGGCTGAGGAAGTCGTCGACCGTGCTCAGGCCGACGACGACGCCGCGCTCGTCGACGAGCGGGATCTGATGGACGCCGATCTGGCGAATGGCGTCGAGGATGGCCTGGCGGCCGTCCGCCGCCTTCGCGCAAGTCGGTTCGCGGTGCATCACCGCGTCGACACGGTCGTCGAGCGAGACTCCCCTCAGCAACGCCCGTCGAGCGTCGCCGTCGCTCAACGTCCCGAGAATCCGCCCTTCGTCGTCGACCACCATGGCGAGCTGGCAGCCCGCTCGGTCGATGGTGTCAAGCGCCGCGCGCAACGTCGCGTTCGGGCCGATCAGTGCGTCTTTCCAGTTCTTCATCGCTGCCATTCGCTGCGCGCCGCCGGTCGGGCCGCTCGAGGCCGACCGCTACAATTCGCTATTTGCAACGACGCTCGAGATTCTAATGTCTCGCCTCGTCGCAGCCCCCCGACGAGGCTCCCTTGCGCTTGACTCCCGCCAGCTTCGATCGGGCCGAATTCAACGCGATCAAGGCACTGATTTCGGCTTGCGCGGGCCGCTCGGACATCGATCTCCAATGGATCGCGGGCGGCGCGCTCGTCGACGACGCCAGGCACCTGCGCGAGGGCCTTCCGGAGCCCGCTTCACTGCTGCCGCTGCCGAGCGGCGAAAGCGGTCCAGCCGCCGCGATCGCCGCTGCCGCCAGCGGGACGGCGACCGCGCTGCAACGATTGCGGCCGGACTTACTCATTGTCGCTGGCGACCGCAGCGAACTGCTGGGAGTCGTGGGCGCCGCGACGACCGGCGGGGTGCCCGTGCTCCATGTCTCCGGCGGCGAGGTGTCGTTCGGCAGCACGGACGAACTTGTCCGCCACGCATTGACGAAGCTCTCCCATCTGCACGCCGTCGCGGCGGCGCCGTTTCGGGATCGCCTGCTGCAGATGGGCGAAGAGCCTTGGCGAGTGCTCGTCACCGGCGACCCGGCCCTGGATGGTGTCGCGGCGGTCGCGCCACCAACGCGCGAGGAGCTCGAATCGCGTCTGGCGCACCGACTGACGCCCCCTGTGGTGGTGTTGACCTGGCATCCGGTGACCACCCAAGCGGATCCGGCAAGCGGCGTCGAGGAAGTCCTCGCTGGACTCGTCCGCTTCACCGGCACGCTCGTGATCACGGCAGCGAATCGCGATCGCGGCGGCGCTGCGATCAATCGCTCCCTGCAGCGCTTCGCCGAGACGCGGCCGCGCACCGCGTTTCATGCCGCGCTCGGATCGGACTACACGGCATTGCTGAAGATCGCCGATGCGATGGTCGGCAATTCTTCGAGCGGAATCTGGGAGGCCGCCAGCCACCGGTTGCCCGTCGTCGACATCGGCTCTCGCCAGGAAGGCAGGCTCGCCGGCGCCCACGTCGAGCATGTGCCGTGCGAAGCCGCTGCGATCGCCGCAGCGCTCGAGCGAGCGCTGGACCCCGGCCGTCGGGCGACCCTTTCCGATCTGGTCAACCCGTACGGGGACGGGTCGGCGGCGCCGCGGATCCTGGATTTCGCGGCTCGGACCTGGGATCGTCGAGACCTGCTCAAGAAGCGCTTCATCGACCTCGTCTCGTGCTGAGCGTTCTCGAACTGCCGTCCGGCAGGGACCAGTGGCTGGCGGCCTGGAGAGACCTGCCGGACGATCGCCGCGACGTCCATTGCCACCCGGATTTCCTGGCGCTGCACGCGACCGGGCAGGCCGAGCCGGTCTGCTTCCTGGTGTCGGACTCGCGAGGTACGGCGTTGCTCGCGGCGCTGCGCCAGCCGCTGCCCGTCGGGCTGACGGGGCCGGGTGCCGAATGCGACCTGCAGGGATGCCCCGGCTACAACGGCTTCTTCGTCAAGGGCGGTGATCGATCCCTCCTTGCCGATCTCGATGCGCTCGTGCAATCCTGGGCCGAGTCGAACGGCGCGATCGCCGAGTTCTACCGCCTGAATCCGCTGCTGCACGACGACCCGCCGGAGGGTTACCGCGTCGTCGAGCGCAACCGCAATGTTGCGATCGACCTCGCACCGGGGCCCGATGCGATCAGGCGCGAGCAGTACGAATATTCGGTCAGGAAGCAGCTCGCGAAGGCGGACCGCGCCGGTCTCGTCCTCGGCATCGCGCGAAGCCCGCAGGAGGTCGCTGCCGCCTTCGAGGTGTACGCGCACACCATGGAACGCAATGGCGCCAGCCAGCGGCAATCGCTCGACTATTTCATGCGTGCCGTCGAGTTGCCTGACGATCTCGCGACGCTCTATACCGTCGCGCATGGCGAGGACATCGTCGCCTGCGAGCTGGTCACGCACGGCGCATCGGTTGCCTATTCGTACCTCGGCGGCACCATGGCCGAGGCCTTCCCGCTCGCGCCGAACGAGTTCATCAAGCACGGGATCGTCTGCGATCAGCACGCCCGCGGGCGGCGCTGGTTCCTGCTGGGCGGCGGGATGTCGCCGCAAGACGGAATCCATCGCTACAAGCGCAAGTTCTCGCCGAGCAACGATCTGTCGTTTCGCGTCGCTTCGCGCATTCGTCTGCCTCGCGCCTATGGCCGAGTGCTCGCACAGTGGACGGCGGCGGTGGGCGCCGAGTCGCAGCGCTATCTGACGATGGCACTTCCCTATCGTTTCCCCTGAGGCTGCATGCATTCCGTTTACGCCGATCCGAGTTGGGAGTCCTACTACCGCAGTCGGCCGCGAGGTCGCTACCCGTCCGAGGAAGCGGTGCGTTTCTTCATGGCCCGCAGCCCGAAGGACCACGCGCCCAGAGTGCTGGACATCGGCGCGGGAGCGGGCGCCCTCGCCTGGTTCATGGCCAAGCAGGGCGCCGACGTGGTCGCGCTCGAAGGCGCGCCCGCTGCCCTGCGGCAACTTGCCGACACGCTGAGGTTCTTCGGCGTCGAGGAGCGCGTCGAATCGGTGGCGGGCGACATCATGCGGCCATCGAGCCACGTGTCCGGATCGTTCGACCTGCTCGTCGATCACTATTCGCTGTACGCCAACCACGAGACCAGACTGCGGGCCTCGCTGCGCGAGTACCTCCAGCTCCTGGCGCCGGGCGGCTCGATGCTCTCGTGCATGTTCGGGGTGGGCTGCAGCGGTCTGGAAACCGGTGTGCGCATCGCGCCGAACACCTGGCAGGACGTCGCCGCCGGCGCCCATGCCGGCATGACTCCGGTGTCTCTGTGGACCGAGGCCGAGGCGATCGAGCTGTACCGATCGGCGGGATTCGCCGTCCTGGCCACGGAGAACCTCGTCCACCGCCGCGGTGAATTGACCACCGAGAAACTGATCCTGCACCTCGGACGGGGATGATCTCCTGCCTGCGCGCCTGCTCCGGTTCGCCGGCCGACGCCCTCGCGGCGTGGCTGGCGGCCGACCCGGCGGCGGGAAACCGGTTGGTCGACTTTCTGCCGCGCGGTGAGTTGCGGTGGTTCGCAAGCGGTCGGATGGCGCTCTTTCAGGGCCTTGCGGCGCAAGGCATCGGCGCAGGGGACGACGTCCTCGTGCCACCCTACGTCGCCGCCGGCGTGGTCGATCCGATCCGAGCGCTCGGGGCGCGTGCGCGCTTCGTCGCATCCGGTCCGGGATTGGTCGCAGATGTCGCTGCGCTGAACGCCGCTTGCGGGTCGCGCACTCGTGCGGTGGTCGTCGTCCACCATCTCGGGCAGGCGCAGCCGGTCGAAGAGCTGGCGCGCTGGTGCCGCGCGCGCGGCGTCATGCTCATCGAGGACTGCGCCCAGGCGTTGTTCTCGCGTCACCCGGACGGCACACCGTACGGAAGCCACGGCCACATGGCGCTGTTTTCGCTGACCAAGCAGCTGCCCGTGACGGACGGCGCAGTGCTCGTCGCGCGCGAGTCGATCCCTCCGGCACCCGCGGAGGGCGTCAGCAGCACCGCGGCGGAGGCCGCCCGCTTGATGGGCGTTCACCTCGCCGCGGTCGACGCGGCATGTCGCGAGCAGACCGGCGGTGAGGACGCATGGCGAGCCGTCGCATCCACCTACCGCCGTGCCTACGACGTGCTCTCTCGAGACTTCGCCGCGAGCTTGCCCACTGCGGCCACGGCGGACGTCATTGCCCGTCTCGATGCGTCCGCGTTTGCCGATCGACGCCGCTCGGTCGTGCGCCGGGTCGCCGCAGGGATCGTCAATCCGGCGCTCTCGGCATTCGGCGACTGGCAGCTGCCCCTGAGCGTGCCGATGGCCCTCGGTGCGCTGGTGCCCGCCGGAAAGCGATCGGACTGGGTGGCGCGAGCAGAGCGCGCCGGCGTGCAGTTGAGCACGCTGGTCGACCTCTGGGACTATACGGAGGGGGTAGATTGTCCGAACGACATCGACCACCGCGATCGCCACGTGCTGATTCCCGTCGGGGAGAATCTGGACGGCGCAGACATCGATCTTCTCGTCCGCACCATCAATCGACTGTGAGCACCATGTCCGAGGCTCTTTTCACCGCCGAGCGTCTGCTCGTCATCGCCGAAGCCGGCGTCAATCACAACGGCGATGTGGAATGCGCCAGGCGGATGATCGAGGTCGCCAAGGAATGCGGTGCCGATGTGGTGAAGTTCCAGACCTGGATCACCGACAAGGTCTACTCGCGAGCCCACTCCATCAAGCCTGAATACCAAAAGGCGGGAACCGCAAACGAGGGCGAGTACGAGACCATCAAGCGCCTCGAGCTGTCGTTCGACGCCTTTCGCGCACTCAAGGCGCACGCCGAACGCGTCGGAATCGTCATGCTTTCAACGCCGGACGAGGAGGAGAGCGCCGATTTCCTGCTCGACGATCTGGCGTTGCCGCTGGTGAAGGTGGCATCGCAGGACATCACCAACACGCCGTTCCTCGCGCACCTGGCCGCCAAGGGCAGGCCGATGATCGTCTCCACGGGCACGGCCGAGATGGCCGAGGTCGCAGCGGCCGTGGCAGCCGTTCGCGTGGCGGGTCCGGACACGGAGCTGGCGCTCCTGCACTGCACCTCGTGCTATCCGGCCGAGCCGGACGCCGCCAATCTGCGTGCGATCGAGACCCTGCACACGGCGTTCCAGGTGCCCGTGGGCTACAGCGACCACACGACCGGCATGGCCGTCGCGTGCGGCGCCGTGGCCCTCGGTGCCTGCATCGTCGAGAAGCACTTCACACTCTCGCGCAACATGCCCGGGCCCGATCAGCAAGCTTCGCTCGAGCCGGCCGACTTGTCCGCGTACGTCCGCGCGATCCGCGATGTGCATCGGGCGATGGGCGACGGCGTCAAGCGACCGCACCCCAGCGAAATGGCCAACCGCACCGCAATGCGTCGATTCGCGGTGGCCGCCGCGGACCTGCCCGTCGGGCATCGCCTCGGACGCGACGACATCTTGCTGAAGAAGGCAGCCTGGGGGGTCCCGCCGGCGCTCGTCGGCCTCCTGCTGGGATCGACGCTGCGCCGGGCTGTGAGCGCGGACGACCGGCTCACGTTCGATCTGGTGGAACTGCCGGCGCGGTCGGGAACGATCGACGCCTGAGCGGGCGGCTGCCCGTCCGGGCGGCGACGGTGGCCCCGCCTCGTCGGGTCACTCGATGACGATGTACGACTGGGTCGGGCTGAAGCGGCTGTGTCGAATGCGGAAGCTGCCGAGCCCCAGCACTTCCTTGACGGCGAGCGTCTCGCCCGGATAGTCGCGGTTGTTGAGCTCGTCGAAACCGATCACGCTGCCCTTGGTCAGACGATCCCGGATCGCGGCCAGACATGCCCGCGTCGGTTCGTAGATGTCGAAGTCGAAATACGCGAACGCAACGACCGTCTGCGGGTTCCGATCCAGGTACTCGTGAATCGATTGCACCGCATCGCCCTTGACCAGCTCGTACTTCTTGATATGCGAAATCGGACTTTCCTGTTCGTGGTAGTCGAGGATCTTTGCAAGGTACTCGTCGTAGTTCTGCGTCACGTTGTACGCGCCGACACCGATGATCTCCGCCTGTCCGTCCTTCGGGTCGACCGAAGGAAATCCCTCGAAGGTGTCGAAGCCGACGATCTTGCGGTTGTGGTTGAACGGCTCGTAGATTCCGCGCAGCGACTCGTACAAGGCGAGATTGCGTCCCCAGCGGACACCGAACTCCATGATGACGCCGTGGACGTCGACGATCTGCTGGTACAGCTCGTGGACGAACAGGATCTGGGAAAGATTCTGACGACTGATGAAGAGGCTGAGGTTGCCGAACAGCTCGTCAGCGGGAATCGGACACTCCTTGAAGTGCCCCACGAGACCTTGGCGAATCGACGCCTCCCGGTCGGAATAGTTCCATTTGGCCTTGATCTGCGTTGTGCCTTGATCCTTCGAATTTGCCATGACTACGAACCTTCGTTGTTGAAAACGCAGCCCATCGACCGCATCGCAAGTTGCACCACGGAGAAGCGCCCGTCGCAGCGGCGGCCACCGTGCCGGAGGGGGACGGGAAGCGTCACTCGATTCACCGCCCTTCGCTACCGCTCGCAACCAGCTTCGCGCTGCTCGGTACGTTGATCACCCGCGCCTCCATCGATTCCGCCAACGCCAACGGCATGCGAGGACATGCCGCGTACATCGGCAACCGGTGCATCAGCGTCCACAGCGGACGCGACTGGTAGCCGGCATCATTGAGGGCCGTCAGCACATCGTCGCGCAGGCCGACTTGGTCCGGGTCGAGCACGACGGCGTTCAGCCAGTAGTTGCTCGACGTACCCGGCGGCTCGGCGAGGAAGCTCGCGCCTTCGACGTCGGCGAGCGCGGTCCGGTAGCGCGACGCGAGGCTGCGCTTGCGCTCGACGAACGACGCGAGCCGCTCGAGCTGGGCGCAGCCGAGCGCGGCGTTGAGGTTCGGCAGCCGGTAGTTGTAGCCGACCTCGTCGTGGAGGAAGCTCCAGCGATGCGGCGTCCGCGCCGTCGTCGTCAGGTGCTTGGCGCGCTTGGCGAGCGCGGCGTCGTTGCTGAGGATCGCGCCGCCGCCGCCGGTCGTCACGACCTTGTTGCCGTTGAAGCTGAGCGCCGAGACGCGGCCGACGTTGCCGGTGTGGCGGCCGTGGTACGTCGAGCCGAGCGATTCGGCAGCGTCCTCGATCAGGACCAGCTTCCAGCGCGCCGCGACCTCGGCGAGCGCGTCGAGGTCGCACGGATGGCCGAACACGTGCATGGCGACGAGCGCCCGCATCGCCGCGCCGGTGCGGCGGTGGACGCAGACGCCGTTCTCGATCGCGGCGACGTCGCGCAGGTGGGCGTCGAGCTTGGCGGCGTCGACGCCGAGCGAGACGGCTTCCGAGTCGACGAAGTGCGGCACCGCGCCGGCGTACGAGACCGCGTTCGCCGTGGCGATGAACGTCAGCGTCGGCATCACGACCTCGTCGCCGGGGCGGACTCCGGCGAGCAGCAGGCAGACGTGCAGCGCCGACGTGCCGTTCGACGTCGCGACGGCGTGCGCACAGCCGGTGACCGCGGCGAGATCGCGTTCGAAGCGGTCGACGAAGGAGCCGACCGAAGACACCCAGCCGGTGTCGATGCATTCCTTGACGTAGTCCCACTCGCGGCCGGCGAACTCCGGCTCGTGAAGCGGCACCGTGCCGGTCGCTTTGCCGACGACGTCGCGGACGGCGGCGAGCACGCCGTCGACGACGCCGGTCGTGCGCGCCGCCGGGGCTGTGGCCGCGTTCGTCTTCACAGGTTGTAGCGCCCCGCCTTGTAGCGGCGCAGGTTGGCAGGGTCGCGAAACCAGGCGATGGTCTCCGCGAGCCCGCGGCGCAGGCCGTCGGCGCCCGCGAATTCGGGAGCCCAGCCGGCGAGCGTGCGGGCCCGCGAGCTGTCGGCGCACAGCCGCTCGACCTCGCTGCCGGCGGGTCGCAGACGCTCCTCGTCGCTCTCGATCTCGACCTTCGCGTCCATCAGGCCGGCGATCAGGCGCGCGGTGTCGCCGATCGAGATCTCGTGGCCGCTGCCGACGTTGATCACCTGGCCGACCGCAGCGTCGCATTCGGCGACGGCGACGAAGCCGCGCACCGTGTCGCGGACGAAGTTGAAGTCGCGCGTCGGCGCCAGCGCGCCGAGCTTGAGCGTCCGCGCGCCCGCCGCGAGCTGGGTGATGATCGTCGGAATCACGGCGCGCGCCGACTGCCGCGGACCGTAGGTGTTGAACGGCCGGATCGTCGCCACCGGAGTCGCGAACGAGAGGTGGAAGCTCTGCGCGATCTGGTCGGCGCCGATCTTGCTCGCCGAGTACGGCGACTGCCCCTGCAGCGGATGCTCCTCGGTGATCGGCACGAAGCGCGCGCTGCCGTAGACCTCGCTCGTCGACGTGTGGACGACGCGCTCGACGCCGAGCTCGCGCGCTGCCTGGACGACGTTGAGGGTGCCCTTGACGTTGGTGTCGACGTAGGTGTCGGGCGAGTGGTACGAGTAGGGAATAGCGATCAGCGCCGCCAGGTGCATGACGACGTCGCAGCCCTGCATCGCGCTGCGCACGCCGTGCGGGTCGCGGATGTCGCCGGCGAAGACGTCGAGGGCGCGCTGGACGTCGTCGCCCGCCTCGTCGAGCCAGCCCCACGAGTTGAAGCTGTTGTAGTAGACGAACGCGCGGACGTCGGCGCCGAGCGCGAGCAGGTGCTCGCACAAGTGCGAGCCGATGAAGCCGTCCGCTCCGGTGACCAGGACCTTGCGGCCTTGCAGCTTCATGGCTTGCGTCCCTCGGCGCGCCCGTAGCTGTCCTCGAAGCGGACGATGTCGTCCTCGCCGAGGTACGACCCCGACTGCACCTCGATGATCTCGAGCGGCATCTTGCCGGGGTTGGCGAGCCGGTGCTTCTGACCGAGCGGGATGTACGTGCTCTGGTTCTCGCTCAGCATCGTGACCGACTCGCCGTTCGTGACCTCGGCGGTTCCCGAGACGACGACCCAGTGCTCGGCGCGGTGGTGGTGCATCTGCAGGCTGAGGCGCGCGCCCGGCTTGACGAGGATGCGCTTGACCTGGAAGCGCGGCCCCTGGTCGACGTTCTCGTACCAGCCCCACGGGCGGTGCACGCGTCGATGCGTGCTCGCCTCGCTGCGGCCGCTCTCGGCGAGCGTCGCCACCAGCTCCTTCACCTCGGGACTCTTCGACCGGTGGGCGACGAGCACGGCGTCGGCGGTCTCGACCACGGTGACGTCGTCGATGCCGATGACGCCGACGAGGCGGCTCGTCGCGTGGACGAGCGTGTTGCGCGAGTCGCGGACGAGCGCGTCGCCCTGCACCGCGTTGCCGGCGCCGTCGCGCGCGCCGACCTGCCAGACGGCGTCCCACGCGCCGAGGTCGCTCCAGCCGGCGGCGAGCGGGACCATGCGGATCTCGATCCCCGACCCCGGCCGGCTCGCCGGCTCCATCACCGCGTAGTCGATGCTGTCGGCGGGAATCGCGGCGAATGCCTTGGTGTCGAAGCGCAGGAACGCGGCGTCGGTCGCCGCGGTCGCGTACGCGGCGTCGCAGGCCGCGGCGATGTCGGCGCGGAAGCGCTGCAGCGCGTCGCGCCAGACGCTCGCGCGCAGCACGAAGACGCCGCCGTTCCAGTAGTGGCTGCCGTCGGCGACGTAGCGTTCGGCGGTCGCGCGGTCGGGCTTCTCGACGAACGCGGCGACGCTCAGCGTCTCGGCCGCGGCCTGGCCGCCTTCGATGCGGATGTAGCCGTAGCCGGTGTCCGGACGCTCGGGCCGGATGCCGAGAACGACGATGCCGCCGCCGACGGCGCTCCTCACGGCCGCGCGCAGCGCCGCCGTGAACGCGCCGACGTCGGCGATCGCGTGGTCGGCGGGAGCGACGACGAGGACCGGGTCGACTCCCTTGGCCGCGCTTCGCGTCGCATCGAGGACGGCGAGCGCGAGCGCCGGCGCCGTGTTGCGGCCGAACGGCTCGAGGACGATCCGTGCCGGCTCGACGTCGATGGCGCGCAGCTGCTCGACGACGGTGAAGCGATGCTCCTCGTTGGCGACGATGCAGGGGCGTTGCACCGCGATGCCCGAGTCGCCGAGCGCGCCGACGCGCCGCACCGCCTGCTGGAAGAGCGTCTCCTTCAACTGGCCGACGCCGAGCGACAGGTACTGCTTGGGATGCAGCGACCGGCTGAGCGGCCACAGGCGCGTGCCGCTGCCGCCGGCGAGCACGACGGGCACGACGCTCACGACCGGGGCCGTGCTCATGGCTGCGAGCCTCGCTGGTCGGCGATGTCCTTGCGCAGCGCCGAGATCTGCGACTTGAGGGCGACGTACTCGCGCTCCTTGCGGGCGAGGAACGCCTGCGTCAGCTGCAGCCGGTGCCGGATGCCGGCCGGCGTCAGCACGTAGAGATAGCCGAGCTTGCGGTCGCTGCGCTGGAAGTTCTGCGCCTTGACCCAGCCCCTGGCGAGCAGCGCCTTCAGCATGTAGTGGGTCTTGCCGAGGCTGACGCCGAGCTCGCGCGCGAGCTGTCGCTGCGAATACTCCGGGTGTTCCTCGAGCAGGCGGAGCAGGGCGACCGCGGCGTCTTCGTCGACGGAGGAGGCTTCAGGGTGCACGGGCCGGTGTGTTCAACGACTGAACGCGCCAGTGTACAGGCTCGTGCAGCCCTTCCAGGGACGCCAACGGCGGGCAGTTGTTGGCGGCCGGGGCGAGTTCACGCCCGAGCGGACACGACCTGCGCGAGCGATGGCGCCGCGCGGTCCTTGGCGGAGAGGACATACGGCACGTCGAGCGCCGGCCAGTCGATCGCGAGGTCGGGATCATCCCAGCGGATCGCGAGCTCGGCGCCGGCCGCGTAGTAGTCGGTCGTCTTGTACTGGACGTCGGCGCTGTCGCTGAGGACGAGGAAGCCGTGCGCGTAGCCGGCCGGGATCCAGATCTGCCGCTGCAGGGCGTCGTCGAGCTCGAGCCCGACCCAGCGCCGGTACGTCGGGCTCGCCGGGTCGACGTCGACGGCGACGTCGAAGACGCGACCGCGCGCGACGCGCACCAGCTTGCCCTGCGCGTGCGGCGGCTTTTGCAGGTGCAGGCCGCGCAGCACGCCGCGCGCCGAGCGCGAATGGTTGTCCTGCACGAACCGCACCGGCGCGCCGATCGCCTCGGCGAAGCCGCGCTCGTTGAAGCTCTCGAGGAAGAAGCCGCGGTCGTCGGCGAACACCTTGGGCGCGAGGATCAGCACGCCGGGCAGCACGGTGGGCGTGACCTGCATCAGAAGATCCGGCTGTCGGCGACCTGGAGCAGATAGCGCCCGTAGCCGCTCTTGACCATCGGTTGCGCCATCGCGCAGAGCTCGTCGCGGCTGATCCAGCCGGCGCGAAACGCGACCTCCTCGGGACACGCGACCTTGAGGCCCTGGCGCTTTTCGAGCGTGGCGATGAACTGGCCGGCCTCGAGCAGGCTGTCGTGGGTGCCGGTGTCGAGCCATGCGTAGCCGCGGCCGAGCACCTCGACGGTGAGGTCGCCGCGCTCGAGGTAGCGCGCGTTGACGTCGGTGATCTCGAGCTCGCCGCGCGCCGACGGCCGGATCGACGCCGCGATGTCGCAGACGTCGGCGTCGTAGAAGTAGAGGCCCGTCACCGCGTAGCTGCTCTTCGGCGCCTTCGGCTTTTCCTCGATGCTCTGGGCACGCCGCTGCTCGTCGAAGGCGACGACGCCGTAGCGCTCGGGATCGTTGACGTGGTAGGCGAAGACCGACGCTCCCGTCGTCCGGCGCGTCGCCCCCTCGAGCATGCGCTGCAGGTCGTGGCCGTAGAAGATGTTGTCGCCGAGGACGAGCGCGCTCGGCCGGCCGCCGACGAAGCTGCGGCCGAGGATGAACGCCTGCGCCAGCCCGTCGGGGCTCGGCTGCACGCAGTACGAGATCGAGATCCCCCACTGCGCGCCGTCGCCGAGCAGCGCTTCGAAGCGCGGCACGTCCTGCGGCGTGCTGATCACGAGGATGTCGCGGATGCCCGCCAGCATCAGCGTGCTGAGCGGGTAATAGACCATCGGCTTGTCGTAGACCGGGAGCAGCTGCTTGCTGAGCGCGAGCGTCGCCGGGTGCAGGCGCGTCCCCGATCCGCCGGCGAGGATGATCCCCTTGCGGGTGGCGGTGCTCACTCAAGGCTCCTTCGCTGCGGTCAGCTCGTCGACGACGCGGTCGACGCCGGCCTGCCATGGTGGCAGCGCCAGCCCGAACGCGCCGCGCAGCTTGGTGGTGTCGAGGCGCGAGTTCGACGGTCGTCGTGCCGCCTGAGGATACGCGGCGCTCGGGATCGCCTCGATCGCGCCGTCGGCGACGCGCACCGGCGCGCCGCGCTCGCGGGCGCGCGCGATCGCGTGACGCGCGACGGCGTGCCAGCTCGCCTCGCCGGCGGCCGCGACGTGGTAGGTCCCGCCGAGCCTCGCCTCGGCGCCGGCGCCGCGGATCGCGTGCGCGGTGACGTCCGCAATGAGCTCGGCGCCGGTCGGTGCGCCGACCTGATCGGCGACGACGCGCAGCGCCTCGCGCTCGCGGGCGAGCCTGAGCATCGTGCGGATGAAGTTCGTGCCGCGGGCGGCGAAGACCCAGCTCGTCCGCACGATGAGATGGCGGCAGCCGCTCGCGCGGACGAGCTCCTCGCCGGCGAGCTTGCTGCGGCCGTAGGCGCCGAGCGGCGCGGTCGGATCGTCCTCGCGCCACGGCCTGCTGCCGCTGCCGTCGAAAACGTAGTCGCTGCTGTAGTGGACGAGCCACGCGTCGCTGGCGCGCGCGGCGCGCGCCAGCGCGCCGACCGCGGTGGCGTTGACGAGCTGCGCGAGCTCGCCCTCGGCCTCGGCGCGGTCGACCGCTGTGTACGCGGCGGCGTTGACGATCCACTGCGGCGCCATCGCGCGCACCGTCGCCGCGACCGCATCGGGCTCGCGCAGGTCGGCGTCGCTGCGGCCGAGCGCGACGACGTCGCCGAGCGGCGCCAGCGCGCGCTGCAGCTCCCAGCCGACCTGGCCGGCCTTGCCGAGGAGGAGGATCTTCACCGCGCGCGCTGTCCGTAGTTGATCGAGAGCCACGCGCGGTACGCGCCGGTCTGGACGCGCTCGACCCAGTCGGCGTTCTCGAGGTACCACTGCACGGTCTTGCGCAGACCCGTCCCGAACGTCTCGGCAGGCCGCCAGCCGAGCTCGCGCTCGATCTTCGAGGCGTCGATCGCGTAGCGGCGGTCGTGTCCCGGGCGGTCGGCGACGTGCGTGATCAGGCGCGACCGCGGGCCGGCGGCGTCCGGCCGCAGTTCGTCGAGGAGCGCGCAGACGGCGTCGACGATCTCGATGTTCGGCTGCTCGTTCCAGCCGCCGATGTTGTAGGTCTCGCCGACGCGGCCGCGCGCCAGCACCTCGCGGATCGCGCTGCAGTGGTCCTTGACGTAGAGCCAGTCGCGGACCTGGCGGCCGTCGCCGTAGACCGGCAGGGGCTTGCCGGCGAGCGCGTTGACGATCATCAGCGGGATGAGCTTCTCGGGGAAGTGGAACGGCCCGTAGTTGTTGCTGCAGTTGGTCGTCAGCACCGGCAGGCCGTAGGTGTGGTGCCAGGCGCGAACGAGGTGGTCGCTCGCCGCCTTGCTCGCCGAGTACGGGCTGTTCGGTTCGTACGCGTCGGTTTCGCGAAACGGCGGATCTTCGGGCGCGAGGCTGCCGTAGACCTCGTCGGTCGAGACGTGGAGGAAGCGGAACGCCGGCTTCTCGTCGGCGCCGAGCTGCGCCCAGTAACCACGCGCCGCCTCGAGCAGCGTGAACGTGCCCTCGACGTTGGTGCGCATGAAGTCCGCCGGGCCATGGATGCTGCGGTCGACGTGGCTCTCGGCGGCGAAGTGCACGACCGCGCGCGGACGCTGGCTGGCGAGCAGCCGCTCGACGAGCGGCCGGTCGCAGATGTCGCCGTGGACGAAGACGTGGCGGTGGTCGCCGGCGAGCGCGCGCAGGTTCTCGGTGTTGCCGGCGTAGGTCAGCTTGTCGAGGTTCGTGACCGGCTCGTCGCGCTGCGCCAGCCAGTCGAGGACGAAGTTGGAGCCGATGAAGCCGGCACCGCCGGTGACCAGGATCATGGAGGTCGCGCGCCGGAAGGCTGTTCAGAAGATGAACGCGCGAGTGTATCTGTGCCATCCGCCGCGAAATCGCGGGAGCCCTTGCGCCGGTCCCGCCCGAGCGCAGGCGCGATAATTGCGTCATGAATCCACCGAACGGCGCGCCAGTCGCGCCCGCGGGCGAGCCGGTCTCGCCTGCCACCTCCGGCAGCGCAGCCGGCCCTTCCTCCCTCCAGTTCTCCTCGGTCGGCCTGGCGCCGGTGCTGCAGCGTGCCGTCGCCGACCAGGGCTACACGACGATGACACCGATCCAGGCCAAGGCGATCCCCGTCGTCCTCGCCGGCCGCGACGTCATGGGCGCGGCGCAGACCGGCACCGGCAAGACCGCGGCGTTCTCGCTGCCGCTCCTGCAC
>Ga0068860_100003270_pt1 | contig 16682 bp, 14 predicted proteins | sample KBSSwiS32_FD_66597 | JGI IMG/M metagenome (GOLD analysis project Ga0068860, IMG submission 66597) | Switchgrass rhizosphere microbial communities from Kellogg Biological Station, Michigan, USA - KBS Switchgrass S3-2 | ecosystem: Host-associated > Plants > Roots > Rhizosphere > Soil ... | reverse complement strand
CGTCACTATTACGTCCTGAAACGTAATTTTCTCATAGGATGTTGGCGCATCGAGGGTGGAATGAAAGTCCACCCTTTTTTTGTAATTTAATATTCTCCCGGGTAGTATCCATTAATACCGGGACGCCCAAAACACCGTCCCGTTTAAGTTTTTCACTTTCCGGAGTAATACAGCGTTAAATTGTAGTTTTATGACATATCTCCATACTAATAAAAAATAAATTTATGATAGAGCTGCTAAGACGCCCCTGGCCATGGTATATAGCTGGTCCCTTAATTGGTTTAATGGTTCCTGCATTACTTATTATGGGAAATAAAACCTTTGGCCTGTCGTCTTCATTGCGGCACATTTGTGCTATATGCATACCTTCAAAAATCCCTTTTTTCAGGTATGACTGGAAGAAAGAAGCCTGGAACCTATTTTTTGCCGGGGGTATAATAGTAGGTGGCTTCATAGCGGGTACTCTATTGCTAAACACGCAGCCTGTGCAGGTGAATCCTAAATTAGTAAGCGAACTTTTTCAATACGGTGTTACGGATTATCATTCATTAGTTCCCAGGCAGCTTTTCAATTGGCAAATGCTGTTTACTATGAAGGGACTTATTTTAATGATTGTGGGTGGCTTCCTGGTTGGCTTTGGGACGCGATATGCAGGCGGTTGCACCTCAGGTCATTCAATTATGGGCCTTTCTAATTTGCAGGTTTCCTCATTGATCGCAACGGTTTGTTTTATGGCCGGCGGGTTCATTATGGCCAATTATATTCTTCCCTATATTTTAACATTGTAGTCTATGAGCAAAGTAATCCCTTTGAGAAGGCAGAAACCTAATACAGATTTTGAAGTTCGTTCATTAGATGCATATGATACTGAGCAGCCGGAAAAGGCAACCTGGTGGTCTTACGGTAAATATCTTATTGCAGGCATTTTATTTGGAATAATATTGGTTAAATCTGAAGTCATATCATGGTTTCGTATCCAGGAAATGTTTCGCTTGCAGAGTTTCCACATGTACGGAGTAATAGGAAGTGCAATTGTAACCGGGATTATTTCAGTTCAGATTATTAAAAGGTTCCACATCAAAACCATTGATGGAGAAAGGATTGAACTGCCACAAAAGAGATTTCATCAGGGCCAGGTTTACGGAGGATTAATTTTTGGATTTGGATGGGCACTTACAGGAGCTTGTCCCGGACCTATATTTGCTCAAATAGGATCAGGTGCATTCGTAATAATAGTAACACTCATCTCTGCCATTGCAGGCACCTGGGTATATGGCCTGGCCAGGGAGAAGCTACCACATTAATCTTTTTGGATATCCTTTTTGACGTACAAAAAGATATCATAACGATAAAGGCTATACGTAGATTTTTATTGCGGAAGGGACATTTCCTTCCCGGATCAAAAGGTATACATTACAACATTGACAGATCATTACACATCCCGATATCATTTGTGCAGGTAACATTCAACCCTGATGAAGTCACAATAGTTGACGATTTATTTTGTCCTCTTTCTCAGCCTTATTACCTGCCAAAAGGCTTCCGCGCTTAATAATGCTCCAAGCGCAAACAAAGCCGGTAACAGCATTTTTCCCTCCTCAGCAAAAGCTCCGGATAATGCTATGCCAAATACAATGATGGGTAACAGCATTAAGAAGCACAGGCCCATCGTATTTAAAGGGATGCGAAAAGGCCTGTACTGTGCAGGTGATTTAATGCGTAATACTATCAATGTAATAAACTCCAAAAATAAGCCCGCACCGTAAAGTGTTACATCAATGATGATCAACTCCTGGAAGGTCCATAAAATCATGAAGCTTACCACTGTTGCGCAAATGATAATTGAAATGTAGGGTGTCTTAAACCGGGGATGGAGTGTATGAATTTTTGCGGGGAGTAAACCGTCATCCGCCATTACCTGCGGTACACGGGAAACTGAAAGCAATACGGCAGCGTATAACCCAATGGTACTAGCCATTCCGCCAACTGAAAGTGCGGCCCCAAGCCATTTGCCACCCGCAAGTAAACCCAGCGCAGGATAACCCTTGTCATTAAGCGTTGAGGCATCGATACCATAATGCAGTGTTGCAAATAATACCATTACATATACAACAAAAACAGTTGCGAAGGCAATGAGAACAGATTTAAGATAAGTACGGGCGGGCCCTTCCACTTCTCCGGCATAGGTGGTTGCATTATCCCAGCCAAAAAAATTCCACATAACAGTATAAAGTGCCATGCCAAACGATGAAAACGGAATCCCTTCCAGCGAGGGTGTGGGAAAGGAGAAATGACCGGCGTCTTTTACCGCAATAATAAACATAATAACAAACGGCAGAAGCACCAGCAGGCCGAGCAGTGTAGCGGTTTTGCCTACCATTGAAATACCTGCGATATTGAGGGCAGCTCCTACCCAGATGATAGCCAGGCACACGGGTATTTTATAATGCACCATCTGCGGAAACAAAAACGAAGCGTAGCCTATAAAAAGCACAGGGTAAATGGCGAGATCGACAAAAGTATACAGCCAGGTCCACCAGCCTTCATAAAATCCAAAACGCAATCCCAGCGTTTTTTTTACCCATTGATAATAACCACCCGTGACCGGCATCATGCTGTTAAGCTCCAGCACCGTTAATATCGCAGGTACATCCCAAAGTAGCGGGGTGATCATTAAAAGTAATAATGCACCATGTGTACCCGCATAGCCAATTAATGGTTCCAGTCCATAGGGCCCTCCTGATACTGTAAAAAAAATTACCGCGGCAAGCTGAATTACCCGTAGCCTCTTACGGTAGAATATCCGGGATGTCATCAGTTAAAAAACAGTTTATGCTATTATATAATTTCAGTTGGTTGTTGATGTTTCTCCTGGCAACCAGGTTTTCATAAATAAAGCAAGCAGAAGAATGAAACTGCTAATTCTGATTTCGATTCCATTAAAAAGTTCAAAAACTTATTACTGCAATATAAAGAATCCGGTATATCGGATAATGCAATGACTTGAAAAAATTGATAGCTTTTCTGCAGGTAAATATTTAAGGCGATATTCTAATAAAAATTGCCTGATAAATTCTAAAAATTGCGATGGGGAAACTATAGAATTAAAATTGCCTGGCGTTCCAAATTAATAACAACATTTTTTTTTGTCTTATTCACCTGGGTTGAAATAAAGATCAACATTGATTAAATTATTAGGACGGAAAATATCCAGCATATTTATAACCCAATATCCTATGAAAAACCGGGGCATAAACTATAAAGATTGAATGAATATATAAATAAAATTATCGACAGAAAGCTTTCTAACCTTCGTACTTATACGATTGGATGGTTCGTAGTTTTACCTTTTATTTTAAATAATAATTTTATATTTTTAGATGAAAATTTTTATACCATTTTTTCTAAAATAATTTCCCCTTGAGAAACCATAAATAGCCCAAAGGTTTTCTTTGGGTTTTTTAAAAATGATTTTCAAGGAATTTTTGCTCAGAGGGCAAAAAATTTTTTTTTCGGAAAGTAAAAATGAGAATTAATCTGACAGCCCTTTAAAAAAACAAGCAATGAATATTAATTTCAAAGACTTAATACCCAGGAATTTTAATGAGAATTCTCATGTATGGGTGTTCCAGAGTAACAGTACTTTTTCTGTTGCGCAGGCAGCTCAAATAAAAAAGCTTCTTAAAAATTTTGTTAGTGAGTGGAAAGTTCAGGGTACACCTGTAAAGGGGTATGCAAATTTATTTTTTAGTCAGTTTATTGTCTTCATGGCTGATGAAACCGCAACGGGTGTCAGTCGATTTAGTTCTGAAGACCTGGTAACCCTGATAAATAATATCCAGGAGAAATTTGAAGTTGAATTATTTAATAAACTAATTCTCGCTTTTTTGATCCAGGAAAGAATCCACCTTATATCGCTTACCGAATTAAACAGGGCAATAGAAAAAGATTTTATCAATTCTAACACCTTGTATTTCAATAATACAATTCTTACCAAAAAGCAATTGTTGAATAACTGGATCATTCCTGTTAAGAAAAGCTGGCTTGCCTTGAGGATTCCCGAGAACATCCAGGTGAATGCCGATTCAATTAATTAACGGGACTAAGTTTTTGTTATTTTAAAATTAGCGTCTTGCTGACCTCCGAATACCTGAAAAGTAGCATAACGCATCCATTAAGTTGGATGCGTTTTTACTTTTTCAACCATTCAAACAATTAATTGGCATCGGATAAAAAATAAACCATATATATTTTTTTCAACAGGTGCCGGAAAAGTACCGGTTTATTAATAAAATAGCTAAACATTCATAAACATTATTTCCATTGCGGCATTAACCCTTGGTATATTTATTTAATGCTTTTATTTCCCTGAAGGTAATACCACAAATAGCCGGCGGTTTCTTTTAAATAAATATTCCAGCCTGACAGTGTTGAAAGGCGTGGTAATAAAGACGAAATACTAAAATCTCCCCTGCCTGCAATATAACTACATGGAAACGGAACTATGGATATTCCTGCATTCTTAAATAGAAGCGAAGCTCTCGGAACATGGTGTGCAGAAGTGATGAGCAGGTATGGCGGCATTAATTTCAAAGAATCAAGAATTTGCTTTGCATAAACTGCATTGTCAGATGTATTGTTTGACCTGTCTTCCGCAAAAATGACTGAATCAGGAATTCCCATTACCATAAGTTCGCCCTTAACCCATTCTCCTTCACGGAAATTTTTTTTATCATCTTTTCCATTGCCTCCGCTTATTAGTATATGCCTGATTTCTCCAAGCTTGTATAATTTTACCGCCTGTATAAACCTATCGGCCGTTGCGTTAAAATAACCGTTTTCATCAGCATCAGGGCTGGCAAATCCACCGGGAACAATGCCACAACTATAAACAATATCTCTATTGATATCAACCGGGGCTGGTTGCCATTTTTTTGCATACCAATCTAAAAGCACGGTGTTACCAAAGAGGAGAAAAATGCTTAAAGCCAATCCTCTGCAAATTTTTTTATACATCGGTTTACGTAAAAAATAACCTGCAATAAGGAATACAATTATCCAGTTAAGAGGTGATAAAAAAAATGACAGGACAGAAGAGACTACATGGTTCATACTTTTCCTTATAAAGTGATTTAATAGTTGAAAGTTTATTAAAAATAAAGAAAGTTGCCAGCGGTTTATTAAAACTTTTATACGAGAACAACAAACTGCAAGATCTAATGCACCTGTTTATTAAATGACTGCTTCGATTGAATAGAAATGATACTTGCCTGAATGGATGGAAGATTTTTTCTTTTAACGAATTGATTAAAAAATATTTCCTGTAATGATTAATAGTATGTACTTTAGCATCATCAAAAAAAACAGGCCCTCCTGTAGAAACAAGACGACCCTTACGATTGCTTGATATGAGAATCTTTAATTTCCTGGTTTGAATTTCTAAAACAGGTAATAATTTCCTTCCTTAATTTTTTTCTTTCATCTGGTAACCTGTTTGCCCAATAAAATTAAACGGTGTTGACAATTTAAACCAATCAACTTATAAGCTGTTATACGATGGCTGAGGTGATTAATTGTCATTAAAACACTTAACTGTATTACGTTTCGGGATTAATTTTTAATGATGTCCAAGCCCGGAATGTCCAAAAGAATTTATTATGGATTTGTTTTGCCGGCAGCCCAGAAAATTGAATTACGAAAAAGGGTGGAATAGGCAGGGTTGTTAAACAAATCGGGTGAATGACCCATAAAAATATAAATATTACGTGCTTTGTAGTGCGTGTTAGTCCATATTACGGGGTGATCCCCCATTTTGATTTCGGAACCGGGAACGTAAGTTGATTCATCCACGTTCGCAATGACATGCACATTGGGACGCGGGCTTTTATTATACGTGTACCATTCTTCATTATCAATTGTAAATGGAGATGAGATACCCCGTATGACGGGATGATTGCGATCTTCTACTTTCACTTTTGCGGTAGCAAACGTTGAAATATAATTTTTATAAACAATATCACCCATGAAAGCCGAGAACCATTTCCACATGGGATAGCCATCGAATTCACCTAATAAAGTTGCATGATGAAAGCCGATCCATCCGCCCCTGCCTTCTGTTATATAGCGTTGAAAAGCCTGCACAGCAGTATCCTTCCAGGCATAAGGAGGATAATCCAGTTGAATAAAGAGCTGGTATTTAGATAAAAAAAGATCGTCGATTGAGTCAGTATTTTGAATATAATCTATTGAAAAACCACTGTCTGTGGCCAGTTTATCGAGCCATATTTTAGCTGCTTTGGAATACTGTACATGATGCCCGCCATTTTCATAAAGTGCAATTACTCTTAGCTTTGTAGCTGTCTGAGCCTGCATTGTGCCGAAAACAACCACTGTGCAAAAACAACCCAGCAGCACATTAGATTTCATTGTCTATATATAATTGTTTGGCTAATCTATATCAATTCAGCGATGTTGAAATAAATTATCTATTCGAATTTGAAGGCACAATAATGGATTTGATTTTTTTTACCACAACATAAAGCAGAAAAATAAATATCAAAGCCGGGGAAGACATTATTATGCTTTAAGATGCACGTAGAAGCATTATACGATTTTATTTATTTTAAAAATATCCTGCCGGCATACACGGGTAAAAAGTCTGACTTAAACATACCGCAATTATAACAATCGACTTGTTACTTTGTGCCTTTTTTCTCTTTTTTGTCTTTCTTTTTCCCAACAATATATCCGGCTCCTGCGCCGACGGCTCCGCCTATTACGGCACCTTTCACAGGATGCTTACTTACTATTGCACCGGTGGCAGCTCCCGCTGTACCGCCAATAACAGCATCTTTTTTCCTGTGACTCCAATGTTTTTTAGTTTTTTTTGATTGCGCATCTACAACCGGAGTGTAAAAAACCGTAAGAGTAAAAATGATAATGAGTAAATAAAAAACCTTCTTCATTTTTATATTATTTAAGAGTTTAAATTATTTCTCTGGTTCCATAATCTATGCCAGATTTTAACACTATTTTCCAAATGTGAAAAGGTATAAAATCACCCTCTTCTGGTTCAATAGATTTGTACATTGGATAAAGATACCGTATTTAATAGCTGGTTAACAGCCAATTCAATTATGAAATAAATAGTCCATCAAACGCCTCCGGGATGATTCCATCCTTTAATTCATGGGAATTGTTAGATTTTCACCTTAAGGTATTCTATTGAAAATAATATTTGGAAGGGATATCACTTCTTTGAAGGTTCTAATGATTTATTAATTCATTATACTTCTGTTGCAGGAATTGGTATCCGCTGGTTTTATATTCAGGAGAGGATACTGTAAAATGATCACCAGGATAATATGCAAAAATGAACTTTGCATTAAGTTTTTTCATTTCATCTTCCAGCAAATGAACAGCATAGTTCAATAAAAAATTGTCCTGGTTCCCGACAGACACCCTGATCTTTCCTTCTAAATCAGCCTTTAGTTGCTCCCAGTTAGTTCGTATATATAAAGACAGATCATATTTCTTCCAGTGATCAACCGTTACAGAGTCAATATCTCCTGTAGAAGAATTGCATAACCTTCGGGGAGTGCCATCAATATTTCTTGTACTGAAAACCGCATCAAAGGAATGCATCTGCTCTCCGCGGCAAATCACGTTTTCCATAGCGTACATGTTTTTCATGGTTATCCATGGAAAATGTCCTGCGACGGTTCCTGCCATTCTCAATGAGCTGTCTTTGGCATAAAACATATTTTTGTCGGCATACAAATCAATCTGCTGAAAGTTCCTGAAATCAACAGGGTCGGGCGAACTTGACCAGCATGCAGTGAATATTTCTGGATAATGTGTTTGCAACCACAAGACGGTCCAACCGCCACTACTATGACCTGTAAGTAACCTTCCTGCATTGCATCTGAATTTTTGTTCAATTGCAGGAATCAACTCTTTAGTAAGAGCATCACCCCAGGGGCCATTGTTATCACTATTTGCATATACCGAATGCCCCAAAGGACAGTTTCCATCCAGGAAAACCCGGATGCAGGGAGTAGTGTCCATCGGCTGGCTTTTAACATCTGAACCCGAGAAAAAATGATAATCTGCGCCATAACCGGCCACCCAATAAAGAACGGGGAACTTTCTTGCAGGTTGCTCAAAATATTCTTTCGGCAATAGTACCGCTGCGTCAATAGTAGCAGGTCTTTTATAGAATGCAGTTAGTAATGCAGAAGATGCTTTTACTCCTTTAATGTATTGTGTCTCACTAAAAGCCTTTTCTTTTATTACTTCATTACATGTTACATTAAAAACCTGTTCCCTGTTTTTTGTGAGCTTTAATCTAACAGGCTGGTTGTATACATTCCCGGGGCTATCACCTATGGAGCGCCCGCCTGAATTTTTGTCCCAAACAGCCTGTACATTGTATTCGCCCCGTTCTATATCTGAAAGCACAACCGGGTAAGATATAGCTGCATCATCAAACGACACTTTCTCATGGGGCTTAATATTTTTTACCGATATAGCATAACAAGGAAACTTCTCTACACCAATCATCCCATCTTTTGGATTTTTGTTTTCTTTTGAAAGGTATAAAAATACCTTGCCTGAAAAATTTTCATGAAAAGAACCGGATTCATAACGAACCGTAAATTTTTGTCCAATTACTGATGACCCGATCAAAGCAGGTAATAATAAAGATAAGGCAATCTTAAAATTTGGATTCATAAATATATATATTTTTTGATCTTGCGCTTATTAATAAATCATAATTAGAATAAATGGGCCGCAGCTGAAATAAAGATATTAACAACAATGGTTATGTCATTAGATAAGGGCAAATTATGAAAGACACGTTGTTCAGTTAATAAATGACAGAAAGAGTTAGGAAGCTTAATTGTTTTTGGTAAGACAGAAAAATGGTAAAGGAGAGATCATAAAAAAACTTCGAAATCAACTGTGGACTTCGAAGTTCTTATTATTAAAAATTCAAATCAAAAGAGGAACTATGGAGTTGTTGATATTGTTCCATTTTGAATAAACTTGATCTGCACTGCCTTTGAGGAATCGGCTTGATCAGGAAGACCCACTAATAATATGGTGTAGATTTTCCCTTGTTCTAACGTAATAGTCCGGCTTGAATTAATAGCGGATTCATTGATGACCTTCACAGAAACATCACCAGGTGTAATGCCTTTAAAATCAGAGACTGTAGCGAAAGGCGCGTTATTGTTAAATACGTCTGTCCCGTTAGAAGAAATAGTAACCAATGGTTGTTTCGTAGAATCTGCAATGGCGTTCACGTAACGTACAAATGCTTCTCCGGTGCTTGACGAAAGGCTATCCAGGTTATCTTTTACAACAAGGTTGCGGTAGCTGCCATTGGCCCCTACGGCAAAAACAGAATAATTGGTACTGTCGGCAAAGAGCTGGCTGGTTGTTGCAAGCGTTGTCCGGGAATTAAAATCATAAGTTGTTACGTCCCTGTTACCTCCGTAAACTCCGAGGTAACCACCGGTATAACTGGTATAGAGCAGCGGAGAATTGGTCAAACTCTGATTCGAGATTGCAACCCCGACTGATGCCTTATCCGGGATAAGGTTGAAAGCCATTAACCCGGCAACAGGCTGATGAACTGTATCAACTGTTTTTTTACAGGCGCTGAATAAAAATATGATTGCTAAAAAACCTGCGAATAGAACGGCATTATTGCGCAGCAGAAAAAATAGTTTTTTCATAGTTTACGAATAAATTTAAATAGGGTGATAAAATATAAATCGTGTATATATCCGGTAAAAATAATGCCAGAAGATGATTGAAAAAAGTTAAAAAGAATGGGAGAGGATTTGTATTATTATTTTCTTAACAAAAGAATAAATGAAGCCTAAAAAACGAATACAGGTTTTGGATATTTTACGAATATACAAAGATATAACGGCGACATCTGTACGCGGATGATATGAGTATGAAATGCAGGCTATGGAAATCAATAAATAAAAAACCGATTAATAAGATACTATTCAATATTTCCGTTTCATTTTTTCAAAGTTGACGGGAAAGTATTATGATTCAGGCTATCCTTTGGAGAAACTTTATTAGGCTTGAACGAAAAATGTTCCAAATAAATTGCCTTCCTTATTTAGAGTTTATTGCTCCTGACTTTAAATATTTTAAAGAGATAAATAAAACCGGGAATTACCAATATTAAGCCGGCAATCAGCGCAATTAACAATTGTTCTAAAGTGGCACCAGGCGCCTGTGTATTGAAAAAAGTGAGATGCCTGCCATTTTGCAGCCTTATCAAAACAGGAAACTGGATATAGAACCAGCCGATAAGAATAAAGGTTACCTGTATACCTACACCTATTCTTAAGTAAACAGTTTTATTTTTTTCTTTATTTAAAAAATGCCATATGACCGTGCAGAGTATGGTTGCTAGTAAAAGGGTCACGAGGCTGGTTGTCGATAGTAAGAACTCCCCTGATAAATCATAGCCTTCAGCTCCTGCTGTCACAAATACCAAAAGCCCCGTAAGCATGCATAAAAGCATTGCCCGTTTCGAAAAACGTACATACATTTTTCGTTCCCTGTCAATCTTTGTTTCTCCCACAAGGAAGGTTGCCGAGATATAAGTAAAAAGGCACGCTGAGAATACACCCATTGAAATACAAAAAATATTAAACCATGGAGAGATGAAAACATCGTAAAAACTTTTAGTGGTGTCAAGTGTTATCCTGCCAAGCATCATTGCACCAAGCACCATTCCCAGGAACACCGGGGTAATAAAACTTGATATCCTGAAAAGAACTGTAAAGTATTTATGTGAATTGTCATTTACCACATCGTAATGCCTGAAAGTAAAAGCGGATCCCCTGCAGATGATACCCAGCAGCACCAGCATCAGTGGTATATGTAATACAAGTGACAATGAAGAATATACCTGCGGAAAACCAGTGAACAGAATAACTACAGCAAGTATAAGCCACACATGATTGGCTTCCCAAACAGGCGCTATAGCTTTTGAGATAGTTATTTCTTCTCTTCTGCCGGCAAAGGTTTCAACAATACCTGCCCCGAAATCTGCGCCGCCCAAAAGCGTGTATAAAAGAAAGCATCCACCTAAAATTATGATAATGAAGGTCAGCATTTATGCATTATTATTAGCGCTTGGATAGTATTGCGTAATAGTATTAATCTGTCGGCGCATAAGCCACACAATAATAAATGACAGCAACAGGTATACTGTGGTAATTACGTAAAAAGAATAATGCAACCCGGGCATGGGAGACACTGCATCCTTTGTACGCATAATACCATAAATGATCCAGGGTTGACGGCCTGTTTCTGTTACGGTCCATCCCGCTTCAACCGCAATAAAACCAAGCGGTGTAGTAAAAGCAATAAGGCATAGCCACCATTTTTTCATTAATATATATCTCCACTTTATACTAAATGCAAGGTATAATACAGAGGTAAAGGCTAACAGGAAACCAATACCAACCATTAGCTGAAAAGCAATATGTGTAATGATCACAGGAGGACGGTCTTCTTTTGGAAATTTATCAAGGCCTGTTACCTCTGCATTAAAATCTCCCTTTGCCAGGTAACTTAAACCGCCTGGTATACGTATAGCATAATCAACTCTTTCTCTGGCGTCATTTGGTATACCGCCAATAACAAGTTCAGCAGGTTTGCTGGTTTTATATAAACCTTCCAGTGCAGCAAGCTTTGCCGGTTGTCTTTTTGCTACATCTTTTGCAGAAAAATCCCCACTAAGAGGTTGTAACAGGGCAGCAATTGAACCAAATATTAAAGCAGTCTTAACAGCCTGCGAATGAAATGCGATTGAACCTTTTTTAAGAAGAAGATAAGCATGCACACCTGCAACCGCAAAAGAGGTTGATACAAAAGCCGCCAAGGTCATGTGTAAAGATTGTGAAAGCCAGGCATCATTGAACATAGCTTTTACCGGATCTATATTTACTGCTTTTCCATTCACCCAGTCAAAGCCTGTAGGACTGTTCATCCACGCATTGGCAGACACTACAAAAATACCGGAGAGCACACCAGAAATACCTACAATAATACCGGATAACCAATGCACCCATTTGTTCAACCTGTTCCAGCCATATAGAAAAATTCCCAAGGCGATTGCTTCTATAAAAAAAGCAGTTCCTTCCCACGAGAAGGGCATACCAATAATTGCTCCCGCATGACGCATAAATTGAGGCCATAGCAGGCCCAGCTCAAATGAAAGCACCGTACCCGATACAGCGCCTACTGCAAAAAATATCGCCACTCCCTTAGACCAGGCTTTTGTTATGTCAAGAAAAACCTGTTTTCCCGTTCGCAGCCATCTCCATTCACTAAAAGCCATGAGTATGGGCATCGTCATACCAATACATGCAAAAACAATATGAAATCCCAGTGAAATTGCCATTTGCAGGCGGGCCGCTATGAGGTCATCCATTACAACAATTTTTTGTTCGAAGGAAGAAAAGTTGGGAACTTATCCCCTGAATTTATATGCAAAGAAACATTGTATGTGTTGCATAACAAACAACAAAAAATTTTATCAAAGAAAAAGCGGCATCAATATTTTTGACCAATATTAATCAGCGAAGCGTATTAATGATTTCAGCAAAAAGGACTGCTGATTTATTTAAGATCAAACAATTTTTCTGCATCCAGCCAATTGTTCAGGCGTTCATATTTTGTTTCGTTCACATTGTGCGATGCAGTAAACATAATGGCCCTCCCATTAAAAACCGACAAATTAAAATCATGATCATCAATAAGCACATCGCCTTTTAAAACACTTTTATCACCGCAAAATATTCTTCTTTTCCAGTGTATGAAGGGGAAATGCTGATCGAGCCACTCATATTTGTCGGGTAAAGAATAAGGGAATTCCATTGCAGCAGATGCCACATATACCTCAAACCTGTTGTTGAGCTCTTCTATTACTTCCCTGCTATTTTCCATCACAGGCAGGTCTTTGAAAAATCCTTTTTGATGTGGGTATTGCTTTACAATCATCCGGTGTTCTTCCGGCACCACCAAATGCAATCTTGTACCATGCAGGTCGGCCCTGGTATAGCGCACACCAAAATCCCTTTCGTACCATTCCAGGAAACGCTCAATGGCATCGGCAATTACATCATCCATGTCAATTAATATCCTCATAAATTTGATTTGTTTACAAGAGCTAAAATAAATAATGTATCTGACTAAACATTGTAAGCAATTTGAGTAAAACGGTAAATGCTATAACAGCCGTGTTTAAATAGGTTCATATTGATTTATATTTGAAGCGCAAAAGGCATCCTTCTGAACCGGGTGTTTATGGTAGTTGCAACAGGATTCAAAAGAAAGTAAATTGGTTAATATAGAAACATTCCGGCAATTGGCTCTTTCATTTCCGGGAGCGATAGAATTACCGCACTTTGAAAAAACATCGTTCCGGGTGAATAAAAAAATATTTGCTACACTTGATATTAAAAATACCCGCGCCTGCTTACTACTTTCTGAAACAGATCAATCCGTTTTTTCCGCGTATGACAAATCTATCATTTACCCCGTCCCCAATAAATGGGGCACCAGGGGCGCAACATTTGTTGAATTAAAAAAGGTCCCTAAGAGCATGCTGAAAGACGCATTGAAACAGGCTTATAATAAAATCACTACTAAGAAATGACATTTAAAAAAAGTTCACAATAATTTTTCTAAGTGACTCAAATTAATAATTTTATTTTCAGATGGAGGAATAAAATGAACGGATAAGCCAACCTTTCAGTTATATTTTTGAACGCTTAAAGCTGGCGCAATGGTATCATTAATTCTGCGTAACTTATTTTTTACAATATTGCAACCGGGGTTAGTAGCGGGGCTGATACCCGTTTGGATTTTGGGGCGCAAAGCAAATAACCTCTTTAATAAACCATGGCAGCTTTATCAATTTTCCGGCTTCCTGGTGTTTGTAGGCGGCTTCCTGATTATGTTAATTTGCATTATAAGTTTTGCGGTTAAAGGAAGAGGAACATTATCCCCGGCTGACCCCACAAAGAAACTGGTGGTAACCGGGTTATATAGATATTCACGTAATCCAATGTATATTGGTGTAGTGATGATATTGACCGGTGAGGCTATCTTTTTTCAATCTGTTAGTTTGTGGATTTACTTACTGGTTGTGATTATAGCTTTTAATATATTCATATTGCTCCATGAAGAACCACGTTTACAAAAAGACTTTGGAGAAGAGTATAAAAAGTATTGTCAAAAAGTAAGAAGGTGGATTTAATATCTGGTCGTTAGAATGTACTTGCGTGAGAATAGGAAATATATTCAATGAAAAACACCGGGTTATAAAACATTTTCTGAAATCCTGTATTGGCACTAATTTTATAAAAAAAAATGGAAAATAAAGGGTTGCTCTTTATTCCTGATATAAGCGGCTTCACCCGCTTTGTGAATGAAACTGAGATTGACCATAGCAGGCTTATCATCCAGGAACTGTTGGAAATACTGATCAATGCGAACCAGATAGGGCTTGAGGTTTCCGAAATTGAAGGAGATGCTATTTTGTTTTACAAATTTGGCGCATCTCCTGACCTGGAAAAGTTGTACAAACAGGTAGAGAAGATGTTTTGCGAGTTTCACAGGAGCCTTATTGCCTATGATGTCCGCCGGTTTTGTCAATGCAAGGCCTGCACTACATGTATAGACCTCACACTGAAAATAGTTACGCATTATGGCGAATTTACCAGCTATAATGTAAAAAATTTCAGCAAGCTCATTGGAAAGGATATTATTGTAGCGCATCAACTCCTGAAAAATGATATTGACCAGCACGAATACTGGCTGGTAACAAAAAGCCTGTTGCAAAATGATCCCCCTGCCGGATTTGCACAATGGATGAAATGGAATAGCAGCGCTAAACAAACAGAAAGCGGCGAAATCCCGTTTCATTATACGCAGTTAAGCCAACTAAAAAATGGAATTACGCCGGAGCCGTTGCCCAAGGTGGATCTTTCAAAAAAAACAAAAATGATATCTGTATCTAAAGAATACGAAACAGATATCATTACTCTATTTCATGCAACCGGGGACTTTAATTACCGAAGCCAATGGCTGGAGGGAGTAAAAAAGGTTGAGGAGATTAATCATTTTCTCCCGAGAGTAGGAACGCGCTGCCGCTGTATCATGGAGAATGGGCAAGTCAATATTTACTCGAGCAGCTTTTCTTATCGTCCCGATAGAATTGAGTTCAGTGAAACAAATGAAAATGACAAAAGTATCACCTACTTTACCCTGGAAAAAACCGGTAACAATAAAATGTTGCTTACAATTGATCTTTACCTGGAAAAAAATATAGCCAGCGAAATCGTATTTAAAATGATGAAGAAAAAGAAAATGGAAGATACCTTTCACAAATCCCTACTGAATCTTGAAGTATTATTAAAGGAAATCAAGATATCGATTCCGCCCGAGATACTTAAAAGTTTATAACCTTGTAATCCAATTTCGATGGATTTTTACATTCAGAAAATCACGAAAACCACGCGTATTATCCTGTTAGAATTACAACTTATAGCACCCACAACTGCAGGTACGCTTTACTTCAAAACGACGCATACTTCCGGATCTGTTTTTTATCAACTGCCAGGTCAGAAATGAGACCATACCAATCTCCCAATGGAAATAAAAGTAGTGTCCCGCAAAGGCTTTGCACAGCCATAAAGACACCCATGAATAATAGATTATAGTAACCCTGTGTAGTGATTTTTCTATATTCCTCCCCTAAAATTATTACATCACAAAGTGTAAAAACTCTACTTGCTTAAAAATACTCTGCAGGGTTTTTCTGCGTTCTATATCTAATTATAAAATCATGCGAACTTCCGTAAGACGTATCGAATTTTATTAAGACGTATTGAATTTCACATAGCATAGTCCAAAAATTTAATCAGATGAAAACCCGTATCCTTATTCTATTGGTATTATTAAACTTTGCAGCACTTCCAAATTTATTTTCACAAAATGTTTCCATTAATTCTACGGGCAGTCTGCCAGACACGAGCGCTATGCTTGATGTAAGCAGTACAACCAAAGGGTTTTTGATGCCGAGAATGACGACCACAGAAAGAGATGCCATTATTTTGCCGGCCACAGGGCTCACGATCTTTAATACAACTCTCGTTGCCTACCAGGTTAATACTGGAACACCCGTAACCCCTGTTTGGTCTACCTTATACTCCGGTCCCGGATCAGCAAGCTTAGATTCTGTGGCAACTGCAAACGGATTTGCAGGCACTGTGACCGCACCTATAATAACTTTAACAACTACGGTATCGGGTATGGTAAGAGGTAATGGCACAAGCTTGTTTTCGGCTACGCCGGGAGTTCATTATTCACTTGGAACTGCATTAAACGCAACCGGCATTGTGAAATCATCTGTGGGTACCGGCGCACTGACAACAGCGGTGGCGGCAGATTTCCCTACCCTCAATCAAAATACAACCGGTAACGCCGCTACGGTTACCACCAATGCAAACCTGACAGGCCCCGTAACAAGTGTAGGAAATGCGACTACAATAACAAACGGGGTAGTCACGAACGCCAAATTAGCAGATATGCCGGCTAATACAATCAAAGGCAATAATACCGGGAGCACAGCT
>Ga0068860_100003269_pt1 | contig 16682 bp, 16 predicted proteins | sample KBSSwiS32_FD_66597 | JGI IMG/M metagenome (GOLD analysis project Ga0068860, IMG submission 66597) | Switchgrass rhizosphere microbial communities from Kellogg Biological Station, Michigan, USA - KBS Switchgrass S3-2 | ecosystem: Host-associated > Plants > Roots > Rhizosphere > Soil ... | reverse complement strand
CGTCCACTCGATGCGCAGGTGTTCCTTGCTGGCGTTCACCTCGGCGAGCGACAGCGAACAGGAGCGCGAGCGGCCGACGGTCGCGGGCGCGGCGCCCAAGGGGATCGACTTGCCGCGGTCGGCGCCGTCGGCGACGAACAGCCGGGCGGGCGGCGGGCCGGGGGGCTCGTCTCCGGCCGCGTCCGCTTTGCGCGCCCGGGGGGCCAGGTGGATCGTGCGCATCGGGTAGGGGATTTCGATTCCCTCGCGCCGCAGCTCTTCCCAAATTCGAAACCGCAGATCGCTCTGGATGCGCGGCCCCTGGGCGACGTCGTCGACGAAGGTGCGGACCTCGTAGAGGATCGCCGAGTCGGCGAAATCGAGCAGATAGATCTCGGGCGCCGGATTTTCGAGCACACCGCGGGTCGCGTGCGCGGCTTCGAGCAGGGTGCGCCGCACGCGATACGGGGGCGCGTCGTAGTGTGCGCCGATTGTCGTCCGCACCATGTGCATCGTGTGCGGGTAATAGAAGTTCAAGATCCGCTCGTCCGCCATCCGGCCGTTCGGCAGGACGATGTCGTCGTTGTTGCGGGTGCGCAGATGGGTGGTGCGCCAGTTGATCGCGACCACCCGTCCCTCGTCTTCGCCGACCTTGATCCAGTCGTTGATCCGGTACGGGCGCTCCGCGCTGATCACCAGGCCGGCGAAGAAGTTGCCGAGGATCGGCTGGAGCGCGAGGCCGAGCACGAGCGAGGTGACGGCGCTGGTCGCGAGCAACGGCGCGATGTCGAGCTTCGGGAAGGTGATCCGAAGCGTGATCAGCGCCGCGATCACGTAGACCAACAGCATGGTCACCGCGGGAAGCATGTTCGGCAGCCTTAAACCCCGGCGCGCCGGCAGGTGGACGTCGAACAGGTAGAGACCGAGCAACCGCAGGACCACCGCGATCAGCAGGAACGCGAGCAGCCAATTGCGCAGCGAAACCGCGGCGGGCGAAGCGGTCGGAACGATCCAAAGGTAGGCCTGGAACGCCGCCGCGCCCGACCCGACGATCAAGGGAAAGGCGATCTTTCGGATCAGGAACGACTTGCGCGAAACCGCGGCGATCCCGACCACGAGGAGCGCGAACGCCGCGACGCCGCCGAGCAGAGCGAGGAAAGGAAGCATGGTCGGGGCGATTCTAGCGTGAAGCGAGGACGCGGGCCGCGAATCGTCTATCCAACCCGTTGGCCGCACCCAGGCCGTTGGCCTGGGCTAAGGTGACGCGGCCCTTCAGGCCGAAAAAACAACGCAGGCCGTGTTTTGGTTTTAGGCCTGAAAGGCCGTCTCCCGTTAGCCCAGGCCAACGGCCTGGGTCCACGGGGCGGGCGGTTCTACGCGCCCCGCCCCACCTCCGCCCGCCGGAAGCACGAGACCAGATGGTCGTTCACGACCCCCACGGCCTGAAGGTAGGCGTAGACGATGGTCGGACCGACGAAGCGAAAACCGCGGCGCTTGAGGTCCTTGGAGATCTGCTCGGCGAGCGGCGTCTGGGCGGGCACGTCTTTCAGGGTCTCGCGCTTGCTCTGGACCGGTTTGCCGTCGACGAAGCTCCAGAGGTAGGCGGCAAACGACCCCTTCTCTTTCTGCACCGCGAGAAACGCCCGCGCGTTGTCGAGCGTCGATTCGATCTTCAGCCGGTTGCGCACGATGCCCGGATCGGCGAGCAGGCGTTCGACGTCGTCCGGGCCGAAGCGTGCGACCTTCTTCGGATCGAAACCGGCGAACGCCTTGCGGTACGCGGCCCGCTTCCGCAGGATGGTGATCCAGGCGAGCCCCGCCTGCGCCCCTTCGAGCGTCAACATCTCGAACAGCAGGCGGTCATCGTGAACCGGCACGCCCCAGTCCCGGTCGTGGTATTCGACGTACTCCGGAGAACCGAGGCTCCAGCCGCAGCGAGTTTTTTCGATCGGAGCCTTCGACTTCGTGCTCATAGGCACCAGAGCGTATCGCGCCCCTCTCATTCCATCCGCAGCACCCTGCTCGGATCGACTCCGGCGGCGCGCCGGGCGGGGATGAAGCTGGCGAGGAAAGCGACCGTCGCGAGCAAGGCCGAGGTGCCGAGGAACGCGACCGGATCGGCCGCGGGAATGCCGAACAGGAGGCTTTGGGCGAGCCGTCCGACGCCGAACCCGAGGCCTAACCCTAAGATGAGGCCGATGCCGACGATCCAGGTCGCCTGGCCGAGGATCAGCCGCAGCACCGAGGGCGAGCCCGCGCCGAGCGCCATGCGGATGCCGATCTCGCGTTGGCGTTGGGCGACCGCGAACGACATCACGCCGTACAAGCCGACCGCGGCGAGGATCAGGGCGAGGCCGCCGAACAGCGCGAGCAGCAGCGCGCCCGCTTGGGGCGCCCAGAGAGATTCCGAGAGAACCTCGCGGACGGGGCGGGCGAGCGTGATCGGCAGGTTGCGGTCGAAAGCGCGGATCTCGCGCTCGACGGTCGAGACCAAGGCGAGCGGATCGCGGGCGGTGCGCGCGATCAGGGTCACCCCGCTCGCATAGCGCTGTTCGTTCGGCACGTACAGATAGGGCTGGGGATCTTCGCCCAGGCCGTTGTACTTGGCGTCCTTGGCGACGCCGACGATCTCGGTGGGGTTGGTGTCGCCGAAGAACTTGAACCGTTGCCCGACCGCCGAGACGCCGGGCCAGAAAGTTTTCGCCATCGTCTCGTTGACGATCGCGACCGGGGCGCCCCCTTCGCGATCGGCGCTCGTGAACACCCGGCCGGCTCGCAGCGGAATGCCGATCGTCGCGAAGTAGCCCGCTCCGACGCCGTTCACCTGCACCAGGGTGCCGCTCTTCTCGTTCTCCTTTCCCTCCAGGAAGACCGAACGGGCAAACGAGCCCTGCATCGGTCCGGCCTGGGCGACGCTCACCGCTTCGATGCCCGGCAGGGCCGCGACCCGCTCTTCGAGCGAGCGGATCGCCTGCCGCCCGCGCGCCGGGTCGAGCCCGGCGAAGCCGACGTCGAACGAGACCGCGAGCAACCGCGCGGGGTCGTAGCCCGGGTCGATCCGGCTCGCCGCCCCGAGGGAGCGCAGGAACAGGCCGGCCGCGATCAGCGCGACGAGCGACAGGGCGACCTGCGCCGCGACCAGAACGCCGCGCATGCCAATCCGTCGCCCGCTTCGGCCTTGGGCGCTCGGGGAATCCTTGAGCGCGGTCAAGAACTCCGGCTTCACCGAGGCGAGCGCCGGCGCGAGGCCGAATAGGACGCCGGTCAAGAGCGCGATGCCGAGGGTGAAGAGGAGCACCCGGAAGTCGAGCGTCAGGCCGAGCGCCGGGGTGACCGGGAACGGCATCCGGGGCAGCAGGGCGACCAGACCGGCTTGAGCCCACAGCGCGAGCAATAGTCCGAAGCCGCCGCCGAGCAGAGCGAGCACCAGGCTCTCGGTCATCAGTTGGCGCACCAGGCGGCCGCGCGCCGCCCCCTGGGACAGCCGGATCGCGATCTCGCGGCGCCGTGCCGAGGCGCGAGCGAGCAGCAGGTTCGCGACGTTGGCGCAGGCGATCAAGAGGACGATGCCGACGATGCCGAGCAGCAGGATCGACGACGAGATCACCCCCTGCCGGCCGCCGCCGGGCAGGGTGGCCTGGGCGACCGGGGTGACCTCGACGCTGCGCCCTTTGTTGTCTACGGGGAATTCGCGCTCCAGCCGCGCCATGATCGATTTCAGATCGGCGCGCGCCTGGGCGGGGCTCACCCCCGGCTTCAGGCGGCCGATGCCGAAGATCGCGAGACCGCGGCGCTCTTCGTACCAGTTGAGATCGGGGTTCGGCCGCAGCACCGCGTTCATCGCCATCGGCACCCAGAGCTCCGGCTGGACGCCGACGAACGGCCCCTGGAACCAAGCGGGGGCGATGCCGATCACGGTGAACGGCGTGCCGTTGATCCGGATCGTGCCGCCCACCGCGGCGGGATCGGCGGCCATTCTTTGATGCCAAAAGGAGTCGGAAAGCACGGCGACCGGATGCGCGCCGGGCGCGTCGTCTTCGGCCGGCAGAAACATCCGGCCCCGCTCGGCGGGCACCTGGAGCAGCTTGAAGTAGTCGCCCGGCACCATCTGGCCGACCAGCACCTCCGGATCGCCGGTGGTCGCGACGCTCATCGGCGTCCAGTCGTAGCCGACCATTCCGTCCAACGTCCGGTTCTGGGCTCGGAGGTCCTTCCAATTGAGGTGGGAGAGCGGCGCCTGGCCGGGGTTTTTCACGTCGACGGTCGAGATCGCGACCAGCCGATCGACGTCCGCCAGCGGCAACGGCCGCAGCAGGAGGGCGTCGACGAGGGAAAAGATCGTCGCGTTGGCCCCGATGCCGAGCGCGAGCGAGAGCAGGGCGGCCACCGTGAAGCCGGGGCGCACGCGGAGCATGCGAAGGGCGAAGCGGAAATCCTGCGCGAATCGGTCCACGGCGAGCACCTCCTCGAAGGGGTCTTTCCCTGCTGTACGGAGGATCTCGTGGCGAGGTTACACATTTCTTTCGGAAAAGTGTCCAAAAAAGCAGGTCAGCGGCAACCTTCTCTTGAGGAACGAAAAGCGCTCCAGTTGCAAACACCATGGCAAACCTGCAAAAAGTCGCTCCCCTCTCGGTTAAGCCCCTGCGTCGTTCGGCATTTGGGCGCTTTGGCCTCGATTCGAGCCCGGCCCTGTACGACCAGGCGTTCGACCGCGCCGGCGAGGTCCTTGCCGCCTGTTGGCTGCGGCTGGAGGGGGAGCGGGCCGCGGCGGTCGGCCAGATCGCCCGGCTGCTCGATCTGCCGGCCGGCCGGCGGGGACTGCTGGTGCGCAACAGCGAGCGCCTGCGCACCTGGGGCGTGCTCGAACGCCTGGTCGTCGCGGCCCGCCAGGCGCTCGCCGCCGAACCGGCCGATCCCGCCGGCGCCGAGGATCTGGTGGATCTCGCGCTGGATCTGGCGCAAACCATCGATCCGGAGATCTATCCGCGCGCCCACCGCAAAGACCTGGAGGCGCGCGCCTGGGGCTGCCGCGTCCGCGCCCGGCAACTCCAGGGCGACCTCGCCGGGGCGGACGTCGCGCTCAACACCTCTTACCGCTGCCTGCTGCAAGGCTCGCGGGACGGCTGGGAACGGGCGGTCTGGCTGGAGCTGAAAGCCGAGCTGCGCCGCGACCAGGGGCGATGGCACGAGGCCGAAGCCTCGCTGCGCCGGGCGGCCGCGATCTTCCGCGAGATCGGCGACGACCGGCGGGCCGCCCTTTGCCTGACCCATTTGGGCGACGTCCACCGCCGGCTCGGCCAGCCGAAGAGCGCCGCGACGTATATCGGCCAAGCCGTGGCGCTGTTGCGCGGCAGCGAGCCCGAGCTGCTGGCCAAGGCGCTTGTCGCGCAGTTGACCACGCTGTCGGCGGCCGGGCGCTGGTTCGAAGCGGGGCGGGTGTTCGCCGAGCTGTCGGGCCTGGCCCGCCGCAATCCCCGCCTCGGCGTCCCGCTCGCCGAGCTGCGGCATCTCACGTCTCCCGCCCCGCGCGCCCTGCTAGAGTAGCCGCGCTCCGCGGCCCGAGGTCCGGACCCGACGGCCTTCTCGGCCCGCGGGCGTTCTTCGGCCGATGCGGATTCGAGCGCGCTTCCTCAAGCCAACGCCCCCATGACCACGCCGACCCTGGACGAACTGGTGCTCCTGCCCGAGCCGGTGGCGTTGCAGCGCCATTTCGACGCCCAAAATCAGCGCGCGTTCCTCTGGCTTCTGGGGCTGTGCGGCAGTTGGTCGCTGGTCGGTCTGGCGATCGCGATCGGCCGCGGCGAGACGCTCGCGCCGGCGCTGTTCGGCATCAACGTCTTCTTGTCGCTGGTTCTGTTCGCCGCGCGCCAGGAGCCGTTCGTCGCCCGCTTCGTCCGCCAGATCATCCTCGCCTACGTGGTGTTCCAGCTGGTGATCCCGTTCGGCGTGCACACGGATCAGTTCGAGTTCTCGATCGTCGGCCTGCTGCCGTTCGCCATGATCTGGCTGCGGCTGCGGCCGACCGAGCACCTGCTGCTGTTCGGATCTTCCTGGGTGGCGACGCTCTGGCGCGCCTGGGCGGGCGGCAGCTACGGCGCGTTCTCGACCGCCGCCGAGGTCCGGCCTTGGCACATCGGCGCTTTCGAAGCCGCGTTTTCCGGGTTGGTCTTGCTCTGCCTCGCGGCGGCGCTCGGTCTCACCCGGCGCGAGAAGCTCAACTTCCTGGTCGGTTTCCGCCGCGAATCGGCGCGCCATCGCGAACGCCAGCGGATGCGCGAGGAGATCGATCAGGCGCGGCGCGTCCAGTTGAGCATGCTGCCGCAGCGCGCGCCCGACCTGCCCTGGCTCGAAGTCGCCGCTGCGTCGCTGCCGGCCACCGAAGTGGGGGGCGACTACTACGAGTTCTTTCCGCTGGGGTCGGGCCGGCTCGCCGCGGTGATCGGCGACGTCGCCGGCCATGGTCTCGGCTCCGGCTTGGTCCTCTCCGGCCTGCGCAGCTGCCTGTTCCTTCTCGAAGACGATCTCGCCGAGCCGGTCCCGGTGTTCGAACGGATCAACAAGATGATCCGCCGCACCTCCGGCAAGCGCTCGTTCGTGACCCTCGCCTGCGCGGTGATCGATTCGGCCGAACATTCCGTCCGCGTCGTCACCGCGGGGCATCCGCCGATTATTCACTGGTCGGCGCGCGATCGCGCGATCGAAGAGGTCGGTCGCGGCTCGCTGCCGCTCGGCACCAATCTGCCGACGCGCTTCGAGCTGGAAGTCCGCCCCTGCTTTCCCGGCGATCTGCTCGTGCTCTACACCGACGGCCTGATCGAGGCGCGCGACGCCGAGGGGCGCGATTACGGCGACGTTCGCTTGTCGCGCCTGGTGGCCGAGGTCGCCCACGCCGCAGGCGACCGCCGGCCGCCGGCGCCGGTGACCGCGCGCGAGATGCGCGACGCGATCCTGGGCGATCTGTCGAACTTCAAAGGGGACAGCGAGCAGCTGGACGACATGACGGTGGTCGTGCTGCGATTGCGGTAGAGCCGCCGTCGAGGCCCCATGGGCTGTAGGGGCGCTGCTTGCTGCGCCCTCTTCGGAAGGCCGATGCGGTTCCCAACAAAGGCGCAGCAAGCAGCGCCCCTACGATCGGGGATACGACCGCGACCTACCCGCCGACGTGAACCAGCAACTGCCGCTCACGCCGGCCGCGGCGGTGCTCCCAGAGGAAGATCCCCTGCCAGGTCCCGAGCCCGAGACGGCCGTTGAGAATCGGGATCGACAGCGAGGTCGCGGTGAGCGCGGCGCGGATGTGCGAGGGCATGTCGTCCGGTCCCTCGGCGGTGTGGGTGTAGAGCGGATCGTTCTCCGGTACCAGGCGCGCGAGGAAGCGTTCGAGATCGCGCCGGGCCGAGGGGTCGGCGTTCTCCTGGATCGTCAAGCTCGCCGAGGTGTGGCGGATGAACAGCGTACAGAGTCCGCCGCGACGGGTCGCGTCGTCGTCTGTCTCGTCGAGCATCGCGGCGACCGCGGCGGCGACCGGGCCGGTGATCTCGTGCAGCCCCGGTCCGCCGACCGCCAGATCGAGCGTCCGGATCATTTCGATCCTTCAGGCCGGCAGGCGCTCCACCCTCCGTGCACCGTGGCGGTGCGCGCCTTCCCCGTCGCCGGATCGGCGGGGCAGGGCGGCGCGCGGAGCACCCAACCTTTCGGCAGCTCGGGGATCTGCAGTGGCATCTTGAACGGCACGCCGTTCAACTGGAGCGGCCGGCCGCGCACTTCGACGACGCCGAGCAGATCGATCTCGACCGAGGTGCGGCCGGAGAGCTCGACCTGGTAGGTCACGGTGCGGGCGGAGATCTCGACGTCGGTCTCGATCATCGCCTCTTCGATCTCCGGCGCGTCGGACCCCTTCGGCGCTTCGGGAACCTCGAACGTCAGGTGGTCGGCGGTCTTCGTGACGTGGTTTGGCGGCGAGGTTTCGCCCACGAACGTGGCGCCTTCCAACAGCGTGATCGTGTAGCTCCTGCCGGCAAGCAGACCGGAGAAGTGGAGCTTCATTTTCGGCGCCTTGGCGACGGCCGGAGCGGCAGAGGCGTTCTGGCTCGGAGAGTCGGAAGCGGCGACGCAGGGCGACGTTCCGAGCAGGGTCGCGCCGAGCAGTGCGAAGCGGAAGAGGCTCATGGCGATCAATGGGGCATCTCCAAAGCTTGGACCGAGGGTTCGGTCGAGGCGGCGATTGGATCGGGATCGACCCACGCGAGGTCGCGCGGTTTGCCGCCCGGAAACAATAGCGCGACGCCGAGCGAGGCGATCGCGATCGCGCCGACGCCCCAGAATACCGCCTGGAGCGCGAGCAGAAACGCGCCGCTCAGATGGCCGATTTCGAGCGCGCCCATCGCCGCTCTCTTGCCCGGGTCGAGCAGCGCGTTGGCGTCGATGCCCGGACCCACCGCCTGGGTGAGCCGGGCGGCGAACAGCGCGCCGAGCGCGGCCACGCCGACCGCCCCGCCGATCGAGCGGAAGAACTGGACCGAGCCGGTCGCCACCCCGCGCAGGCGCCACGGGACCGCGCTCTGGACCGCGATCATGTAGGGCATCGAGACGAAGCCGAGCCCGAGCCCCATGACGAACAGGATCGCCATCACCTCCAGGCGGGTGGTCGCGGCCGAGAGGCGCGCAAGGGCTACGCCCGATCCGGCGAGCAGCAGGCCGCCCACGAGACAGAAGCGCCGATACGAGTAGCGCGACATCAGGCGCCCGGTGATCGTGCTCGACAGCGGCCAGCCGATCAGGATCGGCGAAAGCAGCGCGCCCGCGTCGGTCGCCGACCCGCCGAGCACCCCCTGGCCGAGGATCGGACCGAACGCGGTGAGCGCGAACAGCAGCGCGCCGAGGAGAGCGTTCCCGGCGCAGGAGACCGCGATCACCCGGCTCTTGAACAGGTCGAGCGGCAACATCGGCTCGGGGGCCCGGTTCTCCTGCCAGAGAAATGCCAGGGTGAGCAGAACGGCGCCCGCGAGCGTGGCGAGCGTGCGCGGATCGCCCCAACCCCAGACCTCCGGCCCCTCGATCAACCCGAGCAGCAGGAGGGTGACCGCGAGCGTGAGCAGCACGGTGCCGAGCAGGTCGAGCCGATGCTCGCGGCGCGGCGGTTCTTCCCGCAGGTGGCGATTGAGCATCCAGGCCGAGATCAGGCCGAACGGCACGCCGAGAAAGAAGATCGCGCGCCACGAGAGAGCGTCGGTGAGCAATCCGCCGACGAGAGGGCCGACCAGGCTGGCGAACGCCCAGACCGCCGCGAACAGCCCTTGCATCCGGCCGCGCTCGTCGAGCGTGAAGATGTCGCCGATCACGGTCGCCGCGACCGGCATCAACCCGCCCGCGCCGAGCCCTTGGATCGCCCGGAAGACGATCAGTTGGCCCAACGAGCCGGAGAAACCCGAAAGCGCCGAGCCGCCGACGAACAGGGCGACCGCGATCAGGTAGATCCGCCGCCGGCCGAACAGGTCGGCGAGCTTGCCGTAGAGCGGCACGGTGGTCGTGGAGGTGAGCAGATAGGCGGAAAACACCCAGCTGTAGCGGGAAACCCCGCCCATCGAGCCGACCGCCGTGGGGACGGCGGCGGCGACCGCCGTCGCCTCCAGGGCGGCGAGCAGCGAGCCGAGCATCAGGGCGGTGGTGACGAGCTTGCGTTCGCGTCCGGGCAGCAAGGGAGCTCGCTTCTACAGCCGCTCTGAAACGCCGGAAGGGGGCGGCTCGACGGCGGCCGGTTCCTGCGGCTCGTCCGCCGGCTTGCGCTTGAAGAAATGGTCGAACGCGCTGCCCGTGGGCTTCGCCTCCGGCGCCGCCTCGGGCTTCTTCTTTTCGTCCTTGGAGTCCTGTGGGTCCTTGGCTTTCGGTTCGGCCGAGGGCGCCGCCACTTTCTCAGCCGCCACCGCGGGCTCGGCGGCCTGCGCCGCCACCGGCGCCGCGCTCTTCGGCGGCTCGGGCGCCGCCACCGGTTCTGGGGCCGCCGGAGCGGGCGGAGCCAACCGCCTCCCGAGGGCCAATCGCTTGTACCGTTCCGCCTCTCCCTGATCGCCGAGCTGCGCCGCCGCCGTCGAAGCCCACAGCCACGCCGAAGCCGGGTTCGCCGCGAGGTCGGCGGCGCGCACGAACGCGCGCAGCGCATCGGCCGGCCGCGCGAGGCCGGTCAGATAGGCGATGCCGAGATCGATCTGGACCTGAGACAGCGCGTCGCGATTGCCGCCTTCCAGCTCCCGGCTCGCCGCTTCGAGATGATCGACCGCGGCGGGGTAGTCGGCACGGGAGAGCGCTTCCCGCCCGAGCGCCGCGTGATCCTGGGCGCCAAGCGGCACCGCGAGCGCGAACGCGAGGGCGAGCAGGACAGGGAAGCGACGAAGAGTTGGACGTGTACGCATGGTGGACTCCATGGTAGCCGATCAGACGGCGGTCGCTTCGAGAATCCATACCGGGCTCGCCGTCGGATGGACGTGCGAGAGCGCGAAACCCGAAGCGGCGAACAGGCGGCGAAATTCCTCCCGGCCCCGTTCGCGCCCGCCGTCGCAAGCGACGAGCATGTGCAGATCGACCTTCGCGCCGAAACCGTGCGCGTCGTTGCGCTCGACGAGCGATTCGACGACGAGCAGGCGCGTTCCCGGGGTCGCCGCGCGCCGGATCGTGCCGAGGATCGTCCGGCACCGCTCGTCGTCCCAATCGTGGAGCACCTGTTTGAGCAGATAACCGTCGCATCCGGCGGCCGCCTCGACGAAGAAATTACCGGGGACCAGCTCCACCCGATCGAGCACGCCCTGGCGCAAAAGGTACGGGCGCGCCTGGTCGAGCACACCGGAGGCCTCGACCAGCACGCCGCGCAAGTTGGGATGACGCCGGAGGATCGCGGCGAGCAGGGTACCCCGGCCGCCGCCGAGATCGGCGAGCCGGGCGATCCGCTCGAAGGCAGGATGCGCGGCGACCGCCGGAGCGTACATCTCGGTCACCGCGCCCATCGCGGCGGCGAACGTCGCGAGGTCTTCTTGGTGCTCGTCGAACCAGCTCCAGATCGATTGGCCATGAATGCGCGGAAATGCGTTCTCGCCGGTTTCCACCGTGCGTGTGAGATCGGCCCACGCGGCGACGGTCGCCTCCGAGCCGAAATACTCGGCGACCGCGCCGACAGCCGTCCGGTCGCGTCGGAGCGCGTTGGACAGACGGTTGTTGGCAAAGCGCCCTTGGCGGTCGAGGCGGAAGATGTCCGAGGCGGCCAAGGCGCGCAGCGTGCGGTGCAGCGCGTCGGCATCCGCGCCGATCTCGGCCGCCAGCTCCGCCGCCGTTTTGGGATCCTCCGCCAACCGGTCCGCGATGCCGAGCTGCGAAGCGGTCCGGATCGCCTGCGTCTGGCCGGTCCCCGCGGCCCGGTCGACCATCGCCGCGGACGCCGGCACCATCCGGTCGGCGAGGGCCAGAAAAAGGCGGCGCAGCCACAACGCCAGCGCTGCGGCGAAGCGCGGAGGGGCTATCGGCAACGGAGGTAGGGAGGGTGGAGTCAAGGGGCGAGCGGTTCCTGAAACGGTGATCCCAGCATATCGCGAGCACCATTGTAGGATCGAGCGATGGACTCAAGGCTCGCCGGACTTGTGCCCGATCCGATCCTTCTCGCGACGATCCTGCTGGTCACCTGTTCGGCGACCGCCGCGATCGACGTGATCTGGATTCACCTGATTGCGTTGCGGCTCTACCGCCATCCCGCCACGATCTACGAGCACAAGCTGCATGCCGCGCACGCGGGTATGGCCGCGTTCTCGGTCGCGCTGCTGTTCGGGTTCAATCTGGGCGGAATCGGGCTCTGGTTCGCGGTGGCGGCGATCGCAACCTGGCTCGGCGTCGAAATCATGGATCTCCTGTGCGAGAAGGAGAGCCGGACGAAGCTCGGCGGCCTGCCCAACTACGAATACACCCTGCACTTGATGATTTCCGGCCAGCGCTTCGCGTTCGTCGCCCTGATGCTCGCGGCGAAACCGCTGCCGGCCTGGCGGCTCGACGCGCAGGTGTTCCTCTCGCCGCCGCATCCGCTCTGGGTGCGGGCGATCGGCTGCTTGATCGCGGCCGGCGGCGCCGGGATCGTGGCGCTTCACCTCTGGCTCCTGCGCCCGCGCTTTCGAGACGCGACATGACGTCCCGGCGTGCCGAGGCGCTTCAGCGCGGCTACGACCGCTGGCTCCACCGGGCGCATGTCCGTTTTCTCGCCGGCCCGCGCGGGCTCGCGTTGATGAACACGCCGCTCCTCTGGGCTTGGCGCCGGCTCGGTCTGACGAGCGAGGACCGCGTGCTCGACCTCGGCTGCGGTTCCGGCGCGCTGCTCGGATTTCTCGCCCGCCGGGTGCGCCCCGCCGCGCGGTGGGTGGGCGTCGATCTATCGGTCGGATTTCTCGGGTTTTCGACCCGTTCTCGCTTGCCCGTAGCGATCGCGGGCGCCTCGGCGTTCGACCTGCCGTTTCCCGACCGGACGTTCGACGCGCTGATCTCCAGTCACGTGCTCCACCACTTGCCGGCCGAGGAGCTCGGCGCCCTGTTCGCCGAGGCCCGGCGGGTGCTCCGGCCCGGCGGCCGCAGCCTCTGGTGGGCGTTCGTCGGCATGCCGAAGGCGGAAGGCGAGCAACGCATTCGGCGCCGGCTCGGTCGCGCGCGCCCACCGGAGGAGATTGCGGCAAACCTTTTCTTTCATACCCGTGAAGAAGTGGCCTATCATCTGCTGCGAGCAGATCTCGAACCGCAGCCGCTCGACCTCGGGCCCTTTCTGCTCCCTCCGGTGCCGCGCTTTGCGATTGCCGCGATCAGGGGCTCTGACTGACCTCGATGACGACCCCGACTGTACCGACCCCGAACGACCGTCTCGCGGCGGCGGCGCTGGTCGCCGCGACCGCGTTGCCGGCCGCGCTGGTCGCGATTCCCGCGGCGGCGGCGATCTGGATCGTCTGCGGCAACTGGACGAGAGGAACCGCGGCGCTCGACAGACTCTTGCGGGCGCCGGAGAGAGGGTAGTCGCCCAAGCAGCCGATGCCCGGACCGACCCTCCTCGACGACGTCGCCTGGATCTGGCGCACCTGGGCGTCGCGGCCCGCGCGGCTCTGGGCGCTCACGCTCGGAGTGTTCTTCGTTTTCGGTGCGCTCGTCCTGCTGGCGCTGCCTTGGATCAACATCGCCTACTGGGCGCGCCCCTGGCAGTTCGCGACGCTCTACTGCGGCTTCGTGGCGCCGCTTGCGATCTTGATTCGCGATCAGCCCTGGCATCGGCAATATGCCTACTCGCTGCTCGCGATCATGCCGTTGGAGCTGGTCGCGCTGAACCTGGGCACCACGATCCCATATCCGGGTAACCTTCTGGAACCGGTCGTCGGCGCCCGCTGTTTCGCGCTCGCGATGGTCTTGATCGACAGCTGGATCCCGTATGTCGGCAATCGGATCGTGGCGTTGCTCTGGCGCCGGATGAGGATAGTGAGGAACGGATGAGGCTGCCGCTGCCGCTCCGGTTCGTCGCTCGCGGCGTGCGCATCGGGGGGCTCACGACGTTTTTCGGCCTCGGCTTCCTGATCTCGCGTTGGGGCCGCGAGGGCGCCGGTCCTCGTTGCGTTCGCCGCTATTTCGAGACCTGCGGGGGGATCTACATCAAGCTGGGCCAGGTGCTGGCGATGCGCTACGACCTGCTGCCCGTGGCGTATTGCGAGGAGCTGTCGCGCCTGCTCGACCGGGTGGCGCCGGAGCCGGTCGAAGAGATCGTCGCGGCGATCGAGGCCGATCTGGCGCGTCCGCTCGCGGCGTGCTACGCGACGTTCGATCCGGAGCCGCTCGCCTCGGCGTCGATCGCCCAGATCCATACCGCCACCCTTCACGAGGGCGAGGCGGTGGTGGTGAAGGTGATCCGCCCTGGGCTCGAACGGACGTTTCGCCTCGATTTCGCGTTCCTGCGCCTGTTCGCCCGGCTGTTCGAAGGGCGGCTGATCTTCGCTCACGTCGATCTTCCCGCGGCCGTCGAGGAGCTGGTCCAGCTGACCCGCGAAGAGCTCGATTTCCGGCGCGAGGCGCGCAATCTCGAAGAGGCCCACGCGCTGATGGTGGGCGACGGCGTCGGCCACCGTTGCCCGCGGATCTATCCGGAGCTTTGCGGCCGGAGCGTGGTGACCATGGAGCGGCTCGAAGGCTTGTCCGTACAGCACCTGCTCGTGGCGCAAGAGGCGGGCGACCCGGCGCTTCTCGCGCAGTGGCGCGCCGCGGGCATCGAGCCCGAACAGGTGGCCGAGCGCATTCTCCGCTCGCTCCTGGTCCAGATCCTTCGCCACCGGCAGTTTCAGGCCGACCCGCACGCGGCGAACATTCTGGTCGCGCCCGATGGCACGATCGGCTGGGTCGATTTCGGCATGGTCGGCTGGCTCGACGAGAAGAGCTGGGCGGAGCAGTGGCGCCTGCGGCTCGCGATGGCCGCGGGGCAGATCGACGGCGCCTACCGGAGCCTGCTCGCGACGCTCGAACCGACGGCGTCCGGCGACCTCGGCAGGTTCGAAGCCGAGATCAAGAGCTATCTGCGCGATTGGCTGGCGGCGGCCCGCTCGGCGAGCGTCACGATCGTCGAGAAGAGCGCCGGCACCTTCTTCCTCCGCGCGTTCGGCGCGATGCGCCGGGCCGGCCTGCGCGTGCCGCTCGGCACGATGCGGCTCTACCGGACGTTGATCGTCGCGGACATCGTGATCTTGAAGCTCGCGCCCGCGCTGAATTTCATGCCGATCCTGCGCGAGGTTCTGGAAGACGAAAAGCGGCGTCAGGCGGAGGATTTCCTCTCCCGGCTCGCCGATCCGTCGCAGTGGGGCGGGGCGATCCAAGAGTTTCTCGCCGGCCCGCGTCTCGCGCTCGACCTGATGGGGCAGGCGAAGCGCAACCTGCAAGGGCAGCCGCGCAGAGAGCCGACCGGCCTCGAACGCGCCTCCGCGCTGGCTCTGTCCTGGCTGCAGATCGGCGCGGCGCTTAGCACCGTCGGACTGCTCGTGCTGCGCGGTTTCGGCGATCCTTTCTCTTCGACCTGGGGGGCGCTCGCGCGTTTGGCGCTCGGCCCCGCCGGCTGGCCGCTGATCCTCGCCTTCGCCCTAGCGACCTATCTTTTCGGAAAGCTGCAACGAGAGCTGCGCCGCTGACGCCTAAGGTTGCGGACGCTTGAGGAGGACGGCCCATGTCGAGCGATACCACCGAAGATCGAAAAGCTGCGACGGAGCGCCGCGAGTCGGTGCGGCGCAAGGCGTTTCTGGCCGGAGATTTCTACGCCCGCCTGGCCGAAGCCGCGGTCGATGGCTTCCGCGCGTTCCGGGATGAGCTCGCGGCCGAGGAAGTTTCGGCGCGCGGCCTGCCGCACAGCTTCGTGCTCGGTTTGGTCTCCGGGCACACGACCTTCGTCGAGCGGGCGGCCGAGGCGACCCGCGACCTGCTCGATCCGGAAATTCCGGAGGCAACCGAAAGCGAGGGTCGCGATGTTTGAGGCGGCGGGCACTCTGGCCGCGTGGACCCGCGTGCCCCGGCGGTTCGCCAACGGGATCGCCGCCCGCCTGCCGAGAAACGCCCGGCTCGACGAGGTGACCACGAGCCTGCCGCTGTCGGCGACCCCGGAGGCGGTGGTTCGGAGCATCGCGTTCTACGAGGAGGTCCCCGGCTCGCCGCCGCTCTTGCTGCGACTGTTCTTGCCGCACCCGATCCGCTCGGAGGGTAAGAAGGATGCGCCGGGAGATCTGGTGCGGTGCGTCTACGAGGGGGGCTACCTGATCAAGCAAATCACCGCCGCGAACGCTCGCGGAGTCGAATTCGAGGTGATCGAGCAGCGGCTCGGTATCGAAGGGCTCGCCTCAATGGGCCGCGGCTGCTATAGCGTGGAGCCGGCCGGCGCGGGGCGCTCGGTGGTCCACCTCACGACCTGCTACAGCGGCCACCTGGTGCCGCGTTGGTTCTGGCGTCCGCTGGAGCGCGTCCTTGCGCACAGCCTCCATCGCTATATCCTGGCAGGGATGGGCCGCACCCTCGACCGGAGCGCGTGAAGAGAGTCGTCGAAACGGGCCTCAAAGGCCCTGCGGCCGGGGCTCGCGAAGCGGTCCAAGTTATAGATTCCACAAGCTTTGGGTACGCTTGTTCCCAATGGGCACAAGTGCTAGACTTGCCCCCTCGCATGCCCCGAGGAGTCCTACTAAACATGGAAACCAAAACCGTCGGTGAAAGCTGGGTCACGACGACGTTCGAGGCCTTGGAGGATTGGTCGCAACGCCACTCCTTCTGGCCCTTCCCTTTCGGCACCGCCTGCTGCGCGATCGAGTTCATGTCGACCGTCTCCGCCCACTACGACGTGGCGCGGTTCGGCTCGGAGGTCGTGCGCTTTTCGCCGCGCCAGAGCGACGTACTGCTGGTCGCCGGCACGATCAACGACAAGATGGGTCCGGTGCTCAAGCGCATCTACGACCAGATGGCCAACCCGAAATGGGTGATCTCGATGGGCGCCTGCGCCTGTTCGGGCGGGTTCTACCGCTCGTACCACGTGATGCAGGGGATCGACGAGATCATCCCGGTGGACATCTACGTCCCGGACTGCCCGCCGACGCCGGAGGGACTGATCTACGACATCCTTCAGCTCAAGGAGCGGATCGTCCGCGACCGCCGACACCAGAACGAACAGCGGAAACTGGCACCACTGG
>Ga0068860_100003265_pt1 | contig 16698 bp, 13 predicted proteins | sample KBSSwiS32_FD_66597 | JGI IMG/M metagenome (GOLD analysis project Ga0068860, IMG submission 66597) | Switchgrass rhizosphere microbial communities from Kellogg Biological Station, Michigan, USA - KBS Switchgrass S3-2 | ecosystem: Host-associated > Plants > Roots > Rhizosphere > Soil ... | reverse complement strand
GTACCGCTCGCCGCCCGCCTGGGGTTGCCGGTCGCGGGGGTCCTCCGGCGGCGCCGGGCGACCGGGGCCCAGGCGCGGCTGGGGCGCGCGGCCCGGTTGGCGAATCTCGCCGGGGCGTTCCGGGTCGATCGCGCGCAGGCCGTGGCCGGCCGGCGGGTCCTTCTGGTGGACGACGTCACGACCACCGGCGCGACGCTCGAAGCCGCGGCCGCGGCGCTTCTCTCCGCGGGAGCCGCCGAGGTGTTCGCCCTGACCGCCGCCCGCACACCCTTGTGAAGGGCCGGAAAGATCCCGGTTCATCCCAAAAGGGGTGGGACGGGGGATTTGACGACCGCGACGGGGAGGTCTAGACTCCGCCATACGTAGGGATAGACGAAATGAACACGAGAAAGAGCCTACCGGTGACCGTCGCTGCCTTCCTCCTGGCGGTAGCTCCCGGTGTGGCTCGCTCCCAGGGATTGCCGGCCGGTCTTTCGGCCGCCGCGCGGGGCGCCGTCGCCGGCCGCGTGATGGGCGCGAGCAATCCGCTCGGCGCGGCGGCGGTCTACGCCTACCAGGTGGTCGATCGCAGCCTGCAAAAAGTCGCCACCGACCTGCAGGGCAATTTCCGCTTCGACCAGCTTCCGGCCGGCGTCTACAACATCATCGCGCACCGCATCGGCTTCGTCCCCGCGGTCGTGCGCCTGACCCGGTCGACCGCCGAGGCGTACCAGTTCCTCGAAATCCAGCTCGCGCGCCAGACCGCCGGAGCCGGCGGCGCCGGGGGCCAAGCGGCGGACTTCTGGAGCATCCGCTCGAAGATCCCGGCCGACGTCCTGCGCGATATCGAGAACGAGGCCGTGAGCCTCGCCGCGGCACAGCCGGAAACGCCCCGCGCGATCTCGGGAAACGCGATCGCCGCGGGCGATTTCGCCGATTTCAAGACCGAGCTTGAAGCCGTTTCGGGGGTCGATTCGAGCCTCGAAGGCGCCCAGTCGCAAATGAAGGGCGGCAAGGTGGACGTCGAAGGACGTCTCGGCAAACTGCAGGTCGGTCTCACCGGCAAGCTGCTGCAGTTGGCGAGCGACACGGCGAGCACCCAGACCTATACCGACGGCGAGGTCCGTGCCCTGTCACTGGCGGTCGGGAACGGCCCGGCGAACCAGATCTCCGTGACCTCCCTGACCAACCGGCTGACCAATCGGCCGGCCGGCGGCGACCTCGTCCTCGGCCGGGACGAAGCGGGTTTGCCGGTAGACTTCGAAAACTATCGGGTCAGTTGGTCGCAGGAGCATGGCAAGCGCGGGAAATCCGAATTCGCCGCCCAGTACACGAGCGAGAGCAACTATCACCGGGTCGGTCTGTTCGATCCGCCGGACATTCCGGAAGCGTCGCGAGCCTGGCTGTTCGAAGGGAGCTACACCGCGGCGCTCGGCGACAACGGCACGATCCAGGCCGGGGTGCGGTATCGGGAACGCCAGTCCGAGCTGCCCGGGTTCGGCCGGAGCGCCGAGCTCGATCAGGCGAATCGGGCGAACGTCGACGTCTTCGGCCAGGGCGGGGTGAAAATCAGCCCCGCGGTGCTGGTCGAATACGGCATGTTCTCGACCCTGCGCGACGGCTCCGTCGCTCTCACCCCCAAGGGCGGCGTCGTGGTCCAGCTCGGGCCGGTCTGGCAGGCGGAGACCTCGTTCAGCCGCCGGGTGTTCCAGAACGCCGAGGACCTGCGGACGGATTTCCTGCCGGTGCTCATGCGCTCCGCCGATTTCTGCGAACAGGGCGGCGAGTCGTGCTACTCGTTGACCTTCTCGCGGCGCCAGGGCGACGACGAGAAGATCTCGCTCGGCGCGGCGCAACGGACGATCACCGAGACCTCTCGGCTCTACTTCAGCGAGGACCTGCTCGACCGGCAGGAGAGCCTCTACCTGGTGCGCGGCGATCGGCTGCCGGAAGTTCAGTTCCAGCTGCAGCACCGGCTCGCGCCGCGAATCGTCTCGAAGCTTTCGTCGAGCATCGCATCGGGCGGCGGCGGCATCTTCTACGCCACCGATCGCAAGCATTACGAGAACCGGCTGAGCTATGCGGTGACCTCGCTCGACACGCAGTTCCAGGCCACCGAGACGGGGGTCTTTCTCGCCTTCCACAAGCTGTCGCAGGACTTGGAGCCGGTGAAGCGGAGCGCCAAGAGCGGCGGCTCGGAAGCCGAGTTCGAGAAACTGCGGCTGGTGGTGTCGCAGAACTTGAACGTCCTGGTAGACCTCGGAACCGACTGGATCGTGCGTCTCGACCTCGAGGTCAGCCGCGGGGCTGAAGTCGCGCGGCAAGCCGGCGGCGCCTCGACCGCGCGAGGCGACGACGAGTTGCGCAAGCGCTTCGTCGGTGGCTTCGCAGTTCGCTTCTAATCCCTCCCATCCGCCGGCGGGTTTCGCCGGCCCAGATTGGCGCGTTCTCCCGCGCTCCGGGCTCGAATCCGTTGAATTCAGATTTCCGGATTCCGTCCATCCGCTTGGACGAGATGGGCCAAAACCCCATAGAAAACCGGGACTTGAGGGCGATTCAAATTTTCGTGTCGATGGCACGAAACCTGCTGAAGCGGAGCAGTCGTCGTGTCTCTAGCAAATTGTAAAGCATCGGCATTATCTGCCTTAAAGCGCGCATGAAAGTCGCATGAAACGTCTCGGCGTAACCCGCCTCGCCCTCGCCCTCCTGCTCGCCGCCTTCGTCGCGGTGATCGGAGGCACGAGCTTTTACCGGCGGGCGGAGACGTTTCAGCCGCTTGGCTTCTCCCTGGCGTTTCTCGAAGGGACTCAAAGCGTCGTCCAGGTAACCGACCCGGCGACCGGCCTCGAAGCGGGCGACCGGATCGTCCTCGCCAACGGCGAAGCGATCCAGAGCCCCGAAGGCCTGCGCAGCGCGCTGATCGGACGGCCGGCGAGCGCCCTGGTGGTCGAGCGCGGGGGACAGATCGCGGAGATCTCGTACCGGCGTCCGGCGTTCAATCTCGACACCCCGTACCTGATCCTCGCGCTCACCGGCGCGGCCTATCTGCTGATCGGTCTCTATACCCTGATCCGCCAGCGCGAGCGGCACAGCTACCTGTTCTACCTCTGGTGCCTGGTCTCGGCCGCGTTCTACCTGCTGTCGCCGCTGATGCCGCCGGGAGACCTGCTCGATCGCGCGATCTACGTTTTCGACGAGCTGGCCCGGTTGTTCCTGGCGCCGCTCACCTTGCACCTGTTCCTCACCTTCCCGTCGCCGCTCCGCCCGGCGCGCTGGCTGCAGGGGCGGCTGTTGCCGTTCCTCTACCTGCCGGCCGCGGTGCTCGCGACGCTGCAATTCGACGTGATCTTCCTGCGCCCGAACGCGGGCGCGATCTGGGCGCTCGACCGGCTCGACCTCGCCCACCTGATCGGCGCGGCGATCGCGGCGATCGCGCTGCTCGCCTGGCGCATCGCCCGCGGTCGCGATCTCGAAGGGCAGCGCCAGGTGCGCTGGATCGCGTTCGGCCTGGCCGGCGGCTACCTGCCGTTCGTGGCGCTGTACGTCCTGCCGTTCGTCTTCGGCCTCTCCGCCAACGAGACCTGGAACGCCTTGGCCGTTTTGCCGCTGGCTCTCGTGCCGCTGACGTTCGCCTACGCGATCCTGCGCTACAAGCTGTGGGACCTCGAAGCGATCGTCCGCGACGCCCTGTCCGCGACGCTCACGCTGCTGCTCGGCGCGATCGGTTTTTCGCTGATCAATCTCGGCATCAACCGGGGCCTTTCGCCGGAGCTTGCCGCCGCCCGCAACCTGCTCTCGTTCGTCGCGGGAGTCGGGATCGCGGCGCTCCTGGTGCCGACCCGCCGGACGGTTTCGACCCTGCTCGAACGGGTGCAGTACGGCGGTTCGTTCCGCCAGCGCCGGGCGCTCGCGAGCTTCGGCCGCGAGCTGCTTCACGAGCGCGATCTCGGCCGGCTGTGCGAAAAGCTGCTCTCCGAGATGCAACAAAGCTTGGAGCTCGACCGGGCGAACCTCTACCTCGCGCAAGGGGCGGTGCTCGAACTGTTCGGCGCCGATCCGAACCTGCCGTTGCGCCTCGCGTTCGACGCGATCGGCGAGGATCTCTGGCGCTCCGGCTGCCGGCGCTTGTCGCCGATCGCGCTGCCGGCCGAAGTGCCGCCGAGCGAGCAGCTGCTGTTCATCGGCGGATTTCGCTACGCCCTGCCGCTTTCCGTGCGCGGCAGCCGGGTCGGGATCGTCGTGCTCGGCTACAAGGTCGATGGCAGCCCGCTCTCGGCCGAGGATCTCGATCTGGTCCGCCATCTTCTGGACCAGGCGGCGCTGGCGATCGAGAACGCCCAACTGGTCGACCAATTGAGCGACCGGCTTGGGGAAGTCGAACGTCTGGAGCGCTACAGCGCCGGAATCTTCGAATCCTCTCCTGCCGCGATCGCGGTGCTCGATCCCGAATACCGGATCGTCTCGGCGAATCTCGCGTTCTCCCTGCTGGTCGAGAGCGCCCCGGCCGCGCTCGAGAAGCGCGCTCTCGCCGAGGTCTTGTCCGCCCGCCTGCCCGAGCCCGGCAAAGGGTTGATCGAGGTCGACTGGTGCGATCTGAACGGCACCGAGCGCCATCTCCAGCTGTCGCTCGCGGAGTTCCTCGGCGATCCGAGCCGCCGCCTGCAGGTGCTGGTGATCCACGACGTCACGGAGCGGGTCGCGATGGAGGGGGCGCTGCGCGAGCAGGACCGCCTGGCCGCCCTCGGCCTGCTCGCCGCGGGGGTCGCCCACGAGGTGAACACGCCGATCGCCGGCATTTCGAGCTACGCCCAGATGCTGCTCGAAGACACGCCGGAAGGCGATCCGCATCGCGAGATCCTGCAGAAGATGGAGCGCCAGACCTTCCGCGCCGCGCGGATCGTCAACAACCTGCTCGAATTCGCGCGCAAGCGGCCGAGCGAGCGCGGTCCGGTCGACGTCGCCGCCCTGATTACCGAGACGCTCGACCTGCTCGCCGATCGCTTCGCCAAACGCCGGATCGAGATCGATTGGCGGCCGACGGCCGGCGCTCTCGACGGTCCCCTGGTGATCGACGGTTGCGACGGCGAGCTGCAGCAGATCTTCACCAACCTCTTTTTGAACGCACTCGACGCGATGTCGCCGCGCGGCCGCGGCCGGCTCGAAGTGCGCCTGCTGAGCACCGCGGACCGACTGATCGTCGAGGTCGCGGACGACGGACCGGGCATCGCGCCCGAGCACCTTGGCCGCGTTTTCGAGCCGCTCTTTTCGACCAAGCTCGGGACCGGCGGCACGGGGCTCGGCCTGTCGATCAGCTCGGACATCGCCGCCCGCCACGGCGGCCAGATCACCGTGGAGAGCACCCCCGACGAGCGCCCGGGGGCGACGTTCCGCGTCGATCTTCCCCGGCTCTCGGCCCGGGCCGCGGTGATCGCAGCGCGCGCCGCCGCGAGTGACGCATGACAGGAACGACCCTGCCCACCTTATGAGCATCCTGATCGTCGACGACGAGGAGGTCCTTCAGGATGTCCTCTCGACCCTGTTGCGCCGCGAAGGCTATTCGACGATTTCGGCGACGACCGGCGAAGAGGCCCTGGAGCTGATCGAGCGCGAAGAGATCGACCTGATCCTGCTCGATCTGATGTTGCCGGGGCTGTCGGGGCGCGAGGTGCTGCGCCAGATCCGCCAACGCGATCCCGAGCAGGTGGTGGTCGTGATCACCGCCTACTCCTCGATCGAAAGCGCGATCGGCGCCATGCGCGACGGGGCGTTCCACTACATCCCGAAGCCGTTCAAAAACGAGGAGGTCCTGCTCACGGTCCGCAAAGGCCTGGAGCAGCGCCGCCTGCGCCACGAGAACCGCTCGCTGCGCGAGCAGCTCGCGAAGCGCTACAGCTTCGACCAGATCCTCGGCAAGAGCCAGCCGATGCAGCAGGTCTATGAGCTGATCCAGCTCGCGAGCCCCGCGAAATCGAACATCCTGGTCTTGGGCGAGAGCGGCACGGGCAAAGAGCTGGTCGCCAAAGCGATCCACCACCATTCGCGCCGGGCCGACGGCCCGTTCGTCACGGTGAACTCCGGCTCGATGCCCGGCGACCTGCTCGAAAGCAACCTGTTCGGCCACGTCAAGGGCGCGTTCACCGGGGCGATCGCGGCGAAAAAGGGACTGTTCGAAGTGGCGGACGGCGGCTCGATCTTCTTCGACGAGATCGGCAACATCCCGCTCGACATCCAGGCGAAGCTGCTGCGCGTGATCCAGGAGAAAGAGTTCATGCGGGTCGGCGCGATCGAAAACATCCGGGTCGACGTCCGGATCATCGCCGCGACCAACGCGGCGCTCTCCGACATGGTGGCCTCGGAAAAGTTCCGCGAGGATCTCTACTACCGGCTGAACGTGATCACGATCCAGCTGCCGCCGCTGCGCAAACGGACCGAGGACATTCCCCTGCTCGCCCAGCATTTCCTCGCCCGCTTCGCGACCGAAAACGAGAAGGTGATCCGCGAGATCACCCCGCAGGCGATGGAGCTGATGCTCGATTATCCCTGGCCGGGCAACGTCCGGGAGCTGGAAAACGTCATCGAGCGCGCGACCGTGCTCTCCTCCGGCGAATGGCTCGGGGTCGATCTGCTGCCGGGCAACGTCCGCCGGAGCGATCCGCCCTCGTATTCGGCCGTAGTCCTGCCGGCCAACGGGCTGCCGTTCAAAGAGGCGGTGTCGGACTTCGAGCGCCAGCTGATCGTCAAAGCTCTCCAGACGGCCGGCGGAGTGCAGAAGCGGGCGGCCGAGCTGCTGCAGGTCAAACCGACGACGCTCCACGAAATGATGAAGCGGCTGAACATCTCGGCCGAAACCCAGTTCTCCTGACCGGCCAAAGAAGCTCCGAAAGATCCCATGCATTCTCGACGGCTCGCGCACTGCGCGCTTTTGTCGCTCCTCTGGTGCGCCGCTCTCGGAGCCGCCGAAAGCGGCAGCGAAAAAATCGCCGCCAAGGATAGCGGCTCGGGGGGTGAGGGTTCGGCCGCGGCGCTTCTCGCACCGCTCGGCCAAGGGGAGCGGCTCGACCTGCCGCAGCTCGATCCGCGAATCCCGCGTCCGGAGGCGATCCTCGGCGCGCCGTTGGGCGCCAGGTTCAACCACTGGGAGCGGATCCTCGACTATCTCGCCGCCCTGGACGCCGCCTCCGATCGGGTCGTGCTCGCCGACTACGGCCGCACCGCGGAGGGGCGCCGGCTGGTCCTGCTCGCGATCTCGACACCCGGCAACCTGGCCAAGCTCGAAGAGATCCAGCGCGATCACCAGCGCCTGGCGGACCCCGGCTCCTTGAGCTCGCCCGAGCGCGAGCGGCTGGTCGCCCGAACGCCCTCGGTCGTCTGGCTCGGCTATGGGGTGCATGGCAACGAATCCTCGTCGGCGGAAGCCGCGATGGGCGCGGCCTACGTGTTCGCCGCCGGAGAGGGCGATTTCGCGAAGCTGTTCGAGCACACCGTCGTGGTGCTCGATCCGTTGATGAACCCCGACGGCCGCGAGCGCTATCTCGCGAGCTACGAGCAGCGCCGGGGCGCCGAGCCGAATCCGCGGCGCGAGGCGGCGGAGCACGGCGAGCCCTGGCCGAGCGGGCGGGTGAGCCACTATCTGGTCGACCTGAACCGCGACTGGGCCTGGGCGACTCAAAGCGAGACGCGCGCCCGCCTCGCCGCCTATCGCGCCTGGGAGCCGCAGGTGTTCGTCGACTTCCACGAGATGGGTTCGGATTCGACCTATTTCTTCCCGCCGGCGGCCGAGCCGGTCCATACCCGGATCTCCCGCCGCACGCTCTCCTGGCTCGAAACTTTCGGCCGCGCCAACGCCTCGGCGTTCGATCGCCTCGGCTGGGTCTACTTCAAGCAGGAGAATTACGACCTGCTCTATCCCGGCTACGGCGATTCCTATCCGAGCCTACGCGGCGCCGTCGGAATGACTTACGAAATGGCCGGCGGCGGCCGGGCCGGGGAGCTGCTCGCCCGCTCGGACGGCACGCGGATAGCGCTCGCCGATCGGGTCGCCCACCATCTCGCGACCTCGCTCGCGACGTTCGCCACGGCGGCCGGAAACTCCCGCCGGCTGCTCGAGGATTTCGTCGCCAACCGGCTCGATTCCGCGGCCGGTCCGGGGCGCCTCTACGCCTGGTCGCCCGACCAGCCGGAAGCGCGCGCTCTCGCCGACCTTCTGGCCCTGCACGGCATTCGCGTCGAACAGCTCAAGCGCGCGGCGGAGCTCAAGGTCCGGTCCCCGGAAGGGGGCGACGAGGTTTCGCACCGCTTCCCGGCGGGCAGTTTCGTCGTCACCTCCGGCCAGCCGCTCGGGCCGCTGGTCGAGGCGCTGTTGGAGCGCCGGACGCAGATCTCGGATCGCTTCATCGAGCGCCAGAAAGAGCGCCAGACGCGGAATCTCGACAGCGAGTTTTACGACATCACCTCCTGGTCGTTGCCGCTCGCGTTCAACCTGGAGGTCTGGCTCGCGGCGCCGGGAACGGCGGGCTTCTCCTCGCTCGAACCGCTCGCGCCCGCGCCCACCGGCATCTCGGGCGAGGGAACGATCGGGCTTTTGATCCCGCCGCGCGGCCTCGCCACCTACCAGCTCGCGATGCGCCTTCGAGCGCAGGGGCTCGCCCTGCGGGTGGCGCTGCGCGATTTTCGGGTCGGGGATCGCGACTACCCTTCGGGCACGCTGTTCCTGCCCCGCTACGGCAACCCGCCCGACTTCGAGGCGCGCGCGGGCGCGGCGCTTCAGGACCTCGGGCTCGCCGCGGGTCGCATCGCCTCGTCGTTCGACATCGAGGGTCTCTCGCTCGGCTCGCGCGACATGCCGTCGCTGCGTCCGGTGCATGTCGGTCTGATCGGCGGCGAGGGGGTCGACACGACCTCGTTCGGCGCGCTCTGGTTCCTGTTCGACCAGACGCTCGAAGCGCCGGTCGACCGGCTCGACCTCGATCGCCTGGGCGACCTCGATCTCGCGGCCTACGACACCCTGATCTTCCCCAGCGGCGACTACGAGGATCGGATTTCGGACAAGAAGAAAGAGCGCCTCGACGCCTGGGTGAAAAGCGGCGGCGTGTTGATCGGCGTCGGCGAAGCGATCTCCTGGCTCCAAGAGGAGGAGTTCACCGCGGTCGAAAACTGGAAGGCTTCGGACGACCCGGAGACGCCCGGCGATCCCGCCAATGCGGCCACCGCGGCTTCCGCGACGAGCGGCGAGGTTCCCGCGTCGGCCGCGACCCCGCCGAAGGATGGCGAAGCCGCCGACCCGCCGGACGGTACCGCGAAGTCCGAGTCGAGCCCCGAGGACCGGCCGATCTCGACTCCGGGCGCCGCGTTCGCCACCCGGATTACCCCCGGCCACCCGCTCGCGATCGGAATCCCTAAAGCCCCTCCCGTGCTGATCGACGGCGACCTCGTTTTGCAGACGACGGGAGATCCTCAGCAGGACGTGTTGACCGTGGCGCCCGAAGCGCCGTTGCTTTCCGGTTTCGCGTTTCCGGAAGCGGAGCAGCGGCTGGCGGGAAGCCTGCTCGCGAGTGTCGAAAAACACGGCCACGGAGCCGTCGTCCTGTTCGCCCAGGAACCCTCGTATCGACTGTTCTGGCGCGGCACGATGCCGCTGCTGCTCAACGCGGCGCTTTACGGCCCGAGCCTCGGCTTCGGGGGAAGGTAGGAGAAAGACCCATGAACGGAACCCCTTCGTCCTCCTCCGGTACCTCCTCGCGCGCCTGGACCGGCGTCTTTCTCGGTGGGCTGGTCGCCGGCATCTTCGACATCTCCTACGCGATCATCTCCCTGCATTTTCGCGGGAAATCGGCGCTCTGGACGCTTCAGTCGGTGGCGACCGGCCTGCTCGGCGCGAAGGCGTTCGAAGGCGGCGTTCCCGCCGGCCTGCTCGGCCTGGTCTGTCATTTCACGATCGCGTTCGGCGCGTCCGTCACGTACTACCTCGCGAGCAAGAGAATTGCGCTGCTGCGCGAGCGGCCGGTGATCGCCGGAGCGATCTTCGGCGTGCTGATCTTTCTGTTCATGAACTGGGTGGTCATTCCCCTGGCGGCCTGCCCGTTCACGATTCCTTTCACGGCGACCGTCCTGGCGAAGGGATTCCTCTCGCACGCGGTGCTGATCGGCATTCCGATCGCCCTTTTGCAGAAGCGGTTCTCCGGATCGAGGTAGGCGAACTTCAGGCCCGTCCGCGCCAAGCGGGATCGCCCGCCCGTACGAGCTTCACCGGGTCGCCGACGCTCACCACGCCGGGCCGCAAGACCTCGGCGTTCAACGCGAGGCGCCCGCCGAAGCGGCGGCCGATGTCGCGCAGGACTTCCGGATCGCGCTCCAGGGTATCGGGATCGACGGTGGTCATGGGGCAGCGCCCGCGGAGCGAATCGAGGAGAATGATCACCTCTCCGACATGAAGCTCGGCGCCGGCCCAGGAGGTTTCGTCCATCCCGTGGACGCCGCCGATCAGCAGGTTGGGGCGCAGACGGCGGACGTCGCGTCCGAACTCGGCCACCGCGCCGTCGGTCGCGACGAGAAGCGGCATGACGTCGAACCGCTCCGGACCGTCGGACTCTTCGAGCCAGGCGTCGTCTCCCGCCGCCTCCCGCACCCATTCGAGAACCTCGTCGCGGTCCCACGGAAATCCTTCCACTAAGGGCCGGCCATCGGGACCGAGAGTGGCGGAGAGGCCGAGCAGGCGGTACTGCTTGCGGGATGTCCGCACACCTTCCGGGCCGCGCACGTGGACGATTCGATCGCCGACGATCCCGTCCTCCGTCAGCTCCGCCGTCGCGAGCGCCTCGCCCGCAAGCGACTTCACGGGATAGCGCCAGAGGCCCGCGACTTGAAGATTGTCACTGTCCATTCAGGGTTTCCTCGGGGTTTGGGTCGAGCCGGAACGGCTTGAGATAGCCTCCGCCGCAATGTACCAAATCGGTATCGTTGGAGGGGGAATCGCGGGAACCGCGACCGCCGTGCATCTGGCGCGGGCGGGGCACCGGGTCACCCTGTTCGAACGCGCGCCGGTGCTCGGTCCGGTGGGGGCGGGAATCCTCCTTCAGCCCTCGGGCCAGGAAGCGCTGGCGACGCTCGGCCTGCTCGAAGCGGTAACCGCGAAGAGCGAGCCGATCGCCGAGCTGTTGGCCGAACAAGTTTCGGGGCGGCGGCTGATCCGCCTGCCGTATCGAGCGGCCGATCTTGCGTGGACGGGCTACGGCGTCGCCCGCGGGCTTCTGTTTACAACCCTGCTCGATGCCTGCCGCGCGGCGGGGGTGGAGATCGTTCCGGGGTTCGAGGTAGAGAGATTCGAGACCACGACGGACGCGGCTTTTCTGGTCGACCCAGACGGCGGTCGCCGCGGTCCGTTCGACTTTGTAATTGGCGCCGATGGCTCGCGCTCCGCGCTCCGTCGCGCGTCGGGTCTCGACGGCGGCAGCCGCGAATACGATTTCGGCGCGCTCTGGGCGATGGGGCCGTGCACATCGGTCTCGGGCCACCTCTACCAGGTGGTGCGAGGAACGAAGGTGCTGATCGGAATCCTGCCCCTGGGTCTCGGCCGGGCGAGCCTGTTCTGGGGCGATCGCAAAGACGGGATCGAGGCGATCCGCCAGGGGAGCTTCGCGGCGTTCCGCGACAAAGTGCTGGCGCTGGCGCCGAAGGCGGAGGAGGTCTTCGAGGAGTTCCGGAGTTTCGACCAGGCGGCGTTCACCACCTACGTCCACGTCGTCTGCCCGCGCTGGTCCGCCGAGCGCCTGCTCTTGATCGGAGACGCGGCCCACGCGATGAGCCCCCATCTCGGCCAGGGGGCGAACTTGGCGCTCGCCGACGCCGAGACGTTTGCCCGCCTTCTGGCAACCACGGGGGATTTCTCCGAGACCTGCACCCGCTTCGAGACAGAACGCCGACCACCCGCTCTCTACCTCTCCCATTTGTCCTATCTGCTGACGCCGTTCTTCCAGTCCGGCAGCCGCATTTTAGGCCTCGGTCGCGATATCGCCCTGCCGATCCTCACGGCGATTCCTCCGATTCGTCGGCTGATGGCGAAGACTCTTGCTGGGAAGGTGCGCGTGGTTCCGGCGATTACCGCGCGTGGGTAGAAGAGCCCGCCTTCGAGGTATCGTAGCTGGCGAAAGGAGGACGCGCCCGATGACCTGGAACGAGCGCATTTCTATCGACCCGCAGATCATGCACGGGACTCCCTGCATCACGGGAACCCGCATTCCGGTGTCCGTCGTGCTCGACAACCTCGCGGCGGACGTGAGCCCCGAAAGAATCCTGGCCGAGTACCCCACCCTCAGGCGGGAAGATCTGACCGCCGCGATGGCCTACGCGAGCAATCATAACTTCATTGCTCGTGGCCAGTTATCGGATATCGGAAACGAGCGCTAAGCGGACCTTCAGATCTTCACAATCCGTCACGTCAAGCCGGAACTTCCTGGATTTATATCCCGGTCGAACCGCCGCCAATGAGTGGTCACCAAGGCCGATTTCCAGGCCGCTCTCGTGGAGATCCCTTCCCGTTCCCACGAACTTATCGTCCAGGTATACTGTTGCGTCACCGGGTTTCACGGACACCTCAGCTAGGCAGCTCTCAACTTTCGCGGTCTCTCGGCCCTCGGGCCTTGTCTCTGTTTCGTTTCTGTTATCCGGCTCGGTGACCTCGATTGTAGTAGCTGCTTCTTCTGCCGCGGCCGGATCGCCTTTCAACAGCGAGCTATCCAAGATGATCCTCTGGCCGTCCGGCAATTCCAGTTGAGCAGCGCTTTCGTTCCTATCGCGGAGCGTAGCCAGCAGGATAGTGCCATTGTTCAAAGTGGTGTGCTCGGTATGCGAGGCCCAGTCCCACTGAAGCTTCGTCTTGCTCGATAAGAGCGAGCGATCGAGAACAGTGGATTTGCCATCGCTACCAACCACAACAACCGCCCCGTCGGTTTCGTCGGAAACCGCCGCGGTTAAAACTCGTCCGGAGGTAAGGAAAAGCCGCTCGTCGGCAGTGTCCCGATCGTCTTCACGGCGATGAGCTGCGGAATAGAGAGTGGTTAGGATGGCGACAAAGGGCGCACGAACCCAGCCCGTTGCGCCGCTTCTAAGTCTTATTTCATACCAGCCGTTCTCAACTCGCAAGACCTCGGCGAGAAGATCGGAGCGCAGAATTCCAATCCTAGCCGAGAATACATTGGGCTCAGCCCGCAAGAACAAGCCGTCACTGGGTATGTAGCCCCCGATCTCGCCAACCGCGGAAGCGAGCCTCCCCTCGCGCGTTACCTCCCAAATCCGCCCGTCGACGATGCGGCCCACGAGATATTTTCGGCCCTGAATGTTGGAGACGATCTCACCCTCTCCTTCCAGCGAAGCGACCAGACGATTTCCGATAGTGATGCGTCCGGCTCGATCGATCGCCAGTGTCGGTCGTGTTTCTCCTCCCTCGGTAACACGCTCCAGGAAGGAGGACATGGCTCCAGGGCGGGTTCGAAGCAATCCCGCTTCTACCTCGCCCTCTACGGCCACGCCACCTAACTCGGCTTCCGCGCCGACGGCCGCCGCCTCTGCCTCCAGGCCGATCGCCGCCTCACTGGCGAGCTCGGGTCCCAAGAGCTCGGCGACACATCCGCTGAGGAAGAAGCCGCAGGTAAGGCAAATCAGCAGCCCAAGGGCATCTTTTCTCATAGCCACAGTATATTACCTCTTCAATCAAAGCGTGATCCTTCGGAGGCTGGCATGTCTGGTAAGGCGGTACTCTTTGCGCTGACCATGGTATTAGCGGTGACCACAGTAGTCGCCTCCAGGTTGGCATTTCAGCTCAAAAAGCAGACAGATCTTCTAGAGAAGGACAAAGCGATTCTCCGCTCACAGTTAACGGCTAGCAGAAATCGGGCCGAGGAACTCGAACGGCAGGTCGATCAATCCCGCCGAGATTTGACCGAGATCCGTAAGCGAGGAGACGCAATCTACAGGTTGGTGTTCCGAGTAAGCCTTTCGCCGGTCCAACAGCTCGATTCGACCGATTCGGCTGGCATGACTGCACCGGGCAGCATTAATCTCGGAGCGGTCGCCACTCTCGTCTCAAACGATGGCAGCAGCATTCGGTTCACCAACCCTGATCTTCTGGCAACGCTCGAAAGTGGCAGGCTACAGATGGTCTACGAGCCCGAAAACCCAGCAGCCCTTAATGGCCGGCAGATTAGCGACCTTTCGGGCTTCGGAACATTGAAGTTCGACTATTCGGCGATCTTCCCTCTCGCCAAACTCAGTCTAGCCAACCCCGCGAACCTCACCGTTGGTCTTAGTGTCAACGACCTGGATGTGTTTGACGAGCCAATATCGCTACCGCAGTCTGACGAAGAGGCCCTTCGCTTTGCAGTGGACCTGTCTCCTCAGCTCTCAAAAATTGGATCGCTCTATACTGAAGCGCTGCGGGCTCAGTCGGCCCTGGCTAAGTAGCCCAATACCAGAAGGAGATAGATCCTGCTTCACGAAATGGTCAGATCCGAACCACTTGGTCTACCGTTATGGGGACGAGCAAGGAGCATTAGATGCTGCCCCGAGGCACAATCCAATCCACGGACTGTCCCGTGACTTGAGCAATCTGATCGAAGTCGGAGTCGTAATGGAGGACAGTTAGGCCCGCTGATTCAGCGGCGGCCGCAATGATCAAATCAGGGATCGGAACTCGGTGCTTTCCTGTGCGTGCAAGCTCGCCTTGAACCTCGATCGCTCTTTCGAAGATCGCCTCGGTGAGAGGCACATTCTCGAAGGCCAACCTGCGGCGCAGCCGGGTACTCTCGTGCTCCTCACGGTTGCGAGAGCTGAACAGAACCTCGAGGTCGACCATCGCACAGGTAGCGACCTCCCCGGCCTCGATCAGCGGCCCAAGCCGGGCACCAACCGACGCCAGAGGCATACGAGCCAGCGCGCTCTTGTCCGCCAGGTACCGAGCCCGCATCAGCGCCAGGCTTGCGCCATGATCTCCGGATTCGCGAGATCCAACCCGTCCATCTCCGAGAGAACACGAACCTCTTCGCGCCTGGCCACGCCGCGCAGAACCTCACGGAAGGCTTCTTCAATGGTCTCGCGGACGGTTTTTGTTGCGAGGACCGACCTAGTCGCCGCCAGCAGCTCTTCATCGATCTCGACGCTTGTTTTTCGGGTCGCCATTCTTCTTGACCTCCCCAGGCAGTATATCAGCGGTCGCCGTCAACAGATATCTCGACCTGACGACTCAGATATCGACTCGGGTACCTCTCATTGCCAATCTCTCAGTGAAAGAGCTGCTCTACCTGCCCGGCAGAGCGTACTTCGATCCCAACAGCGCCTCGGCGTAGATTCTTTGGGCCTTGCGGTTCGGGTGGGCGTCGCCTAGGGTCGCCCAGTACTCGGTGCCGGCGTTGTCGGGAAAGCGGCTTGAAGGGTCGATCACTTCCCAACCGCTCGCACGGCCTGCATCCGCGACTTTGGCGTAGATGTCGGCGAAGCTTCCGAAGTTCTTCGGCTCGTGCAGCTCGGGCTGTAGCAGGAGGGTGTAGGGAACGCCGTCCTTTCGCAGCAGGTCTCCCATCTCGGCGAGCGCCTGTTTCATCCGCGCCCAGCCGGGCTGATCGTCGTTGTAGAGCGAGCGGTAGTAGGACTTGTAGTCGCGCAACTTCACTTCCGAGCTTTGGCGCAGGCGGGTGGAGAGCAGGCCGGCGAGCGCGGAGCGCCAGACCAGCGGACTCTCGGAGGGCTTCGGGTCGGGCTCGGCGTCGTTGATGAAGTAGCCGAGGATCACCCAGGCCGGTTTCGGGTTTCGGGCGAGCGCCCGGTAGCGGGCAAGCTGCATCGAGGTGTTGGAGTTGCCGATGCCGAAGTTCATCACCCGCGACGGCGCGCCGCGTTGCCGCAGCAGTTCTTCGAGCTGATTCGGCCAGGTGTCCGCCTCGCCCGCTCCCCAGCCGAAGGTGAGCGAATCGCCGACCGCCATCACCAGCCGATCGTTCGGTTTCCGGGCGGCTTCGACCTCCGGCGCGTTGCGCCGGAAGCCCCGCTCGTCGGTTCGCACCCGGGTGCCCATCAACCACTCGTCCGCGTTCGGTTGGTGCTCCTCGACCGCGCCGGGAATCGCCGAAGGCGTTTTGACGAACCGGGCGTAGCGCCACATCTCGACGTCCAACACGTGCAGCCAGTGCGCCGAGAGGAACCGCAGCAGAAACTCCGCGGCGACCATCGCGAGCAGGCAGGAGAGGGCGAGGACGGCGCAACCGGCGAGGCGTTTTCTCATGGGCGGCGCGACTGTACCAAAGGTCGCCCTGGCTACCGCCCGGCGAGCTCCGCGAGGATCGCGACGAACCGGTCGATCTCCGCTTCGGAATTGTAAAAATGGGGCGCCGCGCGCAGCCTCCCGGCGCGCGCCGAGACGACCACGCCGCGCTCGGCGAGGGATTGGGCCAGCTCTTCCGCATCGCGTTTGGGATGGGTTCCGGCGACGATGCCGGACAACTCGCCGCGGAACGAATCGCCGCGGGGCGCCGCGAGCGTGAAGCCGGCCGCCTCGAAACCAGCCGCCGCGCGCTCGGCGAGCGCCAGGACGCGGCGTTCGATGGCCTCCGGTCCCGCTTCGAGCAGGATCTCCAGGCTGCCGCCGAGTCCCGCGATGCCGAAGCCGTTGATCGTGCCGCACTCGAAGCGCTTTGCGCCCTCGGCAAAGGTGAGATCGAGGTGGCTCCACTCGAA
>Ga0068860_100003262_pt1 | contig 16704 bp, 11 predicted proteins | sample KBSSwiS32_FD_66597 | JGI IMG/M metagenome (GOLD analysis project Ga0068860, IMG submission 66597) | Switchgrass rhizosphere microbial communities from Kellogg Biological Station, Michigan, USA - KBS Switchgrass S3-2 | ecosystem: Host-associated > Plants > Roots > Rhizosphere > Soil ... | reverse complement strand
AGAACAGACAATAGAAGATATCTTTACCAAAGAGCAGCTGGACAAGGCGGTAAAGCTGAATGCTTATGAACTCCGCAGCTGTGTGTTCAGCAATGACACAAAAGGAAAATTCATCAAAAAACCCCTGCCCCTCCAGGCGCAGCTCTCGCCCGTATTTGGCATCGCTGTCTGTGACATAGACGGCGACAAAAAACAAGACCTGCTGCTGGGAGGTAATTTCTATCAGTCCAAACCCGAAGCCGGCATCTATGACGCCAGCTATGGCCTGCTCCTCAAAGGAGATGGAAAAGGCCGCCTCATCCCCATACCTGCACAACAAAGCGGGTTGGTAATAAAAGGACAGGTAAGGGATATATCGGCACTACGAACAAAAGAAGGTCCGTTCATTATAGTTGCCAGGAACAACGGGAAGGCGATCTTATTTAATGCAGGCCAACAAAACAAAAAACATTTAACTGAAAATTAATCACTATGCCAGGAGATACTTTGAACATTAATAACAGGGCCGTCAACAACAACACCTACGATGCCATTGTCATTGGCTCGGGTATCAGTGGCGGATGGGCAGCCAAAGAGCTGACAGAAAAAGGGCTGAAGGTCCTGATGCTGGAAAGAGGCCCCAATTTCGAGCACATCAAAGACTATAAGACAGCCAACAAAGATCCCTGGGATTTCCCCCATCGCGGCGCCGCGCCACTGCAGTATAGAACGGAGAACCCCGTGATCTCGAAAGACTGGGCCATGTATGGCACAGCGGCACAGGAGCCCATCCTGGATTATTGGGTGAAGGAAAAAGACTGCCCTTATACACAGGTGAAACCATTTGCATGGTGGAGGAGTTATCAATTGGGTGGCCGCAGCATACTCTGGGGCAGACAATGTTACCGGTGGAGCGATATAGATTTCGAGGCAAATGCCAGGGACGGCATTGCCGTCGATTGGCCCATCAGGTATAAAGACGTGGCGCCCTGGTATGATTACGTGGAAAAATTTGTAGGTATCTCCGGCTCCAGGGAAGGTCTGCCCCAACTGCCGGACGGGCATTTTTTGCCGCCGATGGAACTCAACTGCGCAGAAAGGGATGTAGCCGCCCGGATCAAAGCGTTCTACAAAGGCCAGCGACATATGTTCATTGGCCGGGTGGCCAATCTGACCGAAGCCATTCCCGGAAGGACGAAATGCCAGTTCAGGAACCGCTGTTGGGAAGGATGTCCCTTCGGAGGGTATTTCAGCACTCAATCCTCTACTTTACCTGCTGCGGTACAAACGGGCAACCTGACCGTACGTCCCTGGAGCATCGTTACCAAACTGCTGTACTCGAAAGACAGCCGCCGGGTAAAAGGCGTTGAAATACTGGATGCCGAGACGAATAAGACGTATGAATTTTACTCGAAGGTGGTCTTCCTCAACGCCTCTGCCCTCAACAGCGCCTGGGTGCTGATGAATTCGGCGACGGATATATGGCCGGGCGGCCTGGGCAGCAGCAGCGACCAGTTAGGACATAACGTTATGGACCACCATTACATGCTGGGTGCCCAAGGCTCGATAGAAGGCTTCGAAGACAAATATTATTACGGCAGACGCGCCAATGGATTCTATATTCCAAGGTTTGCCAACCTCTTCGGCGATAAAAGAGATTTCCTTCGTGGCTATGGCTACCAGGGCAGCGCCAGCCGGGAAGGGTGGAAAAAAGATGTTGCGGAACTGACGATCGGCGCGGATTATAAAACGGCCCTCACCGAGCCGGGCGGCTGGCACATCGGAGCTACGGGATTCGGAGAAATATTGCCTTATCACGAAAATAAGATCACGCTGGACAAGGATAAAAAGGACAAATGGGGCCTTCCCATCCTGGCGATGGACGCGGAGTTGAAAGACAATGAATTAAAAATGCGTAAAGATATCATCAAAGAACTGGTAGCCATGTTTGAAGCAGCCGGAGTGCAGCATATCAATACCTGGGACAGTAAAGAATATGCCATTGGCCAGGGGATTCATGAAATGGGTACGGCCAGGATGGGTAAAGATCCTAAAACTTCCGTATTGAATGCCCATAACCAGGTGTGGGATGCCCCCAATGTGTTTGTGACAGACGGAGCCTGCATGACCTCTTCCGCCTGCCAGAACCCTTCCCTGACCTATATGGCCCTGACGGCAAGGGCCGCTGACTTTGCCTTCAATGAAATGAAAAAAAGAAATATTTAATTTAACAACGAAAGCACCTATTCCGACAAATAGAATTCGATATTGTATTCCGTCTCGCCCAGGTAGCCGTACTTGCCAAATACGATCGGCTGGCTGACCGCAGGTATGTCGTCCTCATGCCGGTTGTCCAGCAGCAGGGTCTTGCCGGGATAGATAGCCTTTACCGTATACTTGCCAATCGGTACGTCCGTAACCATAAAGGTGCCCGCCACATCATGCACTGGCCGCTCGAATGCCACGGCGGGCATACCGTCGATCAATACACTCTCGAGGGGCGCAAACTGCAGCCTTACCTGACTAAGGTCCACATCGGTACCAAATTGATAGATGTCTACATGTGCGCCATAGAATCCGCCATCCGGGCGCTGGCCGCTGAGCTTCCAGGTAAAATTCCGGACAGCTGCCTGGTCACGGGTAAAGGCATCTGTGGTGTCGGCTACGAGATCGAACTTGTACTGCTTACCATAGGCTGACTTTTCCAGCTGTGCTTTTGCCGTCCAGCTACCCGCAGGCTCAGCAGGCACCTTCACCTTGTAATTGCCGCCGTTGTCCGTCGTTGCAAAAACATACGAAGCATACCAGACTGTATGCTCCACCGTCACCTTTATTCCCGCAAGGGCATTCCCCTTCGAATCGGTAACTTTTCCGGACACAGTGCCGGCAGAAGAACCAGCCCCGCCTGAGCCACCAGGGTTATCAGGGGAAGGAGATGATCCTGATTCCTTCTTACAGGCTGTAAAAACCAGTAAAAGGACGAGATTGATAAGTACACGCATATAACTTTTTTACCACGAAAATATTCCGGGAGCAGCGCCCCGACCAGCGCAAATGAAATGAACCGGGAATTCTAAGGGATGAATTGCACATTGTCGCAAACGGACCTCGTATTGGCGCGAATACCCCCGGCAGGAGATACCCGTACGCCTTAACTTTGTTCGAATCAAAAACATATCTTATGTCCAACAATTCTGTTTCGCTGCACAGAGTTCTTAAAGCATCTCCGGAAAAAATATACCGCGCATTTACTGAAGCACCCGCAATTGCGTCATGGTTGCCTCCTTATGGGTTTATTTGCACCGTACATCAAATGAATGTAGAGACCGGTGGATCTCATAAGATGTCATTCCTGAACTTTACAACCGGGAATAGTCATTCGTTTGGTGGCACATACCTGGAAATCAAACCTAATGAGTACTTGAAATACACTGACAAATTTGACGATCCAAATCTGCCGGGAGAAATGACCATCACTGTCTCGCTTCGGAAAAATATTGCAGGCACAGAAATAAAAATTACACAGGAAGGAATTCCTTCTGTTATACCTGCTGAAATGTGCTATTTAGGTTGGCAGGAGTCGCTGGAAAAGCTGGCTAAGTTAGTGGAGCCTGTGATACCGGATGCTTGATTCATAAAGCGTCTGTGCAAGCGGGTTGCCAAATTATTGTTAAACGTTTAAACAGCCAATTTATCTTTGAATTGAACCTTGCAATCGGTTGCAAAGACGCCAACTTTCCCGTATTTTTGGTATCTCCTGCAGGAAAAAAAGTAATAACGATTGTGCGACTTACAACCTTGATATCCCTCCTGGTCCTGCTGTCACGCATGGCGGAAGCCCAGGACAACGATTTGAACTTTATCAACTTCAGCAGCAATAGCGGCCTGTCTTCCAATACAGTGAATGCCATGTTGCAGGATCGGTTCGGGTATATGTGGTACGCCACCGAAGACGGGTTGAACAGGTTTGACGGCACCTCCTTCTCCGTTTATAATCATAACGTACTGGACTCTGCCAGTATCGGCACAAACCAACTACAGTCCATTTTCGAAGACCCGCAGGGCCGCCTCTGGGTGGGCACCAACAGATCGCTGTCCCTGTATGATCGCCGGAAAGATTGTTTTCACAATTACTATATCACCAATGGCACAGCGATCCGTTCCATCTGCTCCGATGGCGCTGGTCGTCTGTGGCTAGGCAGTTATGCCGGGCTTATCCTGTTTGATCCCGCCAGCCTTCATGCAAAATATTATACGGCGGATTCTGCAAAGCCCGGCCGCTTCCTTTCCAACACCATCACCTCTGTGTTCAAAGACAGTAAAGACAGACTTTGGGTCGGAACGAATACCGGTCTATATCTTTATCGGCCGGCCACAGACGACTTCACACGCTTTTGTAACAATCCGGCAGACCCTGCTTCCATCAGTGATAATGTCATCAAGTCTATTACCGAAGATAGCAACGGCCGTCTTTGGTTCGCAACCATTAAAGGCGGGCTGAATCTTCTCACACCGGATGGCGCGCATTTCAAAAGCTTCAAAAGCAGTAGCGCCAACGCCCATTCCCTCAGCAGCAACCTGATATATAGCGTCGTACCCGACAACACCGGCCATCTGTGGGTTGGCACGGACGAAGGGTTGGATATTTTTGATCCGAAAACGAGTACCGTACAGCGGATCGCGGCCAATCCGCGGAATAAATACGGCTTAAAAGGGAAAGCCGTCAGAAGTATTTATTTCGACAAACATGGCATTTACTGGGTTGGCACCATCCAGGGTGGGGTAAATAAATACGATAAGAACCTCGTTTTTTTTAATCTTGTTAAATACAATCCTTTCGACCCGCACGGCCTTAGTTCGCCAAGGGTAACTTCTTTTGCCGAAGGGGATAATGGAGATATTTACGTGGGCACCGACGGCGGCGGTCTAAATCTCTATCACCGGAAAACAGGTTTGTTCGAACATCTTCCTCTGTCGGCTAACGGCAATAATGCAACCCTGCCCATCCTCGCGCTGGCACGAAGGGACAATGAACTCTGGATAGGCACTTTCCAGCAGGGAGTTTATGTGCTGGACACCCGGACAGGTAAGATCAGGCATTTTTCAAAAGGCCCCCGGCCACAAGACCTTCCCTGCGACGAGATCTTCTGCATCACCAAAGATGGGAAGGGAAATATGTGGCTGGGCACAAACGGCAAAGGAGTTTGCAGGTACGACCCGGGATCGGGCACCTTTCAACGGTTTGGTCCCATCACGATCGATGGTAACAGGACCAGGCTGCTTTCCCAGGGGTTCATCCGTGCAATTAAAGAAGATAGCTGCGGAAATATCCTCATCGGCACCGTGGGTTTGGGCGTCGCTTTATATGACCCTATCCGGAACACCTGCAAGGTGTTCAATCGCGCCAATACGGGTCTGCCCCTGGACGAGGCAATTACACTTCATATCGACAAGAAGAGCGTCATCTGGACCGGGACATCCAGCGGCGGCCTGTGCAGGCTGGATATCAAGGAGAAAAGGTTTGCCAACTTTTCAGAGCAGCAAGGTCTCGCGAACGCTGTCATATACAAGATACTGGAAGATGATGCCGGAAAATTATGGGTCAGTACCAATAAGGGACTCAGTTGTTTCGACCCGGCAAAATCGACCTTTAAGAATTATACTGCTGAAAATGGGCTTCAGGAAAGTTCTTTCGACCTCCAGGCAGGGTTGAAAATTTCCTCGGGAGAACTCTTCTTCGGCGGGATAGAAGGTTTTAACTATTTCCTGCCTCGCGCACTGGCCGAAAATAAATACGTGCCGGTCATGGTCTTCACTAACCTGAAAATAAGCGGTCACCCGGTCCTCCCCGGCAAAGCTGCGATCATAAAAGAAAATATTGCCGTCGCCCGCGAGATCAGCATCGACTATAAACAAAACTTTTCCGTTGATTTTGCCGCATTGGATTATACAACACCGCAGCAGGACCGGTATATGTACAAATTGGACGGGCTTGACAAATCCTGGATTGACATAGGTTCCTCCAAAACCGCCGTATTTACAAATCTATATCCTGGAAATTATACATTGGAAGTAAGAGCAAAGAATTGCAATGATGCTTGGACGACGCCGGCGGCAACCCTCAAAATAACTGTGAAACCTCCATTCTGGCTCACCGGCTATGCCTATGCAGCCTATTTCCTTATGGCAGGTTTGATCTTGTTGGGTGTGCGCTACCGCGGGATCCGCAAGCTCAAGAACAAGTTCGCGCTCGAACAGGAACGGCTGCGAATGAAACAGATGATCGAGCAGGAAAGGCTGGAGGCGGAACGACTGCATGAATTCGATCAGTTGAAGATAAAGTTCCTGACAAACCTGAGCCATGAGTTCAGGACCCCGATCTCCCTGATCGTAGGCCCGATAGAAAAACTGGGCGAAAATGAAGTTGATCCTGACAAACAACGGCAGCTTACGATGGTGAAACGCAACGCCCGACGGCTGCTGAACCTCGTCAACCAATTGCTGGATTTCCGCAAACTGGTGGACCACGAACTAAAGCTCAACTGCACCAATGGCGATATTGTCCCTTTCTTAAGAGAGGCGGCCGAGGCATTCCGGGACATCGCCGAACGCAAGGAGATCCATTTTTCCTTCAAAAGCACAGTCGATTGTTTTTATACTTCCTTCGACAAAGATAAGATCGAGCGGGCCTTATTCAACGTGCTCGGAAATGCGCTAAAGTTCACTGGCAAAGACGGGAAGGTGTCGCTTGAGATCACACAGGCGCATCCCTCGGAAGAATTGATGATCATTATTTCCGATACGGGTATCGGGATATCGGCTGATGACCGGCAGTACATATTCGACCGCTTTTTCCAGGGACATGCACATCCGGGGGTGATGAACCAGGGCAGCGGCATCGGTTTATCGATCACCCGGGAATTCGTACAGTTGCATGGGGGCAGTATAACAGTGGCCAGTACACCGGGAAAGGGGAGCATATTCACCATTTGTCTTCCACTGCAGGCTGTCCCGATGTGTCCGCAGGAAAAGCCGGTCGACGGGAGCGTATTGGGGAACGAAGTCGTACAATCCATACCGCAGCCAACTATCGCTCCTGCACTCGACAAACTGACGGTACTGCTGGTAGAAGATAATGAGGATTTTCGCACCTATCTCAGGGAGAATCTCGGGTCGTACTACAAGATCGTCGAGGCGGGCGACGGCCGGGAAGGATGGCAAAAGGCGATCTCGCGTCATCCGGATGTCATAGTGAGTGACATCAGCATGCCCGAAATGGATGGGATCCAACTTAGTCAAAAGATCCGATCCGATAAACGGGTTAGCCATATCCCCATCATCTTGCTTACAGCGCTTACCGAAGACGCCTACCATCTAAAGGGGCTGGAGACGGGCGCAAGCGATTATCTGACAAAACCTTTTTCTTTCGAGATCCTTAATATCAAGATCAGGAACCTTATTTTGCTGAACCAGCGTTTTCGGGAAACCTATTCCCGGAGATTGGACATCGGAACCCCGGCAACGGAGGTGGAGTCGAAGGACGAGCAACTGATCCTGAAGGTCACACAGTATATCGAATCCAACCTGGACAGCCCCCATCTGTCGGTGGAGGAACTATGCAGGCAGGTTTTCATGAGCCATGCTTCGCTGTACCGGAAAATAGTCGACCTGACTGGAGAAACCCCGGTGGAGTTCATTCGCTCCGTGAAATTGAACAAAGCAGCCGACCTGCTGCAGCGAAGCGACATGAAGATCGCGGAAATAGGCTATGCAGTCGGCTTCACCACCCCAAATTACTTCACCAGAGCCTTCAAGGCAAAATTCAACCTTTCACCTTCCGAATACATTTCCCTCAAGCGGAAGCAGGTAAGTTGATCAATAAGGGAATAAATGATTGAATATCAATAGCTGGCAAATTCAGACACCCCTTGGTTTGACGAATTTGTGCTAGGATTTGGCGAATTGCGGCAACGTCCCGCAATCAGTTGCATCTAGTTTTGTGCTGGTACTATTAAAATCACCGCTTATGACGATTGCAACCATTGACAATGTTCTACGCAGGACAAATGCAGCCTTTCTGCTGATCCCGCTTCTGCTATTAAACCCGATTGTATTGTTGGCGCAAAACCCCATAACAGTCAAAGGGCGAGTCCTCAACGAATTAAATGTACCCATCCGGGGCGCCTCTGTCACCTCGAAAGAAACCCATACAGGTGTCACAACGGACGCCGATGGTAATTTTTCTATTTCAGTTCCTCCGCGGTCGACATTGATTATCTCTTTTGTCGGCTACCTCCCAAAGGAGATAAGGGCGGGTTCTGCTGTGGCTGACATCTCCCTGCAGCCGGGACGAAACGATCTCGACCAGGTAGTCGTCATCGGCTATGGCACCCAACGAAGAAAGGATGTCACCGGTTCCGTAGCCACTATCGGCGGCGATAAGGTCAATGAAGTGCCCGCCGTAGATATCTCCCGGGCCCTGCAGGGACGTATCGCAGGGGTCGAAATGTCTCAAACCTCCTCCAAACCCGGTTCGGGCATGCAGATCCGTATTCGCGGCACACGCTCGCTCAACGCCACCAACGACCCCCTGATCGTGCTGGACGGGATCCCCTTTATCGGTACGCTCAACGACATCAGCCCCAGCGAGATCAAAAGCATCGATATCCTCAAGGATGCCTCAGCCACTGCCATTTATGGTTCCCGTGGCGCAAACGGTGTCATTCTCATCACCACCAATAAAGGCGCTGCCGGGCAAAAAGCACGCCTGAGTTACAACGGATACGCCGGGATCAAAAAAGTCTGGGGCGAATATCCTATGATGAACGGACCCGAATTCGCCGCCCTGCGTAAAGCAAACAATGCTACTCCTGGCGCCTCCATTCGTACCAACACCCTGGATGAGAACGACAGCGTCAATACTGACTGGCAAAAACTGCTCTACCAGAACGGCTATGTCACCAACCAGGATCTCAGCGTTATCGGTGGGTCCGACAGAGGCAACTACAGTATTGGCTTCACCTATTTTAAAGACCAGGCGGTAATTCCCCTACAGTACTACGAACGGTACAGCATTCGCACCTCCCTTGAGCAAAGGATTGGCAGCCTTTTCCGCATCGGGTTGACTACGAACAATTACTATGTGAAAAACCACGACCAGAACCTGGGGCCATATGCCGCTATCAACCTTACCCCGATCATCAACCCCCGCAACCCCGACGGCAGCTGGAAGCAAACCGTGAACATCAACACCAGTGGTCCCCAATGGGCCTATACCGCTCATGCACTGAATTCACTGGGAGATAAATATATCGATCTGAACAGGAGCTACACCACCAACAACTCCGTCTTCGGCGAAGTAAATATCCCGGGCGTGCCTGGCCTGAAATACCGCGCCAACCTCGGCCTGTACTTCCATCAGGACGACTATGGTTCCTATACGGGCACGGGCGTTTTCAGCGGTGTAGCCACTGCTGCGTCCAGCGCCAATATCACGAATACCAAACAGGTCGACTATACATTGGAGCATCTGCTTACCTATGATCGCAGTTTTGGAAAACATTCCATAAATGCCGTTGCATTGTATTCCGTAGAGCAGAATACGAAATGGACCTCCTCCGCCTCGGCAAATCATCTTCCCTCCGACGCCTTTCAATTCTACAATCTGTCCTACGTATTGGCAGACCAGAGCGGCACTTCAACGGTGGGTGGTGGTTCCTATGCGCAATATGGCCTGTTATCCTATATGGGCCGTCTGATCTATTCTTATGACGATCGTTATGTCCTGAGCGCCGCCTTCCGGAAGGATGCTTCCTCCGTACTGGCGTCTGGGCATCAATGGCATGCTTATCCTGCTATTTCCGCCGGATGGAACATGAAGAACGAAAATTTCTTAAACAACGTTTCATTCGTAGATGCGTTGAAATTGCGGGTAGGGTACGGCGAGACGTCCAACCAGGCGATCAACCCCTACCAGACACTGGGCGCCTTGACTACCAGCCCCTACAATTTCGGCGCCAACTCTTATGCCATGGGCTATTATGTTACCCAGTTGCCCAATCCTTCGCTGGGATGGGAATTCTCGAAGACCTGGAACTACGGTGTCGACTTCTCGGTGCTGAACAACCGTTTGAGCGGCACCATAGAATATTACACCGTAAATACCAGCAATGTCCTGCTGAGTGTCGGACTCCCGACCACCTCTGGCGTCAGCAGCTACACCGCCAATATCGGCGCCACCCAGAATAAAGGGATGGAACTTTCCCTCAATGGAATTATCCTCAACGACTTCCACGGATGGACATGGGAGATTGGCGTCAACATTTATCGCAACCGGAACAAGCTCGTAAGCCTCTATTCCGGCAAACCCTACGATAAAGGCAACCTCTGGTTCCCGGGTCATCCCATCGATGTTGTTTACGACTACAAACGGATCGGTCTCATGAGTTACGCCGATAGCGCCAGCGGCTACATGCTGGCCGCTTACCCGGGAGGAAATGTGGGGATGATCAAGGTGGCCTATAATGGAAAAGACACCGCTCTCCACTTCGTGAACGGCGTTCCTAACAGGAAAAATCAAGCCGGAACAGCCCTCGACAACGACGATCGCCAGATCTATGATATGCAGTCCGATTTTGAAGGCGGTTTCAACACCCGGGTGGCATATAAAGGTTTCGAACTTGGCATCACCGGTGTCTTCAAAAAAGGCGGAACCCTCGTAAGTACGATCTATTCCTCCACTGGCTACCTGAACAATTTGAATACCAGGTCTGGAAACAATGTCAAAGTTGAATATTGGACGCCGACAAATAATCATTCCGGTGATTTTAATACGTTCGCTCCGAGACCTGGCGGCGTAGGCGGCGATAACCCCGCGTATGGAAGCACCATGGGTTACTTCAGCGCGTCGTACATGAAGATCCGCACCCTGACATTAGGCTATAATTTCGGCCAAAATTGGGTGAAACATGCCGGTATTCAGAAATTGCGCGTGTATTGTACATTGGAAAATCCATTTGTGTTCTTCTCGCCCTATTCTAAAATGTCGCACATGGACCCCGAGACCAATTCGTATGGCGATCAGAATTCGGCCGTACAGGCTGCCCCCCACCGGATCCTTACCATCGGTACCAACACACCCTCCACCAGGAATTATGTACTCGGATTAAATGTCACATTCTAAAAACTTGCCAATATGAAACAAATACAAAAAAATATATACATCGCAGCAGTCTCGACAGTGCTTTTATTGCTGTCAGGATGCAATAAGGTCTTGAAAGAAACCCCACGAAGTTCCTTTACGCCCCAGTATTTCCAGACAGCCAATGGAGTCCTGGGCGGCCTCACCGCACTGTATGCTCACTTGCGGAACATTTACGGGAATGCTTATTACTGGAATATGTGCCAGTGCGGCACCGATGAAACTACCTGGGGCCAGAGCGGCGGAAGCGGAAGCAACTTCCAGGCCCAGGATTATTCCGTCCCCGGTGTCCATCCGACTCCCTCACTCAGCGATGCAGGGCAATTGTGGGGCAATACTTTTCCCTATATCAACACCGCCAGTGGAGTTATTCAATACGGCACCACGGCAGGCGTCTCAGCCTCCTATATAGCCGAAGCGCAGTTCTTCCGGGCATTCGACTACTTCCTGCTGGTCCAAACCTTCGGCGGCGTACCGCTCGACCTGGGGTCAGGCCGGCTGCAATTCAATACCTCCACGGTGCGCGGCTCCGTCCGGGATTCCGTATCCATCGTATACACAAAAGGGATTTTTCCTGACCTGAACGCCGCGGTGGCCAATCTTGCAACCACCCCGCGGGTTACTGGTGCCGTTACCAAACAGGTAGCGCAGCTTTTTTTGGCAAAAGCCTATCTCACCTACGGCTGGTGGCTCGAAAATCCCAATAGCATTCCTTCCTACCCTGTCGAATCGGGAAGCCCCAGGTCAGACCCTGATGGCCATAATCCAGCGTGGTATTATCAAAAAGCGTATGACATCGCTGTCTCCGCGATCCAGAATCCCGGGGCTTATGCCCTGCAACCGACCTATTATGATGTCAACGTAGCTACTAACGACTATAACAAAGAGTGCATGCTGTTCTCCGACCATACCCAGCAAAGTTCTCAATATAATGTGAGCAGCTTTACTTACGGAGCCGGCGGTACGCCCGACAACTGGGCCAGCTGGTTCCAGACATGGGCCTATCCATCGATCACGAGCTCCAGTTCACCGGCTTCCTGGAGTTCCGTCTATTCCGTTCAGCGCGCTTCCGAACAGTGGGGCGGACGGCCCTGGGTACGTAATGCGCCTACGATCGAAGTGTTTACGAAAACATTTGCCGATAAAACCAACGATTCGCGGTATGACGGCACCTTTACAACCGTTTACCGCTGTAATATGAAAGAGGCCGGCCTGTCATATTCGACACTGTACAACGCAAACAATTTGCCTATCACCGAAGGCAGCCCCGTACTGACCTTCCTCAACGACGATACCCCCGGCATCGATTATTCCAACAGCGTGTATAAAAGCAGCATAGGCGCAGGCGTACTGCCCGGCCGGGCCGACTTTGTCATGGCCCCCGGCGCTTACAACCGCATCGTCTACCCCGGCATCTGGAAGCTGGGACCTTATCGCACCGACAACAACGGCGGTCTGGGCAACCCCAATGCCGGCAGCACCCGCCCCTACACCGGCGCAAAGTTCTCGGAACTTTATTTCATCGCGGCCGAAGCGGCAGTAAAGGGAGCTGCTACACAAGCAGGACTTGACGCACTGTCCCTGATCAACGTGATCCGTGCCCGTGCAGGAAAATGGAAATTCAACAATGCCAACCGTACAGCATATGTCGCGGACTTTAGCGCCGCCATGACCGCCGCAACACCAGCTACGATCACCATCGGCTATATCCTCGCCGAACGTTCCCGCGAGTATTATGGTGAAGGCTATCGCTTTTATGATCTCGTCCGCACGCAGCGATTCGGGCTCGATAACCAGGAGGGGTACAACTATGCCACGTACAGCATCGGCGGAGCGGCCTATAGCAACCATACGCCGGTGACGAATACCCGGACCATTACGCCGCAGCTCTATCTGCAGCCGATCCCGCAAGGCCAGATCGACGCCATGGCCATGCCCGACGAGGCAAAAAAAGCCTATCAAAATCCCGGATACTAGCAAACTCGCCGGCAAACAGGAGAACCCATACAGGAGGAGGTTTGCGGCTATCAGCGGTGGTAGCGCAATCCCCCCCTTGGATTGTCGCATTACCCCCCCGCGAGTTGCAGAAGGGTACGGTACATTGGGAAACAAATATTTAGTTATAAATGAAGGTAGAAGACCAAATCAAAAAATATATTACCAGCCAACCTGAGCCAAAACGCAGTGAGATGCAAGCGCTGCACCAGCTCACACTGCAGGTGTTGCCAGCAGGTAAATTATGGTTCTTCGATGGTAAAAACAGTGAAAATAAAATTATTTCCAATCCTACTATAGGATATGGATCTCACACCATAAAATATGCTAATGGAACAACCAGGGAGTTTTTTATAATTGGTATGAGCGCAAACAAAACCGGGATCTCTGTCAATATCCTTGGCATTGAAGATAAGACATACTTACCCCAAACGTTTGGAAAAAAACTAGGCAAGGCAAGCGTGACCGGATATTGCATTAGGTTCAAAACGCTAAAAGATATAAACATGGATATGCTTGAAGCGGCAATACGATATGGGGTTGAGAACCAGAATGAAAAAAGGTGAGCTGAGGGTCATGCGCAACTATAACAAGTCCGGGTTATGCTGCTTCACGGCTTCCCCCCAAGGATAAACGTGGAATAACCAACCTGCACCTGGGCAAAATTCCTCTGTGCATTGTGCAGATCGGAATTGAATTTTATCCTGCCGAACATTTTACTATTGGAGTTCACCTGGATGGTCATTAGTAATTCCAGCATATTCAGCCAACCGATGTTCTTAAAGAGCACTTTCGTCTCGTCCTGCTTATCGAAAGCCAATGGCTGGACATCCGAGTTCAATACCTTGATGTACATGAGCTGATATTTTAAAGAGAGGTTGAACCGCTCTTCCGGCAAAAAGGTAGCGATCAGGGATGGATAGAATTGAAAGGTATTGATGGAATAGTTTTTCACCTGCCCGGTCTTTGTGACCACATTCTGATTGACAGAGGTCAGCGAGTCGCTGACGGATGTGATGCCAAGTCTCGCGCCCGCGTTCAGATAAACGGTGAATTTCAGATCATGATTGTTCAGAAATCCGATGTTCACATCCACACCGCCGGAGAAGGTTTGATATTGATAGAGGTCCAGAGCGTTGGTATATCGGTGCTTCTTGCCAAACTTGGAAGTGTCGTTACTCCCGGGATTATATCGGATGGAATCCATGTCGCCCAGCATCAGTCGCTTGTTATGCTGCTCCAGCTTTGACAGGGTGATCGAAGGCTCGATATATTGGAAACCACCCCTGCTCCGGGCGAGCCAGTAGAACCACCGATTGGACAGATGTTGAAGGGTATTGATATTGATACGCTTGGAAACCTCCGTCTGTATTAGCCCGTTGGGTTTATCTTCATTCAGCCCGATGAAGTCAGTATAGATATGCGCTTCGAACAGCCGGTTGGTGGCCTCTTTATGAAGGATACGCGCTTCACTGCCCTTCAACGTTAATGTATCGTTCTTAGGACTATAATCCCTGCGGTCGACCCCCAGAGCATAGTCATAATCCACCAGATCGCCCAGTTTAATGGCAAAGCTTGAATCGCCTTTGAGTAGTGTCCCTCTCTGAAGCGGTTGCTTCTTCTGCATCGAATCGATCTTATATGTATCTTCTAGATCCTTGATGGCGGCTCGCATGGTTGATTTATGAATATGCCGCATATACACCCGGGAATTCATTTCGTACAATTCGATGCCGTTATAGGATTTAAAATTACTGACAGAAGATATCCCGAAGGGGTAAGCGTTCGTAAAAATAAGTTGTTGACTATCTACGGTTATATAAGCCTTGATATTCTCCATGAACCCATTATTGAATTCCACATTTACCTTATCTATCTTATATCTCTTGAAATCATGTTTAACCTCCCGTTCGACCAACGTTTTAGGCTGCCCTATATTATAAAAGAAATATCGCATTCTGGCTTGAACCGCCACAGAATCTTTTATCTTAAAAACACCGGCGACCGGGACAGTCGAATCCTTGGTCATGGATGCCTGGAAATTGAGAAAAAGCTGCCGGCCAAAGACCAGGGCACTTGTATCCGCATCATGTACGGGACAGGTGATGTTGTTTGCTGTATTGAAAGTGGCGAACAGGCCCTTAAAACTTTTGGCAAATTGCTCCAGGTCTGTTGTGACAATATTGATCGAAGTGCCTGCGCTGTCCTTGTTAGCGTCAACCACCGTAATCTTCACCTTCCCCCCTATCAGCTGCTCACAGGTAGCCGTATACGTTTTATCACAAAGGTTAAAGGTTTGAGAATAGGTTTGCGCGGACAGGGACACTGAAGCCAGGAAGGCTGCACAAAGCAGGAATAGTTTGGTCATTGTATAATTTTCTTAAATGCGTTAGCAAATCAACACTCAGCAATTGCAGGGCTGCCCGGTGGACTCCCACTGACAGGTATTTCCAAAACAAATGAGGATCTCCAGAATGCCATTGACACACCTGGCTCCGTCCCCGCATCCTCCATCGGCCGCCTCGGGATGGGGCGCTGCTAAAGACAAAGGCCTGCCGGGAGCCATTTCCAATCCTCTTGATGCTGGTTTTTTTAGTGAGGAAGGTGACTTTTTTGCGGGAGTCATTTTTTTGGTGAACTGCTTCCCATTCACCTTGTAGGTGATAGAAACCAGTTCTACTAGGGGCTTACTCATATTAAAAGGTTTAATAATAATTAAAAGGGGAGGCCAACTAAATGATTTCAATGAAAGGTAGGATGAGCCGGCAAGTCAAAAAAGGGGGAAAACACCTTTTTTTGGATATAAATTTGACTCTTACCCTACGTCGTGGTCTACATCCGTACCTCATGGAACAACGTTATTCCTTCAAACAACTGGCCCGGCTGGCGGGCATCATCGTACTAACCCTTCAATTGTAGCTTGCAACCTGTGACAGTTACTTTCACATAGATGGGCGCTTCCCCGTCAGAATAAATCTCCTTGTTTTCGGGATACATGCGTAGAGATAAGTTTTCGGCAATCTTCATAAAAATCAATTTTTTGAGTTTTCGATGGATCAGCGCCGTTACTCGATTTTGGAAATGGGGGGGAATAAACGTACGAACTGATACCACCCCTCAAAGCCCCCCCTCAAATCGGATGGATCAGGATGATGACAAATGATGCAAAAAGTTAGAAAAAGACGGTAAATAGGCTGGATAAGAACAAAAAAGCGACCCGAAAGTCGCATATGAATATTAGAAGTGATCCTGCTGGGATTACCTCGCTTCGCTCGGTTGCCCCTCCGCATTGAGCTAGCCCAAAACCTCCCGGTCCGCTATCGCGGCCCGCGGCTTTTTTATTTGTCCGCGCCTGCAAGCAAGCTTGCGCGCTTCCAAACAAAAAAGCCGGCCAGACTTCGTCTGGTCGGCTTCGTGATCCCGCTGGGACTCGAACCCAGGACCCATACATTAAAAGTGTATTGCTCTACCAACTGAGCTACGGAATCCTTCCCTCCTTACCAACAACTCCAAAAGAGTCACTTGTTTTT
>Ga0068860_100003253_pt1 | contig 16742 bp, 19 predicted proteins | sample KBSSwiS32_FD_66597 | JGI IMG/M metagenome (GOLD analysis project Ga0068860, IMG submission 66597) | Switchgrass rhizosphere microbial communities from Kellogg Biological Station, Michigan, USA - KBS Switchgrass S3-2 | ecosystem: Host-associated > Plants > Roots > Rhizosphere > Soil ... | reverse complement strand
CGCCGGTGGGGAAGTCCGGTCCGGGCACCAGCTCCCACAATTCATCGACCGTGATGTCGGGATTGCGAACCAGCGCGATGGTGGCGTCGATGATCTCGCCCAGGTTGTGCGGCGGGATGTTGGTGGCCATGCCCACCGCGATGCCCTGGCTGCCGTTGACCAGCAGGTTCGGGAACCGGGCCGGCAGCACCTCGGGCTCCTGCACCTCGCCCGAGTAGTTGTCGTTGAAGTCGACGGTGTTCTCGTCGATGTCCTCGAGCATGCGCATGGCGATGGGGGCCAGGCGGCACTCGGTGTAGCGGGCCGCGGCCGGCGGATCGTCGAGCGAGCCGAAGTTGCCCTTGGGGTGCACGAGCGGGTGGCGCAGGCTGAACGGCTGGCCCATGCGCACCAGCGCGTCGTAGATCGCGCCGTCGCCGTGGGGGTGGTACTTGCCCATGACGTCGCCGGTGACCCGGGCGCACTTCATGGTGGGCCGGTCGGGCCGGGCGCCCATGTCGTACATGCCCCAGAGGATGCGGCGGTGCACCGGCTTGAGGCCGTCACGGGCATCGGGAAGCGCCCGGGCCACGATCACGCTCATGGCGTAGTCGAGGAAGGAGCGCTCCATCTCCTCCTGGATCTCGATCGGTTCGATTCCGGGAGTGGGTTCCTGGGGTGGTGCGTTGGTTACGTCGGTCATCAGATGTCCAAGAAGCGAACGTCGTGGGCGTTTTGCTGGATGAAGTGCTTACGGGGCTCGACCTCGTCGCCCATCAGCGTGCTCATCACCTCGTCGGCCAACGCGGCCTCCTCTACAGTGACTTGCAGCAAGGTACGCCGGGCCGGATCCATGGTGGTGTCGCGCAACTCGTTGGCGTCCATTTCGCCAAGACCCTTCAGGCGGGAGAAGTCCTTCTTGTGGTTCGGATGCTCCATGAGGAAACGGGCTTTGGCCGAGTCGTCCTTCAGGTAGATCTTCTCCTTGCCCACCTCGGTGGAGTAGAGCGGCGGCTGGGCGATGTACACGAAGCCGGACTCAACCAGCGGCTTCATCTGCCGGAAGAAGAAGGTGAGCAACAACGTGCGGATGTGAGAGCCGTCGACATCGGCGTCGCACATGGCGATCACCTTGTGATAGCGGGCCTTGGCGGCCTCGAACTCGTCGCCCACCCCGCCTCCGATGGCGGTGATGAGGGCCTGCACTTCGTTGTTCTTCAGCATCTTGTCGAGCCGCGCCCGCTCGACGTTGAGGATCTTGCCTCGAATCGGCAGGATCGCCTGAGTTCGGGGATCGCGGGCCGACACGGCGGTGCCGCCGGCGGAGTCGCCCTCCACGATGAACAGCTCGCTCTCGCGAGGATCACGGGAGGCGCAGTCCTTCAGCTTGTCGGGCATGCCGGCGCCCGAGAGCGCACTCTTGCGCCGGATGGCCTCACGAGCGCTCTTGGCCGCGTTGCGGGCTTGCGACGCCGCGATTCCCTTTTTGACGATGCGAGTGGCCTCGGACGGGTTCTCCTCCAGCCACTCCGCCAGCTTCTCGTTGGTGGTCTTCTGCACGAAGGACCGAATCGACACGTTGCCCAACTTGGCCTTGGTCTGCCCCTCGAACTGGGGCTCGCGCAGCTTCACCGAGATGATGGCGGTGATCCCCTCTCGGATGTCTTCGCCGGCGAGGTTGTCGTCTTTCTCCTTCAGCAGCGGTGTCTTGCCCGAGCGCGCGTACTTGTTCACCACGGTGGTGAGTGCCGTCTTGAAGCCCTCCACGTGCATTCCGCCCTCGGTGGTGGAGATGCCGTTGGCGTAGCCGTGGATCCCCTCGTAGTACCCGGTGTTCCACTGCAACGCGATATCGAGCGACTGATCGCCTTCGTCGACCTCGAAGTTGCAGACCTTGGTGAACAGCGCCTCCTTCGAGGCGTTCATGTGCTTCACAAAGTCGACGATTCCGCCCTTGTACTGGAAGATCTGCTCGAACTGCTTGCCTGGCCGTTCGTCGACGAATCGGATCTCGAGGCCCTTGTTGAGGAAGGCCATCGTCTGCAACCGATCGGTAACGGTGCGGGCGTGAAACTCGGTGCCCTCCGATGCGAACACCGTGGCGTCGGGCCAGAAGGTCACGGCCGTGCCGGTGCGGCCGCGGGGCGCGTGGCCCACGATCTCCACCTTGCCCTGAGGTTTGCCGCCCTTGGCGTACTCCTGGCGATAGCGGTTGCCATCGCGGTCGATCTCGATCACCAGGCGCTCCGACAACGCGTTGACCACGCTCACACCCACGCCGTGAAGGCCACCTGAGACCTTGTAGCCACCGCCACCAAACTTGCCCCCGGCGTGGAGCACCGTGAGCACCACCTCGACGGCGCTCTTGCCCTTGTGCGGGCCGGACGGATACGGATCGACGGGGATACCCCGGCCGTTGTCGACCACCTTGCAGCCGCCGTCCGCTAGCAGCGTGACGTCGATACGGCTACAAAACCCGGCCATGGCCTCATCGACTGAGTTGTCGACCACTTCCCAGATCAGGTGATGCAGGCCCGCCAAACCGGTTGAGCCGATGTACATGCCAGGTCGCTTGCGAACCGGGTCAAGGCCCTCCAAAACCTGGATGTCGCTCGCGTTGTAATTCTCGGTCGCCAAGGCGCGCCTCTCTGGGGGAATTCGTTTCGTGGGGCCGGGCATGAAAAGCCTGGTCAACGGCCCGATCTGCGTTGGTGAAGCCTAGCAGTCGCAGCGGCTCTTTACGCGGCTCACAGCATGGGATTAGCGCTCCCGAAACGTGAGGTCGCCAAACCGGCAAACCAGGCGACTCATTCGGGGTCACCGCTAGTGGCGCCGGACGCGAACCTCCAGCGAGGTGACCACCGCAGGGCCCACCCGCTCGGCGATTCGAGCCAACAGATCAGCCTCCAGAAACCGCAGTTGGGTGGCCCAGCCGGGCTGGTCCACCGCCACCGCCAGACATCCGTTGTCGATCGAGATCGGATCGGCATGGTCGGCGATGGCGTCGCCCACCACCTCACGCCATTGCCCGAAGACGCCCGACAACGATGCCGAACTGAGCGCCGGACCGCCCAACTCGCGCACCACCCCATCCAAAGCCGCTGTCAACGACGTGAACTCGTCCGGGTCGTCGGAGCTCATGTCGCGCACGACGTCCCTTTGCCGTTGGTCGCGGCGGACCTCCCCCTCGTTTCGGTCCTTGCTCATGAAACCAGCCTGCCATCGCGGACCTCGAGCACCAGTTCCGGTTGAGCACCGTCGGGAATTCGTTCGGCGGTGGTGAGCAGTGACTGACCGGCGGGCAGGTGGGCCACGAGCGCGGCGGTGCGCCCTGGATCGAGCTCGCTGAACACGTCATCGAGCAACAGGATCGGCGGCGAGCCGACTCGCTCCGTCACCAACGCGTGGCCACCCAATCGCAACGAGAGCGCGAGTGAGCGCTGCTCCCCCTGCGAACCATGCGTGCGGGCAGCCGCGCCGTGAAGGCGAACCTCGAGTTCGTCGCGATGCGGGCCTACGGTGGTGACTCCCCGCCGTAGATCCTCGGCACGGGTTCGGGTCAGGGCGGCGCCCAGGCCCTCCTCGAGCCAGGCCGGCGCGTAGCGCAACCCGATCGTGGCGTCGGCCCCCGCCACATCCCGATAGGCCGCGGTCACGATGGGCTCCAAGTCGGTCACCAGCTGAGCCCGCGCCATTGCCAGCTGCGTGCCCAGTTGTTCGAGCTTGGCGTCCCAGACCTCCAAAGTGAGCTGAATGTCGGTCGTGAGCCGGCCTCCGGACTGCTTGAGCAGATTTCCACGCTGACGAAGCACCCGGTCCACATCGGCGCGCAGCGCTTCCATCTTGGGCTGCAAGGCCACCAGCAACTGGTCCAGGAACTGGCGGCGCAACAACGGGGCTCCCTTCACCAGATCCAAGTCGTCGGGCGTGAAGACCGTGCAACGGACCACGCCCAACAAATCTCGAGCCCGCCGGAGTCGCTGACCGTTCACCGTCACCGGCGAGGGACCGACCCGTGCGATCGTGGCGTCCACCGTGACCGCCCGCTGATCGACCGACACCTCGCCGCGAATTTGCGCCCGTTCCTGCCCGTCGCGAATCAGTGCGTCGGCCGGTACGCCCCGGAAGCTCTCCAGCATCGAGAGGTACGCCACCGCTTCGATGAGGTTCGTCTTGCCTTGACCGTTGGTTCCCACCACCACGGTGAGGCCCTGGGCCGGTGCGACGTCGACGGTCGTGTAGTTGCGAAAGTCGATCAGCCGCAGGTGACTAAGTATCACTGCAAGCGATCACTACGAGACGCGAACCGGCATCAGCAGGTACAGATACGACGGATCGGCGGGGTTGCGGAGCACCGCCGGCTTCATGGCATCCATCGTGTCGAGACTCACTTCGTCGCCACTGATCGCTTCCACCCCGCTCGACAGGTAGTCCGGGTTGAAGGCCACCACGAACTCCGCGCCGTTGTAGTCGGCGTCCAGGTACTCCGAGGCCTGACCCCACTCCTGCGACACCGCCGAGAGCTGAAGGCCACCCGCCTGCAGGCTGATCCGTACGTTTTTCGAATCGCCGGCCAGCAGCTTCACCCGGCGAATGGCATCGAGGAACGCGTCCTTACCGACCGTGATCCGATTCGGATACGACGAGGGAATGAGCTGGCGGTAGTTCGGGAACTCGCCCTCGATCAGCCGGGTGGTCAGGCGAACTCCGTCGGCCTGGAACGACACCTCGCGCTCACCCAACGACACCACCACGTCACCGGCGTGACCGATCGCTCGCACCAGTTCCGACAACGCCTTGGCGGGAACCAACACCCTTTGATCACCCGACAACACCTCGGTGCCGGCCAGATCGCGCAATGCGAGGCGATAGGAGTCGGTGGCCACCAGCCGCAGGCCGCCACCCTCGGCCGGCTCCAACCTCACACCGGTCAGAATCGGACGCGACTCGTCGGTGCTGGCGGCTCGCACCACCTGGCGCAGTGCCTCAGCCAATTCCGCCGCCGGCAACGACACTCCCCGGCCTCCCGGCTCGGGCAAGCGAGGGAATTCCTCCACCGGCAAGGTCCGCACCGAAAACTGGGATCGACCCGAGTTGATCGAAACCTCGTCGCCGTCCACTTCCATCTCCACCGCGCCGGCGTCAAACGAGCGCACGATGTCGGCCGACAAGGCTCCGGGAATCACCGCGCTTCCTTCCGTTACGGCGGACACCTCGATGGAGCACTGGATCGTCAGCTCCAGATCGGTTCCGGTGACCGTCAGGTGGCTCCCTTGCAACTCCAGTCGAAGTCCCGACAGCACCTGAAGTCCCGTCGAGCGGGTGGCGGCGGCTCGGCGCGCCGTGGCCAGAGCATCAGCGAGGACATCGCGCTCACATCGAAACTTCACAGGTCCTCGGTTCCTTCCTCAAGGATGTATGTCATATGGAAATAACGGTAATAAGGGCTGTGGACTGGGGACGACAGGTCCTTTTGCCTGCTCGCGCCCCCTGGAGTTTCGAGCCCGTTGTGCACAGGTTCGCACAGGTTCGCGAGCGGCGGCCGCAAGCCAGTGGATAGCCCCTTGCGATCCACAGGCCAGATCGGCGCAGTCCACAGGGCTGTGGTCATGGCTGTGACTTAATGCGTTGGATGAGCTCGTTTACCTGGTCATAGATCTGCTGACGCTCCTTCATGAGCGTGGTGATCTTCTCCACCGCGTGAATCACCGTGGTGTGGTCCCGGCCTCCAAATTCTCGGGCTATGGCCGGGTAGCTCAGGTCGGTGAGCTCGCGAAACACGTACATGGCGATCTGACGGGCGGTCACCAGCGGGCGATGGCGGCTCTTGCCCTGCAGCTCGTCGACACGAAAGTTGAACATCTCGGCCGTCGTGTTGAGGATCAGCTGTGGCGTGATCGCCCGTGGCTGACGATCGACCAGCAGATCGGCGAGTACCCGTTCCGCCATGGCGGCGGTGAGGGACTCACGATTGAGGCTGGAGAACGCCGAAACCCTGATGAGGGCCCCCTCAAGTTCGCGAATGTTGTTGGTGATGTTGGTGGCGATGAACTCCAACACGTCGTTGGGCACGTCGGACCCATCGCGCTCGGCCTTGTTGCGAAGGATGGCGAGGCGAGTCTCGAGGTCCGGCGGCTGAATGTCGGTGATCAAGCCCCACTTGAAGCGACCTCTCAGCCGGTCCTCGAGCGTCGGAATGGCATCCGGTTGGCGGTCGGACGAGATCACGATCTGGCGATTCGCTCCGTGAAGCGAATTGAAGGTGTGGAAGAACTCCTCTTGGAGTCCTTCCTTGCCTTCCATGAACTGGATGTCATCGATGAGCAGGACGTCGATGTCTCGATAACGGCGCTTGAACGACGCGGTGGTGTTGGTACGGATGGCGTCCACGTACTCATTGAGGAACGTTTCGGTCGAAACGTAACGAACCTCATGGTGGGCGTAGTTTTGCAATACGTAGTGACCGATGCCGTGGAGCAGGTGGGTTTTGCCCAGTCCCGCCGCACCGTAGATAAACAGCGGGTTATACGACTTCGCCGGCGTCTCCGCCACTCGTAGCGCCGCCGCATGGGCGAAACGGTTGGACGCACCGGTCACGAACGTCTCGAAGGTGTATTTGGGGTTTAACCCGTGGATCGAGCGCGTCGGTGCGGTTAGTCGTGGGTCGCTTACGTTCGGTGACGAGCCGTCAACGTCGGCGGCGGTGAACTGCGGCATCTCGAACGATTCCTGATGCGGCGTCGTAACGACGAAATCCAAATCGAGTCCTTGCCGACCCACTTCGGTTAACGCATCGCGGATGAGCGCCATGTACCGGCCCTCCAGTCGATCGCGAACGTGCGAACTGGGAACCGTCATCGTGAGATGAGTCGGCGTGACCGTCAACGGGCGTGCGTCTTGAAAGGATGAGTGCCAAACGGCCTCAGAGACCTGGGCGCGTAGCACTTGCGCTACCGCGTTCCACAAGTGGTCAGCGTCGTTCACCAGCGCATCGGTCCTTCACGTTGATCGGTCGTCCACAACTGGATCCACAGCTGTGGACAACAGTCGGGCCGAGCACGCTAGCACCGCTCCGATGCGCCCTTTCCCGAGCCCATCGGTGTCTCGACACATATACCCTGGATTGCATCGGTGCCTAGGCGGGCCCTAGCCTCAGTCGGTTCGCACGGCGGTTGCATCTCGTCGCACCTAGGGCGAAGCCGCCCGTCGCACGCAAGCAGCCTGGCCAGGCGCAGGAGGAATTCAGTGAGTAAGCGTACGTTCCAACCGAACACACGACGCCGGGCCAAGCGCCACGGCTTCCGTCACCGTATGAGCACTCGGGCCGGTCGCGCCGTGCTGAGGGCGCGCCGGGCCAAGGGCCGCCTGCGGATTTCGGCCTGATCGGAAAGGTTCGCAGCCAGGCGGCCTTCCTGCGGTTCCGTTCGGAAGGACATCGTGGCCGCTCCGGCAGCATCTGGGTGATCGCCGTGCTTGATTCCGCTCTCCTCCCTCCTCAGTTCGCCTTCGCGGTGCCGCGCTCCGTGGGCGGTTCGGTGGTGCGCCACCGCATCGTGCGAAGGTTGCGTGCCGTCGGCTCAACTTTGTTGAGCGAAGGCCGCTTGCCTGCTGGCCAGTATCTCCTCGGCGCCACCGCGGAGGCCGCCGACATGCCGTACGCCGCTCTCACGGATGCCGTTCGCAAGGCCGTAGCGCAGGCGGTGCGCGGATGAGCGTGGCTGGCCGGGTCCTTCAGGGGGGAATAGGGGTGTATCAGCGGGCAAGGGCCGGTCGTCCTTCGCCCTGCCGCTTCGACCCAAGCTGCTCTCAATATGCCAGTGAGGCCATCGGCCGGTTCGGGGCGCTCAAAGGCGGGGCGCTGGCAGCTCGCCGAATCTCGCGGTGCCACCCCTGGGGTGGTCGGGGGTATGACCCCGTGCCGAACAAGAAGGATGCCCTGCCGTGTTCCAACTGATCGCCCACATCCTCCAGTGGTACTACGCGGTCACTCATTCGTACGCCGCGGCGATCGCGTTACTCACGCTGACGGTCATGGTGCTGCTGACTCCGCTGACCCTCAAGGGCACGAAGTCGATGATCCAGATGCAGCGGTTGCAGCCGGAGATCAAACGGTTGCAGGCGCAGTACAAGGGCGATCGTCAGCGCATGAACGAAGAGATGATGAAGTTCTACCAGGAGAACAAGATCAACCCGCTGAGCGGTTGTCTTCCTCTCCTGATCCAGGCGCCGGTCTTCGCCATCCTCTATCGGGTCATCCACAAGCTCACTGTCCCGGGGCATCCCAACCCGCCGGGCAACTTCAATCCGAGCTACATCTCGCACGACTCGGAGATGTACAAGGCATTGAGCAGTGGCAACACGATGATGTCGCTGGGCATGGACCTGTCGAAGAGCACGGTCTACGAGTTGCAGCACTCGGCGGTCAGCGCCATCCCGTATCTGGTGCTCGTATTCATGGTGGGGTTCACGAGCTGGTACCAACAGCGCCAGATCATGTCCCGCAACACGGGCCAGGCGATCAACCCGCAGCAGCAGATGCTGATGAAGTTCATCCCCTTCATCTGGCCGATCATCCTCCTGAACCTTCCCACCGGTCTGGCGATCTACGGCCTGGTGTCGAACCTGTATCGGATCGCCCAGCAGAGCTACATCACCCGGACCCTGTACCGGCCGGCTCACGCGTCGGGTGTCATCGAAGCCAAGGTCGTCGAGGACGACAATGCCAAGCGTCCTCCCCGCAAGGGTGCGACGCCGCCGGCCAAGGGCACCAACAAGGGCGCGGCCCCCAAGCCGACACCCGCTCCCAAGGCCGGTGCTCCTCGGCCTCCCAAACCCACGCCGTCGCGGGTGACGCCTCCCAAAGCCAAACCGAAACCGAAGCCCTCGCCGTCGGGACAGGTCAGCAGACCGCCGAACCGCCGAGAGAAGTAGCGGCGCCTTGGAATGGGTGGAGACAACCGGAACCAGCGTGGATGCCGCGGTGGATCGAGCGCTCGACCTACTCGGGGTAGAGGCAGGCGACGCCGAAGTCGTGGTGGTGACCGAGCCTCGGCGCACGTTCCTCGGCTTGCGTCATGTGAAGGCCCGAGTGCGGGCGCGGGTGCGACCAACCCGACCGCGGCCGAAGCAGGATCGACGCGATCGGCGGCGGCGGGAGGGCAAGGAGTCGCGAGGTAGCGGAGACGCCGCGGTGGTGGTTGCCGCCGAGGGCTCGGCCGAAACCGACCTCATTGCTTCCCCCGCCCCTGCGGTGCTGGCGACGGCTGAGGAACCCACCATCGCCGACCGCAGCTCAGAACCAATCGAACCGGGAGTTCTCGACGAGGATGCCCTGGACCTGATCAACGAAGAAGGAGACGACGACATGGATCGCGAACGCGATGGCACACTCGACGTGGAAGCAGCAGAGAAGTTCGTGGTCGGTCTGGCCGAGGCCTTCGGGGCTGGGGCCACGGCCACCGTCACCCAGACCGATGACTTCGTCGACATCGACTTGGAGGGCGAGGAGCTCGGCCTGCTGATCGGGCCCCGCGGCCAGACGCTGCAGTCGATCCAGGAGTTGGCCCGAGCGGTGGCCCAGCGGGGCTTCTCGCCCCAGCGCCTGCGCATCGATGTGGGTGGTTATCGCAAGCGGCGCCAAGAGGCGCTCGTGCGGTTTGCGTTGCAGATTGCCGAAGAGGTCGTGCGGACCGGCTCGCCTCGGGCGCTGGAGCCCATGCCCTCTCCTGATCGCAAGGTGGTGCACGACGCCGTCCAAGGCGTGGAGGGAGCGGTGTCTACATCCGAGGGCGAAGATCCGCAGCGCCGGGTGATCATCTCCCCGGCTTGAACGAAGAACGGGGCCCGCTCCTCGCGGTGCTGCATGAGGCCCAGCAGATAGGGCTGCTGGGCCCTCGGCCCGTCGAGGAGCATTTGGAAACGGTCCTTCCGATGGCGCCGTGGATCCTTCCGGGTTCCCGAGTGGTGGATTTAGGGACCGGTGGTGGCATTCCCGGGCTGGCGTTGGCGTGTCTGACCGAGGCTGGTACGTGGGTGCTGCTCGATCGCCGCCAGCGGAGCTGCGACTTTCTGGAGCGGGCGGTGGCTCGCCTGGGCCTCGGAGCGCGGGTCGCTGTGGCCTGTGTGGACGCCACTGCGGTGGGCCGCGAGGCGGAATGGCGGGGGGCTTTCGATGGCGTCGTGAGCCGAGGGTTCGCCCGGGCCCCGGTCATGTTGGAATGCGCGGCGCCCCTGTTGCGGGTCGGGGGCCTGGTTCTTTCGACCGCTCGCGGGGACGACGACGAATGGCCTGGCGAGGAGGGAGTCCTGGAGCGACTCGGCCTCGCCGCCGTGCCGGGTATCGGTGACACCGCCGTCCGGGCCGCCCGCCAGGTTTCCCCTTGTCCCGATCGGTATCCGAGACGGCGACTCCCCACGAGCTGACGTCGCGTGTTTCACGTGAAACCAGGCAGGCACCGCATCGGTGACGTTTCACGTGAAACCACCTTCGGCAGCCCGCCCGCCCCGCTGCCGACCCACCGACGTTTCACGTGAAACGTTGTCCCCGCCGGGCTCCGTTTGGCCCGCTCACGAATCCATGGGAGGCGGCGGAGGCGACCGTCGGCCAAATCCCTCGATTGCTTCCGGCCGAAAGGCCGGGCTCGCCGCTTCCCGACGCCTATGATGCGAAGCGCGTTTCCGTTGAGACGCCAACGCGGCTTGACCGCTCCCCATCGCTTGAAAGCGGAGTGCGCCCGTGCATCCAAATGGCCAACCGACCGCTGAGGCGGTCGAGGCGGTGCCCGAAACCGAGGTGTCCGGATCGGCGCCACCCCGCCCGCTTCCTCGCATCATGGCGATTGCGAACCAGAAGGGTGGGGTCGGCAAGACCACGACCGCCATCAATCTCGGCGCCTGCCTGGCAGACATCGGCTTTCGGACGTTGATCATCGACCTCGATCCGCAGGGCAATGCCTCCACCGGCCTGGGCGTGGATCCCCGCTCGCTGGAGACGTCGATGTACGACGTCGTGATACGCGAGACCCCGTTGGAAGATTGCATTGAACCAACCTCGGTGAAGAACCTCTTCGTCGCGCCGGCCAGTTTGGATCTGGCCGGGGCCGAGATCGAGCTGGTTCCCGCCTTCAGTCGGGAGCTCCGGCTGCGCCGAGCGATCGAGGCGGTCATCGAGGACTATGACTATGTGCTCATCGACTGCCCGCCATCCCTGGGGTTGCTCACCGTGAACGGGTTGGCCGCCGCCAGCGAGGTCGTGGTACCGATTCAATGCGAGTACTACGCCCTCGAGGGGTTGGGACAGCTCCTGCGGAACGTGGATCTGGTGAAGCGGAGCCTGAATCCGACCCTGGAGATGTCGACCATCATCTTGGTGATGTACGACGCTCGCACGAAGTTGGCGGATCAGGTGGTGGACGAGGTTCGGCTTCATTTCGGCGACAAGGTTTGCCGCAACGTAGTGCCACGAACCGTGCGCCTTTCGGAGGCGCCTTCGTTTGGCCAGCCGATCATTGCGTTCGATCCAACATCGCGGGGCGCCATCGCCTATCGGGAGTTGGCCAAGGAGGTCAGCGGACGTGCGTAAGAGCGGATTGGGCAAGGGCCTCGGCGCCTTGATCCCGCAAGGCGAGGGCCAGACGAGTTCGGGCAATTCGTCGCTGCAGGAGATTCCGGTTGGCTTGGTGGAGCCGAACCCATTTCAGCCACGCACCAGCTTCGATGAGGAGACGCTGGTTTCCTTGTCGGCCTCGATCCGTGAGCTCGGCGTGCTCCAGCCCATCTTGGTGCGGCCGGTCGACTCCGGCCGATATCAGCTGATCGCCGGTGAGCGTCGGTGGCGCGCCGCCAAGCGAGCCGGGCTGGCCACCATTCCGGCCCTGGTGCGCGAGTCGAACGATCGAAGCTCGCTCGAGCAGGCGGTGGTGGAAAACCTTCATCGCAACGATCTGAACGCCCTGGAGGAAGCAGCCGCTTACCAACAGCTCATCGAGGACTTCGAACTCACCCACGACGAGGTCGCCACCCGGGTTGGCAAGAGCCGTTCGGCGGTCTCTAACACGTTGCGCCTCATGCAACTACCACCCTCGATCCAGCACTTGGTGGCCGACGGCAAGATCAGCGCGGGCCATGCCCGGGCGTTGATCGGCACCCCCGACCGCGCCTTCCAGGAACGACTGGCCCGCCGGATCGTCGACGAGTCGCTGTCGGTGCGGGCGGTCGAGGAGGCGGTGAAGGCCCGCAGCGGCGAGACCGAAGGAGTGCCGGCCGATGACGGCGGCGCGCCCAAGGGTTCCGTTCCTCGGCTCCGGCCCCCAGGCCTCCTCGAACTGGAGGACCTCCTCTCCGGTCACCTTGATACTCGAGTGAAGGTGGAAATGGGGGCGAAGCGGGGCAAGGTCGTGATCGAGTTTGCGACTCTCGAGGACCTCGAGAGGATCTACCGCAAGGTGACCGACCCGAATGCGTAAAAAAGTACTCTGAGCTGCAGACTTGTGGTCTAACACACAGGTCTGCGCACAGGCTGTGGATACTGCGTCAGCCGGCTACCGGTTCCTCAACCCAGCGACTTAACGCTGAATGGAGAGCCACGCTGAGCTCGTGCGAGCGCCGCAAAACAGCCGGTAGCGGGCCCAATTGGCACAGCACCGCCGGCATTTTGGTTTCGCGCAGGATCGCCATCTGCATGCCGGTCGGCGGCGGCGTGGGTAGGACGCCGGAAATCTCGGCGTGGATGAGCTCGGCCAGGCGCCGGCCCCCATAGGACACGAACCCCGGCGCCTCGTAGTAGCTGATGGCATTGGCGCTGGTACCACTGCCCACCGCCAAGCCCAGGTACACCCCGGCCTCGAACCGGTTGGCCGCCCGGGCCTGAGCGGTGTCGTCTAGGTCGTCGACCTGGAGCACCACCGCTCCGTGGGTCTTCAACTCCCGGCTCACGGCGCGGGTCACCGCGGAAAGACCGCCCCTCTGGCCGACCGCGATCCGCCGGTTGAGGAGAGTCTTCGGTAGATCCAGAAGTTCCTCCACCTCGCGAATCGTGGCGACGCATTGCCCGTTCTGCGGCACCGTCATTCCGAGCCGAGCGAGCGCCTCGATCGTGACCCGACCACACACGCCGTCGCCCGGCAGGCCCGCATTGCGCTGAAAGTCGGTGACTGCTCGGGCGGTATCCGGTCCGAAGATTCCATCGACTCGACCGGCGTCGAAGCCCAGCACACCTAAACGGTGTTGCAGTTCGGATACGTCGCCCCCGCGAAGCATGGGCTGGCGTAGGTAGAGAGTTCGGTCGCCGAGCTGAAATCCCGACTCCACCAACGCGGCCCACGTCGTGGCATCACATTCCCCGGTGGCCTCGAGTCCTCGGGCGCGCTGAAAACCCTCCACGGCCAGGCGGGTGCTCTCGCCATAGCGGCCGCGTTCGTCGGGGCTCACCAACTGACCCGCAACTGCCAAACGACGCTGGAGATCCTTGACCGGATCGCCAGCGTCGCCGACGCGCAGTATCTGGGTTTCTAGAGGAATTCGCTGAGCTCCTCGACCAGCTGGCCCTTGCCCTTGGCTCCGACGAGCCGCTTCTTGGCGGCTCCGTCTTGGAACACGATGAGGGTCGGAATGCTCATGACGTCGAACCGTCGGGCCAGACCGGGAGCGTCGTCAACGTTGAGCTTGGCCACAGTGAGCTTGCCCGTGTGGTCGGACGCAATCTCTTCAAGGATCGGCGCGATCATCTTGCAAGGTCCGCACCACTCCGCCCAGAAGTCAACGATGACAGGCTCGGTAGACGAGTTGATCACTTCGTCAAAGGTTGCTTCGGTCAGAGTGGTGATGTTCGCAGCCATGCTGTGCCTTCTTCGATAGAGGGTTTGATCGGTAAGTAGCGACGCCTGTAACCGCCGAACATCGGGACGAATTCCCTAGTGGGATCCTAAGGATTCCATCCACCGCTCGGCGTCGATGGCGGCCATGCATCCCGAACCCGCGGCGGTGATCGCCTGGCGGTAGTTGTGGTCCTGGACGTCACCGCAGGCGAAGACCCCGGCGACGTTGGTTAGCGAGGTACCGGGCTGGGTGATGAGATAGCCGGCGTCGTCCATGTCGAGGGTGCCTTCGAAGAGGGAGGTGTTCGGCACGTGGCCGATGGCCACGAACAACCCTGTGACGTCGAGGGTTGACACCGTGCCGGTCCCGACGTCGCGAACCTTGGCGCCGGCCAACTTGCCGTCGCCCAAGAGCTCAACGACGGTGGAGTTCCACAAGAACTCCAGCTTGGGGTTGGCGAAGGCTCGGTCCTGCATGATCTTGGAGGCCCGCAGCTCTTTGCGGCGGTGAATGACGATGACCTTCTCCGCAAAGCGGGACAGGAAGATGGCTTCCTCGACAGCGGAGTCGCCCCCTCCCACCACCGCGATGGTGTGGCCGCGAAAGAAGAACCCGTCGCAGGTGGCGCAGGTCGAGACTCCGTGGCCGATGAGCTCGATCTCGCGCGGGACGCCGAGCATCAGGGACCGGGCGCCGGTGGACACGATCACTGCGTCGGCGGTGAGTTCCTCGCTGCCAATCCAGAGGCGATGGGGCCGTTGCGAAAAGTCGACCTTGGTAACTTTCGCAGTGCGGAACGTGGTTCCAAATCTGGCTGCCTGATCGCGAAAGCGGGTCATGAGCTCGGGACCCATGATGCCGTCGGGGAAGCCGGGGAAATTCTCCACGTCGGTGGTCAGCATCAACTGGCCACCGGGCTGGTCGCTGGTGGACGAAGGCTCACCCTCGACCACCAGTGGAGTGAGATTGGCCCGAGCCGTGTACACCGCGGCGGTAAGCCCGGCCGGCCCGGAGCCAATGATGACGACAGGGTGGTGACTCAAGAATCCTCCTGGAGTGCCTTACGTCGTGGAAACACCAACACTCCAGCGAGGAAAAAGATGCCGCCGACGATCGCCTCCGGGATGTACACGTCACCAGGGATGTACACGTTCAGGAATCTGATCGCCATGACGGCGAACAACACCACCGCCACCACGCCGACGATGGCGGCCAACGTGCCGTACACCACGCCGCGAGCCACGGTGAGAGCAGGAGCGACCGCACGGTCGCGGACCAGGCCGGCGACTTGATCCAACTTATCGGTGGCTTGCGCGGCCCAGTCTTGGCTGGGCTGAGTCGACATGGGCGCGAGCCTAGGGCCTCACGGTGCGGTGGTGGGTACTGGTCGGTCCACGAAGGCCAGCACGAAGCAATCGGGCGCTACAACGACGCGCGTGTTGTCGGTTCGCTCCACCAGTTGGGCCGGTTGGCCATCCCAGGTGAGCTCCGCCAAGACCTGGCCCTCGCAGGCTTGGGGACTGGCGGCGGACGCAGTGAGGGTTTGCGTGGCCTGGCCGAGCGAGGTGGCGTCGCTATATTGGCCAATATTGGGTGGGGTTGACGAACCGAAGGGCTGGGGCGTGGCGGCGGTGGGCGCCGCAGTAGACGCAGTGGCCGCGCCCGAGTCCCGACTGTCGGCGGCGCCGCCGGCATCGGAGCCGGCGGTGGCGGTCGCCGCTTCGGGGGAGGGCGCTTGGGACGCCGCTTGGGTGGACTTCGAGCTGCCGCTGGGGGCGGCCGATCCGGTGGCCGGCTCGGACACGGTCACGATGGCCGTCGCGGCATTGCTGCTGCTCGAGTCGTCGCTGGAATTGCTCGACGCCACGATGGCCACCAGCAGGCCGATCACCACCGCGGCGGCGCCGACGCCCGCTCCCAGCTGCCAGCGGATCCGTCGATCACGTCCCTTCAGCGGGATGACCTGGGCTTCCATCGACGCCATAGCGGCCGCGATAGCTCGCTCGCGTCGCTCCGGCGACGGCTCATCGACCGGCTGGGCCACCAACCGCCGTGTCGCCTCGAACAGTTCCGCGCGCCTCATGACCTGGGGATTTGCTTCCGCATCGGCGCGCTCGGAGGCCGAGAGCTCGTTGTCGAGATAGGCGCTCGCAAGTTCGTCGAGGGAGTCGTCGGGCATATTCATGGTTCCAGGCTCTGACGTTGCTCGCCGCCACCAAAGTTCCCGCCGAGTTCCACGGCCAGCCCGGCCCGGCCCCTGGCGATCCGCGATCGCACCGTGCCCGGGGGGATCTCGAGGATCTCGGCGATGGCGGCGTAATCGAGCCCGACCACGTCGCGCAGGACCACGGCCGCCCGAAACTCGGGGCTGAGGGTTTCGAGCGCGGCGTCGATCGCCATCTGATCGGCCACGTCGGGATCGCGGTGGCTGGCCTCGGGGAGGACGTCAACTGGGCGGGGGCGCCGGGAACGTCGACGCAGCTCGTCGAGGCACGTGTTGGTCACCACTCGGTACAGCCACGTGGTGAACGCCGATCGGCCGTCGAACCGGGGGAGCCCGCGTACCACCGCCAACAGCGACTCCTGGGTGGCGTCGGCCGCATCAGCGTCGTTGCCCACGATGCGCCGGGAGATGGCCCAGATCCGGGCGTGATGTCGCCGGAGCAGCCGCTCCATCGCATCGCGGTCGCCGGAGCGGGCCGCGTCAACCAGATCGTTGTCGGTGGCGTCAACCATTGAGCCGAAGCTCGCGCACGGTCAGGCGGTACTGCGGCTCAGAGTCGCCTGGGTCCGTGAACCACACCAACACGTAACGGCCGGTGGTGGCGCTCAATTCGAACGGCTGGCGCCCGTCGAGGTCGGTGTCGAAGGTGACCGCCTTGCCCCAGTCCTTGAGTCGGTCGTGCATCTGGTCCGAGACGTAGACCGACGCGCCCCAGCCATGGGCG
>Ga0068860_100003251_pt1 | contig 16746 bp, 15 predicted proteins | sample KBSSwiS32_FD_66597 | JGI IMG/M metagenome (GOLD analysis project Ga0068860, IMG submission 66597) | Switchgrass rhizosphere microbial communities from Kellogg Biological Station, Michigan, USA - KBS Switchgrass S3-2 | ecosystem: Host-associated > Plants > Roots > Rhizosphere > Soil ... | reverse complement strand
CCGCAGCGGCGCGCGCCGAGCAGCTTCACCAGGCTCTCGGCGTAGAAATTCTGGCTCCGCTTGTTCGCCACTTCGACCGCCGCGAGCAGGCCGCTCTTGTAGGCGGCAAGCCGCTCCCACACCTCGCCGGGCAGGCCCTCGACCGGCAGAACTTTGCCCGCCATCTCGATCCCCTCTTCGCGCAGCGCGTCGACCAACGACAGGCCGAAATAGAGCGTCGGATCGGGCACCGAGATCCAGGTGTCGAACGGGCCGTTCGCGGTGCCGATCTTGCCGCTCACGATCAGCAGGTCCCCCTCGCGGCGGACCACCGGATTCTTCGCCCGGCCGGCGACCGTCTTCGCTCGGTTGTCCACCCGCAGGAGCTTCACCGGCGGGATCGTTTCGATCTGCGGCGCCTCGCCGGACGCCCCGGGACGGACGCGGATCAAGATGCAGTTGTCGTTGAACGACAGGGCGTCGATCGGCGCTTCGTACCAGGCGTCGAGCTGCTCGGTCGGCCAGTCGGGATGGATGCGCCGCGCCTCGAACAGCCCGTTGGCGAGATAGAGATCGCCCGCCACCTTGCGCACCCCCCGCGCCCTTAGGGCCGCCGCCCACTGGCGGAAGACGGCGTAGGAATCGCCCGCCCAATCACGGCCGGAAATGCTCGGATCGCCGCCGCCAACCACGCCGAGATCGCCCCGCAGCACGCCGTCGCGCACCGCGCCTCGGGAAAGAAAGCGGGTCTCGAAGAAGAATCCGGGGCCGAAGGCGTCGAGCGCCGCGGCGGTGGTCAACAGCTTGGTGTTCGAAGCGAGGATGCGCGGCGTGTCGCCGTCGAAATCGAAAATCGTCTCGCCGTCGTCGATCCGCACCACGTACACCCCGGGCGCCGCCGCGTTGCGGAGGGTAGCCGAGACCTCCACCGAGAGCGCGGTGACCAGCGGCGATGGGAGTCCGCCCGTCCCCCGTCCCGGTACCAGGCAGAGCGGGACGGCGAACAGAGCGATCAGAATCGAGAATCGACGCACCGCGGCAGTATACCGAGCCCGCCCATGCAGGGCGACCCGGCAGTCCAAAGGCCTGTTGTGCAGTGCACAGGCCAAACTGTAGAGACGCCCCAGTACCCAACCACGATCGAAACCGGGTGCAAGCCCGTCGGGGCGTCTCCCGCTGGCAGGAGATGACCGCCGCCCAGAAGCGCCAACATACGAACGTTTGATCTCACACAAAGCCATCTATCGCTATTATAATAGCGCTAACATCGTCACCCGAGAGGACCCGCCGATGAACGGATTTTCGCTTACTACCCCCGAGCAGGTCGCCCAGGACCTTGCGGCCCGCGCCAAAGCGCTACGGCTGGCTCAAGGGTGGAAGCAGATCACGTTGGCCCAAAGATCCGGCATCAGTCTCGCCTCCTTGCGGCGCTTCGAGGAGTCGGGCCGAATTTCGCTCGAAAGCCTGCTCGCCCTCGCCTTTTCGCTCCACCGGTTGGACGACTTCGCCTCCTTGCTGAAGCTCCCTCCCGCATCGTCGATCGCCGAGTTGGAGAAGGCCGAAAAACGGTCGGAACGCAAGAGGGGCCGCCTATGAAGAGGCTGGAGGTGCGCCTCCGGCGCGAACCGGGCCAGGAGCGCCTCGTCGGCCGTTTGGCGGAAACCGGATCGCGGTCGGCGAGAGGGCAGGTGGTGTTCGAATACGACTCCGCCTTCCTAGCAAATCCGCTCTGGCTTTCGCCGTTCAAGCTGCCGCCGCAGGCGGGGCTCATCGAGCATCGCGATCACGATTTCGGCCCGATTTTCGGATTGTTCGACGATTCGTTGCCGGACGGCTGGGGGCTCCTGCTGATGGATCGGTTCTTCCGCCAGCAAGGCTCGGTGCTGGCCGAGGTATCGGTCTTGGACCGGCTGGCCTATCTCGGCACTCGGACCATGGGCGCGCTCACTTATCACCCACCGGCCGAACCTTCGGATTCTTCGGATCGAATCCTCGACCTCCAGGCGATGGCCCGCGCCTCCCGGAAGGTCATCGAAGGAGACGCGGGCGAGGTGTTGCCTCTCCTGCTGCGCGCGGGGGGAAGTCCCGGCGGGGCTCGGCCCAAGGTGCTGGTGGGCGTCCGCGGCGATTCGATCCTCTCGGGGGAAGACGACCTGCCCCCGGGGTATTCATATTGGATCGTCAAGTTTCCTGCGCACGCGGATTCGCCCGACGCGGGCCCGACCGAGCTTGCCTACTCTCTGATGGCAACGGAAGCGGGCCTCACGATGCCGCCGACCCGCCTGTTCGAGACACCCGCGGGCGAGCGGTTCTTCGGCGTGGAACGCTTCGATCGCCGGGGCAACCGCCGGTATCACGTGCACACCTTCGGCAACCTCATCCACGCCAACTTCCGCATTCCGAGCTGCGACTACCGGCAGCTGCTCGAAGTGACGCGGATCTTGACCCGTAATCATAAGGACGTTCTGGAGTGCTATCGCAGGATGGTCTTCAACGTGCTCACCCACAACCGCGACGATCACGTGAAGAACTTCGCCTTCCGCATGTCCGACGAAGGCGTTTGGGAGCTGGCGCCGGCCTACGACCTCGTATTTGCCGAAGGCCCCGGCGGGGAGCACACGATGACCGTCGCCGGAGAGGGTCGAGCGCCTGCCCGTCGTCACCTGCTGGATCTGGCGGCTTCGGCGGGTATCGAGGCCGCCGATGCCGAGTCGATCCTCGACCAGGTGGCCACGGCCGCAGTCGAATGGCGAACCTACGCCCGCCGCGCAGGCGTCACCTCAAAGAGCGCCCAGGAAATCGAGAAGGCGATCGGTCGGTGCCTGGCCAGGCTCCGGTAGAGACGCCTCAGTACCCAACCACGATCGAAACCGGGTGCAAGCCCGTCGGGGCGTCTCCTCTTTGCAGGCCGCCGGCCTATACCGTAGCCAACCCGATCGGGCACGAGACCCCGGTGCCGCCGATGCCGCAGTAGCCGCCCGGGTTTTTCGCCAGGTATTGCTGGTGGTAGTCCTCGGCGAAGTAGAGCTCGGGGGCGGCGGCGATCTCCGTGGTGATTGGCCCGTAGCCCGCGGCGGTGAGGCGCTTCTGGTAGGTGGCGCGGCTGGCAGCGGCGGCCGCCGCCTGCTCCGCGCCGTAGGTGTAGATCGCCGAGCGGTATTGGGTTCCGACGTCGCCCCCCTGGCGCATCCCTTGGGTCGGGTCGTGGTTTTCCCAGAACAGCTGGAGCAGCGCGGGGTAGGTCACCTCGACGGGATCGAACACCACGCGGACCACTTCGGTATGGCCGGTCTGGCCGGAGCAGACCTCGGGGTAGGTCGGATTGGGGGTAAAGCCGCCGGCGTAGCCGACCGAGGTCGAATAGACCCCCGGCGCCTGCCAGAACTTGCGCTCGGCGCCCCAGAAGCAGCCGAGGCCGAACAGCGCCAGCTCCATCCCTTCCGGGTAGGGGGGCGCGAGCGGGGTGCCGAGCACATAGTGACGTTCCGGCACTTCGAGCGGGGTCGAACGGCCGACCAGCGCGTCCTCGGGACGCGGAATCATCGTTTTGGAATCGCCGAAGCCAAAAGCCATGGGTTTTGCTCCTTTCCAGGTCGTGGTTTCGTTTGCCTCCTCGCTCCTTCGGGCGCCTTCGGCAGCAGCCAGTCGCTGCGGGACAAACGAAACCACGACCCCTTTTCCCTCTACCCCTTCGCCTCGTACCAGCTTGCGCCCCGACCGGTGTCGACCACCAGCGGGACGCGCAGCTTGGCCACCCCTTCCATCTCTTCCTTGACCACCTGGGCGACGCGCTCGGCGTCGGCCTCCGGAACCTCGAACACCAGCTCGTCGTGCACGGTGAGCAGCAGCCGGACTTCCGGATGCTCCTTCGCGAGCCGGGCGTCGACCTCGATCATCGCCAGCTTCAGCAGGTCGGCCGCCGTGCCTTGGATGCGGGCGTTGATCGCCATTCGCTTGGCGTTTTCGCGCAGGTTGCGGTTCTTGCTCTGGATGTCGGGCAGCCAGCGGACGCGTCCGTACAGGGTCTCGACCTTGCCGTCGCGCTCGGCCCGGCTTTCAGTCTCCTCGATGTAACGCCGGACGCCGGGAAAACGTTCCAGGTACTCGCGGATGAACCGGTCGGCCTCTTTCTGCGGGATTTTCAGGTTCGCGGCGAGGCCGAACGCGCTCATGCCGTAGAGGATGCCGAAGTTGATCACCTTGGCCGCCCGGCGCTGCTCGGGGGTCACCAGATCGGGATCGACGTGGAGGACGGTCGCCGCGGTCGCCCGGTGGATGTCCTCCCCCGCCTCGAACGCCGCGACCAGGGTCGGATCTTCCGCGATGTGGGCGAGGATGCGCAGCTCGATCTGGCTGTAGTCCGCGATCACCAGAAGGTGGCCGGGAGGGGCGACGAACGCGCGCCGGATGCGCTGGCCGATCTCGGTGCGGACGGGAATGTTCTGCAGGTTCGGGTTGGTCGAAGAGAGGCGCCCCGTGGCCGCGACCGCCTGGTTGAACCGGGTGTGGATGCGGCCGTCGGCGGCGACCATGCCGGGCAGCGCCTCGACGTAGGTCGATTGCAGCTTGGTCAGCTCGCGATAGCGGAGGATGCGCTCGGCGATCGGATAGCCGCGGGCGGCCAGCTCTTCGAGGATCTCCGCTCCGGTCGAATAGCTCTTGGTCTTCTGGGTCCGCTTGAGCACCGGGTAGCCGAGCTTCTCGAACAGCAGCACGCCGAGCTGCTGCGGCGAGCCGAGATTGAACTTCTCGCCCGCGAGGACGAAAATCTCCTCCTCCAGCTTGAGGATTTCACCGTTCAGCTCCCTCGCCATGGCGCGCAGGAACTCGACGTCGAGCAGGATGCCGGTCTCCTCCATCCGCACCAGGACCGACATCAGGGGGCACTCGATCTCGGCGTAGACCTTTGCCAGCGATCCCGCCGCGGCCAGCTCGTCGCGCATCGGTCCGGCCAACGAACGGACGGTTTCGAGCCGCTCGCCGGCGTAGATGCCGAGGCGCGAGTCGCCTTGCGGCGGCTCTTGACCCTTGTCCCAGCCCACCTCTTTCGCCGAGAGCAGCGTCCGGTTCAACCGCTCGACCGCCATCTCGTCGAGCGCATGGCCGTGGATCGACGGCTTCAGAAGGTAGGAGACGAGCATCTCGTCGAACAGGTCGGCGTGGATCGGCGCGTCGCAGATCCGGCGCATCAGCTCCTTCAAGTCGTGGCCGATCAGCTTCAGCTCCGGGTTGCCGAGCCAGGCGCGAATCGCTTCGCACGCGGCATCCGCGAGTTCGGCCCGGCGCAGGTCGACGTAGCGCGGCACGGCGTCTTGCCCGAGCCAGGCGAGGCCGAGCGGCGGGTCCGTGCCCAGCAGGGTGACGACCAGCTCGCCGCCGACCTCTCGCGCCGCCTGCTCGAACGCGGCGCGGTCGACGATCTCTTCGGCCGCGACGATCTCGGACGGGCTCTGCCGCGCCGAGGCCTTCAGCTCTTCGAGCAGGGAAAAGAACTCGAGGTCGCCGAACAGGCTGCGCAGCGCGTCCTCGTCCGGCGCGTCGAGCCGCAGCGCCAGGGGGTCGAGCGCGATCGGCAAATCGGTATGGATAGTCACCAGCTCTTTGGACAGCAAGGCGAGCTCGCGGTTGGCGGTCAGGCTTTCGCGGTAGCTCTTCCGCGTAATTTCGCCCGCCCGCTCGAGCAGCGCTTCGAGCGTGCCGTATTCCTGGATCAGCGCCTTCGCCCCCTTGTCGCCGATCCCCGGAACGCCGGGGACGTTGTCGACCGCGTCGCCCATCAGCGCGAGCACGTCGATCACTTTCTCGGGCGGCAGGCCGAAGTCCTCGGTCACCTCGGCCGGACCGTAGAGCTTGTTGCGGCCGGTGTGGTACATCGAGACGTTCGGCCCGATCAGCTGCATCAGATCCTTGTCGGCCGAGACCAGGACGACGTCGAACCCCTCGGCCGCGGCGCGCAACGCGAGCGTGCCGAGCACGTCGTCCGCTTCGTAGCCCATCAGCTCGAGCACCGGGATTCGGTAGGCTTCGAGAGCCCGGCGGACGAGCGGGATCTGGCTTTTCAGATCCGGCGGCGTCGGCGCGCGGTTCGCCTTGTAGGCTTCGAATTTCTCGGTTCGCAACTTGCTCCCGCCCAGGTCGAGAGCCACGCCGATCAGCTCGGGGCGCTCGTCGCGCAGGAGCTTCCGGAGCATCTGGATGAAGCCGTAGACGGCGTTGGTCGGCTCCCCGCGCGAGGTCGAGAGGTTGCGAATCGCGTAGTAAGCTCGGAAGATGTTCGAATAGCCGTCGATCAGGAAGAGTCGGGGGCGCGGGTCGTGCATGGCGCATTGTAGTCGGGTCGCGGCACCGATGCCGCGTTCAGCCCCGCGCTCGGCCTAAGGGGCAGACCCGCTTGACTCTTTCCGGTCTATCGGCCGGGTGACTCCAGGAGGATTCTCGATGCAAGCAATGGGCTTGATCTCGTGGGTGGTATTCGGTGCATTGGCCGGCTGGCTCAGCCGGATGATTATGCCGGGCAAAGATCCGGGCGGCTGTATCGTAACCCCCCTGATCGGCATCGTCGGCGCGGTCGTCGGCGGCTGGATCGCCACGCTGCTCGGCTTCGGGGGCATTTCCGGGTTCGACTTTCGAAGCTTGATCATCGCCATCCTCGGCGCTTTGATCGTCCTGTTCATCTACCACAAGATCAAGCGTTGAGCGCCGAGCAGCACCGGCAGTACTCGCCCACGTGCCTCGGCTTCGCGCTGATCACGGTGAGCGACTCGCGGACTCCCGAGACCGACACCTCCGGCCGGACGATGCGCGAGCGGGTCGAGGCGGCCGGCCATACGGTCGCCTCGACCCGCATCGTGCCGGACGAGATCCCAGAGGTGCGCGAGGCCGTTCTCGCGGCGCTCGGGGCGGACGGGGTCGACGTCATCGCGGTCTCGGGCGGCACCGGCTTTTCCCCGCGCGACGTGACGATCGAGGCGGCGACGCCGCTGTTCGAACGGCCGATCGAGGGATTCGGCGAGCTGTTCCGGATGCTGTCGTTTACCGACGTGGGACCGGCGGCGATGCTCTCTCGGGCCGCCGCCGGGATGGCCCGCGGACGCGCGATCTTCCTCCTGCCCGGCTCACCCAAGGCGGTGGCGCTTGCGCTCGACCGCCTGATCCTGCCCGAGGCTGGCCACCTGTTGGGCCAGGCGCGCAGGGTTGGATAGTGAGCGGTCTCGAGCTTCGGGGGGTTGCCTTGCGGGCGGGGCTCAAAACTCGCCCTTACGGGCTCAAACAGTTTCGCCCCGTCCTCAGGCAACCTCCCCGAAGCTCCCCTAAAGCTCCGTGAGTCCCCGTTTTTCCCCCTCGACGCACCTGCGAGAGTGAACCCGCGCCCCGTGGCGTTCGGGTCCTCGGAAACATTCCCGTCCTCCCGCCGTACTGCTTGCGAGACCGTTTGGAGCCCCTCTCTATGGATATTCAACGACCCGACCAATCCCGGAAACGCCGCAACCAGCGCATCGCATGGGCGGCGCTCGGCGTCCTCGTGATCGGGGTGATTTCTTACATCATCTACCATTTGAAGCCGGCCGCCCCTTCGGTCGAGCGAGAAACCGTCTGGGTCGACACCGTCCAGCGCGGTCCGATGCTGCGCCAGGTGCGCGGTCCGGGCACGCTCGTACCGGTCGACATTCGCTGGCTTTCGACCTCGCAGGACGGCCGGGTGGAGCGGATTCCGTCGCTGCCCGGTGTCCCCGTAGAGCCCGACACCATCCTGGTCGAGCTGTCGAATCCGGAGCTTGAACAGGGTCTGCGCGATGCCGAGTCGCAGCTCACGGGCGCCAACGCCGACTTCGAAGACCTGCGCGCCCGGTTGGAGAGCGACGTGCTGAACCAGCGTTCGCAGGCCGCCGCGATCGATTCGCAGGCGCAAGAGGCGAAGTTGCAAGCCGAGGCGAACCAACAGCTGGCCAAAGACGGGTTGATCCCCGATTTGACCCTCCGGCTGTCCCGGCTGCGCGCCGACCAGCTCGGCCGCCAGGCGGGGATCGAAGCCGAGCGGGTGACCAAGAGCAACCAGTCGGCCGCGGCCCAGCTTTCGGCCCAGCGGGCGCGCGTCGAGCAGGCCCAGGCGCTGGTCGAGCTGCGGCGGCGCCAGGTCGACGGCCTGCGCGTTCGCGCCGGCATCTCGGGCATTCTCCAAGAGCTTCCCGTGCAAGTCGGCCAGCGGGTCACCCCGGGCACCAACCTGGCGCGGGTCGCGAGGCCGGGCGAGCTGAAAGCCGAGCTGCGCATCCCGGAAACCCAGGCGAAAGACATCGTGGTCGGCCAGACCGCCTCGATCGATACCCGCAACGGCCTGGTCGCCGGCCGGGTGGCGCGCATCGCGCCGTCGGTCCAAGAGGGCACGGTCACAGTCGACGTGGCGCTCACCGCCGCGCTGCCCAAGGGCGCCCGTCCGGACCTGTCGGTCGACGGCACGATCGAGATCGAGCGCCTGCCCGACGTGCTGTTCGTCGGCCGGCCGGCCTACGGCCAGCCCAACAGCAAGGTCGAGATGTTCAAGCTGGTCGAAGGGGGCAAGGCCGCGGTCAAGGTCCCGGTCCAGCTCGGCCGCAGCTCGGTCAATACGATCGAGCTGGTGAGCGGGCTCCAGGTGGGCGACCAGGTCATTCTCTCGGACACCTCCGCCTGGGACAACGTGAACCGGATCAAACTCGATTGAACCCAGTAGATTAACTCGACCGAATCTGATTTGATCGAGTCGAAGACAAATCGATAAAAGAACGAGGGGGAAACCCATGAACACAACATCCGACGCCCTGATTCACCTCGACGGCGTGACCAAGGTCTTCCTCACCGACGAGGTCGAGACTCACGCTCTCGCGACCATCAACATCGAGATCAAGAACGGCGAATACGTGGCGATCGCCGGACCGTCCGGCTGCGGCAAGACGACGCTGCTGTCGATTCTCGGCCTGCTCGACACGCCGTCCGAAGGCAAATACCGGCTGAACGGCAAGCAGGTCGCCGACCTGTCGTTCTCCGATCGCGCCCGCATCCGCAACAAGGAGATCGGCTTCATCTTCCAGGCGTTCAACCTGATCGGCGACCTCACGGTCTACGAGAACGTCGAGCTGCCGCTCACCTACCGCGGCATGCCGGCCAAGGAGCGCAAGGAGCGCGTGCAGGCGGCCCTGGAGCGGGTCGGCATGTCGCACCGGATGAAGCATTACCCGTCGCAACTCTCGGGCGGCCAGCAGCAGCGCGTCGCGGTCGCCCGCGCGGTGGTGGGCAAGCCGTCGATCCTGCTCGCCGACGAGCCGACCGGCAACCTCGACTCGCGCAACAGCGAGCAGGTGATGGGTCTGCTCGCCGAGCTGCACAACGAAGGGGCGACGATCTGCATGGTCACCCACGATCCGCGCTTCACCCGCTACGCCCAGCGCACGATCCACCTGTTCGACGGCCGGGTGGTCGAAGAGGAGTCCGGAGCGCCGCGCCAGGTGGACGAGGCGCAGCTCGAACAGAGCGGCTTCCACGTCTCCTGACGGCTAAAAGCGGCACGGCCGCCCGCCGCATTCCCCGAACCGCCCGGCTCACCGCCGGGCGGTTTTTGCGTTCGGGGCGAGAAAGAACTTAGATTCGACCCGCAAGAAATGGGGACGGCTCGGGTTTCATCCCCGAAGACAACGTTCCGCGTCGCCTCCGTGCGATCTTGAAGACACCGCGCTGGAAAAGGAGAAAAACCATGCAGCCGAAGCGTCTGTTCATCCTCGGGCTCGCCCTTCTCGCCACCCTTGCCGCCGTCGCCCCCGTCCGCGCCCAAGAGGAGGACGGAGACAACAAGGCGATCGCCCAGTTCTTGAAGAACCCGCAGATCCTGGTCCGCACGCTCCGTCTGAACGCCACGCAGACCGCGACGCTGCGCACGCTCGCCACCGCCGCGCGCACCGCGATCCGGCCGATCGGCGCCGAGATCAAGACCCTCAACGAGCAGATCCGCGACGGCCTGAACGCCGCCAACCCCGACGCCTGCGCGATCGGCGCCCTGGTCGTCTCGCGCCACGACAAGTACGAGCAGATCGAGGCCCTGCTACAGGACTTCGACGACGACTTCTCGGCGATCCTGACCCCGGAGCAGCTGCTCAAGTACGACGCGCTCAAGGACCGGATCGACCACCCGCGGTAAACCCGAGGCCTCTCCTCCAGGCGGCGGGCCGCGGCACGGGCTCGCCGCCTCTTTTTTTGCCCGCCGCCTCCTTCCCGCCTCTCCCTCGAATCGGTAGTGGTTTCGTTTGTCCCGCAGCGACTGGCTGCCGAAACCCGAAATCCTTTCCCCGGTTCGTGCGTAGAATGAACCATGATCGAGATCGAGAATCTGGAAAAGACGTACCCCGCCGGTCCCGGACAGGTCTGGGTCCTCCGTCAGGTCAACCTGAAGGTCGAGGAAGGGGAGTTCGTCACCATCATGGGCCCCTCCGGCTCGGGCAAGACGACGCTGATGTCGATCCTCGGCATGCTCGATCATGCCTGGAGCGGCCAGTACCGCTTCCTCGGCCAGCCGGTCCACGCGCTCAAGCCGAAACAGCGCCTGGAGCTGAACAAGCAGAACATCGGCTTCGTGTTCCAGAGCTACCACCTGCTCGACAACCTGACCGTCGCCGAGAACCTCGACCTGCCGCTCTCCTACCGGAACATCAAGAAGGCGGAGCGGGAGGCTCTGGTGGCCGAGGCGCTCGACCGGTTCCACATCGTCGGCAAGAAGGATCTTTTCCCGCCCCAGCTCTCGGGCGGCCAGCAGCAGCTGGTGGGGGTCGCCCGCGCGGTCGTCGGCGGACCGAAGCTGCTGCTCGCCGACGAGCCGACCGGCAACCTGCACTCGGCCCAGGCCGAAGAGATCATGAACCTGTTCCGCCAGCTCAACCGGGAAGGCACGACGATCCTCCAGGTCACCCATTCCGAAAAGAACGCCCAGGCCGGAGACCGGATCGTTCACCTGATGGACGGCTGGGTGACCAAGGACGAAAAGGTCGAACGGTCGTAGGGGCGAGGTTTGACGCGGAAAAGGGGCGCAGCAAGCAGCGCCCCTACAGATCTATTGCGAATGTTCCACCCGGTACAACCTGGCGTCCCGGCGTAGGGGCGCCGCTTGCTGCGCCCTCTGGCCCGGCTATCCCAGGCCGGACAACGTAGGTCCGCCCCTACTTCAGATACGCCAACATCTCCTTGGCAGTCCCCGCGTCGGGGTCGTTCGGCGCCAGCTCCAGGAACTTTTGGAGATGCTCTTTCGCCCCGGCGTTCTCGCCCGTGCTCACCAGGATGTTGCCGAGCAGGAAATGCGCCTTGGCGTGGTTCGGATCGCGCTTGACCAACTGTTCGAACGTGGCCCGCGCGGCGGCCGAGTTGTTCGCGTTGTAGAGCGCCACCCCCTGCTTGTACAGCTCTTCGGGGGTCGAAGCGGCGCTCGCCGTCTGCATCGCGGCCTGCGCTTCCGCCGCCTTCGCCTTGTCGCCCATCGCCCGGTAGGTTTCGTAACGCAGCGTCATCGCTTCGAGGTCTCCGGGCTTGGCCGCCAGAACCTTCTCGGCGAACGCGAGCGCTTTGCCGTAGTCCTTCTTCTTCAAGTACAGGCTGCCGAGCGCGGAGGCCGCCGGGTCGAGCGTCGGATCCACGGTGAGCGCCCGCTCCAGGTAGGCGATCGCGGCGTCGGTCTCCCCGGCGCGCGACGCCTCGGCTCCCAGGTTGAACACCCGCACCGCCGTGTCGCGGCTCGGGTCGGCGGCGATCAGCGCCTCGAGCGCCGCGCTCGCCTTCGCCTTGTCCCCCAGCTCTTTCAAGATGTCGTAGCGGTCCTGGAGGCCGCGCTTGTCGCCTGGGGACAGCTCCAGGAAATGATCGACCGCGGCGAGCGCCTCGTTCCACTTGCCCAAATCCATGTAGGCCTCGCCGAGCGCCGCGTACGCCGGAGCGATCGTCGGATCGAGCTCTGTCGCCTGGCGGAACTTCTCGGCCGCGAGCCCCATGTCCTTGGCGTTGAAGGCCGCGACCCCGTCGTTGAACGCGGCGATCGCCTGGTTCTTGCCCTCGAGCTTCGCCATCTCCTCGGCCGATACTTTGGGCGCCGCCGCTTTCGCCACGACCAGGGTGAAGGTCTGGCGCATCGTGTCTTCGAGCTTGAGCTTGATGTCCTGCTCCTGCGTTAGGAAACCCTCTTTGGCCAGGGTGAACTTGTACGACACCGTGGCATCGAGCACGATGATCGTGAACTGACCTCGCTTGTCGGACTTTTTTTCCTGCTTGTAATTGGCCGCTCCCTCGCGGGTGACGGTGACCAGGACGTCGGGCAGCGGCGCGCCGGCCTCGTCGACCACCGTTCCGAGGAGTCGCCCTTCGCCGGCCGCATGGGCGACCTTGGGGACCGTAGAGAGAACCAGCAGGCCGGCGACGGCCAGGAGAAAACGTACGGAGCGGGGCATGACGGATTCCTTTCTCGACGCCGGGGGCTTGATCCCCGAGGGTCGGAGCGAGATGTCGGACTGCGCGGATTCTACCCTCTGATACCATTCTCCACCGGCTCGAAAACCCCGGACTTTCTCGGAGAGACCACCCGATGCTCGCGGAACGGATCAAGGACATTCAAGACGCGCTCGCCGAGGCCGATCTCGACGGTTGGCTGTTCGCCTGTTTTCAGCAGCTCGATCCGGTCGGCCTCGACCTGTTGAGCCTGAACGTCGAAGGCAAGCTGGTCACCCGGCGCTGCTACTACCTGATCCCCCGCTCGGGCGAGCCGAAGAAGCTGGTCCACGCGATCGAGTCGTCGATGCTCGATCATCTGCCGGGAAGCAAGGACGTCTACCTCCCCTGGCAGGAGCACCGCAAAAAGCTCGGCGACCTGGTTGCCGGCACCCGCCGGATTGCCGCCCAGTACAGCCCGAACAACGAGCTGCCGAACATCTCGCGGCTGGACGCGGGCACCGCCGAGCTGCTGCGCAGTTTCGGGGTCGAATTGGCGAGCAGCGCCGACCTTGTGCAGCGGTTCGCCGCGGTCTGGACCGAAGAGCAGCTCGCCGGACATCGCCGGGCGAACGTCCACCTGCACCGGATCGTCTTGGAGGCCTTCGCCGAGGTCGAGAAACTTCTCCGCCGCGGCGAGCCGGCCGACGAATACACGATCCAGCGCTTCATCGTCGAATCGTTCGAAAAGGCGGGGCTGTGGGCCGAATCGGACCCGATCGTGGGGGTGAACGGCCATGCCGCCGATCCGCATTACCAGCCCGGCCCTGGGCGCTCGGCGGCGATCCGCCCGGGCGATTTCCTGCTCATCGACCTGTGGGCGAAAGAGAAGCCCCCGACGAGCGTCTACGCCGACATCACCTGGTGCGGCGTCTGCGCCGCCTCCCCCACCGACCGGCAGCAGGAGGTCTGGGCGGCGGTGTCGGGCGCCCGCGACGCCTCGTGGGAGCTGGTCCGCTCGCGCTTCCCGCACACGGCCGTAGCGGGGTGGGAGGTCGACGAGGTCGGCCGCGAGGTGATCCGCCGCGCCGGTTTCGGCGACCGGTTCATCCATCGCACCGGCCATTCGATCGGCATCAGCGACCATGGCCAAGGCGCCAACATGGACAACCTGGAGACCCACGACACCCGGCGCTTGCTGCCGATGACCGGCTTCTCGATCGAGCCCGGGGTCTACCTCACCGACGACTTCGGCATCCGCACCGAGATCAACGTCGCGCTCACCGCGACCGCCGCGGAGATCACCGGCGCCGAACCGCAGCGGGAGCTGCTCCGCCTGCTCGCCTGATGGAACCGCCGCCGGGCCACTCGATCGAATGGCATCCGGACGACCCGGCCTGGCGGGCCGACGCGCTCGGCGCGAGCCGCCACAGCCGGCTGGCGGACGAAATGCGCTCTCCGGACGTCGCTCGCGATCCGGAAGCCGTGATCGACCTCTGCGCCGAGCTCGCCCGCAGCCAGCTCGGCGACTTCGCCCCCGCTCTCGCGTTGCTCACCCGCCCCGAGCGGCGCCGGGCGCAGGCGCTGTTCGCCCACGCCGCCACCCTGTTCGATTTCGCCCGCCAGCGCGGCGTGGAAGGGGAGCGCCTCGCCGCGATCAACCGCTGGGAGTACGCGCTGGACGAGGCGCTTTCGGGCCGGCCGGCCGGACCGCCCATCGTCGCCGCCCTGAGCCGGGAGCAGGGGCGCCGCCGCTGGTCGGCCGAGGGGCTGGACGCCCTCTGCGCCTGCGCGCGCCATCGGGCGACGCACGGTCAACCGGCGACCGCGGAGGAGGCGGAGCGCGAGGCCCGCAAGCTCGCCCAAGCGGTGGGACACCTATGGCTGGGCGCTCCGTTGTCGAACGAGATCGAAGCGCTCGGCGCGGGCCTGATCCGGCTCCACCGGCTGCAACAGCTCGGGAGCGAAACGAAGGCCGGGCGCTGCCCGCTGCCGCGCGCGGAGGTGGGCGACGCGGCGCCGAATCCCCCCAAGGAGGAGATCCTGCTCGGCGCGACGCGCAAGGAGTGCGCCCGCCTCCGACCTCTCTTCCTGCGAGGTGCCAGGGGACTCCCCGCGCTGCCGGCCGGTTTTCGCCAGACGGTGGCCTACGCGTTGTTCGCGGGGCTTGCCCTGCTGTCGCGAATCGAAGAAGCGGATGGGAGCCTGCTCATCAACCCGCCGCGAATCGGGCTGCGTGCGCGGATCGGCTTGATCGTCCGTGCGCGCTGGCTGCGGGTCTAGAACCTGGTAGTGGTTTCCACTACCTAGAAGCGATATTCCTTGCCCTGCTCCAGGAAATCGAGATCGGGGTTCTTGAGCGCCCGAACCTCGTCCATGATCCGTTTGACGTAGGGGGGCTTCAAGTGGTGGAGCAGGATCGGCACCTTGCGCTCCAATTTCCTCAGCTCGATTTCAAGCGTTTGCGGGGTGAGGTGGAGCGAGATGTCCGCCACTTCCTGAAGCGCGTTGTCGAAGCTGGTCTCGATGCACAGGGCGGAGAGGTTCGGCGTCCGGTTCGCGATCTCCCAAAACCGCCGGGTGGGGCCGGTATCGCTCGACCAGAGGAACGCCTGGTCCCCTTGCTCGATCAGGAAGCCGTGGGTCGGCACCAGATGGTCGACCGGGATCGGGGTAATCTTCACCCCGTCGATGGTGATCGGCACCTCGGAGTCGAACTCGTGGAAGCGCACGGCGGGCAGCAGATGGTTCGGCAGCCGCGTGAAGTCCGGCCAGGTCGCATTGTTGAACAGGTACTTCCGAATCGCGTAGGCGGTCGCCTCGGAGGCGTACAGGTCGATCGCCCGGTCGCCCTGGCCGTAGACGTTCTCGATGAAGAACGGCAGCGAGTTGGTGTGGTCCATGTGGGAGTGCGACAGGACGATCGAATGCACCCCCACCTGCCGTTCGATCGACAGGACTTGAGACAAAGATCCGGCATCCAGGGCGATCGTGCCGTTGATCAGCAGGCACGTCATCCTGCAAAGGTCGCTCTCCCCGCCGTAACCACCCAGGACTTGGATCAACATATTTGCGAGATTGTATCCGTTTCCGCTCTAGGGCGCCAAAACGGCCCGCCGCGACGGTCGTGGTTTCGCCTGCCTCCTCGCTCCTTGGGGCGCCTTCCGGCAGCGGTCCGTCGCTACGGGACAAACCAAAGCGCCAGCCTGCGGACCAGCCGCCCAGCGGTTTGACGCCGCGGAGCGGCTGATCTAAGATGATTGAAATTCAAGGAGTTAGCGACTTTTCTTTGCCCGGGACCCTACGTATGCGGATGCATCCATTGCGCCGGCTCCGCTGGCAACTCGCCCTGTTGGTCGTGGTGTATTTCTTCGCCGGGGCGGCGAGCCAGAAGTTGTTGCCGGGAATCGACGAGATCATCCCTCTGTACGGCTGGTCGCTGTTCTCGAAGGTACCGAACGAGGACAGCCGCTACGTGCTGCTCATCCTGCGCCAGAGGAAACGGACCTTCCAACCGCCGGTCTCGTTCCTCAATGCCCCCGAAACGCTCGTCACCGGCAACCGCTACATCGGCCGCAAAGTCATCCAGCGACTCGGCCGGGCGGTCGAGCGAGGAGAGGCGGACAAGGTCCGGGACCTGCGACGACTCCTCGAACAGAGCTACCTGACGAGCCGGGTGCGCTACGAGGTCGTCTTCGAGCGCTACGACCCGGTGCAGAAGTGGAAGACCGGCGCCAACCTCGAATCTCGAAGCCTCGGCGAGTTCGCGAGCGGGGAGGGGCTGTGAGAAAACGCAACCGCATCGAGAAGATCGCGGCCTTCTTCCAGCCGGCGAAGCCGGCTCCGACGGGCTCCGGACTGGCCCTGCTGTCGCCCGAGCGTTTCACCGCCGCCCAGACCTTGATCGCGGCCTACTACGCGGTGTTGTTCTTCTTCGCCGCCGGAGAGCTTTTCTCTTGGTCCGGCTACCTGAACACGGTCGATCTCGCGCCACGCTGGCCGCTCTTCTGGCTGCGCTTCGTCGGAACCGGCGCGGGTGTCGCCGCGATCCTCTGGCTTCATCTAGGCGGCGGGATTCTTGCCGCGACGCTTTCCCGGTATCGCTGGGCGCGCATCGTGATCTTCGTTTCGCTGCTCGAATACCTCGCGCTCAAGTTCTCGTTCGGAGCGGTCAACCACGGCGACCACATCGGCGTGCTCATCGCCTTCGTGCTGATCTTCCTGCCCGACGGCTGGCACGTCCGTCAATCGACCGACCGCAAGGTTCGCTCGGCCACCTTGCTGGTCTTCTCGGGCACGCAGGCGCTGATCCTCCTGACCTACAGCATGGCGGGC
>Ga0068860_100003247_pt1 | contig 16755 bp, 18 predicted proteins | sample KBSSwiS32_FD_66597 | JGI IMG/M metagenome (GOLD analysis project Ga0068860, IMG submission 66597) | Switchgrass rhizosphere microbial communities from Kellogg Biological Station, Michigan, USA - KBS Switchgrass S3-2 | ecosystem: Host-associated > Plants > Roots > Rhizosphere > Soil ... | reverse complement strand
CCTTCACCTTCTCCTTGAGCGTGGTTTCGCCGCTGATCGCGAGATAAGGGCGAATGAGGGCGAAGGTCTTCTCGCCGATTCCTTTGACGAGCATCAGGTCCTCGACCTTCTTGAAGGCTCCGTTGGCTTTACGGTGCTCGACGATGCGCTGGGCGACGGACGGACCGACCCGTGGAAGCAACGCGAGCTGGGAGCCATCGGCGGTGTTGATGTTGACCACTCGTGTGGCGGCGGGCGTTGCGGCGGTCGCGGCCAGAGGAGAAAAGACGGCGAGGACGAGGGCGACAAGGACGAGAAGGGTCGGAACGTGGGTGCGATCAAGTTTCATGGTCTGCTCCTTGTTTCACCAGGTTGACGGCTTGGTTGGTTGGTTGGTTGGTTGGTTGGTTGGTTGGAAAGATGGGGTTCTACGGGGTGGGTTCGCTCGAGGGGGCGATCAAGGCGCCCCTCTCGGCCCTTCGCTGGCGTTTTTGTTGGTCCCTTACGCGGCTCGCTCCACCTCCCCTCCGGTTCAAGTTCGGAAGGGGCGTAGATCAAGGTCGTTGCCAGGTTTTTGACCAGGGCGCAAGTGACGGCAAACAAAAGGCTTGGCCGGTTTCTACCGGCGGACGAGGAGGGCGAACGCGTCCAGGGATCTTGCGGACGCGCTCGGCGTTTGGAGCTCCCCCTCCCGGGGAGGAAGGGGGGTGCAAAAGAACTTGACCGGCGCGCGATCTTTTGCGGGGTTGGGCAGGAACCTCGAATTGGTAGCCGGAAAGGGGCCTTTCGAGTAGATTAGGCCGCCATGTCGAAGAGCCCGAAACTCGAAGAAGCACAGCGCAGTCCGGCGGACAAAACCCCCACGAAGTCTCTGTTCCGTGAATATGCCGAGGCGTTCGTGATTGCCGCGATCTTCCTGCGCTTCGCGAACACCTTTGTCGTCCAGACCTTCTACATTCCGAGCGGCTCGATGGAGAACACGCTGCTGGTAGGAGACCACCTGTTCGTCAACCGGTTCATCTTCGGACCGACCACGCCGGGTCTTGGGCATGTCCTGCCGGGAAGATTGATCCGTCGCGGCGACATCGTGGTCTTCCGTTCACCGCAAGATCCGAAGCTCGATCTGGTGAAGCGCTGCATCGGCCTGCCGGGCGACACGATCGACTTGCGGGACAAGCAGCTCTACATCAACGACAAGAAAGTCGAGGATGCGAGCTACGCGATCCACACGGACGCGACCCTCTACCCGGACCAGCCGTACTACGACGGCGACGGCAGGATTCGAGACAACTTCGGACCGTTCACCGTTCCCGCGGACAGCTATTTCTGCATGGGCGACAACCGGGACCGCTCCTTCGACTCTCGATTCTGGGGCACGCTGCCCGCCTACATGGTCAAAGGGCGCGCTTCGACGATCTACTGGTCCTACGGCGGCGAGACCTCCGATGGCCACTGGCCCGGCTGGGGCACCAAACTGCGGCAGATCGCCGAGACCGCGTACGGATTCTTCGGCCGGACGCGCTGGAGCCGCACCTTCCTCACCCCTCGTTAGCGAGTTTCGGCGATGGCCGCGAGAAGTGTCGGACGGGAATATCTGGAGGCTTTGCTGGTCGCCTTCGTCTTCGCGACGTTCGCCCGCACGTTTCTTTTCCAGGCCTTCGAGATCCCGACCGGCTCGATGGAGAAGAATCTCCTGGTCGGCGATCACATCCTGGTCAACAAGTTTATTTTCGGACCGGCGCTCTTCGACTTCGAGAAGCGCCTCCTGCCCCTGCGTCCGGTCGAACGGGGAGACGTGGTGGTCTTCCGCTATCCCCGAGACCCTTCACAAGACTTCATCAAGCGGTGTGTGGGAGTGGGCGGCGACCTGGTGGAGATCGTTCACCGCGAGCTGGTGCTCAATGAGAAGCCGGTCCCCGACCACTCCTACACCTATCATTTCGGAGATGATCCGAGAGCCGATCCGGTCGGTTTGTACGAGGTGCGACCACGAGATAATTTCGGCCCCTTGAGGGTTCCGCCCGGCAACAGCTTCTGCTTGGGCGACAATCGGGACAATTCGCAAGACTCCCGGTATTGGGGACCGGTGCCCGACGAGCTGCTCAAGGGTCGGGCTCTGCTGATCTACTGGTCGGTCGCGGCGGACGATCCCGACCTCGGCGCTCCCCCCCGAGGCTGGCTTGACCGGACCCTGCGGTCGCTCGGACGTTTGGTCCGGGAAACCCGTTGGAGCCGCACGTTCGGAATGGTTCGCTGACCGCTGGCGTAAGGACAGGGGGCTGCTAGACTATGATTCCTGCCAAGGGAAAAGACCGGCGAGGTCGAGGATCGCTCTTCGGCTGAGGAGGCTCGGATGCGTTCACGAAGTGGCCAGCGGGGCGAAGGAAATATCGGGTGCATCCTGTGGGCCGTGCTCTTGGCGATAGTCGCGCTCTTCGCCTGGAAAACCATCCCCGCCAAAGTGAACAGCTCGGAGATGTACGACTTCATGGAAGAGCAGGCGAAGTTTGCCGCCAATACTCCGGACGAAGAGCTGAAGAAGCAGATTCTCATCAAGGCCCAACAACTGGGAATCGCCCTGGACAAGGATCACGTCACCGTCGAGCGCCTCGGCGATCGGATACGGATGAAAGCCGACTATCAGATCCCGATCGAGTTCCCGTTCAAAACCTACGTGTGGAAATTCCACCACGAGGTCGATCGTCCCATCTTCATTTTCTAGGTTGGATCCGCAGACCAAGCGCCTCTCGACCGGCGGGACGCAACGCGGCCTTGCCCTGGTGCGCGCGCTCGGACTTTCCCTGCTGCCGGGGCTGCTGCTCGGCTCCCATGTCGCGGGCTTGTTGTTTTTCCTTAATCCGCGAGTCGCCTTCACCCCGTTCGGGGTGGGCCGGGCGATGCTTCTCTACGGCACGCTGCTCGGCGCCTTGGGAACCGCCCTTCAGGCGCCCTGGCTCTGGCGGCGCCCGGAACGCTCGGCGCGTTGGCTGCCCTGGTCTCTCACCCTGGCGCTTTTCCTCGGGGCGATCCTCGACGCCGCGCACGCTTCGTTTTACGCCTATTTTCTCCCTCCGGGCATCAACGTCCAGCTGTTGAAGACGGCGATTTGGCTCGCGCTCGGCGGGTTGATCGCGTTTTATACCGCTCTGCTCCATACGCTCGACAAGCGGCGCTACGGTTGGCGCAGCCGTTGTGCCTTGGGGCTGCTCGCGTTTCTCTCGATCTTCGCGGCGGTCGAGCGCCGGGAAGCCTTTCGGCCGCCTCCCGAGGCGAACGCCCGGCCTCCCGCGATCGAGCGTTCGGAGCGGCATCATCTCTGGGTCATCGGCATCGACAGCGCAACTCTCGACGCCATTCTGCCGCTCGCCGGCCAGGGCCGGCTGCCGGCTTTTTCGGCGCTCCTCCGGGAGGGGGCCTACGGGCGGCTCGAAACGCTCGGCCCGAACCGGCGGCCGGCCCTTTGGGCCACTCTCGCGACGGGAAAATACCCCTGGAAGAACGGCATTACCGGAGAAATCGATCACTCCGGCGGAGTCGCGACTCCCGGCGCCGAGCTGAATCTTCTGCCGCGCGGCATCGCCTTCCGGCTTTGGGGTCTGCTCGGACCGGATCCGACCCCCGGCGAACCGCGGCGACGCGCGCTCGGCCTGTGGGAGATCTTCTCCCGTTTGGGCCTTACCTCGGCCTCGCTGTCGTGGCCTTCGACCTGGCCGCCGGCCAGCGGCGGCGGCGGCGTAATTTCGGAGCGCTTTTTTAGCTCTCCGGCGGGATCCGCCGAAGCGGAGCCCCCGGCGCTGGGCGGGCTCGGGATGAGCCTCCAGGTTCGGCCCGCCGATCTCGATCCGGAGGTGCTCAAAATCCTCGGCCGACGCCCCACCAAAAGCGCCATCACGGCTCTGGCGGGAGATCTTTGGCGCGAGGAGGTGGCCGTGGCCCTCTCCCGCAAGAATTCGGCGATCGCCTCGCCAAGCGTCACCTTCGTCGTGCTCCCCGGCCTGGCGACGATTTCGGCCGAAAACTTCGGCGGTTTCTATGCCGCTCAATTCGGCGGCCCCGCAAGCTCAAGAGCGCAAGAAGCGGCACGACGCCTCGCCGAGTATTACGAGCATCTCGATCGGTTTCTCGGCCGGCTGCTCGCCGAGCGAGAGGGAACGCTGGTGGCGGTGGTGTCGGCCCAGGGGTCGGCGCCGATCGGCTGGTGGGAACGCCTGCGCGGCGGCGGCTCGCTCGGAGGAACGTTCGAGGGCGCGCCGGACGGAGTTTTCATCCTGGCGGGTCCGGGCATCCGCGCCGGGGCGCTGATCGCCGATCCGCGGCTGGTGGACGTGGCTCCGACGCTGCTCTATGCGCTCGGGCTTCCGGTGGCCCGCGACCTCGACGGTCGGGTGCTCACCGGTGCGTTCGAGGCTTCGTTTCTCGCCCGTCGACCGCTGTCGTTTTTTCCTTCCTACGAGGCGCTGTCGCCGCAAGGCGGCCGCTGACGGTAGAGGCTCATTCCGCCTTGGCCGCGGCGCCGGGCTTTCCCTCTTTGCGCAGAGCGGCCGGCGAAACCGCCGGAGCCATGGCGCATCGGCCTTCGAACAGAGCGCCGTCTTCAACGATCAAGGCGGGGGTTTCGAGGTCGGCGAACACCTTGCCGGTGGGAGTGATCTGAACCCGGCGCGTCGCCCGAATCGTGCCGCGGATCACGCCGGAGACGAAAACCTGGCCCACTTCGATCTCCCCTTCGACCTCGCCACCTTCACCGACCACCAGATCCCCGCCCGAGCGGACGATTCCGGTGAGCTTGCCGTCGACTCGGAACGTCGTTTCAAACCGGAGCTCGCCGTTGATATGGCTGCCGGTATCGAGAAAGCCGTTCAAATCGCTCTGCTTGCCTTCGTTCTTGAACATCATGGCTCCTCCGCGCGCCCCATGAGGAGATCGTAGAGCCGAATCAGCTCTTCCTCGGAATGAAAGTGCACTTGTAGTTGTCCCCCCTTGCCCCGGCGGCGAATCTCGATCCGCGTTTGCAGTTTTCGGGTCAGGCTTTCGAGGGCGGCGGCCGTATTGCTGTCGAGGGGTGGCTTGGGGCGCGGCGCGGCGGACTGCGCTTCTTTCGCAGGTTCCGCCGTGATGCGCTCGAGGTCTCGCGCCGATAGGTTCTCGGACACGGCGCGCTCGGCGAGAGCGATCTGCGCCTCCTCCGAAGCCAGACCCAAGAGCGGCCGCGCCTGGCCCGCGGTGAGCGCTCCGCTCCGCATCAGGTCGCGCACGTCCTCAGGTAAACGTAAGAGCCGTAAGGAGTTAGAGACCGACGAGCGACTTTTGCCGACGCGCGCGGCGATCTCCTCGTGCTGCAAACCGAAGCCCTGGAGGGTGAGCAGCGCCTCCGCCTCTTCGATCGGGTTCAAGTCCGAGCGCTGGAGGTTCTCGACCAAGGCCAACTCGAGTAGGTGCCGGTCCCCGGTCACCTCTCGGATCACCACCGGAACCTCGGTCAGCCCGGCGCGCCGGGCGGCGCGCCAGCGCCTTTCGCCCGCCACGATGAGGTACATGCCCTCCCCGGAGGCGGCGACGACCAGAGGCTGGATGATTCCTTGGGCTCGAATCGAGTCGGCCAGCTCTTCGAGCTGGTCGTCGTCAAAACGGACGCGGGGTTGGAGACGATTGGGCTGGAGCTGATCGATCGGCAACACCGTCGGCAGGGTCGGCGCTCCGGGTGCGGCAGCGTTTTCGGGCGCGCCCGCGATGGCCGGTTCTCCCGACTTTTCGGACTTCTCCTGGATCAAAGCCCCCAACCCGCGGCCGAGGCCGCCTTTCTTGCGCACGCTCACTCAGATTCTCCGGAGAAACTCGCGGGCGAGCGCTAGATAGGCGTCCGCGCCGCGTGACTTGATGTCGTATTGAAAGATCGGCATTCCATGGCTCGGTGCCTCGGCAAGCCGTACGTTGCGCGGCACGACGCTCTCGAACACCTTTCCCGCGAAGTGGCGGCGCACCTCGTCGGCCACGTCGCGCGACAGGTTCATTCGATCGTCGAACATGGTCAGCACGATGCCTGCGATCTCGAGGCGCGGGTTCAGGCTGTCTCTGATCCGATCGACCGTCGCGACGAGCTCGCTGATCCCCTCAAGGGCGAAATATTCGCATTGGAGGGGAACGAGCAATCCGTCGGCCGCGGTGAGCGCCATTACGGTGAGGTGCCCGAGCGACGGCGGGCAGTCGATCAGGATCAGGTCATAGCGGTCGGCGACTCCGCCGAGGATCTCCAACAGGCGACGTTCCCAGCCCGGCTCACCGACCAATTCCACTTCGAGGCCCACGAGATCTCGTTGCGAGGGCGCGAGATCGAGATTGGGAAAACCCGAGGGACGGATCACCTCGTCGAGAGGTGTTTCGCCGATCAGAGCGTGGTAGAGGTGAGGAGCCGCGGCGTTTGAGCCTACGCCGCGCGAAGCGTTCCCTTGGGGGTCGCTGTCGACCAGAAGGATGCGCTTTTCGAGCGCGCCCAAGGCTGCGCCGAGGTTGATCGCGGTGGTCGTCTTGCCCACGCCCCCTTTTTGATTTGCGATCGCGAGAATCCGCGCCTTGTTCGAGGCCATATTTGAAGGCTTTCTCCTGCCTAAATCTGAACTATCCCGCGCGAACCAGCTCCACGATCCGTCGTCTTTCACTGCCCTTGAGTGGAACCTGCCTCGCGATGACCAACCCCGGAGGAGGCGTTGGCGTATCCGCGCCCGCCCAGATCAGAATTTTTCCATTCGGGTCCATTCGCCGGCCGAGCGTCGCGAGGAGGTCGGGGGAAAGCCTCAGCGCCCGAACGGTGATCAAAACCGGCGATTCCGGAAAGCCCACGGGCAAGGGAGCGGAGACTCTAACATCGAGACATCGGAGCGGCAACGCCGCGCGACGGGCGGCGGCGAGAAGAAAGCTCGCCTTTTTCTCCCGCGCCTCGAACAGAACCATTCGAAGGTCGGGCCGGGCCGCGGCGATCGGGAAACCCGGAAATCCGGCTCCGGACCCGAGGTCGGCCGCTTCCCCTCCGCCCGTAGGAATGAGCGCGAGCGCCGCGAGCGATTCGCCATAGTGGCGGGCGAAGATCTCGGCCGCGGTCCCTGGGCCGATCAGCGCCAGGCGTCGATTCCAGCGGCGAAGCTCTTCAAAATGCGCATAGAGGGCCAGAACCGCGCTTTTCGAGAGCGGCTCGGGCGAGAGCGCGGCGATGTGGGCGGAAAACTCGGGGAGGGAAACCGGAGGGAGGTCGAACGCCACAGCCGATGGTAGGTCGCGGATGGTTCGAGAGGCAAGGTTGCCACGTTTCACGTGAAACGTGGCGACCGCGTCTTCAAGCCGGCCGAACCACTACACGCTTGAAATAGCCGTCGCCTTCGCTCTCCGTGAGGACCGTGGCGTCATCGGCGAGAGCCATGTGGACCGCCCGGCGATCGGCCGGGTTCATCGGCTCAAGGATCTTCGGCGCGGCTCCTCGAACCACTTCCACCGCCACGCGCTGGGCCAGGCAACGAAGTTGCTCCTCGCGGATCTCGTGGAAGTTGTCGCAGTCCACCCTGCACGCAACCGTCTCGCCCGTTCGGTTGCGAATCAGCCGGGGGAGTAGGTGCTCCAGCGAGTGGAGCAGCTCGCCCGAGTCCTTGAAACAGATGTCCACGTCAGGCCCGGCGAGGTCCACCAGAAGCTCTCCCTCTCCTTGGAACACCTTGGCTTCCAGCCGAGCGCCCGCGATCGACAGCAACAGCGCCGCCTCCTCTCGCGCCGTAGCCGCCGCCAAGCCTTCCGCAACCGGAAAACGCTCGGAAATCTGACGCGGCACCTCCAGCAACGGGACCAGCTCGGTAGCGACCGATTCGATCTTCGGCCGCCTTACCTCCTCTTCACGACGGCGCCCCCCGCGAGCCTCTCGAGCGCCGTGATCTCCCCGGCCCCCGCGATCGGAGCGACCGCCTCGCCCGCCTCGATCCCCCTGGGGCCCGGGTCGCCGCGGTTCGCCGCGTCCACCAAAACCCCGCTGTTCGCGAGGACGATCCGTGGTAGCGCCGCGTGGCCCGCTCGAAACCCCGGTGCTTCGCGCCGGCGAGCCAAGAACCGGAGCGGTCGTGGGCTGTGGCGCCGCCCCCGCCTCCCGCTCCGGCCGAGTCGCATCGACCTCGATCAGAAACTTTCGGCCGCTTCGTACCATGCCCTTCTTTTCGACCTTCTGATACGCGACCCGGTCAGGATCGATTCCGAAGTGGCTCGCCGCCTGCAAGACCGCGCGTTCGAGGCTGTCGGCCGAAAAGAATTTCCGCTTGTCTTCGCTCATTTTGCTTTTGCCGGGAGTGTGCTGCCGGCCGGCGTGGTCGGCAGAATCCAGCGGTTGTAAACCGCCTGCTGGGCGATCGTCAAGACGTTGTTGGTCAGCCAGTAGAGAACCAGGCCGCTCGGAAACCCGAGGAACAGGAACGTCATCACCACCGGCATCAACTGGAACAGCCTGCGCTGCATCGGATCGCCGACGCTCGGCGTCATCCGGACCTGCAGGAACTGGGTGGCACCCATCACCAGCGGCAGGATGTAGAACGAATCCTTCGCCGACAGGTCGTGAATCCAGAAGATCCACGGGGCGTTGCGCAGCTCGACCGCCGAATACAGGACGCTGTAGAAGGCGAAGAACACGGGCATCTGCAGGATCATCGGCAGGCAACCGCCGGTCGGTTGGACCCCCTCCGCCTTGTAGATCGCCATCATCTCTTCGTTCATCTTCCGCTGCATCTCGAGGTTCGGACGGCCGTTCTTATCGCGGAGCTTCGTCCGATACCGCTCGCGCAGCGCTTGCAGCTTCGGGTTCAGCTGCTGCATCTTGCGCATCGACTTGGTCGAGCTGTGGGTGAGCGGCAGAAGAATGATTTTGATCAGCGTCGTCAGCAGGATGATCGCCCAGCCGTAGTTCGGCACCACGTGGTCGTAGATCCAGTGGAGTGCCGAGAGCAACGGCTGCGCGAGCCACCAGAACGTTCCCAGGCGGAGCGCTTTGCCAAGGCCGTGAGGAAGGGACGCCAACTGCTCCCGCTCTTTCGAACCCCAGAACGAACCGAGCTTCATGTGGTCGCCCGACGGGTAGAGATAGATGAAGAAGTCTCGCTTGAGCTTCTTTTGGTCGCCGGTCAATTCCGCCGGCACCGGTGTCGTCGCAAGGCCTTCCGGACCCGGAGTGAGCAGAACGGGTTGAAAGACCGCCTTCTGAAACCCCTCGAACGGGACCACCGCGGTCAGGAAATAGGTGTCGTCGAGAGCGACCCAGCCGAGCCCGGTCGCGGGGACCTCCTTCGCCTCCTTGACTTTCTGGGGATCCAGGACTTCGACGTCGCCGCCCGCAAGGTACAAGCCTTCCCGGCGCTCGAATCGGCTTCCCAGCTCCTCGGCGGTCAGGTTCCGGATTCCCGGTCCGACGGCCACCGCCCATCCCTTGAGCCCCGTCACCTCGACGTCGACGTCGAACAGGCCATCCGGCCGGAAACCGAACGATTTTCGCGCCCAGATCTTGCCGTCGCTGTATTCGAAATCCACCCGCTTGCCGTCCGGCGACCGCGCGACGTGAAAAAGCGCGTTTTCGAGCACCGTCGGTTGGCCTGTACCGTCGACGACCGCAAAGGGATAGGGATCGCCTTTCCGGCTCCGCACCAGCTCAAGCGGTTTACCCGTCGCGTCGTGCTGCTTCTTGAGGGAGTAGGAGCGGATGTCCGCGCCGCGGTTGCTGAGCTCGACCCGGGCGTCTTTCGTCTCGACGACGACCGACTCAGCGGCCGTAGCCTGAACCGCTTCGTGAACCGGAGCGGGGACGACTTCGGCGGTCTTCTCTCCACTGGCCTTGCCGGGTGCCGGGGGCTGCTCCTGCGCGCCCGTCGCCGGTCGAGCCGCTTCGGTCGCGGCCGGCACCGGCTTGGCGGGAACCGGAGCCTCCGCCGGAAAGTAGAAATGCCAAAGGACTAAAAAGCCGAAAGACAACGCGGCGGCAATGATCAGGCGGCGGGTATCCAAGGTGGTGCCTCTTGCGCTTTAGTTAGGGCAGATCGACGCCGCCCGGATGAAACGGTTGACACCGGATCAGTCGACCGCCCGCGAGCCAGGCGCCGCGCGCCAAGCCATGTTCCAGAATGGCGAGGCGGGCGTACTCCGAGCAGGTCGGCGTGAAACGGCACGAACGCGGCAGAAACGGCGAGATTCGTCGCTTGTAGAAACCGAGCGCGGCGATCGCCAGACGCTTCACCGGGGCCCTCCGCGCGGCGTCGCGCCACGCCAGAGCCGAATCAGATCCTCGATGAAAATCCGAGGATCGGCCTTTGCGGCCTCCGGTTTCAGATGCACCACGAGATCCAGGGATGGAAGGTCGCCGCGGCCCTGCCAGCGGCGGTATGTCTCTCGAATCCGCCTTTTGAGACGGTGTCGAACCACGGAGTTACCGACCTTTCGGCTGGCGGTAACCCCCAGCCGTGGCCTACCTTCGGTGTTGGGGGCGAAATATAAGATCGATAAGGAGCCGGTCCGTCTACGTCCAGTTCGGTAGCAGCGCAGGAAATCAGCCCTCCGCCTCAAACGATCGTCGCTCCGAAATCTCTCGCTTCGAGAGGAGGCCTCGTGAGGAGAATTGGGAGAGAGGAAGGACGGAGGCGGATCCTGTGCTTCCGACATCAGACGGCTAGGCGGTGACGACCCTTCCGGCGACGACGTCCGATCACCGCACGGCCGTTCCGGGTGCGCATCCGAACCAGAAATCCATGAGTCCGCTTGCGTCGCCGGTTGTTGGGCTGAAACGTCCGCTTCACGTTGCACCTTTTTCCTTGACAGTTTTTGACTTCGGCCGCCCGTCGTCGACGGACACTATCGGCACCCCTGCGGGCGCCGAGCCGGGCAGGGGCGTAAACCTAGACGAGAAAACGATCTCCGTCAAGGGCGGGCAGTTGTTTCGTAAATGGCGGAGAGGGTGGGATTCGAACCCACGGACCGAGGATCACCCGATCAACGGTTTTCGAGACCGTCCCATTCGACCGCTCTGGCACCTCTCCGGATACAACTCTTGTGGCGGTGAGGGTGGGATTCGAACCCACGGTAGAGTTTCCCCTACACACGCTTTCCAAGCGTGCTCCTTAAGCCACTCGGACACCTCACCTAACGTCCTGTAAAGAACCCTACCTGCCCCGCAGCCGGGCGAAGAAAAGACGGAGAAGATCCCCGCATTCCTCCGCCATCACGCCGTCGACGACCTCGAGGCGATGGTTCAAGCGAACATCCCGAACCAGATTGCCTAGACTACCGCAGTAACCGGCCTTCGGGTCCGAAGCACCGAAAACCAGGCGGTCGACGCGGCTCGCGACCAGAGCGCCGGCGCACATCGCGCACGGCTCCAGGGTGACGTACAACGTACACCCGGTCAATCGCCAGCCGCCGACCTGTTTCGCCGCCTCCCGAATCGCCAGGATCTCGGCGTGGCCCAGAGGGTCGCCGTCGGTCTCCCGTCGATTGTGGCCGCGCCCGACCACCTTGCCCTCGCAGACGATCACGGCGCCGATCGGAACCTCGCCGAGCGTCTCCGCCCTGCGCGCCTCGATCAGCGCCTGCTCCATCCACCCTCGATCCTGAAGATCGGACGGCACGTCCACGGTCCCGCGGTTCTCGGCCAACGAGCGCGGCATGTTAGTCGAACCGGCCTGCCGGTGGGAAGAGTCACCGTTCCCTCCGCCGGGACCAACGGTTTTCGGCCAAAATCGTTGATCCCTGCCCCGGGATCACTGGTCCTTGCCGCGGGACCAGCGAATTTCGCCCAAAATCGTTGATCCCGGCCCCGGGATCACTGGTCCCTGCCGGCGGGACCAGCGAATTTCGCCCAAAATCGTTGGTCCTTGCCGAAGGAGCGCTGGTCCTTGCCGAAGGAGCGCTGGTCCTTGCCGAGGGAACGCTGGTCCTTGCCGAGGGATCAGCGAATTTCGCCCAAAATCGTTGGTCCTTGGCGCGGGATCGCTGTTCCCTCGCCGGGATCACCTTCCGACGCCGCGAGGAGCAGGGGAGGCGCCGCCTTTGTATCTCCTCGCCCTGCCCCGTAGGCGAGGCGACAGCTCGGCCCCAGTCGGAGCTGTTCTTAGCCGACGTTGACGGAGTTGGGAGGGGAGCGTTATCGCGCCCGGCGTGCGCCGTGCGGCCGTGATCGCTTCCCGCAGATAGGCGCTGGGGTCGAGCTTGCAGAGCTTCGCGGTGAGGTTACAGATGAGCCAGGCCGTCCACTTCGGCTTTCCTGTTTCTCCGATCTGGAGCCAGCCGCTCTCGTCGGCGTGGAGCAGCGATTGGGCCATCAGCCACGCGCCGATCGCTTCGTAGGTCGGGCGCAGCACCCGAGCCGGGGGTCTTGGAACCGGGCGTAAGGGCGGCGTCAAGGGAGGGGAGCGGCGAGCGCAAGCTTACTCCTGAGCGACGCGCAGAGATCGCCACGAAGCCACCGCAGCTCGGTGGAATAAGGATTCCAGGGGCTAGGGAACCGCTGCGAGGTGGCGCGCTACGGACTCAAGAAGGTCCGGTTCCAATCGATTACTCGCGCGACACTTCATCGCCCAACCGCGACCGGGATGCAACACGTCCCAGGGGGAGCGCATCTGCCCGAGGCGCCCCCTCCCCGGATCGTGATTCCCATAGCCGTCGATAACCCGATTCCATAGCGGCGAGAACTGTTGAATAAGCAGGGATTCTCCGAGAGGGATCCAGATATCTTCCACCACTAGATAACGGCAGCGAAAATCCTCGATCGCGAGATTGTCGGCGGCGCGGATCGATTCCGCGTGCTCCGCCAGCCGGCCGTAGAGAACCGTTCCGGGCGGAGCGTCCAAACCCAAACCGCCCTTCCTCGCGCCAGCCGGAATTGCCTTGCCAACGTAGATGGGGAGCTCGAATCGATCATCTCGATTCTTCTCCGCGATCGGCGCGTAGGGCGGAAAGTCTCCCAGATAGTAGATCGCGTACACGCCCGCTCCCAGGAAAGATTCGGTGGGAGGCATGGGATCAGCGGACCGAGCTAGAAGCGCGTCGGCGACGCTGATACCTAGATTCTTCTTGTCGAGCGGGTTATACGGCGTTTCCTGCCTCATGGCCGCGCCAAAAGACTTTCACGAATGTTCGCGGCGAGAAGCTCCGCCAATTGTACGGGCACGGCGTTTCCCAACTGCCGCATGGCTTCTGACCACGCCCCCTCGAAGGAGTAGTCGTCCGGGAAAGTTTGCAGGCGCGCCGCCTCGCGCACCGTGAAATAACGAACGGAGCCATCGGGATAGGCGAGCATATTTTCCCCTCCGGGCACTCCGTGATCCCCGGCCTTTAGCGTCTTAGCTGGTTCATCCAACGGGCTCCCGGTATGACCGCAGTACGACCGGGCGCCAGGGTTGGCGCAATGATTCAACACCTCGTTGCGACGCGTGGGATCCGGAAGATCGGCGATAGCGTCCCGAACCGTGCGCCATGCCAGCCGGTGCTCAAACGGTAGGGTGGGCGCCTTGAGCTTTCGAGAACGATCGGCGAAACGTTCGGGAAGGGAGGGGCGGGCCTTGCGAGAGATCCCGTGCCGCTCCCAGTACTCCCCACTCGTCCACTGATCGAGTAGAAGGGCTCCGAGGGAATGGGTAGGCTCCGGAAAAGACCAATCGATACCCAGGTCCGAACGGAACCCGACGATGAAAACGCGCTCCCTCCGCTGTGGCACGCCGTAATCCGCGGCGTTCAAGACCCGAAACACGACGCGATACTCCAACTCGGCGCCTTGGCCGCTGGTGTGGTGTTGCTCAAGTCGGGAGAGGTGCTTCGTCCAGTCCTCGCCGTCTCGCCGGTCAAGGGTGGGGTATGAAAGCTGGAGGATGATGTACTCGAAATAGTCCGCGAACGCTTGCCGCACCAATCCCCGAACGTTCTCGACCAAAATCGCGCGCGGGCGCAACTCGCGTACCGCTCGGAACATCTCGGGGAACATGTCGCGCCGGTCCTCGAAGGCTTTGTGCTTCCCTCCCAGGGAGAACGGCTGGCAAGGTGGCCCCCCCGCGACCAGGTCGATCCCCTCTCCATATCGCCGAAAATCCATCGCCCTGACGTCTCCTTCGTGAAGGGGCCAATTCTTCACGTGGGCGATTCCGCGCGCCTGATTCGCGCGGATCGTATCGCACGCCTCCCGGTTCCACTCGAAAAGGGCCTTGTGGTGAATCCCCGCCCTCGACAGACCTAGCGCAAGTCCTCCGGCGCCGGAGAACAACTCAATGGACTCCATGGCCCCCTCCGAGGAAATCCTCGATCGCGCGGGCAAGTCCACCGCGATCGCGAAGCTCGCATTCCCAAATGACCATGACGCCCCATCCGGCCCCTTGGAGGCGGCGGCGAACGTCCTCGTCTCGTTTTCGGTTAGCCTCTAGTTTTGGTCGCCAAAAATCAAGCCTTGACTGCGGGAACTTGTAGTGGTTGCAGTTTTCGTGGAGGTGCCAAAAGCAGCCGTGGACCAGGATGACCTTCCGCCTGCTCGAAAAAACCAGGTCCGGCTTACCCGGGAGCTTCTTCGAGTGGAGGCGGTACCGATATCCCATCCCGTGTACCAGCCTGCGAACGGTCATCTCGGGCTTGGTGTCCTTGGCCCGGACGCGCCCCATCCGCTCGCTACGCTCGGCGCGGCTAAGCGGGTCCATCCTCTTTCCCCGTTGAAGGGCCAATGGTCTTGAGGATGCGCGCGCTTCTCAGTTGCTCGATCATTCTCCAACACAAGGTGCGCGCGACCTCCGCCCGCGAGTTGCCGTACCCCTCTTCCTCTATCAGGGCCTCCAGGTAAGCCACGAGCTTCGGGGTGGCCGTTATCGGCACTTCGGTGGACTTGTGCTTGTTCCTAGGGCGCGCCATTTTAACAGCGTAATCATACCGTTAAAACTCCATAAAAACCAGGTCCGCGCCCGCTTATCCTTCTCCTCTCGGAGGAGAGGTGCGGCATGGTCGGTGGAAGCGGGACAGCTGACGCGGGCCCGCACGGCAAGGTGTTAGCGTTCGGGGCGACCGCCCGCATTTGCGATGGCCCAGGAACGAACCCCGAGCTACCCGGCTGCCGTCAGCTAGAAGCGCCTCCACTCCCCGGCGACACCATGACCCCACCGGCTCCGGGCGATACCGGACAACCCACCGCCTTTACAGCATCCCGGCCGAGAACATAGGATCGCCTCTCTTTCCGGCAGGGACCGACGAAGGGTTCGGGTCCTGTGCATCGATCCTCACCGAACCTCGTCAGGCCCGGAAGGGAGCAGCGATAAGGTTGGGCGACCGAGTGCCGCAGATCAACCGGAACCCTTCGTCAATCTCTGCCTAAGTCCTCCAGCCTTCGGACACTTTCAGCCCATGGCCTATCAGGTCCTCGCGCGCAAATGGCGGCCTCAGGATTTTTCGAGTCTGGTCGGCCAGGAAGCCATCGTCACCGCGCTGCGCAACGCGCTGCGCGAAAAGCGCATCGCCCAGGCCTACCTGTTCTCCGGCATTCGCGGCGTCGGTAAGACCACCGCCGCCAGGGTTCTCGCAAAGGCTCTCAATTGCGAGACGAACTTCGGCGGCGATCCCTGCAACGAGTGCACGCCCTGCCGCGAGATCACCCGCGGCGGGGATCTCGACGTCATCGAAGTCGACGCCGCGACCTACTCCAAGGTGGAGCAGGTTCGCGAGCTGACCGAAAGCCTGCGCTACGGTCCGGCGCGGGATCGCTACAAGGTGGTGGTGCTCGACGAGATCCATCGCCTCTCCCGCCAAGCGTTCGACGCCCTGCTCAAGATCGTCGAGGAACCGCCGCCGCACCTGGTCTTCATCTTCGCCACCACCGAGGCGGACTCGGTGCCGGTGACCATCCTCTCCCGCTGCCAGGAATTCCGCTTTCGCCGCGTGCCGTCGCTCGAAGTCGCCGCCCTCCTGCGGCGGATCTGCACCCAAGAAGAGATCTCCGCGAGCGACGCCGCGCTGCGCCTCGTCGCGCGGGCCGGCGAAGGGAGCGTCCGCGACGCCGTGGCGCTCCTCGATCAGCTCGCGACTTTCGGCAACCGCTCGATTTCCGACGACGACGCCGTGCGCCTGCTCGGAGGGCTCGATACCGCCCTGTTCCATCGCCTGCTCCAAGCGATGTTGGCCGGCGACCGGCTCGCCATCCGCGATGCCGCGCGCCGGGTCGAGGACGAAGGCTGGGATGCGCGCAACGTCTTCAGCCAATTCCTGGCGTTCGGGCGAGACGCTCTCCACCTCGCCATCGGCGGTTCCCCTTCCTCCGTCGACCTGCCCGAAGAGGAGGCCCAGGCGCTCGCCCGGGTCGCCGAGGCCGCAGGCTACGAGAATCTCTTGCGCCTGCTCTCCCAGCTGCTGGCGAGCGAGCCGGTCGTTCGGCGCAGCGAGACCGGCGTCCTCGCCGTCGAGATCGCGTGGCTGCGGGCGGCGGAGCTGCCGAAGCTCGTGCAGGTAGAGGCGTTGCTCGCGGGCGGCAACCTGCCGGCCGCCTCTCGGACGACCGCGCCGTCGATGTCAGCGAACCCGTCGATCCCCTCGCCGCGGGCGGTCGCTCCACCGCAAACCGCGCCCGAGGCGCCGAGCGCGGCACCTCCTCGGGCCGTCGCCTCTGCGGCAAATCACGGCTCGCCTTCGGCTCCAACGACCGCGGCGCCGAAAGCCGTACCGGGGACGCCGCTCGAACGATTCCTCGACGAGGTTCGCAAGCGCAAACCGCCGCTCGCGTCGCATCTCGACCGCGCCACCCTCGACTTTGCG
>Ga0068860_100003246_pt1 | contig 16764 bp, 20 predicted proteins | sample KBSSwiS32_FD_66597 | JGI IMG/M metagenome (GOLD analysis project Ga0068860, IMG submission 66597) | Switchgrass rhizosphere microbial communities from Kellogg Biological Station, Michigan, USA - KBS Switchgrass S3-2 | ecosystem: Host-associated > Plants > Roots > Rhizosphere > Soil ... | reverse complement strand
CCACCACCGCGAGAGCTTCCTCTACGAGCGCTTCGCCGAAATCTGCGAAATCATGAAAGCCTATGACATCGCTTTCAGTCTGGGCGACGGCCTCCGCCCCGGCTCGATTGCCGACGCCAATGACGAAGCCCAGTTCGCCGAACTCTACACGCTGGGCGAGCTGACCAAGATCGCGTGGGAGCACGACGTCCAGGTGATGATCGAGGGGCCCGGCCACGTGCCGATGCACAAGATCAAGGAGAATATGGACAAGCAGCTCGAAGTCTGCGGCGAGGCGCCCTTCTACACGCTCGGCCCACTGACCACGGACATCGCGCCCGGCTACGACCACATTACCAGCGGCATCGGCGCGGCGATGATCGGCTGGTTCGGCACCGCAATGCTCTGCTACGTCACGCCCAAGGAGCATCTCGGCCTGCCCGACCGCGACGACGTCAAGGTCGGCGTCGTCACTTACAAGCTCGCGGCCCACGCCGCCGATCTGGCGAAAGGCCACCCTTCCGCCCGCGCCCACGACGATGCGCTGTCCAAAGCCCGCTTCGAATTCCGCTGGCGCGACCAGTTCAACCTGTCACTCGACCCTGAGACCGCCGAGGCGTTCCACGACCAGACCCTGCCCGCCGAAGGCGCCAAGACCGCCCATTTCTGCAGCATGTGCGGCCCCAAATTCTGCTCGATGAAAATCAGCCAGGAAGTGAGAGAGTTCGCGCGGCTGCAGGAGCAAAACCCAACCGTTCGTCCTGAGCCTGTCGAAGGACTGCCCTCCTCTTCCGCTCCGGAGAGCCAAGACAGCCCTTCGACAAGCTCAGGGCGAACGGAGTTGGAGGAAGCCGAAGCCGGCATGGCCGAAATGTCCAGGCGCTTCCACGACGAAGGCGGCGAGCTGTACGTCCCGGCGGCGGAGTGATCCTCGCCCTGCTCCTCGCGGCCCCCGGCCCCCATGCCGCGAGCCAGTTCGTCGGTACCTGGCGCCTGGTCTCGGCGACGCAACAAACTGGAGCTTCATCCGGCCCCGCTGCCGGCGGGCGTACGGGACTGGACGGTCGCCTGGGAACGGGTCCGTCGATGACGACGGGCATGACCAAGATGAGCCAGCGCTGCCGCGATAGGACCCACGATTGATGGCCGACCTCTACCTCAAGCGACTCGAAGCCGAGCGCAAAGCGTTATGGGCCGCGTGCCGCCTCAAGGGCCTCGCCAAGGACACCCCCGAACGCCAGCGCATCGCCGCCATCGACCAGGCGATTGCCGAGCATAAGGCAAAGGCGGCGGGGTGAGGTGCCTCGGGGTAACAGCCCGCTATTCGCGGCCCAACCGCACCAACGCCGCATCCAGCGCCTGAAGGAATCGCGACCGGTCCGTCTTGGCGAACGGCGCCGGGCCGCCGGTGATTCCGTCCGCGCCGACCCGCAGATCCGCCATGATCGCGCGCGTCGCGATCGCGCCGCCGATGCTCGAAGCCGTGAACGGCTTGCCGTTTGGGCCGATCACCACCGCACCCTTCTTCAGGCACCGGTCGGCGAGCAGGATGTCGCCGGTGATCACCACCGTCTTCGCGTCCGCCGCCTCGGCGATCCAGTCGTCGGCCGCGTCGAACGCATCGCTGACCACCACCCGCTCGATCAGCGGGTGCTCGGGCACGCGGATGCGCTGGTTGCTGACGACCGTCACCGGCACCGCGCGCCGCCACGCGACCTTGTAGACCTCGTCCTTGACCGGGCAGGCATCGGCATCGACCAGGATTCGAACCGTCACGTCATTCCCTCGCCGCCAAAGAAACTCTTTCGGTATCCTGGCGGTTAAGGCCAGGAGTCAGCAACGGCGAAATAATCGGCGCGCCACCATTCGGCCCCGATCCTGCATTAGACGCGTTACCCAGTCCCGCCTCCCCCCATTCGAAGGAATCTCAATGGCCCGCACCAGCCGCACTGCCGTCCCCGCTGCCGACTGGTCCCGCTTGATGGTCGATGCGTCGCAGCTGTGGGCCGACGCCGGCATGGTGGTGGCGCTGCGATCATGGCGGATGATGGCCGGCGGTCCCGCCGCCACGCGCGAGATGGAGCGGATGATGAGCGAGAAGGTCGCGGCCGGGTTCGAGCTCGCCGGCGCGCTCGCCGGCGGCGGCGTCACCAGCCCCGAAGCCGCCACCCGCAAGGCGCTCGGCATCTACGGCCGGCGCGTCCGGGGCAATCGCAAGCGCCTGAGCTAGCTCCGCACCGGCGCCGCTTTCAGGAAAAACGTCGCGCCGTGGCTGGGTGGTAAGCTCAATGCTTCATCGGACGTGAGCGAGGTGCGGCGACTCGTTGAATGACCGTGGGCCGCGCCTCCGTGGACGCTACCGCTTCGCGGCGTAGCGGATCGTCGCCTCGCCGAAGGCTTTGACCGGCAGCACCAGTCCCTCGCCGGTTGCCTCGATCTGCCCCGACTGGACGTTGGTGATCGTCGCGGTGACGGTGACGTCGCCCTGGCGCCGCTCGGCGATAGCCTTGCGCGCAGCGGCGATGACCCGGTCGTATTCCCTGGAAAAATCCTCGACCAGCGCGTCTTCGATGGTCCCGACCAGCGACGGCTCGGTGAACAGGCGGATGGCAATGTTCACGACCTTGCGGCTGGTGTCGGCGCTGATCGCGAGGTCGCGGACGCGGACCGTGCGCGAGTTGGGCTCGTTATAAAGCTTGCCCGTCAGCCACGCCGTGGCGCGCGTTTTCGTCCCCGGCTTGCCCTTGACCGTGGCGGTCAGGTCGACGCCGACCGCGACCCGGCCGCCGTCGGTGCCGTAAACCGTGACCTTGTCGAACACCGCGTCGACCGGCCCGACATCCTTGAGCGTGATGCCCCTTGCCGCGCGCTTCTGCAGCGCGCGGAGAATGACCGGCTCAAGCTGGGCGTAATCGGCAATCACCGCGCTGCTGAAGACGAGGCCATGCTGCTTGAGGCCGGTCGCCGCCGGGGGCAGCGGCGTCGGCCGAGGGTCGGCCGGGCGCGGACCGATGAACGTTTCGGTCAGCAGCTGCGCCGCGACGCCCAGCGTCACCGTGCGCTTGTCGGCGCGATAGCCCGTCAGTCCCAGCTTTTGCGGCGTGATCCGCATCCACGCCGGCGGCTTATCCCGGTTGAGGAGGATAGTCGCGAACCCGCTCCGCCACACTTGCGCCACCTGCGGCCGGATGTTGAGCTTGGCGAGCTCGCGCGGCAGCGACTTTTCGAGGCCAGCGACGACCCCGGCCAGCCGGGCATCTGCCTGTTCGATAAAAGTGATTCGCCGCCCGAGCAAGTCGATCCCCGGCGGGTTGGTCCAGTTGTAGGAAATGTCGAGCTTGGCCGTCGGCGTCCAGTCAGGCCGCATGCCGAGGCGCACGTTGGCGCGGACTGCGACCGCGCCGGTAGCCGTCTCATGCTTGATGATCCCGCCGACGTTGCGCACCTGGACGACCGCCGAGACCGGCATCGTCATTTGCAGCGTCTTGCCCTTGCCGGTCAGCGCGATCGACCCGCGCACCGCGCGCCCGACAATCTGGCAGCCAAGGTCGGGCGTGACCTTGAGGCCCTTCGCACCGAATAGTTTCACGCCGAGGATCTTGCCCTTGAGCACGCGCTGGGCGGGAACACATTTTTCTTCACGCTGGTTGATTGTCCACAGGACTTTCGGAGCCGCCCGCTCGAGCGCCGCCTGGATGTCGGCCAGCGGCACCACGATCGGTGCGTCGATGGTCGAATATTCCCTGGGGATGACCGCCTTGGTCGTGCTGCGCGGCGGCGCCTGCACCTCGACTGCTTTCTCGCACCCTGACAGCGCGGCGCCGGCCAACGCGAGTACGGCCAACTGTCTCAACAATATGCGGGAATCCCCCATGCGGCGGGTGTAGGGGCGGCGTCCAGGATCGCCAAGGCGGGCCGCGCCCGGAAGCGCGGCCCGGCCCGATTAGCAGGCGCAATTCTTGCAGGTGCAGGGACGGCACTGGCAACCGCGCTGCGCGTCGAGCTTGGCGGCCTGGACCTGCTGTTCGGTATGGGTGGTCATGGTCATTCTCCTCTGTCGGAGGCGTTGATTCGCCGCCGGTCCAGCGTGTATGGCCTCCGTACTATGGTACGGAATCAAGCAAAAAACTCGGAGACCATCGGCGGGCTTGCGAAAGCTGCCGGAGTCGGCGTCGAAACGGTGCGTTACTATCAGCGCCGGGGCCTCCTCCCCGAGCCCGCGCGCCCACCGGGCGAGGTCCGGCGGTACGGCAATGCGGACGTCACGCGCCTCCGCTTCATCCGTTCCGCCCAGGCCGCGGGCTTCACGCTCAACGAGATCAAGGAGCTGCTCGACCTCGACGCGTCTGACGACCGCGCCCGCGCCCGGGAATTGGCCCGGACCCGGGTCCAATCGATCGACGCGAGAATCGCCGAGCTCCGCACTGCCCGCGACGCACTAGCCGCACTCGCCACCGCCTGCGCCAGCAAGGGCGACGGCCCGTGCCCGATCCTCACGGCGTTCGACGCGGGTTAGCCGGCGGCGTATAGCCACCGCGACACTGTGGGGAGTCGCGTTATGTCCAAGCTCGCCTGGCCGCTGAGCATCCTCCTGACACTGGCCGCGTCGGCTGCCACGGCACAGCAGGCGCCGCCCACAACCGATCAGTCCCCGATCATCGTGACCGGCGATAAGGTCAGCCGCGAGGAGATTCGGACTTTCGTCCGGGACCTGACCCGCGCTCGATCGAACGCCCAACTCAGCCGCTTCGAACATTCCGTGTGCCCCATCGCGCTCGGCCTCGAGCCGCAGCAGCGCGCGACGGTCGAGGACCGGATCCGGCTGGTGGCGAAGGACGTGGGCATCGCCGTCGCCAAGCCGAAGTGCGCCCCCAACCTGTTGCTGATCGTCGCATCCGACAAACCGGCGGTGATGGCGGAGCTGAAGCGTCACTACGACTATATCTACGGCGACGTCTCCGGCAACCGCATCCGCGACCTTATCCGCAGTGCCGACCCGGTCGCCGCGTGGCAGATCGACGGACCGCCAATGGCCGATGGGAAGGATATTGCGCAGGACTTCGGGTCCGGCCTGTTCGTCAACCGGACGACCACGCGCTCATCGCGCATCACCGTCGCCGCTTACCCGCAATTTGCCGCCGCGGTCGTCATCGTCGCCCGCGACTCCCTCGCCGGGCTCACCACGACACAGCTCGCCGATTATGCCGCGCTCCGGGCGCTGACCGGGGCCGATCCCGCGCGCCTGAGCAAGGCCGGACCGCCCACCATTCTCCACGCCATCGACGCGCCGGACGGCAGCGAAGTCCCGATTACCATGACCGAATGGGACCTCGCCTTCCTGCGCGGCTATTACGACGCCCGACGGAACATCAGCCCCGCGGCCCAGCGATCGGTGATCGCCAAGACCATGAGTGACGCGCCGAAGCAGGCGAAATGAGGAAGTGTCCGACGGCGACGCCCTGTTCCTCCTGCCGAGCGCCACGCGCCGCGACCCGGCGGTCGACACCTGGTTCGCCCACGTCACCGACCCGTTCCGGCTGATCGCGCAAGTCTGGTTCGAGCGCATCCGCACCTGCGGACCTGACGTCACCGATTTGATCCACGACGGTCGCCCGACTGCCTGCGTCAGCGCCGCCGCTTTCGCTTACGTCGGCGCTTACTCCGCCCACGCCAGCATCGGCTTCTACCACGGCGCTACCCTGCCGGACCCCGCCGGCCTGCTCGAAGGCAGCGGCAAACGCATGCGCCACGTGAAACTGCGGCCCGGCGTTGACCACGACGACACGGCGATCGAAGCGCTGGTCGCCGCGGCTTATGCAGACACCCGCCGGCGGGTCAGCGCGACTTGATCGTCGCCTCGTAGGTCTTCAGCGGATCGCCGGCTGCCCGATCGCGCTAGAGACGGGTTGGGACGGATCGCCGGAGTTTATTCCCCGGACCACGGAACGTCGCCCACCCTCCTTCGCTAAGTCCTTTGGGTGGGCCAGTTTTCCCAGGAGTAATCATGAACCAGAACATCATTTCGGCCGTGTTCGACAGCCGCGCCGAAGCCGAAACCGCCATCACCGAGCTGCGCAGCGCCGGCATCGACAGCGGCAAATTGTCCGTCATCGGTCGCGATGAAGATGGCGACGCCGTCACCGACAGCTCGGCCGAGCCGACCGAAACCGGCATGGGCGACACCATTAAGGGCGCGCTCGGCGGAGCCGGCATCGGCGCCATCCTCGGCGTCGCCGCGCTCGCCATTCCCGGCGTCGGCCCGCTGGCCGCGGCCGGAGCCATCGCAGGTTCGGCCATTCCCGGCGCTGCCGTGATCGGCGCAGGTGCTGGCGCGGTTGCCGGCGGCGTCACCGGCATGCTCAAGGACCACGGCGTCAGCGACGAAGACGCGACCTATTACGAAGGCCGTATCAACGACGGCGGCACGTTCGTCTCGGTCGATGCCAGCGACGGCACGACTTCACCGGAAACGGTCCGCGAAATCCTGTCGCGCAACGGCGGCCATAGTTCGGCCCAGCCGCGGACTGCCGAAACCATCGCCTGATTTGGCACCAGCGAGGAGCGCTGCCCATGGCGGTGCTCCTCGCCCCTAGAGCACCAACCTCCTTGGACTGAATGCGCTTGGTGCGTTTCGACCGCGCTCCGACGACGTTCACCCGCAGGATTCGCGCGTTCGCCGCGATGTCTGTCGAACCGGGAGGGCGCGCGGTCGATAGGGGATGGGCAGGACAGCCTTTGTTCACGATAACGCGCTATTGGTCCGCTGGGGGAGAGGACGTTGGTTTCGAAGCTTTGCTTCGCCGGGTTGGTTGCAGGCGGGCTGGCGTTTGCCGCGCCCGCGCTGTCTGTGACGAGCGCTGCCGAACCACCGCGCATCGCCAAGCCTCGCCCCGCCCCGGCCGAACTCCGGCCCGATGTCCCCGCGCTACCGCCCGCGTATTTCGACTCCAAGCTCGAAGTGACCGGCGAGGAGTTGAAGGCACGCAAGATCGAGACGCGGCTCGGCGTCGACGTTCTGATCAACGGCCGCGGTCCTTACAAATTCATCGTCGACAGTGGCGCCGACACCTCTGCGGTCGGTCTGCGCATCGCCCGCGACCTCGAGCTTCCGCTCGGCCGGCCGGCCGTGCTCAACGGCATGACGTCGCGCGACGTGGTCGACCGGGTGAAGGTCGCCGAGCTCGTCCTCGGCCCAACGCGAGTGAAAGATCTCGAGGTCCCGGCGTTGCGGGAAATCGACCTCGGCGGCGACGGCCTGCTCGGCATCGATGCCCTCGTCCGCCAGCGCCTCCTGATGGATTTCGAAAAGAAGATCATCAAGGTCGAGGACGCGTCGAAGCCGATGAAATATTCGCCCGGCGACATCGTCATCACTGCCCGTCGACAGCATGGCCAGCTGATCCTGACCGAAGTCCAGGCCCAGGGCCTGCGGCTCGACGCGGTGATCGATACTGGAACCGAGATCAGCATCGGCAACTTGGCGCTCAAGGAGAAATTGCTGCGCCGCCGCGCGCGGTTCACCGAGGTCGAAGCGATCGGCGTGACCGGCGTTCCGGCCAAGCTGCAGATCGCGACGATCGACGAGTTAAGGCTCGGCCCGGTGCTGCTGCGCAATGTGCCGATCGCTTTCGCCGACGTGCCGCCGTTCAAGTTGTTCGGCCTTGCGGATGGGCCAGCGCTGCTACTCGGAACCGATCTGCTTGAGAATTTCCGCCGCGTCGCGCTGGACTTCCGCGCGCGCAAGGTCCGCTTCCAGTTGCGCCGCTGCACCACCGAGGGATTGATCATCAACACCTCACCGGAATCCTTTACGCGAATCTCGGCGGCCGCCGGTGCCCCGAGCGACGTCTGCGAACATTAGGCTCGTAGATGTACGCTCGCGACGTCCCATCGGGACAGGTTCTCTATCACGGCACCAAGGCCGATCTGGCCGTGGGCGATGACCTGGAACCGGGTTTCGAATCGAACTTTCTCGACGGAGTCCCGCTGTCTTGGATTTATTTCAGCGCGACCCTGGACGCCGCGACCTGGGGGGCGGAACTGGCGCGCGGCGAGGGCCGCGGCCGGATCTACATTGTCGAACCGACCGGTGAGTTCGAGGACGACCCGAATCTTACGGACAAGAAATTCCCCGGCAACAAGACGGCATCCTACCGTTCCCGGCACGCGCTGCGGGTGGTTGGGGAAGTCGAGGAATGGAAAGGCCATCTGCCCGAGCAAGTGGCACAAATGCGGGCCTTCCTGGCTAGTGCGAAAGAGCGCGGGCTGACCATTATCGATTGAGCTGAACAGGCAACCGCCGCCCGGTCACCCGGACGGCGGCGCTCATTTCTGTTGATCGATATCGGTTACGCGGCTTCGAGCTCGCGCGTGTCGATATTGTCCGGAAGACCGGCGTCGGGTTCGACCTTCGGGGCCATCCCGGCCGCGACTTCGCGCTCACGCTTGTCGAAGAACGCCGCGCGCTTGAGGCGCTTGCGCAGCGACAGCGAGGGGTTGTCCGGCGTCGGACCGCGCTGAGCGCGCTCGACCCAGGTTTCGCCCGACTGGTGGTCGTCGGTCGTGCGCTCGTCCACCGCCGGGATATCGGTGGCGGGATTGATCGTCGTCGTAGCGCTCGGCTGGGGGTTGCCCCAATTGAACGCCGACAGCGGCGGTGCCACGATCAGCGGCTGCGGCACGCTAACCGGGTCGTGGCGCGGCGTCGCCTTAAGTGTCGAGGTGACCGGCTTGGCCGTCGTCTCAGCGATCGGCTGGGCCGTGGTGGCCACAACCGGCTCATACGTCTCGTCGGTCCACGATTCTTCCTCGGTCACGCGGCGACGGCGACGGCTCATCGCCCAGGCGGCGCCGCCAAGAGCAATGATCCCGAGCGCGCCGGCGCCGAGCTCGATCGCCCGCTCGTCAATGCCGTTCGAGGCCACCGGCGCCGGAGCAATCACGGGCGCCGCGGTTTCGGGCGGTGCCGGATCGACGATCGGCGTCGGGTCCGGCGCCGCGACGGGGGCAGCGCTGGCGACAACCGCCGGCGTGGCCGCGCGGGCCACGGCCCGGCTGGCTGCAGGTTTCGCGGCAGTCGCTACGGTCGTCCGCTTCGGAACGGTCGTTCGCTTCGTCGCCGCCGGCTTCGCGGTCGCCTTTGCGGCGGGTTCCGCGGTCGGAGCCGCCGTTTCGGTTACGGGCGCGGCTTCCGGGGCCGGCGTTGACGTCGCGGGCGGTGCCACGACGACCGGCTCGGTTGGCGCCGGAACGTCCTGCGCCGCGACCGGGGTTGAAGAAAGCGCCAGAACCGCGGCAATCGCGGTAGCGCCGGCTCGTGCATAAAGCATGTTGGTGGTCTTCATCATACCGAAACAACCGCGCGAAGCGCCAAGGGCTGCACCGTTTGCGGCGACCGGAGCCGCGAAGACGATAAACTGCGTTTGGGTTAAGTCATTGATTTGGTGTTGTAAGCTTGGCGCTTACGAAGAGCGCTGCGGACCCTGTTGACGTTAGCCGGAGCGGTCGGAAACCGGGTCGAGGCGCCTTGATCCCCGCTGAATTGCCGGTTCAGGCCGACCCAATGGAACCCCTACTAAAACCGTTCGTCAATCGCCCTCGAAGGAGAAGACGACATGAAACGGACCCTCATTCTGGCTGCCGCCGGCGCTGCTGCGACGCTCACTGCAGTCACCCCCGCCGCCGCCCAGTTCGCCAACTGGCACGACCGGGGCTGGCGCACCGTTGCCTATACTCGGGTCGACGGCCGTGACACCGACAACATCGCACTGCGCGGAAACATCCGTGAGCGGGCAATCCGCGTCTGCGCGATCAATCGGCCGCTCAACCTGCGCGATTTCGACATCCGCTACGCCAATGGCGGTCAGCAGGACGTCAACACCCGCGCGGTACTGCGCGCCGGCACCTGCACCCGTGCGGTCGACCTGCGCGGCGGGCGGCGCGACATCGCCAGCGTGCGCCTGAAATATGCGCCGATCCAGCGCTCGATGCTGCGACCCTACGTCCGCATCCAGGTGCGCTAGTACTGGCACCTCATCTCGGAAGGGGCGGGCCGGACGGGTCCGCCCCTTTTGCATGGAGCCCGCGAACCATTTGTTCACCTGTTGAGCGGCACAACCGGCGAAGGGAGCAGACTCGCATGGCTGAAGCCGCCCAAGACGATACCGATCGCCGTCGCACCGGACGCACTGCGTTGCGCCTGACCGCGACCATGCGCGAGGGCAGCAAGAGCCGCGTCCAAGCCCGCGTAATCGATATTTCGACTCACGGCTGCCGGATCGAGTGCACCTCGTCGGTCGCCGCCGACGCCTGGATCTGGCTCAGCATCGCCGGGCTCGAGACACAGTATTGCCGCGTCGCCTGGCACTGCCAGGAATTCGTCGGGCTGGAGTTCGGCAAGCCTTTGTCAGAAGCGGTGTTCGAGCGCTTGCTCTCCGATCACCAGCAGCTGCCGGAGACGGCCATCAACGACTTGCGCAAGATCGCCAGCCGGACGCACTGGCTCGCTCGTCAGGCCGGCGACCAGGACATTGCCATCCTCGCCGACCTGTCGCGCAAATGCGCCGAGGAAGCTGTCGTGGAGGGCCTGCGCCTCGGCCAGCAGCCGAAGAAGCGCTAGCCCTTCAACCTAATCCAGTTCAGGCTGCCTTCGCTTCCGCCGCGAGCGGCTCAATACCGCCGGCCGCTTCGATCCGCTCGAGCAGCGAGCCGCGCGGCAGCTCATTATCGAGCGCCCAGCTGAGAACGGTCTCAAGTTGCTTGATCGTCGAGTCGTCACATGTCTCGGCGAAGGCCAGCTTGACGACCGGTTTCATCGGTGAGCGCAGCTGGATCTTGAGGCCCTGCGCCTCGACTAGCTTGAGATACTCTTCCGGCGCATCTTCCGCGTCGAGCGCGAAGTCGTAGGCCGCGCTCAGCCCCTCGTGTAGCGCGGCAGAGGCACGCAACTTGGCTTGCTGCGCTTCGTCGGCCTTGGCCCTGACATCAGTGAGTTTGCTTTCCAACGTTCCCTCCGGTGCTGGCGTAGATGATTGTGCGGGTTCGGATGCAGGCGGGTCGTCGACGAGCTCGACAGCCGGATCTTCGGCGACAGGCTCTTCGACTGGTTGTTCGAAAATGATGACGGAATCCTCTGCCGGCTCGTCGTTGATCACGGACTCTGTCTCGGCCACTTCGACGACGGGCACTTCGATGACGGGCTCTTCGGCGGCCGGCTCGTCGCGAACGTCTGCCGGTTCCTCGGCCACGGGCTCCTCAGCCACTGGTTCCTCGTCGACCGCTTCCTCGACCGCCTGCGGCTCATCGGCCGGTGCTTCGGCCAACGGGGATTGCGGCACGGAATCACCGGCTTGTTCCGTCCCCACTTCATCGCCGTCGACTTTGTAACCGTGGCCGTAGAAGCCGGTCAGCCCGACCAGATTATCGAATAGCTTGGAGAAACCGGGTCGCTTCGCGGGCTCATCCGCGTCGCTATCGTGCGGCACAGCAAGAAATTCGGGAATGGGCTCGAGTTCGGCGGCAGGCTCGTCGGCGACCTCGGCCACCGGCTCCCCAGCCGCTTCTTCAGCGACCGGCTCGGAAATCTCCTCGGCGACCGGCGCGGCCGCTTCTTCCGCTTCCGCTTCCGCTTCCGCTTCCAGCTCCGTTACCGCTGGCTCGGATTCGGGCTCGGCTTCCTCCGCCGGCTGCTCGACGTCAGCTGGAGCTTCCGCCGCCACCGGCTCTTCGATCGCCGGCTCGGTTTCCGGCACCGCGACGGTTTCATCGACCGTGTCGGCGACGGCTTCCGGCTCTTCCGCTCTATCCTTGACCTTCTTGGTTTCGGCCTTCTTCTTCGCCGACTTGGCCTCGTCACATTCAAGGCTGACCATGGCATAGACATAGTCGACCCAGGCGCCGCCGGCGCTGAGTGGCAATAGCGTTACCCAGCAACGGGTATTGCCGTTCTCACCCTCATATTGGTCCTCGAAGGCGAGGAAGTCCCGGCTGATGGCAACGATCGGGAGTTTCTGGCCGATGGTTGCGAGGAGCGACGGATGGGCCGCATCGATAATCCGCTCAACCTTGGTCTCGTCGCGCAGCGCTTCGCCAAGGTGGCGCACTTCCGCGTCATGGCCGCCACTAATCAGCTCCAGCAGGATCGAGGTCGCGCCGGCGTCCGATAGCTCGAGCGGATCGAGGTCGTGCAAGGGCGGGAATTCCTTGTCGCCACGGATCGACAGCCAATAATTGAGCACGCTCGCGTGCCGGCGCCGCTCGGACGGGCTGATCGTCTTGAAGGCGCCTAACAGCGCCTCCGCTGACGGCTGATCCGCCGCTTCAATTTCTGAACCGGGCGCTCCCATGTTTGACTCCGCTCGCATATCCCGGGGAGCCTTGTGCGCGCGGAGTCTTAGTAAAGATTGAATCCGGTGCGCTTAACCGTGTTTTTTGGCAAAAAATCGGTTTTCAGTGTGCCGCGAAGGTCGAAGCGACCGACGCCACCGCGGTCGAGCGGGCTCGGGCCCGGGCGCCTGGCGTATATGGATAACCGTGGATCCACGATCCACCGAAACCAAAGCTGATCATCGGCACGAACTCCGGCCGGCGATCGCTGGTGAACGGACTGCCGCTGGTGTCGGGAAGCACGAAATAGCGCTGCCCAAGGCGAACGACGAGGACTGTGATCTGGCCGCCGACCTTGTCGTTGCCCATCGTCAGATAGAGGTCGCGGTTGGAGAAGCCGAGCGCGCGCAGTGCCTGCATCTTGACGATCGCGCGGTCTTCTTCGTCGCCGTAGCCGTGCGCGAGCGTTTCCGCAGCGCTGGCCCAATAGTCATGATAGCCCCACTCGGTCGCGTCGGAGCGCCAATGGACGCGCTGGAACACGGCGCCCTGGATGTAGGTAATTTGCTGATCCGGGGTCAGGCCGCGCGCCGGTGCGATCAGCGCCTGCATTTGCGGATCGGCGGAATCATCGCGCCGCGCCCGTTCCCAATCATCGACATAGCGGCCGGGCTTGATCGGCAGCGTCACCGTGCCGGACATATTCGGCGGGGCGACCGGCAGTGCGCCCGTGACGAAGATTGCGCGAGGATCGTAGTCGCTCCGATCGGCAGCCCGGGCGATCCCGGAAACGAGTGCGATGCAGCCGGCGAGACCTGCCCCGCCAATCATCGCGCGCACCAGCAACGGATGTCGCATTCAACCCCTCCACGGCGTGTCGCCGGTTTCCCCAATGGGAACGGAACACGAATAACGTGGGAGAGGAACCTTAAGGTAAATGGTAAATAAATTACTAACGTTCAGCCGTTCCGTTGATGCGACGAAACGAGTCTAAGAACAATGCGCGTTAAGATTTTGAATTTCGGACGTTATGTGAATCGTTACTGCCGCTATCCCTATCGAAAGTTAACCAGCGAGGCTTTCTCATCAGTTCTTCTTGCTTTTCGAAGTGTCGACTTGGCGGCTTCAAATCACGGCGATTCGACCAATGAAAAAGGGCGCCGGGACTGGCCGGACGCCCTCCTTCAACGCGTGCTCTCGCGCGAAATCTAGTGCGTGTTGGTCGCTGCGCTGTTGTCAGCCGAATCCCGCACGGCGTCCGCTTTATTCTCAGCCGAATCCTTCATGGCATCGGCCGCGTTATTCGCCGTGTCGGTCAGATTATCGGCAACATTGGAAGCGTTGTCCGTCATCTGGTCGGCCGCGTTGTCCGCATTCGCCTCGATATTGTCGGCGGCATTTTCCTGCGGCGTGTTGTTACAGGCGGCAAGCCCGGCGAGTCCGGCAGCGATCGCAACCGTGGTAATGAGTTTCATCGAAAATCCCCTGTTAGGTTCAGACAACCGATGCGAAGCGCGCGAACGCCGTAACGGTTCCGTCATTGAGGATGGTTTTCGCTAGCTCTTCAGGGCTTTCACCGCCGCCAGCGTCTTCGCGACGTGCTGGCTGAAGTCGAGGTCGTCATGGACCATGGCGATCTTGCCGTTGCGGCCGATAACATAGGACGTCCGCGTGGTGATGCCCGGATGCGCGGCCCACGCAACGTCGTAGGCCTTTTGCGTCGCAGCCGTCGCGGTCGCGACGGGGAAGGCGCTGCGGCACTCCTTGACCGAGAAATCCTTGAGCGTCGCAATATTGTCGGCCGACATGCCGATGACTTGCGCGCCGGCCTTCTTAAAGTCGGCAATCGCCTCGCTGAAGGCGTGCGCTTCCGCGGTGCAGCCCGACGTGAACGCCTTGGGGAAGAAATACAGGACGACCGGGCCCTTCTTGAGCTGCTGCGCGAGGTGGAGCTTGAACTCCTTCCCGCCGACGGCGCCGGTGGTGCTGAAATCGGGGGCCTTGTCGCCCAGCTTTAACGCCGCGACGGCGGGGGAGGCGACGAGGCTGGCGGCGGCAAGAGCGAACAGAAGCTTGCGCATGGACGATTTCCTCCGGTGTTCGGATTCAATGTTGGTGCGCTGCTTACGCCGCCCGGTTCAAAAGGGCGAGGGTCCGCTGATCCGCCTCATTCCCGTAGAAAGCGGCGAGACCATGCGCGAACGGCCCCAATGGCTCGATCACGTCGAACAGGGTCAGGCCTGAGCGGAATTTGAGTGCATCGATCGAGCCAAGGATTTGCTCGGCCGTGCGCTTCCCGGACCATTCGAGGATGGCGCCAAGGCATTGACGCAGGCGCTGGCCGAGGATCGCGTGGGTGAGGTAGGCACGCGCTTCGTCCACATCGGCGAGCGCATAATATTGCGCTGTCGGGCTATGTCCGAGGCCGGCGAGTTGCGGAAAGATGTACCACATCCAATGGCTACGTTTGGCGCCGGCACGAAGCTCATCGAGAGCAATCTCGTAATCTTCGGCCTGGGCATCGAGGAAGCGCTGCAGCTTGTGGAGATCGGTCACGCCGGCATCATGGGGTTTCCCGAACCGGCGGAAAAGAGCGGCTGGCGCCTTATTGTGCGGGCGCCAGCAGCCCAGCGAGGATGTAGAACAAAATCATCACCGGCCCGGTCAACAGCGTCAGGGCGACGATGCCGAGGCGAACGATGGTCGGATCGACACCGCTGTAGTCGGCGATGCCGGCGGCGACGCCCATGACCTTGGCATCGCGCCGGTTGATCAGGAAACGTTGGTTCATGTCGATTTCCAAATGCTGGAGTTAGGCGATCGGCAGCGACGTGGCGGCCGAGACGAACAGCAGCGCGGTGATAAAGGCACCGGCAAAGGCGGTGGCGGCGCTGCGGATCGGGGTCAGAGTCGAGTACATGGTTGGCTTCCCTTTTTTCCGAACCCGACAACCGGGTCCGTGCCAACTTCATTGCAGGGACCGTGCCAATTGGTTTTTGCCTTACTTTTCAATAGAGATCCATCTTGGCGAGCTAGATTTCGCCGCAGTTCACGCCGGGAGTTGGGAATTTATCCCACATCGACACCGACTAATAGCCCAACCTCTGGGCCCACGGCAGGAGGGTCGGTAGGACTGACGCGAGTTGCGCCTCGTAACGCTGCCAGCGCCCGATGGGGGCTTTGCTCAATGCTTGCGCGACTTGGTCGTAGCTCGGCGTTCCGATCGCGCCCCGCGCTACCGCAGTCGAGCGATGGTCAAGCAAATCGCGATCCCACTCCAGCCCGACGAAATCGATGAGGGGACGAAGCGCTTGCTCGGGTGCGGCGACCAAATCTTCGTAGACCAATGTGTGAATTCGCAATGGAAGCATGTCTCGAGCTGTGCAGAAGACAGTCATCGCAGCGTCGTAGAAATTCGCCGAATCCTGCAGGTCGAGGAAGCAGGCCATGGCGTCGTTCGGTGCGAAACCCTGCAGGAAACAGCTGAGCACCGCGTCGCACGGATGCCGCTGGGCAACGATGACGGGAGCATTGGGGAACAGGCATCGGATATAGGGCAAGGCCAGCATGTTGAGCGGCATCTTGTCGATCACGAGGCCGGCGAAGGCCGGATCCAAATGCCGATCCAGCTCCGAAAAATACGCCTGCCTTGCCTGCTCAAGCTCCTCCACACTCCGTTGCGGAAGCCCGGCCATCGCTCCCAGCAGTTTCACCGCTTCATTGAGGACTGGGACCTCTTCCAGGACCGCAACATCGGGATGACCGAGGAGGAAGGTGTCGAGCAACGTCGTGCCGGACCGTGGAAAGCCGGCGAGGAAGCAAGGGTCACGACGTCCGTCGGGCGGCGCGGAGCCAAGACCGCTCGCCCACTCCTCGGTCATTGGCGGCGCCAGGCCCCGCACCCATTCGAGATAAGTCGTGGAACGTTCGCGCCAGCGGTGATAATCGTAACTGGAGCGATTCATCGCCTCGGCGCTGGCGAACGCCGTCTCCGAATCGCCCAATTGATCGGCAATCCGCGTCATCAATGCATGCCACCGCACCGGGTCTTCGGCGGGATTTTGGGCGAGAAGCAAATGCCTGGCCGCGGCCGCGTCACCGTCGCGCAGCGCGAGCGCCGCTGCCGCGAAGCCAAGGCGGTCACGCCCTACGCCCCGCGCCTCGGCGTCATTCAACAGCCGCCGTAGGGCTTCGGTCCGATTGATCCGCTCCAGCAGACGCGCCAATTCCTTCAGCAACTGAACGTCGACATCACCGGTGGCGGCCGCAATCTGGATCAATCCCTCGCCCGACTCCGCAAAAGGCGTTGCGCCCGTCAGTGCTGCCGCGCGATTGATTTGCGCGACGGACTCCTCGAACCGCCCGAGGTCGGCAAGTAACCGGGCAAGGCTGATCCTGACTGCCGGGTCGTCGGGCGAGTTGTCTGCCCATAAGGCGAGTTGGTCCGCGCTGTCCTGAAAC
>Ga0068860_100003242_pt1 | contig 16771 bp, 10 predicted proteins | sample KBSSwiS32_FD_66597 | JGI IMG/M metagenome (GOLD analysis project Ga0068860, IMG submission 66597) | Switchgrass rhizosphere microbial communities from Kellogg Biological Station, Michigan, USA - KBS Switchgrass S3-2 | ecosystem: Host-associated > Plants > Roots > Rhizosphere > Soil ... | reverse complement strand
ACCCGTACGAGCTCGAACTCGACGACTACCGGCGCGGGACGGCCGAGCAGAATTGGGATGCGCTGCTGTCATGCCAGAGCGCTCAGCGAAGCGCGTTGGCTGAGCAGATACCACCGGACGATCTACGGCCCGCCACGCCGGAGGCGCTGGCCACCCTCCACGGCTATCTGCAGAAGACGACGCGCCGGTCGTGGTGTTCGTCGACTCGACCGGCAAGTTCAACAACGACACTGAATGTGTCAACGGGCCGCGTGGCAACGCTGCCGACCACCTGACCAAGGACGTTGTACCGTATATGATTTCGCACTTTGGTGTCAGCTCGAGCCCGGCCAACTGGGGTCTGGTCGGTTGGTCGTCGGGCGGCACGTGTGCGCTGGTGCTGGCGGTTCGGTATCCAGAGTTATTTAGCGCATTCGTCTCTCTGGACGGTCAGCTCGGACCCAACGCCGGCACGAAGCCACAGACCATTGCGCGGTTGTTCGGCGGGGACGCTGAGGCATGGGCGGCGTTCGACCCCAAAACTGTCATCGAGAAACACGGCCGCTATGACGACATGTCGGCGTGGCTCGGCGTTTCGGACGCTACCTCCCCAGTGCATCGCCCAGCCAACGATGCGTCGCCGGATCCCGATGCCATCGAAGACTGGGATCAGTATTCTGAGGAGCACGCCGCCGACGCCGACAAGTTGTGTGCGTTGCTGAGCGGACACAACGTCGAATGCTCGGTGGTGAGTTACTCGGGCTCGCACGACTTCCCTTCGGCTGGCGACGGATTCGCGGCTGCGCTCCCTTGGCTGGCCGGCGAACTCGACACCCCGGGAGCCGAGAAGCGCCCGATGCCCGGGGCCCGTAGGGCGCAATGAAGGCGAGCGTGCCAGGCGTCGCCGCCGCATCGCGCAGAAGAGGATCGAGATTTCGTCAGCGCGCAATCAGCGTCGGTCCTTCCTTGCGCTGGCGATTGGCCGCAACGAATTCGCGCCCATTACAAGCGCTTTCGCGACTTCACGAGTGCCGCCACTTCGGTAGGGCTAGGCGGCGGACTATCGACGGCCTGAGGAGCCCGGTCGGCGAGTCGATGAGGCCGCTGACTTTGAAGAACTGGGCTGCGACGACGGGGTCGGTTTCACACACCGTCAGCAGGCGTTCGGTCAGCTTGGCTCCGATCCGGGTCACGGCAGTACGCGCGCCTTCGGTCTCGGGGAAGTTGAGGTCGGATGTGGTGGCTAGCTGCCATGCGGTGCTGATGGGTTTGGCGGTCGACCGGAAGTACCGCTGTGCGAGATTGTCCAGCCCTTTGTGTAGGCAGTCTTGCAGCGCCACGGCCTCTAGCGCCGAGACGGTCATGCCCTGCCCATAGATGGGGTTGAAGCTGCAGATTGCATCCCCGCTCACCAGCAGGCCAGCGGGGAATCGGCGCATCTTGTCGTAGCGCCGCCATTGGCTGGAGGGGATTCGGTACCGGTGAGGGTTCCCGATCGGCTCTGCGGCTCGCACTGCGTTGAAAAACTCAGCGGGAGTGTATTTTTCGGCGTAGTCGATCATGGCTTTGAGGTCGGTTGGCGGTTCGTTCCCGCCGATACTGAAAACGGTGAAAATGGCGGTGTCGTTCTCGTTGATGGTCAGGAACATTCCCGTAGGCCGTCCGGGAACCGGATGGATGTTGACGATCATTTCGTGAAGGCTGTTGTGTTTGAGCTGCAATGGCTGGCTGACGTAACAGATGCGCGACTTGACGTGCAGCTCGTCAGGGCGTCCGTAGCCGAGTCTGTCGAGCAACGCCGGTGTGTGTGCGCTGCGGCCCATGGCGTCGACGACCAGGTCGGCCTCGAGGTCTTGGCTGGCTGTGCCGTCTCCGTCGGTAACCGTCACACCGGTGACGCGCCGACGATCAGCCGTGACGGTCAATTCGGCGACGTCGGTGCCGTCGCGGATGTCGACGTTGTCGACCGCCTCGACCCGGCGTCGGATGGCGGCTTCCAGCAACGGCCGGCTGGGAAAGTACATCGCCATCTGGTTGTGGTCGAATGCGGCCAGGCCGTGGCGCAGCATGACGTGGCCGGCGATCGACATGTAGAGCTTCGACCAGTCCCCGTCGTCCCATACAGGGGCTCCGTGGTCCACGAGGGCACTGAGCAGTCCGGGAAACAGACGATCGAGGATGTGCGCTCCTTTGGTGAGCAGCGCGTGAGGATGGTGGGCCTGGGGGGCGCCTCGTCGGGTTGCCGCGCCGTCGGGCAGAACGTCTCGCTCGATCACCGTGACTCTGGCGAAGGAATCGGCGAGAACTCGGGCGGCCAGCAGTCCGCCGACGGATCCACCGAGAACCACGGCCTGCCGACCGACTGCCCCCATGAGACCCCCATCGCTTTGACCCAACGCCGTCCCTGCCGGGATCGCGCATGCGGCGAAGTATCAGCGGACGGACATGACCTGCGATGAAATCACCTGACGTCGTACTCCGCTACCACCGCTCGTAGCCCAGTCGTCTCGAGTCGGGCCCGGGGCGGACTCGGGCCTCATGCGTCCGCTTTGCCACCGGACAGCGGGGTGGTGAAGACCACGTCTTGTCAGGCAACGTTTGCACAGCTGCTGTACCCATTGGCGGGACACATCGTAGTCGCGGGCGACCTCGCACTTGCTGCGTCCTTCCAGCACGACGGCGGTGATGACGAGCTGCGCTTTCGACATGGCCGACAGGACATCGGAATAGTTCCGAACCTGCATTAGGCTCGGGACTTTTCCGTTTGGGGCCTTTGGGTGCTCCGGTGGGTTGGTAGTCCCTAGTTGGCCCGAGGTTAGCTCGCGCAGTAGCGACCAATGTTTGCTTCTTGTAGATGCATAGTGCAGGTGGAAACAGGTTAGGTTGATCCGAGACAAGCGCCGCGCGGTCAAGCAACGCTCCGAAACCAACCTCGGGCTGCTGTCGTGGCTAGCCGGGTCGGTGCGCCATGACGGCTTGGAGAAGGCCCCACAACCACAGAATCCGCCGCTGATCTTCCGGCATCCACCCGACAGCATGCACCGGGCCGGCCCAGCGTCAAGACGCAACCCGTCCTCGCTACGCTGCGGGCGCTCCGTCTTGACACCGGTCCTTACCGAACGCTGCCCGCACGGAGGCCGAAAGCCAGCAAAACCAGTGGTCAACAACCTGTTGACAGGAAGCGCCCCTTCAGGGATGACAGATCAACCCCATAACTAGGACACTTCGCTGCATTACGCTTGCCTGGCATGAAGGTGAGGACATGACGACGCGGTTGCCGCCGGGTTGGTATCCAGACCTAAGCAGAACGCCGCCGAAAGTTGCCTGGGATGGCCAGAGTGGGACACCGCTTCCTCTACCCGCCGCGGCCAAGGGTCGCCGATCGCGATCTTTGCGCCTAGGGCCGCGATCCCGGCTCATAGAACGGTTTTCGCGACGAAACCCGCGCCGGGCACCTTTGCGTGACCGCGCGGCTGATCAGTGCGCTGGCAAGCGACGAGGTCTTGTGATGCCCGCTAATTGATCTGGGGCATAAATTGAAAGGCGAATTGTGCGTACTTCGTACTGGCTCGCCCGTTGCCGGAGCCATGATATTGTAATCGTCGGGGCTTTGTTGATAGCCGGATGGAAATACACTTCCGGCATCCGCGGGGCTCTGGACATTGCTCTTTGGGACGAAACCGGCTTTCTCACTCGGGGCATTGGTTTTCTCCACTTCGCGTTGCCTCCGCCGGGCGACGCCCCACTGTATTGTATATGGTACTCATTGCTGGCGAGAGTATCCTCGGACTCGATCGCACTCTACTACTTGAACTGCAGGATGGTGACCATCCTCCCCCCTGTCTTGTTCTATATACTATTGCGCCGGTACCGCGTTTCTCTACTTACTTCTTCTCTTTCGGCACTCTTTCTTTTGCTGACTAGCGCGAATTTTTACGTATGGCCGAAAGTCAATCACTTTGAACTTATGGTTTTGCTGGCATTTCTAATCCTCGCTGCCATCCCGAAATCATTGACGCTTGGATTTGCGATCCTGGCTTTTGGCTGCTTGCTTGCAGCTTATATTCGTCCGGAAATGTTCTTTGCCTTCGTTCTCTGTTTTGCCATCAGTGTCGGATCGTTTCTGCTTCGGGAGCGCACTCTGTTTCACGTTGCAGCGCTAGCGTCGCTTGCGCTTATTGCTATTGCCGTTACGATTGTCGGAAATCCGGTCAGCGGCAACCGCAGTCTTACCGCCTTTGGTCAGCATTTTTCGTTGAATTGGCACGCTTGGACGCACGACGCCTCATTGTCACCGTGGGACGACTGGCGGCAAATCGTGCACATGAATTTTGGGCAAGTGTCAGGCATCGGACAAGCGATGTTGAACAATCCGGCAGCGTTCGCGCGCCACGTTGCCACAAATGCCATTCATCTGCCTGGCGCGCTTGTCTCTACGTTTGCACTTAATCCCAACTTCTTTGCGACTTTTCATATGCGACCCATCGAAGCCTATATCCTGCTCGCCTTAGGATTTGGCGGGTTACTCTTCTTGAGTCGAAGAGCTATTTTGTCGCGCCTGCGCCTTGCGATGCCGACCGAGAAGCGGTTCCTGCTTTTTGTATGCGCTGTTTGTCCTGTAATCATACTGTCGTGCCTAATCATCTACCCTCGCCCTCACTACATGTTGGTGTTGGGAACGCTGCTATTGGCTGTTCTTGTTGTTCTGGTGGATCCGTTGAAGGATCGTCAGGTGAGGTGGTCCCATGCAGTGGTCACCGCGTTATGCGCCGCGTTAGTGATTGTCGGAATCACGCCCAGGCTCGTTAATTTTCCGGCTGTTGGGTTACCGACGGTCGCTAATTTGCTGGCAACGCCTCCCCGCTCACAGCCGACTTTGGAAGCGATTGAATTTATTAGAACACTTGATATCACGGCCGAGACACACCTCTTGAGTAAAGATTGGGGCTACACGTCGTACCTAGGAGAAAATTGGGGAAACCCCTGCGATTTGGTTGGCTGCGGCAATTGGAAGGCAGTCCGGATTGAGCAAAAATCAGCGGGAGATCCGAACGATCCCAGCAAATACGTTCCTTTCGACAGCTTTCGGCGGAACGAGAAGATTAACATGATCTTGGTGACGGACGATTTGTTGAAGGACACGCGTTTTCGGGATGATGCGGAATTTAAGGCATTTCTTGAGAATCCCGAAAGCGCGGATTTTGTGAAGCTTGTCCTGCCTGACGGCAAGCGAGATCTTTACGTTGACAAGACCATTCTCCGGTCGGCCAAATAGGGGTTTCTTGATGCAGCGTGCACACTTGACGTATGCCCACCTATGACCGCGTTGATCTACCGAAAGTGCCTCCTGCCGTTCGCTGCACCGCCCGCAGGCAGGATGGACAGCCGAGCCGGGCGACGCGGTGGGGAAGTACGTCCACGGGCGACCCGGCAAAGGTAGAAACACGTGCTCGCTGACAATAAGATATCGATGTGCAGCGGAGCTGTGCGGGCGCGGCGGAGAGATAGTGCGCCGCGCACGACCGATTGAAGGCACTGCGCGGCTCGAACTGTCTAGGCGAGCCGCTAGGCCGTCGGTCCCTCCGCGGCAGTCGGGATGGCAGAGCGATATTTCACTGCGCGGAGCATTGCGGGTGCTCGGCGGCGGTGGGGTGGTTCGCCGCGGCCGACTGGTTGACCGCATGGCGCGGCTCGATCCGGATGTTGACCGCACGGCGCGGCTCGATCCGGATGTTGACCACACGGCGCGGCTCGATCCGGATGTTGACCACACGGCGCGGCTGGATCTAGGTGTTGACCGCACGGCGCGGCTCGATCTAGGTGTTGACCACACTGTCGGGCTGGATCTAGGTGTTGACCCCACTGCGCGGCTCGATGTGGGCGTCGACCACACTGTGCGGATCGATCCGGCTCCGGGGGCCCTTGCGCCGTCGGTTCCGCCGCGGCGGCCGGGACGGCAGAATGATTCTTCACTGCGCGTAGCGGTACCGATGCGTGGGCGCGGCGGAGAGGTGGATCACGTCGCCCGACCGGCAGGCCACACTGCGCGGTCACATCCGGCTAGGCGGCAAGTCAGGGCGTCGGTGACGTCGCGGCGGCCGGGAAAGCAAAACGATGCTTCACTGCGAGCGGCTGTGAGTGTTGGTAAGGCAAATCCTTGGGCCCGTCGCATCAAGCGCGCCGCGGTGGCGTTTTGTGCCGTTCTACTCTTCGTCGGGTTAGTGGTCTTGAGTGCGCGGCCCTTCGGGGTCAACGGCCAACTCGCGCAAAAGCCGGCGGTTCCCGCAGCCGACAGTGCCGGGTCGCCTGGCGCGTCGGGGCGCGAATCCGGCGCGGTTTCACCTGATCGCTCGGGCGCGCATCCCGAAGGTTCATCCGGCGGCGCACTGCCACCGGCCCAAGGCGTGCAGGCGTTTTCGGATGAGCAGCAAGCACAGTCAAAGCCGCCCGAGCGCAGCGAGAATCGTCCGCCGTCGTGGCGGCAACCCTTCCTTGACGTCGTGCTGGTGGTCCTGTCGCTGGGGTTGTTCACGGTCTCCGGTACGACCCTGTGGTGGATGCTGCACGCGTGGCGCAGTCCGGATGCGTTGGCGGCGACTGGTTTTCGGCGTCGAGCAGCTGGCGCACCTCGGTCGTTCTCATTGCTGTTACCGGCTCGCCACGAACAGGATGTCCTCGGGGACACGATCGACGCGCTGGCTCGGCTCAACCACCCCAGGTACGAGGTGATCGTGATCATCGGTGACGACGACCCGGAGACAGAGTGCGTCGCGCGTGAGGCCGCGGCGCGCCACCCCGCGATAGTCAAGGTGGTCCTGGACTACAACGTGCCGAAGAACAAGCCGAAGGCGCTCAACACTGCGCTGCCCGCATGCCAAGGCGACATCGTCGGTGTCTTTGATGCCGAGGACGAGGTCCATCCGGGACTGCTGCGTCTGGTCGAAGCGCGGTTCGAGGAGTCCGGCGCAGACGTGGTTCAGGCGGGCGTGCAGTTGATGAACGTCCACACGAGTTGGTGGTCGGCGCGCAACTGCCTGGAGTACTACTTCTGGTTCCGCTCCCGCCTGCATTTCCACGCTGAGAAACGGTTCATTCCGCTTGGGGGGAATACCGTGTTCGCCCGCACGAAGTTGCTGCGGGACGTGGGCGGTTGGGATCCCGATTGTCTGGCCGAGGACTGCGAGATCGGCGTGCGGTTGTCCAGCCGGGGTGCACGGGTGGCCGTCGCCTATGACCCGCAAACGGTCACCCGGGAGGAGACCCCCGTTTCGATCGGTGCTCTCGTCAAGCAGCGCACGCGCTGGGATCAAGGTTTTCTGCAGGTGCTGCGCAAAGGTGAGTGGCGCAAGCTTCCTAGCCGCAGACAGCGTTGGTTGGCCCGCTACACGTTGGCGATGCCCTTCCTGCAAGCGGCAACGGGCGTGTTGTTGCCGCTGTCGATAGCGTCGATGTTTCTGCTGAAGGTTCCGGTGCCGACGGCGTTGGTGACGTTCATTCCGCTGGCACCGACGCTCGTCACGGTGGCGGTCGAATCTGCCGCACTCGGTGAGTTCGGACGGGAATTCGGCATTCGGATACGTTCCCGCGATCAAGCGCGACTATTGCTGGGCACCTTTCCGTACCAGCTGCTCCTTTCAGCCGCCGCGGTTCGGGCCGTGTGGCGTGAGATCCGGGGGCACGGAGGCTGGGAGAAGACCACTCACACCAACGCCCACCGCACCACCACGCCTAAACTTACGGTTCCGGCATGAATGCGCGGCTCGATCTGGACGCTGACCACACTGTGCGGCTCGATCTGGATGTCGACCGCACTGCGCGGCTAGGTCCGGCGAAACGGACCGTCATGCCGTCAGTTCTGCGGCGGCGGCCGGGACGGCAGAGCGATATTCCTTTGCGCGAAGCACTGCGGGTACGCTCCGGCGGTGCGGTGGCTCGCCGCGGCGGACCGGTTGACAGCACGGTGCGGCTCGGCCTGGATGTTGACCGCACTGCGCGGCTAGGTCTGGCGAAATGGGCCGTTAGGCCGTTGGCTCTGCCGCGGCCGCCGGGACCGCAGAGCGCTTTGCACCAAACGCTGTCTGCGTATGGGCACGGCCCAGAGGTGGTTCGCCGCACCCGACAAGCTGACAACAGTCGTCGATCACGTCTGAATCCCTCGATGCCGATACTCGGGATCCTGTTGATACTCACCGCGACGCTGCGGTTGATCAACCTTACGGGGTCGCCCGCCCGACTTGACGACGAAGGCACCTATATGGCCCAGGCCTACGCCATGGTCAAATGGGGCGAACTCGCCCACTACACCTACTGGTACGACCATCCGCCGGCCGGCTGGCTGCAACTGGCGCTGTGGACGGCAATTTCAGGTCCCGACTTCGGGGGCAACGCGATCGCCGCCGGGAGATACCTGATGGTCATCGTCGCCGTGATCACCGCTGCCCTGCTGTGGGCCCTGGCGCGCCGAATCGAGATGTCGCGGTGGGCAGCCGCGGCCGCGGTCGCCGTCTTCGCGCTGTCTCCGGTGGCGATCTCGTTAGGCCGCACGGTATATCTGGACAATCTTGCCACCGCGTGGGTGCTGGGCGCCCTGGTGCTTCTGTGCTCACCCCGGTACAGGCTGTCGGCAATGTTCGGCGCTGCAACATGTTTCGGCATAGCGGTGTTGACCAAAGAGACCATGCTGTTGCTCCTGCCGATGTTCGCCTGGCTGGTCTGGACTAGGACCGCGCCGGTGACCCGCCGCTACGCGCTCGCCGTGTTCGTCGCCGTGTTCGGCGTGGTGGTGGGCACGTACGTCTTGATGGCCGTTCTGCGTGGTGAGCTGGTCCCAGGGCCCGGACACGTCAGTTTGTGGGACGGCATCAGGTTCCAGTTGTGGGAGCGCACGGCCGACGGCACGCTCGATGATCCCTATTCGCTCAAACGCCATACTGTTGACGAATGGCTCCAACTTGATCCGGCCCTGCCGTTTCTGGCCGTCCCGATCGCCCTGGCCGCACTGTTCGTCAAGCGGCTGAGGCCGTTCGCGGTCGGGTTGGTGATACTCATCGCCACGATTCTCCGTCCCGGACACCTGCCGGTGCCGTTCATCCTTTCCACGCTGCCGTTGACAGCACTTCTGGCCGCGGGCACCGGCGAGGTGACCGTTCGCTATCTGTTCCGCACCGTTGAGCAGCGATCGGTTGCCCTGCGGCGCTTGCGGATTCCGGTGCTGGCCGCCGGGGTGCTGATGGTGTCCATCGCCGTGTCGCTCTGGCTGCCCACTTATCACGGCTTGATGGAGTCCGACATTGACGCGTCGATGCGGCAGGCATTCAAGTGGATCGAGCAGAACGTGCCAAAGACCGACCGTCTGATCGTCGACGATGCTTTTTGGGCGGACCTGGTCCGCGACGGCCGCGACCGGCGCAATGTCGTGTGGGCTTACAAGGTGGACACCGACGAGCAGGTGCAGGGCTGGGCGCCACACGGCTGGACCGACTACGAGTGGGTCGTGTCGACGCCATCCTTGCGTTCCAACATGCCGCCGACCGGCATACTCGCTGACGCGGTCGCGCACTCACAACCAGCGGCGACATTCCTCTCGGGCGGGAAACGAGTCGACGTGCTCCGTGTCGACAACGGCGCACCGACCTCGAAACCCCCGTCGCCCGCGGCGCCGGCGTTCGGAGGGCAACTCGCGGCCCGCCTTGCCGCTGCCACCGATCCGGATGTGCTCGCGGTTCTGCAGTCTCCGACGGTGGATCAACGTGTGATTGCCACGCTGGCAGTGATCGCTGCAACGGAACCCGTTCGGCTCGAGGACATTTCGACCATCAAAGGAGAGGAGGACACCGCAACGCCCCGACGCGAGATCACGCTGAGCGGCCCGCGCGACCGGCTACAAGGTGTGGCGGCATTTTTCGAACGCCAAGTGGGCGCCTTCGCAGTGCAGTCCGTGGATCTGACCGCCAAGGGACTAAGAGTTCGATTTCCGTTGCGCACCAAGGATATCGGTCTGGGCACAACTCCAGCGCCACTACAGGGCGGTCCGGCCGCGCTACGGGTGGCGGACCTGCGCCGCAGCCGATCGGCCGAGCAACTCAACTTTCTGCGCATCGACGGCACTGCGGCCGGTTCGCTCGAGACGAGCGCCGACGCTGATCCATCGGGCTATCGGTCGATGCGCGCGGGAACGTACGTGATGGTGACGAACCGTGCCGGGGGAGGTGACCCGGTAATACGTCAGGTCATCACACTCCACCCAGGGATGAGCTATACGCTCGCACTGTTCTCCGCGGCCGAATCCAGCCAGGTCGTCACGCAACTCGCACCGGACGTGCCGCCCACCGGCTCCGGGCCCGACTCCGCCGTGCGGCTGCTGCACGCTGCCAGTGCCACGGGATCCGTCTACCTGGCGCTGGTAGCACCCGGGATGGTCGAGCCGATGGTGCTGGCGAACCAGGTTGGGTACGGGCTGATCACTGGCTATGCGACGCTCCCACCGGGGCAATACGAAGCAGTGGTCTCGGCAAACGGCCGGGAATGGCGTCAACCCGTCGAATTTCTCGCTGGCGAGCCGACGAGTCTGCTGCTCACCGACGGGCCCGACGGTCCCGTGGTGCGCACGCTGCGGGATGTTCCGGTGGCCCCCGCCGCGCTGGATCCCTCGACGTTGACGATGCCCGCGAGCGCAGGTGCGGTGGACAAAGCGAAGGCGCCCGCGGTTGAACGCTCGGACGGAAGGCGGATCGCGCTCGTTCTGTGCGTCGCCGCCATTGTGGGCGCAGCGGTCCTGATGGCCAGGGCGCGACCGAGAGAGCCCAGATGAAGAGGCAACTGGGCACCGCGTCGGCAATTGCGCTCGTGCTGGTGTTGATGGTCGGCGCCGGCTGGTGGATCGCGAAGGCCATCGATCCGCGGCACGACGCGACCGACATCGCCGGCATGCGGGAGGAAACGGCGCGTATCACCGGCCGGGGGTTCCTCGATGAGTACGTCGAACCCGACGGGCGGGTCGTGCGACGTGATGAGGGCGGTGACGTTGTAAGCGAGGGACAGGCTTACGGGATGCTCATCGCTGTGGCGGTTGGGGACGAGACTCGCTTCCGGTCGATATGGAAGTGGACGAGGACTCATCTGCGCCGTGCCGACGGCCTGCTTGCGTGGCGATGGGCCGATGACACGGTCACCGACGTGAACAGCGCCGCGGATGCCGACCTGGATGCCGCGCGGTCGCTGGTGTTGGCGGGCCGGCGCTTCAATGCGCCGGACCTTGCCAAGGACGGCAGACGGCTGGGCGTGGCGATCCTGCAGACCGAGACGGTCGCCGTCGGCACAGGGGTCGCCAATGCGAGCGATGTCGATCCGCCGGGTGCGTGGGTGGCTGGATCGGGGCGCATACTGGTCGGCGGAAACTGGGCTACGACACCGCCGTACGTCGTCAACCCGGGGTACTTCAGTCCTCGCGCCGAACGGGAACTCTTCGAGGCATCGGCCGACCGGAGGTGGACAGACATCACCCGCACCCAGCGGGTCCTGGGCTGGCAGCTCGTCGGAAAGGGGATGCTGCCGCCCGACTGGGCCACTGTCAGTGAAGCCGGCCATGTCGTGCCCAGCAGACCCGTCTCCGGGGGAGCGCCCATCCGCTTCGGTCTCGACGCCGCCCGCCTACCGGTGCGGTTCGCAGAATCTTGCGATCGTGAGGACAGAGCTTTGGCGGGCGCGATGCGCCCCATCCTCACAGCGCCGGGTCAAGTTCCCGCGTATCGCAACCTAAATGGGTCGGCTGCCAGCGATTGGCAGCATCCCGTCGCCCTGGTCGCCGCCGCGGCCACCGAACAGGGCGCAGGCAATCCCGACGGCGCCGCCCAGCGCCTCGACGCGGCGGCCCAAGTGGAGCAGCGGTCGCCGAGCTATTACGGCGCCGCCTGGGTGGCGCTGGGCCGGATCATGCTGACCACGTCGCTACTCGGCGATTGCCAGCTGGCTGGCTGAGCGTTTCCCCTAATCACCGCCATGGCCGCCGCCGTGTCCGCCGCCGTGCCCGCCGCCGTGTCCGCCGCCGTGTCCGCCGCCGTGTCCCCCCGGCGGCCCTGGCACCGGTCCGAAGAAAATAGTGGGTGGCTGCAAAATCGGTGGGAGCCACGGGATCAACGGTGCCGGCAGCACCGCCGGAGGCGCGACGGGCGGCGGAGGTGCCGGCGCCGCCGGGGCGGGCGCAGCGTTCTGCACGACTACTCGCGCAGGCGGCGGAGCCGGCGGAACCATCAGCCGTGCCGTAGCTGCGGCCGCGGCTGGTGGCGCCGCGGGAACCATCTCGGGGGCCGGCTGCGGCGCGACGGGATACGGACTCCGGACCGCGGGCGGAGGTACCAAAGCGCTCGGAGGCGCCTTGAGCGCGTCCGTGGTTCGCTCGGACGTCGGCTGGAGGTTGACGGCCATCGTGATGGCCAGGAGCGTCACTCCTACCGCGAAGACGGCGGCCAGCGCGCTGCCCACCAGCGCGAACGGCTTGCGGCCTGCCTGCACGTCGGCGAGGTCAATTGCGGTGTCGTCGTCGCGGCCAAGAAATTCGGTGGCGTCATTGGCCAGGGCCATCGGGTGGACCATCGTGGCGCGTAGTTCTTGTGAGTAGGCCAGGCCGATGGTTGAGGTATCGAAGCGGGGTGCGCTCGCCGAGGCGAGCGCCGCGCCGCGCGGCAACGCCAGCTGGGGTTCCATGGGGGCGATGACCGGCACCGACACCAGGTCCCGCAAGCTTGTCTTGACCGAGGTGACGTCCACGTCGGAGCCAACGACGAACATGCCTTGAGGCAGAACGTTCTCGGCTTCCAGGCCGGCGACCATTTCGGCCAGCTCCGCGATCGCGTCCGCACTGTGCAGACTTTGGCTTTGGCTGAGTACCCGCATGACCGAGCCGTCGGCGGTCTCGACGAGTGCCAGTGTTGCGGTGTCGCGCTCGACGAACATCAGGGCGGTCGTGTCGTAGCCGACCGCCCGGCCAACCGCCTTGGCGAGGGCGACTGCCGCGTGTAACTCGGAGACCAGCAAGACATCTTCGATGCCGCGGGATTCCAGGGCCTCCCGGAGTGCGGCCGCCTGCGCATGGTCGCTCCACGCCACCCCTGTCGATACGAGGTGGTGGCCGTTGACGATCGCGCCCTCCTGGGTGCCCAAGATCGCGGCGATGACGTCGTCGGAAGTTCCCGACGTTGCTGAGCCGTTGATGGCGGTGATGTCGAAGACGTCGTGCTCGAGGATGACCCCGTCGGCCTTTTCGCCCTCAACGAGCGCCATGCGGACCGTCGTGGGTGTCATCGACACACCAAGTACGATCTCCACCGCGCCTCCAAGGCAATTTGCTACGCAGCTTCGGCTATCGGTCGGAAGCGCGTTCCACGCAAGCCACCAAGATCTTTCACCGGCTTGACCGCCGCTGACCACCTCCGGCGGGCAGCGTCGACGTGGGCCGCGCCTGCCTTGCGAGAAATACCCTACTCGCGCGGTGCAGCTTTGATAACTGATGCAGACAGATAAATTGACGATGCCGTTTTCAAAGAACAGCTAAGGCCCGGCGGCGTCCTCTCGCACGGTGGTAACGTGCTATGCCTCGCGAGGTCACATAAACGGTTGGCGGGCGGTCCAACTCGATGAAATTGTTCAGATCGACAGTCGAGCGGGCGCACATCCGCCGTGACTCTTCCCGAGGGTGACTCGACCGCCGCTGAGTGGGCCGCCTTGAGTCAGAGGTTCGGCCAGACGTCGATGCTCGATGGTTGGCTTCCGCTGACGGTCGAACTCGTCGCGGGTCTGATGCTGGTGCTGGCGATCGGATTTCGTTCACGCACGTGGTGGCTGCGCTGGATGCCGATTGTCGCGGCGCTCGGCGTCCTCACCGCACTGGCGGTGCGATGGTATGTCGCGTCCGAAGGCCTCGCCGGGGATCCTGCCCCGCTCCGCTTCTGGGTGTGGACCGGGATGACCGGGGCAGCGGTCGCAATTCTGGTGTTCGGTTGGCCCAGCGCGCGCTGGTGGAGGCGGATCGTTTCCGTGGTTTCGATCCCGCTATGTCTGCTATGCGCCATCTTGATGCTGAACTTATGGGTCGGATACGTCCGGACGGTCGACTCCGCCTGGTATTTCGTCACCGGTGGGCCGCCGCCCAACCAAGCCGATCTGGCGACCGTGAAGGCGATGGCCGGCAATGGCATCGTGCCGCACGAGGGCCGGATCGTGCCGGTGACGACAGGCTCTGAGGCGTCGGGGTTCAAGCACCGTGGTGAGCTGGTTTACCTGCCACCGGCCTGGTTCAGATCCGTCCCGCCACCCCCATTGCCGGTCCTGATGCTCGTCGGCGGTCAGTTCGGCACTAGCATCGACTGGCTGTGGGTGGGCCGCGCGCAAGAGACCGCCGATTCATTCGCGATGGCCAGTGGCGGCAACGCGCCCGTTCTGGTCTTCGTCGACGCAGGTGGCGCGTTCACCAAGGACACTGAATGCGTGAACGGCGTACGCGGAAACGCCGCCGATCACCTCACCAAAGACGTGGTGTCGTTCATGGTCTCGACGTTCGGTGTGAGCACCCACAGCGCGAACTGGGGAATCGCCGGGTGGTCGATGGGCGGCACATGCGCGGTGACCCTGACAGTGATGCACCCCGAATTGTTCAGCACATTTGTCGACATCGGCGGCGATGTCGGGCCGAACGCCGGGACCAAGGAGCAAACGGTCGAGCGCCTGTTCAATGGTGACGAAGCAGCGTGGGCGTCGTTTGATCCATCGACGGTGATGACGCGGCACGGGCGCTACACCGGGGTGTCGGGGGTGTTCGCAATCGAGGGTTCGGTTGTCCCCGGCGGGCACGACGAGCACGCGGCCGCTGCGCACTCCCTTGCTGCCACCGCATCGGCGAACGGCATAGCGTGCTCGATACTCGAAATCCGCGGTAAGCACGACTGGAACGCCGGAGCGGTGGCATTCGAGCAGACGTTCGCCTGGGTGGCCGGTCAGCTGCGCACCCCGGGCGTCCCACCGGCGCCGCTTCCCGGAACACCAGTTCAATCGCTCGGTTAGCTCGCCGAGTGGCCGCTTACGGCACGACGCTAGGCGCGCTCGGCCGTCATGTTTATTTCGAGTGTGCCCTGGCACGCGCCGCTGAGGATATCGGTGTGCATGGTGCCGGAAAGTGACCCGTCGGGTTGCGGCGTGTAGCGCACGTCGGCTCGCGCCGGATCCCATTCGATCGTGGTGTCGGGCATCATGCAGTCCCACTGAAAATCGCTGACCTGTGTCCAGGACGACCCATCCCAGGTGAATTGGACCGGTTGCGGCACCGTCGGGTTCCGCGGCGCAGGGCCGCCGATGATCGTGGCGGTGCACTTACCGCTCGTACAGCTCGAGCGGAATGTGTAGGTATCGGTGTATTGCACCTCAGGCTGACCGGCCGCGATGCTAGTGCCGGACTTTGGGCCAACGATGAACGTGATCGCGTACTCGCCGTTCCAGGAGGGAGGGTCGGCGGTGGCAATGGGTGACATCGCCAGGGCGATCGCGACCGACCCGGCGCACAAGCCGACGAGACCACGTAGACGGTCCACCGGGTGAGTGTCGCAGAAGTGGCGGTTCTGGGTCGGTGAATGTGCACTCGCGGTTGACGATCAGGAGCCTGGCGTCGCGTCAACAACCTGCCCCGAGCAGGCGGCCATCACCGCCATCCCGGCGCTGAACACCGCAAACACGATCGCCGACAACAGGTTTCGCTCCATCACGGGGCCGAACTGGTTCCGTCAGGCGGGGCCGATGATGTGGCACACGGTGTCACACCGCATCAACGTCCCAGGGGGAAGCGGTCGAAGTGCGTTTATCGGCGGTGGGGCGGGCGCAGACGATTGCGGCGGTGGCGCGGGAGCCGGTGCTTGCGGCGGCGGCGCTGCGGGGGCCGGTGCCTGTGGCGGTGGTGCTACGGGGGCCGGTGCCTGCGGTGGTGCTACGGGAGCGGGCGCTCGCGGAGGAACGACAGGGCCGGGCGCTTGCGGAGGGGTGGCAGGGCTCAACGCCGCCAAGACGTGATCCGCGGTGAAAGTTGCTGCCTCGTCCACCATGCCGGTCTCGGCGTACTGCGTGTGCGCGTTGAAGTCCCGTCCGCTCGAGCACACGAAGTCATCGGGGACGCACAAGTCGATGGTCTTGGCCGCGTACGCAGGGCCGACGTCGATCTGCGGCTGGTTGATCGCTCGCATGAACCGAGCGTTTGGCTTTCCGAACAGCGCGACCGCGGCGACATGGTTGGCCACGTCGGACGGCATCGGGTTCGGCACACCGTCGGGTGCACCGTCCGGGATGATATTCGCGGTGACGAAGCCCATCACGGCTGCGCCTTGGGAGAATCCGCCGAGCACCATCTTGGTGCTGGGACAGTTCGTCGCCGTGGACTCGACATGGGCGCTCGCGTCCCTGATGCCGTCCAGTGCGGTGGGGAAGTCCATCGTGGCGGGATAGTCGACCGGATATACCCCCATCGACCTCGCGCCCATTCGCGCGCGCAACGCGTCGACGAATGCCTGCCCGGTTGGACCAACGCCGGGATCCTCGGTGGTGCCGCGCGCGAATACTACCTCGACGTCGGGGCAGGGCTGCGCAGACGCGGACGGAACGGGTGCGCTAAGCGGCGACCAACTTGTTGCCGCCGCCGCACCAAGGACGAGAGCGATATGGCGTGCCCGCACCGCGCAATGCTGACACACCCGCGCAGCGTCGGCCATCCGTAAACCAAACGGTCGATGAACGCCGCGTGAATCAATTGCCTTGGTAT
>Ga0068860_100003239_pt1 | contig 16782 bp, 11 predicted proteins | sample KBSSwiS32_FD_66597 | JGI IMG/M metagenome (GOLD analysis project Ga0068860, IMG submission 66597) | Switchgrass rhizosphere microbial communities from Kellogg Biological Station, Michigan, USA - KBS Switchgrass S3-2 | ecosystem: Host-associated > Plants > Roots > Rhizosphere > Soil ... | reverse complement strand
CGCAACGGCCTCGTTCCACCGCGCCAGCTCTCCTGACGCGCGAGCCAGGTGATCGGGGCGGTTCAAAAACGAGCGCAGCTCTCCGGCCGCAGGGTCGGGAAGACCACGCACGCTGGAGGACCATCGCCGAGTGGCGCGAAGCACTCCCGTGCGCGCGAGCCACGGCGCAACGGCCATGAATCGAGCCGACGGTGTCTCGGTCTTCAGCGAAATCGTGGCGCCCGGCACGTTCACCAGCACGAGCGCGGAAGCCTCCTCCGGATAGCGCGACGCATACAGCCTGGCAAGCGTCGAACCGAGCTCGGCGCCGGCGATGAGGAAGGGTCCTCCTTCGCCTGCCTGCGACAGCAGCTCATGAAGTTGTGATACCGCCGCGTCCGGTGCGAACGGATCGTCGCCCGCTTCGCTCCAGCCCAGGCCGGCGCGATCGTAGCTGCAGACGCGTGTGATTCGTCCAACCGACGCCTGGACGAGCGCCCACGCCGCGGACATCGTTGCCTCGGGCGCCTCGAGGATGACCGGCGGTCTTCCACTGCCGGTGCAATACAGATGAAGCTGATGCCCCCCCACATCGACTAACCGTCCTGGATGCGGGAACCGCCTTCGCTCGAACGCCGTCGCGACGCCCTGGTACGTGGCGCCGATCAGCAGCAGAAACAGGAGTGCGACGCCGGTCGTGACAAGCGCGCGGCGGACAACAGGCGCCACGGGCGGGGCTCAGGACTCCGTTTCGGCGAGGCCGTACTTCTCGATGCGGGAGTAGAGCTGGGCGCGCGTCAGGCCGAGCAGCTTTGCGGCGCGAGTCTTGTTATGCCGTGCCTGATTGAGCGCCTTCACGACGAGCGAACGCTCGATCGCGTCGAGGTTCACTCCGCCAGCGGGCAGCGGCGCGCCGCTCGGCTCGACCGGGGAGGGCGTCTTCCGGGTGGCGTTCACAGGCAGGTGTTCGCTGCGGATATAACCGCCGTCGGCAAGGATGACCGCGCGCTCGATCGCGTTCCGAAGCTCGCGGACGTTGCCCGGCCACGGATACGCAAGCAGATCCCGCTTCGCATCGCGCTCGAAACCCGCGGCTGGACGGCCCACGGTCTCGCCGATCTCGCGAAGGAACGTATCGGCGAGCTCCAGGACGTCTTCGGCCCGATCCCGCAGCGGCGGCAGCTCGATCTCGAAGACACCGAGGCGGTAATAGAGGTCCTCGCGGAATTCGCCTCGTTGCATCGCGCCGTGGAGGTCGCGGTTCGTCGCGGAGATCACGCGGATGTCGGCGTGGTGGAGGCGCGTGCCCCCGAGCCGCTGGAACTCGCGCTCCTCCAGCACGCGCAGCAGCTTCGCCTGGACCGTCGGCGCCATTTCACCAACTTCGTCGAGAAACAGCACACCACCATTTGCCTGCTCGATGCGACCTGGTTTGGCCGACACCGCACCGGTGAAGGCGCCCCGCTCGTAGCCGAAGAGCTCGGATTCGAGCAGTTGATCCGGCAAGGCGGCGCAGTTGATCGCGATGAAGGAGCCGCTGCTCCGCCGCGACGCGTGATGAATGAACCGCGCGATGACTTCCTTGCCCGTGCCGGACTCGCCGGTCAACAGCACAGTCGTTTCCGCCTGCGCGACGCGCGCGGCCTGCGCGAGGACATCCTGCCACAGGCGCGAGTGGCCGACGACTCGCCGCTGGCCGGAACGGGCTTCGAGCTCGCGCGTCAGCGTCGCGACCTGCGCTTCGAGGCGTGCGGCCGTCTCTCGCGCCGCCGCGTCGCGGCGTTCCGCCTCCGCGAGATGCTGGTGGGAGAGTGCCAGGGCGAGATGGTCGGCAATGCGCCGCGCGAAGTCCACGTCTTCTTCGGAAAAACGTCCCGGCTCGCGCGCGAGAAAGAACAGCGAGCCGAAGACGGAGCTGCCGAGCGGAATCGCCACACGGAGCGCCGAGCGCGCGCCGACCATGCGAAGCAGCCGGCCTCGGATTGTTTCCGCCGCAATCTCGCTGTTGACGTCGTGGATGATGTACGCCTTGCGATCCAGCAACGTGCGCTCGACCGGTGTGAGCAGCGTCGGTCCCCAGAACGACTGGTCGGGAGTTTCGGCGCCCGCCATCGCGTACACCTGGAAGGACAGGCCGTCCTCCGCCCACGCTGTCAGCGCGAGGATGTCGTGCGGCAGCGCGGCACGAACCGTGTCGGAAAGTTGCGGAAAAATGTGACGAATGTCGAGTGTTTCCGCGACCGTCTGCAGCAGGCGCACCAGCGCATCGATGCGTTCCCGACGCCGGAGCTCGGTCGTGCGAACCGTATCGTGATAGAGCGCCAGCGTAATCAGGTCCCCCACGGCTTCGAGCAACTCCTGATGCTCTTCGGTGAAGGCATCAGGCGCGCTTGATGTGAGCCACACCGCACCCTTGACGCGCGCTCCCTGCCTGATGGTGCAGATCAAGCGGGACCGCTCCACGCCGTCTGCCGCATCCTCCGCCGCTGAGGGTGCGTCGCCGATCAGATAACCGGTGATGTCGATCTCGCCCGAGGCGCTGATGGCGTACAGCGTCACGGCATCAGCGCGATCGAGGCGCAACACATGCAGACGCTCGAACGGAATCGCCTCGCGCAGCAGCACCGCGACGCGCGAGAGCGTCACGTCGAGCGGAGACGCCTCCGTGACCAGGCGCGCCAGATTGGCGAGGAGCGAATGGACCATGAACGACGGTCAGTATAATGCCTCGCCCTCGCATGTCCGTTCTCGCGCCCGGCGTTGCCTGGGTCGACCTTCAATTCCGCGGCAGTCCACACGTCATCGCGACTGCAGTGCTCAGCGGCAGCGGCGGTGCGGCGCTCGTCGATCCCGGTCCCGCGTCATGTCTCGATTCGCTCGAGCTCGGCTTGAATGGGATGGGAATTCGTTTCGAGGACGTGACACACATACTGCTGACGCACGTCCATCTCGATCACGGCGGCAGTACTGGGACTCTCTTGCGGCGCTACCCGCGGCTGAAGGTCTTCGTGCACGAGCGCGGCGCGCCGCATCTGGTCGATCCGACCAGGCTCGTTCGGAGCGCGACGCGGCTTTGGGGTGATCAGATGGACGCGTTATGGGGTGAGGTTGCGCCGGTGCCAGCGTCGAACATTGTGACGCTCGCTTCTTCGACCTTGGCAATTCGTATCGAGGTCGCCGGGCGCACGCTGGACGTCCGCTACACGCCGGGACATGCCTATCATCACATCAGCTTCTTCGATCGATTCAGCGGTGTGGCGTTGGTAGGCGACGTCGCGGGCGTCCGAGTGACCGGCAACTACGTCAGGCCTCCGACGCCACCGCCGGATATCGACGTCGAGCTCTGGATCGAGAGTGCGGCTCACGTCGAAGCCTGGGATCCAGACACGCTGTTCCTCACGCACTTCGGACCGTCCGGCCCCGTTAGGCCGCACATGCACTCCTTTGTCGAAAACCTGCAGGTCGCCGCCGATTGGGTGCGTCGCTCGCTGAGCGAACCGGGCAGCGACGATGAGAAGGCACGGCGTTATGCGGAATTCGTCGACTGCGAATTGCAGCGGCACCTGAGCGACGCGGAGATTCTCCCGCACCGGGTCGGGGCGCCGTTCGAAGTCTCGTGGTTGGGGCTCGCGCGCTACTGGCGAACGAAGAAGTGTTTGTAAGAGGAAAGTGGAGAGCGGGTCCTTTTGGACCCGCCAGCTCTAATTAGCGACGACCGACATCGTCGGCGACGCGGAACGCCCCGGTTCTACGAGCAGCCGCAGTGCGTATCCATGCGGCGTTCCGGTGGCAGCGCGGTACGCGCCGACACGATAGACGGCCGACAGGACTTTGCCGTTGCGCAGTGACGGAGGCAGCCCGTCGCATTCCCGGGCTCCGCGCTCGATCTGGAAGTGAACCAGCCGATACAGGGGAATCGACGCCGGCACCTGGCACTCGACGAATGCATCGAGGTCGCTGACGTCGCAGGTCATCACCGAGACGAAACGCAGCGTTCCAGAAGAATCGCGCCACGTGAGACGGCCGGGCACGCGCACCTTTCGGCGCGCACCGATGCGCGGTTTGTTGTCGGTCGATGGCTTCAGCGATGCAGCGGCTGTGCGAATCACCTTGGTCCCCCTGGTTGTGAATGGATTTCACTCCGGTGCATATCAATGCGCAGGCCCATGTCGTTCGTGTCAGCTGCTCGGCCTGCACACGATGGAAATGCCTGAAAACATTGATTCAACATCAATTCACGCAGTTGCCCTAGCGTCCAGGCGTGGATAGCCGCTATCCACGAACCTGTATACCTGGTTACTAGGTATCCGCTGCCGCGTCATCAAGTCCTAAACGGCGCATCTTGAGATAGAGGCCACGTCGGGTAAGTCCCAGAACTCGCGCAGTCTCCGAGATGTTGCCGCTGGTTTTTTTTAAGGCGCTGCCGATCAGTTCGCGCTCAATTTCTTCAACAGCCGACGCAAGGTTTCGAACGGAAGCCACTCGCACCGCCTTTGGCGTCGCCGCGATGCCGCTCGTCGATGGCACTGCCGTCAGGTCCGGGGACAGGTGTTCGGGTTCAATCGTTCCCCCGGGACGGCTCATGGCGACCGCGCGCTGCACCTCGTTGCGAAGCTGGCGAACGTTGCCCGGCCACCAATAGCGGTCGAACAAATCGAGCGTCCCCGAACTCAAATGCACGTCCGGCTTGCCCAGGCGCTCGCACGCTTCACGCAGGAAGAACGTGCTCAGGTGCGGAACCTCTTCGCGACGGTCGCGGAGCGGCGGAACAAGAATCCGGATGACATTTAACCGGTGATAGAGGTCCTCGCGGAATTTTCCCTCCTGGACGCGCTGCTCGAGGTCCGCGTTGGTCGCTGCGAGCACCCGCACGTCCACGGCCTGCGGACGCGTTTCACCGACCGGCATCACCTCGCCCTGCTCGAGAAACCGCAGTAGTTTCGGCTGGATATCGAGCGGCAGGTCCCCAATCTCGTCGAGGAAGAGGGTGCCACCCGCTGCCGTACGAATGAGCCCCTGCTGGTCGGTGATCGCGCCGGTAAAGCTGCCACGGCGATGGCCGAACAGCTGGCTGTCCGCTAGATCGCGCTGCGTCGTCGTGCAGTTGTAGGGGAGGAACATCGCGGAGCTTCGTGGGGAGCCGACATGGATCGCGCGCGCGACGAGGTCTTTCCCGGTTCCGCTTTCGCCCGTTATCAGCACGGTGAGGTTGTGCCCTTGTAGGCGCTGAATCTGATCGGCCACCCGGCTCATGGCCGCGCTCGCGCAGATGAAGCCGGGCAGCAGCGGCTCGAGCGAGCGCGCGCCGTCCTGCTCGACGCGATAACCGCGCCGGTCTCTCGCGCCGCAGAGGTCGAATCCTTGCTTGGCCACCGCGGTGAACATGCGGAACCGCCGCGCCGCGGAATCGGTCAACCGTCCCGCTGCCACGACCGTGCAAAACCGCGGACCCTCGTGGCTGCGGCCAAGAGGCTCGGTCAACAGAAGCCCTTCACCGTACGCGCTATTTCCCTGCGCGGCGGCTCGGGCGAGTGCGCGCGCGACGCCGGGATCGCAGCCGGCGGTAGCCACGACGCGTACTTCGCCGCCAGACGGGACGACGAAGATGACGGCGGCATCGGCTTGTGTCGCTTCGACGAGCGACGTTGCCGTTTCGCGCGCGAGGAGGTCCGACAGGACAGACGCATCGACCAGGCGCCTAATCACGGAATCATCAGCATCGACGGCTGATGCAGCCGGTTGCCCCGCGGCAGCAGCGGCGATCAAGGTGCGCAGCCGCGCCACTTCTTCGAGATCGCGCTCGGCGCCAAGCGCCTGAAACGTCGTTGCTGCGTGTTCGAGATGACGTTGCGCCGCACCGGCGTGCGTCGCCGACGTGAGCCTCGCAAGCGCCAGTTGACTGAGGGCTGCCTGATACCGCTCGCCAATCAGTTCAAAGACGTTCACGCTTTGGGCGAAATCGTGGTACGCGTCTGACGGTCGCCCGGAACGTTCGTGAACCGTACCCCGAATACGCAGAAACTCGCCCCAGTTTGCCGGGGCGGTTCGCGGATCGAGGCGCCCTTCGCACGACTCGATGCGCGGTTCCGCGTCCGCGATGCGGTTGGAGGCGACCAGCGCTTCGCATGCCGCAAGGTCCGCCTGAATGGCCTCGCCCGGCGGCACGCCCGGGGTTCGTGCGAGGTCATCGGCCATCACGAGCGCCTCGTCGAATTTCCCTTGGCGGATCGCGAGCTTGACGCCCAGCACTTTGAGCGACCATTCGTACCACCGCATGGTCTGCGTGCCGTAGGCGCCGTATGCCTCGCTGGCGTGACGAAGGTATTCACCGGCACGCTCGTAGGAGCCGCGCATCAGATGAATCTGCGCGAGCGTGTCGAATACGGCGCCCGTCGTCTCATGAAACTGCACCGGGCTGCGGACTTCGAGCGTGCGCGTGAGAATCCGCTCCGCGCGTTCCAGATCGCCGAGTTGCACGAAGATCTGTCCCAGGGTTGCGAGTGCGACGGCCAGGCCGTGACCCGAGCCGAGCGTCTCGTGCAGCGCCACGCTGCGCTCGGCAAGCGCAAGCGCCTGTTCGTGCTGGTGGCGCATCAACGCGACGTTCGCCTGGTTGTGCACGATGCCCGCGAGCACGTCATCGGCCTGAATGGCCATCGCGAGGCGCTCACCCTGACGCAGCGCAGCGGCGGCTTCTTCGCTGCGTCCGGCCTGAGCGAGCAGAACCGCTGACAGCGAGTGCACGAGGGCAAGGTGCCGCCGATCGCCGGCCGCGTGCAGCGCGGAGGCAGCTTCGGTCAGATGCTCGCGGACGATTCCCGAGTCGCCGACCTGCTTGTAGCAGAGCGCGAGCTCGTAATGGGCAAGGCCGATCGCACGCGAATCGTGCGCCAGCTCGGCATGCTTCAACGCGCGTGTGTGAAGGGCGATCGCGCGCGACTGCTCACCGCGCGCGTAGGTGATGCGCCCATGCAGCCGCCACAAGGCAGAGAGCAACGCATCACTGATTGGTTCGCGCAGTGTGTCGGGTGGACGGCCCAGGGTGGCCGCAGCCTGCGCCAGGTCGTCCTGGAGCAGCCATGCCTCGGCCAGCGCTGCGCGCACGGTGATTTCGTCCTCCCGCGTCAGGGAGCCGGGGCGCAGCATCGGCGCGAGAAGCTGGACGGCATCGGCGCCGCGCCCGCGTTCGAGCGTAGCCTGAGTCCGCGCGAGGACTCCATGAACGGCGACCGTTGCCACGGGCAGGAGTATACAAAGTATGCAGCCCGGCAGCTTTGTAATTTTTGGGACGGTTACTGTGAAATTCCGAGCAAATTCGCCAATCGGCCGATCGAATCGGCGCTTCGATCTGGAAGGTGAACGTGAGCGGCGCGCCGATTTGCACGGTCCAGAGACTGAAAATCGCCAAGCGCCTGGGCCATTTCGAGGACCCCGAATGAGTAGGGCGCGTCGGGCACCGGCAAATCGTTTTCTGCTGGCGCAGTGACGATCAGGAACACGCCGGTGTTGGCTCCGCCCTTGTGCAGCTGGCCGGTCGAGTGCAGATACCTCGGTCCATAGCCGAGCATCGTTGCGCAATGGTGATTCAACGCGACCGCATTCCTGATCCGAATCAACAGTGAAGCAAATCGTTCATCATCGGGCGGCAGGTAGGCGAGCAGCGCGAAATAGTCGCGCGGCTTCAGCAGGGCCATGAACGCTTCGAGTCCCGTTGCACCACCGGCCTTGCGCACCGCGGTAGTGAATGTGGTGTCCATGCCGTCAGTGCGCAGGTCTGAAGCAGGGACTGGCAGCTGGCCGCCTGTCGCGTAGGCGTCGAGCAGCGCGCTGGTCGCGTCCTTCGCCTGCTGCACGTTGGGCTCATCGAACGGATTGATCTCGAGGATTCGGCCGGCCGTCGCCGTGGCAATCTCCCACCGGAAGAACTCGGCGCCAAGCGCCTCGATTGCAGGCATGTCGATCGTCATCGTAGGTACGCGTGCGGACTTGAGGGCCCGCACGATGCCATCGTCCACGCCGACTCCGTCCAGTCTCACGATGACAACCACGCGGTCGTTCGCAGCCGCGACCTGCGGGGTTTCACCCGCAATCGGCACAATCCCTTGACCGTTCTTACCGGTGCTCTCAGCGACCAGCTGCTCAATCCACAGCGCGAGCGGTTCGAGGCGTGGCGGGAGCAGCAACGTGAGCTTGTCACGTCCTTCGCGCGCGGCTGCGCCCATGAGCGCGCCCAATGCCAGGCCCGGGTTGGTCTGCGCATCATTCGCGCGGCACGCTTCCGCCATGCGACGCGCGTTTTCCAGCAGCGTGTCCACCGGCGCGCCGATCAGCGCTGCGGGTACGAGACCGAACAGCGTCAGCGCGGAATATCGACCGCCTACGTCCGACGGATTGACGAACACGTCGAAGAAGCCGTCGTTCAGCGCGCGCTTGTGAAGCGATGTCTGGTCATCGGTAATCGCGACGAAGCGCGATGCCCAGTCCTTCACACCTGCGGCTTCGACACGCCGCCGCGCGGCCGCCGCCATCGAATTCGGTTCGATGGTGGTGCCGGACTTGCTCGCGATGATGAACAGAGAACTGTCTGCGCGGCTCAGCGCCGTGCGGACGGCGGCAGGATCGGTCGAATCGAGCATGCTGAATCGCGGCAGCCCGGCATCTCGTCCAAAGAGGCGATGGAACACCTCGGGTGCGAGGCTGGATCCACCCATGCCGAAGAGTGCGGTGTCGGTGAATCGCTGCCCACGAACGCGCCGCACGAACGCCTGCAGGCGTGGCAGCTGCGACACGCCAAACTCGGGTGCGTCGAGCCACCCGAGGCGGTTTGCGATCGCCTGCCGGACGCCGTAATCGCCGCTCCAGAGGTCGGTGTGCCGCGCCCACAACTTCTCTGCGAAACGGTCGCGATTGAGTTGTGAAAAAACAGTGTCGAGCGCGGGTGCCACCGCGCCCGGGTCAATGGAGAAGTCGGTCACGCGATACGATACCTATAGCACACGCAACATGTTGCATTGGGTGCGGGCCCTGATCATTTGCGCAGCGTTGGCGGTTGTCGCCTGCTCGTCAAACGAGCCGACCCCGGCACGCGAATCCACGCCAGCTCCTCCATCTGAAGTACAGGTGCGCGCTGCAGCCGCCGCGCCTGCATCCACTCGTCCACGGATTGTCTTCCTTGGCGACAGTCTCACTGCGGGTTATGGCCTGGAGGTCGAACAATCTGTTCCGTCGCTCGTCCAAAAACATCTGGACGCCGAGGGCTACAAGTACGAGGTGGTAAACGCGGGTGTTTCAGGCGACACGTCGGCCGGTGGCCTGCGGCGACTCGAGTGGTCTCTGGACGGGAACGTGCGGATCCTCGTCGTCGAGCTGGGCGCCAACGACGGTTTACGCGGACTGCCGGTCGCGGAGATGAAGCAAAATCTGAAGACGATCGTCCAGACTGCCAAGAAACGGGGCATCGGCGTGCTGCTGACGGGAATGGAGGCGCCGCCGAACTATGGTGCGGCCTACACTTCGGAATTCCGCCGTGTGTTTGGGGACCTGGCGTCGGAAGAGCGCGTTGCCTTTATGCCGTTTTACCTGTACGAGGTCGCTGGTATCCCGACGTTGAACATCGCAGATGGGATCCATCCCAATCCGGCGGGTGCCCGAATCGTCGAAGCCAACCTCTGGCGGTCGCTGAAGCCGCTCGTCGAAAAGCAGCCTCGATGATTCAGCTTCGCGGGGTTTCCAAAACGGTCATGAGCGGGGGACGGCCGCTGACCATCCTGCATCCGCTGGATCTCACGATCCGCTCCGGGCAGTTTCTTGCCGTGCTTGGCCCTTCAGGCAGCGGCAAGTCCACGCTGCTCGGCCTTGTCGCCGGTCTCGACGCGCCGACAAACGGCGAGATCATCATCGACGATGTGGATATCACCAGACTGGGTGAGGATGCGCTCGCCAAGCTGCGGGGCGAGAAGATTGGCTTTGTGTTCCAATTCTTCCATCTCGTCCCCTCGTTGACCGCGTTCGAAAACATTCTGATCCCGATGGAAATTGCCGGCAGGCGCGACGCGTCCACGCGTGCGAAGCGGCTCCTCGAAGAGGTCGGCCTTGCGGACCGCGGCCATCACTATCCATCACAGTTGTCCGGCGGTGAACAGCAGAGGGTGGCGATTGCCCGCGCGCTCTCCAATGATCCGCCGATCATTCTTGCGGACGAGCCCACCGGCAACCTCGACTCGACAACCGGCAAGTTGATCATGGAATTGCTGCTCAACGTGCGGCGCACCCGCCAGACGACGATGATGCTGGTCACACATGATCCGGATCTCGCATCACTCGCAGATTCCAGGCTCGTGCTGCGCGACGGCCGTCCGGTGGAACACGAATCCGAATCTCGAGTCCCAAACCCCGAATCGCGGATAGAAGTCACCAGATGATGTTCATTCTGCGGATGGCCGGCCGGGAGATCCGCTCGTCGTGGCAGCGGCTGTTGTTCTTCTTCGTCTGTATTGCGGTCGGCGTCTCGGCAATCATCGCGTTGCGGTCCGTCATTCAGAGCGTTCGCGCGGGGATGTCACAGCAGGCCCAGGCGCTCATCGCATCCGACATCCTGCTGACGAGCAACCGTGAATTCACCTCGAAGGTGCTCGACACGCTCACGGCGGAGCAGCGGAGCGGCCGCGTCGCGGTCGTGTCGCGTTCGACCGAGATTCCGACCATGGTGCGGCCTGCGGATCCGTCGAAAGCGGTTGCCCGAATGGTCGAATTGCGCGCGGTGGAGCGGGAGTTTCCGTTATATGGAACGCTCACGCTCGCCCAGGGCACCTACTCGCACGACCTGCTGCTCGATCATGGCGCGATTGTCCGGCCCGAATTGCTCGCGCAGCTCGACGTCAAAGTCGGTGACCAGATTCTCATCGGCAACGTGCCGTTCCAGATTCGAGGCGTCATCGCTTCGGAACCGGGCCGCAGCCTTGGCGCCTTCAGTCTCGGACCGCGCGTCATCATCGACCACGCCGCGCTGGCGGACACGGGCCTGCTCTCGTTCGGCAGCCGCGCTTCACGTCAACTGCTGCTCAAGGTGCCTCGGCCCGAGGTCGAACCGCTCACCACGGTATTGCGCTCGACGTTTGCGAATGAGTTTGTCGGCGTTCGATCGTTTCGCCGCAGCGAAGACCAGATGGGCGAGAACCTGACGCGGGCTGAAAACTACCTGAGCCTCGTCGGTCTCGTCGTCTTGATTCTCGGCGGCATCGGCGTCTCGAGCGTCACGCGGGTGTTCGTCCAGCAGAAGCTGCGGAGCATCGCGATTCTGAAGTGCGTCGGCGCGACGTCACGCGAGATTCTCGCGGTCTACATGACGCAGGTGCTGCTGCTTGGTATCGCCGGGAGCCTGCTCGGCGTCGCAATTGCGGCGGCTGTGATCGCGGCAGTACCCGCGTTGATCGGTAATCTTCCAGCCGTATTCCAGGTGGAGTACGGGCTGACTCCCGCTGCGGTCGCACAGGGCCTTGCGGTCGGTCTGCTCGTATCGGTGCTGTTTTCGCTCGTGCCGCTGCTCGACGTGCGTCATGTGAAGCCGTCCCTTCTACTCCGTCACGACATCCCGCCATTGGCGCGCATCGACTGGGTTAAATGGGGTGTCACGGCTGTTGTTGCTGCCGCGCTCGTCGCCGTCGCCGCATGGCAGGCCGGCTCGCTGCGCGTCGGGCTGATGCTGTCCGGTGGTTTCGTGGCAACGGCCGTCGTGCTGCATCTCGCCGGGCTGGCGCTCGTACGAGCGGTACAGCCGCTCCGCTACTCGCCGTCGTTTGCGCTGCGTCAGGCGGTGTTGCATATCGCGCGGCCGGGGAATCAGACGCGCGTCATTCTTCTGGCCGTCGGCCTCGGCACGTTTTTCATCCTCGGTGTCCGGACGCTTCAGGCCAATCTGCTGCAGGATTTCTCGGTGCAGGTGGGCGACGATGCGCCTGACATGTTCCTGATCGACATTCAACCCGACCAGAAGGACAGTCTCGCCGCATTTCTCGACGAGCAGAACGGCAGCCAGCCGCCGCCGAACATCATTCCCGTGCTTCGCGCCCGGATCACCGCGGTTCGGGGCCGCGAAGTGAACCTCGAGACCTACGAGCAGGTGCGCGGCCGCGGATCGCTCTCACGCGAGTACACGATCACCTATCGACCGCAGCTCAACGCCAACGAGGAGCTGCTCCAGGGGACGTGGTGGGCTTCGTCGCCGTCGACGGGTGAGGCGGAGGTATCAATCGAAGAAAACCTCCAGCAACGTTTCCGCATCCAGATCGGAGACCAGATGCAGTTCGACGTGCTGGGACGAACTATTCCCGCGCGCGTCACGAGCATCCGCAAGGTGAATTGGCGCGATTACCGCTCCGGCGGCTTCATGATCGTCTTTCGCCCCGGACCGTTTGAAAACGCACCGCATGCGTACATTTCTTCGGTGAACGGCCCACGTGATCCCGCTGCGCGCGCCAGGATGCAGGCTGCGCTCGTGGCCCGATATCCCAACGTGTCGGTGATCGATCTCAGGGAAGTGCTCGACACGATCCAGGGCATCGTTGACGGCGTCACGTTGGGCGTGACCGTCGTCGGCGGGCTCGTGCTGTTCTCGGGATTGCTGATCCTGATCGGCGCGGTGTCGATGACGAAATTCCAACGCGTCTACGAGGCCGCCATCCTGAAGACGCTCGGCGCCAGCAGCCGGCTGGTTGCGACCATGTTGCTCCTCGAGTACGGCGTGCTGGGCGCGATCGCAGGCACCGTCGGCGCGCTCGGCGCGATTGTCCTGAGCTGGGCCGTCGCCCGCTACGCGCTGGATCTGACGTGGCACGCCACACCGGCGATTACGCTCATTGGGATTATGGCGACGGCCGCGTGTGTCGCGGCCATTGGTGTCCTCGCCAGCCTCGACGTCCTCCGCCACAAACCGCTCGCAACCCTGCGAGCAGAGTAAAGCCTCTTACGTGCCGCGTTAGGGATGTAGGACGGACCTCAGGTCCGCCCAAGCCCGTCCGGATACGCTAAAATCGTGATTTGTCCGAGCCAGCGTCGGTCCGTTCAGGGAGCAGTACTCATGGAAGTCGAACGATATCGCACGCAGTTACTCCAGAAGCGTGGCGAGCTGCTGGGCGGTCCCGCCGCCAAGCCGCTTCAGTGGACGATGGAGAACAACTCGGGTCGGCAGGGTGACATGGCCGACCAGGCCAGCGGCAACAACGAGGTGCACATCCAGCTCAAACTGAAGCAGACCGACGCAAAGATCCTCCAGGCCATCGAAGAGGCCCTCCGCCGCATCGACGAAGGCACCTTCGGCGTCTGCCGTGATTGTGGCGAGCTCATTGCGGACGCACGGCTCGACGCGATTCCCTGGACGCGCGTCTGCATCTCTTGCAAGGAAAAGCAGAAGGCCTGATGTCCGATCTCCAGAAGCTACTGACCGAATTCGCTGCCGGGCGCGTGGCGCTCATCGAGCGTCACGAAGCGAGTGCACGCACAGTCAGCAATTACGACTTCAACAACACGTATCAGTACGTCATCAACCGCGAAGAAACCCATCTGTCGTGGCTGCAGAACGCGCTCGCTGAGTATGGCGTGGTGCTGCCGCCCGCCGGAGCGGACGCGCTGCCGGCGCCGCCGGAGCCGACAAGGGGCCGAAAGGTCGAATCCGGTGCGTTTCGCGGCATTCTCGACGACGACGCGCGATATCTCGGCGCGTTTGTCGAGAAATGGCGGGCTCCGGTCAATGCCATAACGCACGCCCGCCATCGCAACATGCTCAACGTGATTCTTGGTGAGTCGATCGAGCACCAGCGGTTCTTCGAGCAGGCGGCCGCCGGGTTCGAGGACCTGCTCGGCCGTCGCACCGGCGGCGTCCCACGCGTCGGCGCGGTTCTTCCGACACGGTGGCTCGAGTAGCCATCGCACTCGGAAGCAATCTGGGCGATCGCGAAGCGCATCTGCGCATTGCTCTTGAGGCGCTCGTTCCAACCTTTTCGAATCTGCGAGTCTCGTCGTTCTATGAAACAGTTCCGGTCGACGTGCCCGGAGCGCAGCCGATGTTCTTGAACGCGGCAGCAACGGGCGAGTCGGATCTCTCTGCGCGCGGGGTCCTCGATGCCTTACTTTCGGTCGAGCGGCAGTTGGGACGCGAGCGGCCGTACGGTGGCGCGCCGCGAACGATCGATCTGGATCTGATTCTGTACGGAGACAGCGTGATCAACGCGGAGGGTTTGACGGTTCCGCACCCGCGGTTTCGCGAGCGGCGGTTCGTGCTCGCGCCGCTCGCTGAAATCGCGCCGGATTGGATCGACCCGGTGACGGGGAAGACGATTCGCGAACTCTTAGACGTGCTCGACTGACGGCTCGTCGCGATGCTTATGCAGGAGTCCCTTCCAGCCTTCTTCGAACAGTGTGTACACGGCCGGGACGAGCACGAGGGTCACGAGCGTTGATGCCAGCAGCCCGCCAATGACGACGCGCGCGAGCGGCGCCTGCAGCTCGCCACCATCGCCGATGCCGATCGCCATCGGCACCAGACCGAGCATCGTCGCAATCGACGTCATCAGGACGGGCCGGAGACGCGTGCGGCCGCCGACTTCGACGGCTTCGCGGAGCGGCATGCCATCCCGGCGCCGCAGCGTGTTGATGTAATCGACGAGCAGAATCGCATTGCTGACGACGATGCCCGCGAGCATGATGACGCCGATGTAGGCCTGCATGCTAAAGGCGGTTCGCGTCAGCAGCAGCCCTCCGACGATACCGATCGATGCGGTCGGGATCGAGAACATGATGATGAAGGGATCGCGCAGCGATTCGTACTGCGACGCCATCACGGCGTAGACGAGCAGCACCGCGAGGATGAGGACGATTTTGAGCTGGTTGAACGATTTCGCCTGCTCCTCGACCTCCGATCCGAAGCCGACTGAGAAGTCCTGCGGCACGCGAATCTGTCCAAGCCGCTCCTGCACGTTGACGACGGCGTCGCTGAGCGCGACTTCAGGTTCGGCGTTGACACGAACGATGCGCTCCATGTTCTTGCGATCGATCTGGACCGGGCCGGTTTCACGGTCGACGGCAAGCAGGTTGCGGGCGGGTACGACCTGACCGTTCGGCGTGTTCACGAGCACGTCGCCGATGTCCTGAATCAATTCGCGATCCTGCTCACGCAGGCGGACGACGATCGGATATTCGTTGCCGCGCTGGCGGAACTGCGCGGCAGTGGTCCCGGCCACGTTTGTCTGAATCGTCGTGGCGACACCGTTGACCGTCAGTCCAAGCATCGCGGCTTTGGGACGGTCCACCCGAATTGCCAGCTCCGGCCGCGCATCGTCCTGGGCGATGCGCACATCGGCGATGCCGGGCGTGTCTTGCATCACGCCAATCGCCTGCTGCTGGATGCGGCGCGCATCGTCAATCTCGTGGCCGCGGATTTCGAGCGAGAGACGTGCGTCCTGACCGCCGCCAAGAATCTGATTGAGCTGGAAGTTGCCACCGCCGGGATTGGTACGGACGATGGCGCCGGGAATGCCCGCCAGCCGGCGTCGCAGGTCCTGTGCGATCTGATCACTCGTTCGCGTGCGCTGATCACGGGGAACGAGCTTGATCTGCATACCCCCGCGGTTCGTGTTGCCAAAACCTCCAAAGCCGCCGCCGCCACCGCCGCCGTTGGTCACAAGGGCCGTCGCTTCGGGCACGGACGCCTTCACAAGGTCCTCGAGGTGCAACATCACGCTTTCAGTGACTTCCATGCGCGTGCCAATCGGCAGCTGCGCGTTGACGTTGACCTGTCCTTCATCGGTCTGCGGCAACAGCTCGGTGCCGACGCGCGGGTAAAGGACGACCGCGAGCACGACGAGGGCGGCCGCTGCGCCAACAACGGTCGGCCGATGCTGGAGAGCGACATGGATGACGCGCCGATAGCCGTCATCGAGAGCTTCCAGAAACCGTTCGCTTGCCCGGTAGAAGTGCCCGAGGACGCCTGAATGGTGCTGATGTTCGTCATGCGTGCGCAGCCAGCGTGAGCAGAGCACGGGCACGATCGTGACCGCGACGAACAGTGACATCGCCAGCGAGAACATCACGACGAACGACAGCTGCGTGAACAGGATGCTCGAGATCCCCTGCAGGAAGAGCAGTGGGACGAACACCGCTATATGCGTCAGCGTCGAAGCCAGGATCGCCGACCAGACTTCCTCGCTGCCATCGATGGCAGCGGTCATCCGGTCCTTGCCTTTTTCGAGGTGGCGATGGGTGTTTTCGAGGACGACGATCGCCGCGTCGACGATCATGCCTATGCCGAGCGCCAGCCCTCCGAAGGTCATCGTGTTCAGCGTGAAGCCGCCGAAGTAGAGCAGTGCAAAGGTTCCGATGACCGACACGGGAATCGACGTGCAGACGATGAGGGTTGATCGGAAGTCGCGCAGGAACGCGAAGATGATCAGGACGACCAGAATGCCGCCGACCAGCGCGTGCTCTTTCACGTTATTGATGGCGCGCTCGATGAAGATCGCGTTGTCGTCGAGCACAATGAGCCGCACGCCCGGAACTTCGCGATTGATGCGGGCGACCTCGGCGCGAATGCCCTGCGCGACCGCGACCGTATTTTCGCCCGACTGCTTGTTGATCTGCATGCGGACAGCCCCGTGGCCTTCGCCGAGCTTGCCGCTTGCGTCGAGCGACGTGATGCGCTGGAACTGCCGTCGATCCTCGGTCGCGTCCGTGACGTCGGCGATGTCTCTCAGGTACACGGGGACGGTCTCCCGCGTCATGACCACGAGGTTCCGGATGTCGTCGATGCTGTTG
>Ga0068860_100003237_pt1 | contig 16794 bp, 13 predicted proteins | sample KBSSwiS32_FD_66597 | JGI IMG/M metagenome (GOLD analysis project Ga0068860, IMG submission 66597) | Switchgrass rhizosphere microbial communities from Kellogg Biological Station, Michigan, USA - KBS Switchgrass S3-2 | ecosystem: Host-associated > Plants > Roots > Rhizosphere > Soil ... | reverse complement strand
GTTGTCGCGGATGAAATCGGCGGCGTAGGTGTTGTTGGCGTGGATGCCGCCGACCTTGGCCGCCGCCATGATGACGATCTCGGGCCGGTGGCTCGTAAACCAGGCGTCCACCGCGCTCTGGCGCGTCAGATCCAGCTCAGATCGCTCGACGCACAGCACCTGCTCGAAGCCCAGTGCGCGCAGCCGGCGCACGATGGCCGAGCCGACCAGTCCACGATGGCCGGCCACAAACACGCGCGAGCCCTTATTCATGGCGCCGGTAGGTCTTAAATCCCTCGCGCGCGATGAGGGCATCGCGCCGCGCGTGTTCCAGATCCCCTTGCACCATGTCGGCCACCAGTTCATCAAAGCCGACCTTGGCGCTCCAGCCGAGCTTGGTCTTGGCCTTGCTCGGATCCCCTAGCAGTGTGTCGACTTCGGTGGGCCTGAAATAGCGCGGATCGACCTTGACGATGGTCTTGCCGGTGACCGCATCGACGCCTTGTTCCTGCACGCCCTTGCCGCGCCATTCAAGGCGCATCCCCAGGAGTGCTCCGGCGCGGGTCACGAATTCGCGCACGGAATGCTGCTCGCCAGTGGCGATCACGAAGTCTTCGGCCTGCGGCTGCTGCAGCATCAGCCACTGGGCCACTACGAAGTCCTTCGCATGCCCCCAGTCGCGGAGCGAGTCGATGTTGCCCAGATACAGGCACTCCTGGAGCCCGAGTGAAATGCGCGTCAGGGCGCGCGTGATCTTGCGCGTGACGAAGGTCTCACCGCGCACCGGCGACTCGTGGTTGAACAAGATCCCATTGCAGGCATACAGGCCGTAGGCCTCGCGATAGTTCACCGTGATCCAGTAGGCATAGACCTTGGCCGCGCCGTAGGGTGAGCGCGGATAGAAGGGCGTGGTCTCGCGCTGCGGGATCTCCAGTACCTTGCCGTACATCTCCGAGGTCGAGGCCTGATAGAAGCGCGTCTTCTTCTCGAGCCCTAGGATTCGGATCGCCTCGAGCAGCCGCAGCGAGCCCAGCGCGTCGGCGTTGGCGGTGTACTCGGGAGTCTCGAAGGACACGGCCACGTGGCTCTGGGCCGCAAGGTTGTAGATCTCATCGGGCTGCACCTGCTGCACGATGCGGATCAGGTTGGTCGCATCGGTCAGATCGCCGTAGTGCAGCAGCATGTGCACGTCGCGCTCGTGCGGATCCTGATAGAGGTGGTCGATGCGGTCGGTGTTGAAGCTCGACGCCCGGCGCTTTATGCCATGGACCTGATAGCCCTTCTCCAGCAGGAATTCCGCCAGGTAGGCGCCGTCCTGCCCGGTAATCCCGGTGATCAATGCCGTCTTGCTCAAGAGCCTGTCCTCGTCTACCCCGCTGTCAGTGCGAAGTTTACGTCGACATTTAACCCAGCGGATTGAAATCGTTGCACAATGAAAGCCCCATGGGCGGCACTTGAAGGTGACCCCGGTTGGAGCACAGGAAGTACTTGACTGCTGGCCACTTAGCGGCCTGGATGCTGCTCGTTGCCGGCACGTCGGCCGCGGCCGCCGACCCCCGCCCGGCCCCGCCCGCGGAGCCAGTCACCGAGGTGAGCATAACTCCGCTCGCGGCGCAGGAAGCAACGCTGCGCACCACGCTGGCGCCGACGGCGGCGGTTATATCGCGCTCCGGCCCGGCCCTGGAGCTCTCGTACCCCGTGCGCCTGGCCTTCGCGCCCGACGAACTGGATCTGCTTCCCGCCGGAATGGCCATGCTGGATCTGCTGGCTCATTCGCTCAAGCAGTACGACTACACCGGCGTCGTGGTGGCCGTGTACACCGACGCGCTCGGCGGGGCCGATTACAACGTGCAGCAATCGCAGGCGCGCGCCGCGGCGGTGGTGGACTATCTGGAAAAGAAAGGGGTCGACGCCCGCCGCCTCACGGCCAAAGGGGCCGGTGAGTCGGCGCCGCTGGAGGCCCCGAACACGCCGGAGGGCCGCGATCTCAATCGCCGGCTTAAGGTCACCATCATGCCTTTGTCTTCATAGGGACCATCCGTTAGGCTGGCGCGCCTTGCTAGTTGACCAAGAAGTTTAAAGGTTCATGAAGGTCACCATTTTCGGATCGGGCTACGTCGGCTTGGTCAGTGGGGCTTGCCTCGCGGAGGCGGGCAATCAGGTCGTGTGCGTGGATGTCGACGAGCAGAAGGTCGCGCGGCTGAATCGGGGCGAAGTGCCGATCCATGAGCCCGGCCTGGATGCGCTGATCCGGCGCAACCGCGAGGGCGGGCGACTGGAGTTCACCACCGATGCGGCGCGCGCCGTGGAGCACGGACTGTTCCAGTTGATCGCGGTGGGCACGCCGCCCGGTGAGGACGGCTCGGCCGACTTAAGCCACGTGCTGGATGTGGCCCGCGTCATCGGGGACAAGCTTTCGCGCTATGCGATCATCGTCACCAAATCCACCGTTCCGGTCGGCACCGCCGATAAGGTGCACACCGAAGTGTCGGCGGCACTCTCCAGGCGAGGCACCAACGTAGAATTCGACGTGGTCGCAAACCCCGAATTCCTGAAGGAGGGCGCCGCGGTTCAGGATTTCATGAAGCCGGATCGCGTGGTCGTGGGCACCGACAACCCGCGCACCACGGAGCTGCTGCGCGCTCTGTACGATCCGTTCACGCGCAATCACGACCGGCTCATCGTCATGGACATCCGTTCGGCGGAACTGACCAAGTACGCGGCCAATGCCATGCTGGCTACCAAGATCAGCTTCATGAATGAATTGGCCAACGTGGCCGAACGCGTGGGCGCGGACATCGAGAAGGTGCGCGTCGGCATCGGCTCGGATCCCCGCATCGGCTACAACTTCATCTACCCTGGCACCGGTTATGGCGGCTCCTGCTTTCCCAAGGACGTCAAGGCGCTGATCCGCTCGGCCCGCGAGGTCGGCTACAGCGCGGATATCCTGCGCGCGGTAGAGGCGGTCAATGAGCGCCAGAAATCCCTGCTGGTGCGCAAGCTCCGCAGGGTGCTGGGCGGGCAGCTCCAGGGCCGGCGTTTTGCACTCTGGGGCCTGGCCTTCAAGCCCAACACCGATGATCTGCGCGAGGCCCCGAGCCGCGTGATCATTGACGAGTTGCTGGCGGGCGGGGCCAGCGTGCGCGCTTACGATCCGGTGGCGATGACAGCGGCCGCGCAAATCTATGCCGGAGAATCGCGACTGACTCTGACGCGCGATGCCTACGAAGCCTGTGAGCGGGCTGATGCGCTGCTGATTGCCACTGAGTGGCGTGAGTTCCGCAGCCCCGATTTCGAACGTTTGCAGCAACTGCTGGCCGCGCCGCGCATTTTCGATGGCCGTAATCTCTACGAGCCCTCGCTCCTCAGCCGGCTGGGCTTTGAGTACTACGCAACGGGGCGGGGTCTGCCCGCGCCCGCGGATTGACACTATGAGCGCTGATGAAAACGCCCTGATTCCGGTGGTGCTGTCAGGAGGCGCGGGAACGCGACTCTGGCCACTGTCGCGCGAGCTATACCCCAAGCAACTTCTGCCCCTGACCGGTTCGCACACCATGCTGCAGGACACGGTGCGACGGTTGCACGGCTTGCAGGTAGCCCCACCGGTGGTGGTGTGCAACGAAGCGCATCGCTTCCTGGTGGCCGAACAGCTGCGCGCCATCGATTGCCGAGCGCAGGCCATCGTGCTGGAACCCGTGGGCCGCAATACGGCCCCGGCCATCGCGCTGGCGGCGCACGCGGCGCTGGCAGGGGGGGAAGAGAAGGCCTTGTTGCTGGTGCTCCCGGCCGATCACGTGATCCGCGATGTGCCTGCGTTCCAGAGCGCCGTGCGCGCGGCCGAGGCCGCAGCCCGGGCCGGGCACCTGGCTACCTTCGGAGTCGTGCCGCACGCGCCGGAAACCGGCTACGGCTACATACGCCGAGGCGCAGAGTTGCCCGGCGGCAGCTGGCGGATCGCGCGCTTTGTCGAGAAGCCCGCGCAGGAAGTGGCCGAGCAGTTCCTCGCCAGCGGTGACTACTACTGGAACAGCGGCATGTTCCTGTTCGGCGCGCGCCGTTACCTGGACGAGCTGCGCGTGCACGCCCCAGACATCGCCGAGGCCTGCGAGCAAGCCTATGCCGCGGCCCAGAAGGATCTTGATTTCACGCGCGTGGACGCGGCGCGCTTTACCGCCTGCCGGGCCGAATCCATCGACTACGCGGTCATGGAGAAAACTGCCGATGCCGTGGTGGTGCCGCTGGATGCCAAGTGGAGCGACGTGGGCTCCTGGTCGGCGCTCCATGAGGCCTGCGAGCAGGATGCCGACGGTAATGTGATTCGCGGTGACGTGCTCGCCGAGCAGACGCGCAACAGCTACCTGTACGCGGAGAGCCGGCTGGTGGCGGTGGTCGGACTGAACAACCACGTGGTGATCGAGACCAAGGATGCGGTGCTGGTGGCTCCGCGCGATCGCGTGCAGGAAGTGAAGGCGCTGGTATCGCGCATCAAGGCGCTGGGACGCAGCGAGCATGCGCTGCACCGCGAAGTGTTCCGCCCTTGGGGCAGCTACGACAGCCTTGATAATGGCGAGCGCTTCCAGGTCAAGCGTCTGACGATCCGGCCCGGTGGGGTGCTCTCACTGCAGATGCATCACCACCGCGCCGAGCACTGGGTCGTGGTTTCGGGCACGGCGCGCATCACCCGGGGCGATGAGGTCTTTCTGCTCGAGGAAAATCAATCCACGTATATCGCGGTTGGCGTGGTCCACCGCATCGAGAACCCCGGCAAGGTTCCGCTGCACATCATCGAGGTGCAGTCCGGCGGGTACCTTGGGGAGGATGATATCGTGCGCTTTGAAGACCAGTACGGGCGCAAAGGGACGAGCAAGTAGCGCGCGAGCCGCGGGCTATCGAGTGCCCCGTGTTGGCTGCGCAGCCTCAGCCGGCCGGATCGGCCCGCTGCGCACAGGACATTTGGACTAAAGGAAAAACTGAACGATGGCGACGCTGACCTGCTTTAAGGCCTATGACGTACGAGGACGCATTCCGACCGAGCTCAATGAGGAGCTGACGTATCAGATCGGCCAGTCCTATGCAGGTTTCGTGCAGCCCAAACAGGTCGCCGTCGGTCGTGACATCCGTGCCAGCAGCGCGACCCTCTCGGCCGCTCTGATCCGGGGGCTGAACGATTCAGGCGTCAACGTGATCGATATCGGCCTGTGCGGTACCGAGGGCGTGTATTTCGCCACTTTTGCCGAGCAGCTGGATGGCGGGATCATGGTCACGGCCAGCCATAATCCCCCCGATTACAACGGCATGAAATTTGTGCGCGAGGGGAGCCGGCCGATCAGCGCCGACACCGGCCTGCAGCAAATGCGCGCGCTGATTGAAGGCGCCAAACTGCCGCCGCGCGCCCCGCGCCCGGGCGGCGTGCAGCCGCGGGACACCAGCGGCAAGTACGTGGAACACCTGCTGAGTTACATCCGCGGGCGCAAGCTCCAACGCTATAAGGTCGTCGTCAACGCCGGCAATGGCGGCGCCGGGCTCGTGGTCGATCGGCTGGAGCCGCACTTGCCTTTCGAATTCATCAAGGTGCATCACCTGCCGGACAGTACTTTCCCCAATGGGGTACCAAACCCCATGATCGAGGAGAACCGCGCCAGCACGGTCAATGCCATGCGTTCGAGTGGCGCTGACATTGGCCTCGCCTGGGACGGTGATTTTGACCGCTGCTTCTTCTTTGACGAGCACGGGGGTTTCGTCGAGGGCTACTATCTGGTCGGCCTGCTGGCCGAGGCGTTCTTGAAAGCCAGCCCGGGTTCGCGCATCGTTCACGATCCGCGGCTGACCTGGAATACCATCGAGATCGTCAAGCGCCTGGGTGGTGAGCCGGTCATGTGCCGCTCGGGACACGCATTTATCAAGCAGCGCATGCGCGAGGTCGATGCTGCCTACGGCGGTGAGATGAGCGCGCACCATTATTTCCGCAACTTCGCCTACTGCGATAGCGGCATGATTCCATGGCTGCTGGTACTGGCGGTGATGTCGGAAACCGGCAAGACCTTAGGGGAACTGGTCGGTGCGCGCCAGCGGCTGTTTCCGGCCAGCGGCGAAATCAATCGTGAGATCGCCGATGCCAAAGCAGTTGCAGCCCACGTGGAAGGCCACTATGCCAAGTCGGCACGATCGGTGGACTACACCGACGGTCTGTCGATGGAGTTTGAGCAGTGGCGTTTCAACCTACGGGGTTCCAACACCGAACCGCTCGTGCGGCTCAATGTGGAATCGCGCGGCAGCGAACAGCTGATGCGCGACAAGACCGCCGAGGTCCTGGGACTGATGGAGAAGACATGAGCGTCTTGGATGTGCTGCTGGCACGCCGCTCGATTCCGGCCCAGTGCCTGACGGGGCCGGGCCCCGACGACGCGCAGCTGGCTGTGGCGCTTGACGCCGCCATGCGCGCGCCGGACCACGGCCGCATGCTGCCGTGGCGCTTCAAGCTAATCCGCGGCGCGGCCAAGGACAGGTTCGCCGACATACTGGTGGCCGCCGCTCTGGCACACGATCCGGCCACGCCGCAGCGGCAGCTCGACAAGATCCGCAGCAGACCGCAGCACGCGCCGCTGGTAATTGCTGTGAGTGCACGCTTTCGAGACAACCCGAAGGTCCCCGAGATCGAACAGACCATCGCGGTGGGTGCCGCGGTCATGAATCTGCTCAATGCGCTGCACGCCCAAGGCTTTGGCGCCGTCATGCTGACCGGGCCGAGCGTCTATGACCCCGCGGTGGCCAAAGCGCTGGGTTACGGCGCCGATGAGCGGCTGATCGCCTTCGTGTATGTGGGCACGATCGGCGCTGTCGTACCGGCCGCCCCCGAACGCAGCTCGCACCGCAACGTCCTCAGCGAGTTCTGAACATGTGGGGCATTAGCCGGTATCAGTGGACGGTGCTGTTTGCGGCGTGGCTGGGCTGGGGCTTCGACGTGTTCGACGGCCTGCTGTTCAACTACGTGGCGCCCAACTGCATACCATCGCTGCTGCACCTGCCGGTTGGATCGCCCGAAGCGCGCATCCAAACGTTGCACTGGACCGGAATCCTGACCTCCTTGCTGCTGGTGGGCTGGGCGGCTGGCGGGGTGTTGTTTGGAGCGATCTGCGATCGGATCGGCCGCATGCGCACGCTGATGCTGACCATGCTGCTATACGCTATCGGTACGGCCGCGTGCGCGGCCGCCACGAATCTTTGGATGTTGGTGATTTTCCGACTAGTGGCGAGTCTTGGCATCGGCGGTGAATGGGCGGCCGGCGCCTCTATGGTGGCCGAAGTGATGCCGGAGAAACGCCGGGTCGAAGCAGGAGCCCTGTTGTATACCGCGGCTCCGTTTGGGCTGTTTCTGGCGACCTTCATCAACTATCAGGTTGCCGGCGTGTGGTTCGCCAACGATACGGAACACTCTTGGCGCTACGTGTTCTTGTTCGGCCTGCTGCCGGCCTCGGTAGCCTTTATCGTGCGGCTCTTTGTGCACGAGCCGGAGCGCTGGGAGAATGCCAAATCAAAGGCGCGGGCACGGGTGCGTGAGATTTTTACGCCGGAGCTGCGCCGTACGACCCTCCGGGGCACGTTCACGGTGGTGATTGCCCTGATTGGCTGGTGGAGTTGCAGCGCCTTCATTCCGGTCATTGCCAGCGGCCTGGCCCGCGGCGCTGCCGAGCTGCAGGGGCTGGACAAGGCCGCCACGCAGGGCCTGATCGAACAGTGGAAGGTCACGGGGACCATGGCCTTTAATATTGGTGGCCTGATTGGCACGCTGTTGACGATCCCGCTCGCCAAGCGTCTGGGCCGCCGCCCCATGTTTGCGCTCTATTTCGGGCTTTCGGCGGTAGCATTTTTTACTACTTTTGGACTCGACATGTCGCCGCAAGCCCGCCTGTTCATGTTCTTTGTGATTGGCGTGCCGGTGTTTGGGGTTTTCGGTGCCTTTCCTTACTACCTCCCGGAATTGTTCCCGACACGGCTGCGAGCTACTGGCGCCGGTTTCTGCTACAACATCGGCCGGGTGCTGGCCTCCGCAGGACCGTTCGCGGTGGGAGCAGTTGCGGCACAAGGTACGGCGATCCAGACAATCTTCTACGTGGGTTTCGCGCCGTTGCTGGGAATGCTGCTGTCCCCGCTGATCATTGAAACGCGCGGCGGCACTCTGAGGGATTGACGAGGTTGGCAATGGACTTTATCGATCTTAAGTCCCAATACCGCGCGCTGCGAACCGACATCAATGCGCGCATCCAGGCCGTTCTCGACCATGGCCAGTTCATCCTCGGGCCTGAGGTTCGCGAGCTCGAGCAACGACTCGCCAAGTACGTCAACAGCGCGCACTGCGTTTCGGTCGCCAGTGGTACAGAGGCCCTGCTGATCGCCCTGATGGCACTGGAGATTGGCCCGGGGGACGAAGTCATTACCTCTCCATTCACTTTTGTCGCCACCGCGGAGGTCATCGCCTTGGTGGGTGCCAAGCCCGTGTTTGTGGACGTCGAACCCGACACCGCCAACATGGACGTGTCATTGCTGGACGCGGCCATCACGCCGCGGACCAAGGCCATCATGCCCGTGAGCCTGTATGGCCAGCCGGCGGACATGGACGAGATCAGCGCGATCGCCGCGCGCAGCGGCAACATCGCGGTGATCGAGGACGCGGCGCAAAGTTTCGGCGCCACGTATCAGGGCCGACGGAGCGGTGCATTGTCGACGATAGGATGCACCAGCTTCTTTCCGAGCAAGCCACTGGGCTGCTACGGCGACGGTGGAGCAATATTCACTGATGACGCGGCAATAGCTCAGGCCTGCAGCGAGATACGAGTGCACGGTCAAAGTGCGCGGTATCACCACACACGCATCGGCGTCGGCGGGCGCATGGACACACTGCAATGCGCAATTCTGCTGGGCAAACTGGCGCGCTTTGATTGGGAGGTGGCGCGGCGCATCGAGCTCGGTGAGCGCTACGCAGCGGCGATTCGCGCCAGTGGTGCCAAGGTGGGGTTACTGACCGTCAGGCCGGATCGCACCAGCGTGTGGGCGCAGTACACCGTTTTGGTCGAAAATCGGGACGCGATCCAGGAGAAGATGAAGCAGCAGGGGATTCCGACTGCGGTGCATTATCCCAAGCCGCTCCACAGGCAACCTGCCTATGAGAAGCTTTGCGACCCAAAGCCCATGCCCGTGAGCGATGCGCTTGCCGCGCAAGTCATTAGCCTGCCAATAAGTGCAGACTTGAGTGAATCGCAGCTCAATCAGGTTGTCGGCGCGCTGGCCAAAGCCGTCGCCTGATTTCTGGCAAGCAGGCCTGCACCTCCTCGCGCCCCCAAGGAACTTCCACGACGAAAGTGTGCTCTAGAGGGGCCTACAGGGTCCCACTCACATTCCTCGTAGGGACGCTATACACTGAATTTGTGTGGGATTAAGACCTACCACAGTGCCATAAACGCACGTTGGCCTACACGGAGCGCTTGCATGGACCCCGGCGCGGACGACTTTCCCAGTCTTTACAAGGAGCACAACGGAGAGCGGTATCTCACACCGACCGACCTGTGCGCGCGGCCATCGAAACCGAAACGGATTCTGCTCGTCGGTTCTTGCCTTGCGGAAACTTGGGTGCCCAAGAGCACTTGCCCTTGTGATTTCGTGCTCGCAAACAATCTAAGTCACTTGCCCGAGCAACCACCGAACCCGATCGAGTCTTACGATCTGCAGATAGTCCAGCTTTCGCTGCGATTCATCATGACGGACAACGCACTCTGGAATGCATCGTTCTTAGACGAACTTGCTCCCGAACAAGCATTTGAGGAAGCGCTGCAAAGGCTGCATCAATCCCTAAAAGTCATTCTCGGTTGGAATTCCACGTACAACGTGCTCACGTTGTGCTCCAACTTCCTGGTGCCTCAGCAAAACCCAATGGGCAGATTTGCGCCGCGTTACGATCTTAGAAATCCAGTCTACTTCGTCGAGCAGCTCAATCAGTACCTAGTGAAGGAACTCAGGGAATATCGGAACGTGTTCCTACTGGATGTGGATGGAATTTCTTCAGTGTTTGGGAAAAAGAATATTCAAGACGACGCCATGGACATCCTGGCGCACGGCTCGCTGCTCAGTAACTTCGCATACGAAAGGGATATGCAGAGAATAGAGCCCGTGCCCCGTTTGACCGAGCACTACGCGCACTTTCGCGACGGCTATATTGCGGCGGTATGGCGAAACGTCCTTGCAATGTATAAGACTTTGAATCAGGAGGATGGGGTAAAGCTTGTAATCGTCGACTTAGATAACACTTTGTGGCGTGGCGTGGTTGCGGAAGGTGAGGAAATTGATGGCCAAACGAATGAAGGATGGCCGCTTGGACTAATGGAGGCACTGATCTACCTGAAAAAGCGAGGCATTGTTCTAGCAATTGCCAGCCAAAACGAGGAATCGAAAATCAGGGCGTTGTGGCCGCAGATGATGCACGGAAAGGTGGAAATCGACGACTTTGCAGTTGTAAAAATCAATTGGCGGCCGAAGGTTGAAAACATTGAAGAGATTCTGAAGGTCGTGAATGTCGCACCTCGTCACACGGTCTTCATAGATGACAGTCCGGTAGAGCGTTCCAGGGTGCAGTCGGTATTCCCGGAGATCCGCGTTTTGGGTAAGTACCCGTATTATCTTAGGCGCGTTTTGTTGTGGTCCCCGGAGACCCAGGTGCCTTGGGTAACGCCGGAATCAGCTAAACGCTCCGAGATGATTCAATCACAGGTAGTGCGGGAAACCGCCCGCCAGGGCATGTCGCGGGAGAGCTTTCTCGCCACCTTAGCAATAGAGCTCGAGACGTCCGAAATGAGCTCTGTTGACGATGAGAAGTTTCCACGTGCGTTGGAGCTTTTAAACAAAACTAATCAGTTCAATACAACGGGCAAGCGCTGGAACCGGGAGGAATGTGACGCGAGATTTAAGCAAGGGACTGTTTTTACCGTGTTTCACGTGAAAGACCGGTTTGCAAGTTATGGTCTGGTTGGTTGCGTGGTCCTTTCGGGTGAGGTGATAGAGCAATTTGTTATGAGTTGCAGAGTCATAGGAATGGATATCGAAGATGCAGTCTTGTCAAAGATACTAGAGCGTATACGAGCTAACGGGGGCAACCTGGTCACGGCAAAGTTAGTGGAGACCAAGGACAACTTTCCGTGTCGAGACCTTTATCTAAAGTGCGGATTTCACCAGCTAGGCCAGCTGTGGCAGAAATCGGTGGCCCCTGAGGGGGTGGCTCAATCACCGATTAATTGATGTGCTTTTGAGGGCAGCACAGCAGAAGCATGACGAGGATTTAATTCTGAATCGCATCAGGATGAGCGAAAGCCGAAGTCGTCTGCAACTCGACCGCTGCTATTCGCGTATAGGTCACTTCCTTCCTGATACACGATCTCATCTATCTGCACCAACGGAGCAATTGCCCGCTCAACCTCGGGAGTGAGCGGCCGGCGAGCGACATATTTGAAGTGCTGCAGATTTGCCGACAGCAGTTCAATGGAGTGGTCATGTCGGACGCGCGGCATCTGCGCACCCATTAGTTCAAAAAGTCGCTGACAGGAGTGTTGGTAATCCTCTTGCAGTCCAATAAATGCAAACTCCCGCAGGCGTTCCCGGACCTCCAACCGAATGTCCTTGAGCTGCGAGCTCTGGGCGTCGGGGTCAAGACTGGACAGCAGTTGCCGATAAGCATGCCATTTATGCTGCCCCATCACGCACCATGTCAAATGATTCCACAGCCCGCTATCGTTGTAGGCTGCTACTGAGCGAAAGTACTGCTCCATATCCATTCGACTGGCTATGGTCATTAGCCCCTTAAACAATGGCGAAGTCGGTTCGTGGGCGCGCAGGAAGCGGTAATGGGACAACAGCCTCTGACGGGGCTCGCGCAAAAACGTGAACAGTCGCCGAGTGCGCCGCGGAATCAGGGCGACACTGGCGTAGTCAAAGTGCCCGGCGAAGACGGTGTAACGCGCCAATTCAGCGGGTGATCGGCGATAGAGCGTGTCGCCATGCTCGCGATATACCTGCCGATCGCCGAAAGTGTCGGCCAGCATGCGCTGCAGGCTCGTGCCTCCGGTTTTCTGGGCGTGGATAAAGACCCACGCATCCTGTTCGCAGGCCTCAAGTGCGGTAGCGGACTGCGGAAATCGCAATGCCGAGAGATCGTTCCAAACCTTTGGAGACTTGACGACTTCCGCCAGCAGCGTCGGCAGATCATCGGTGCGCAGCGATTGCCCGGGATCCTGGCGCTGCTTGAGGAGCAACTCCCAGTGCTCTGCAGAGTCAGCGACTACGGAGATCAAAGCCTTTAGATCCGCATTCTGGCGAAGCTGTTCACCATAGACAGATAAGGCGTCGGGGTCAGGTTCTCGCTTGAGGAGACCTAGAAAAGTGGCGCGTATCAGCGCCTCAGCATGGATGACGCGCAATCGACTCCAGTGCTCTTCGGATTTCGCCAAATCGTCAATCAGCGTAGCGAGATTGCGGTGTGCACTAAGACTCTCTGAATAGGCGGTTAATGCTTCCGCTTCGGGGTCTCGGCCCAGGACTCCTTTGAAAGCCGACTTGACGAGATACGCCGGCCGACTGTGCAAGTTCTTGGACCAGCCCTCCTCAGATCGGGCAATTGCGCGGGCTGTGCCGATTAGGTCACTGGTGCGGCCGAGTTCAGCACAGTAGGCCGCAAGCCCTTCATCATCAGCCTCGCGCTCGAGCAAGGCCAGATACAGGACCCGGACAAAATAACGGGCATGCCAACGCAGCAACAGCCGTACTAAGCGTGGAGTGTTCACGCTTTCTGCCGCTCTCGAGCAAGTCGCTCGAACAATGCCTGCCACATCGGGATGATCTGTTCCGGCAAGTAGCGTTCGGCCACTTCCGCGCCTCGCTGACGAAGGTGATCGCGGAGTGCGGTCCCTTCCGGGATGAGCAAATGTCTCAGGGTTTCGGCAAGGCGGGCTGTGGAATAGGGGTCGAAGTACTCGGCAGCGTCCGAATAGATCTCCCTATGTACAGGTATGTCCGAGGCTGCAACGATTCCGCCACTGCGCATTGCCTCAATTCCTGAATAGTCGAACCCTTCTCCCAGGCTGGGGCAGACTGTGACCTGTGCGTGCCGGTAAAGCACCCGCAGATCCGCCGCTGGTACGTTCTTTAAGAAGAACGCGTCGCCCTGATCAATGGCGGAGCGGAAGCCCAGCATAATCGAGTCGTAATCCCAGCCCAGTCCGCCTACGACCACTAACTTTAGGTCGGAATCGAATTCGGACCTAACGATGTTCCAAGCGGCCAGCAGTCGTGCGTGGTTCTTGCGCGGTTCAACCGTAGATACTACGAGTAGGAATCGCAAGGGCCTTGGAGCAAGGACGCGACGATAGAAGATCTCACCTTCCCGAAGCGACAGGAACTTAGGCACGGTCAGATCGCTCTGGCGCTCCAGGCGGTTGCGAATGATCTGCGGTATGCGCTCGATCGGTGATTCTTCACGGAAATAATGTGGAGACACCATATTGTGAATGGTCGCAGAGCGTTGGACGACCTCCGGGAACATCGCATGCAGAGCCTGACGGCTGGCTTCGGAAACGCAGGCAAAGAAGGCGCCGGCTCGTACATTGCCAAGCAGGGAGTAGTAATGATGCGCCTGATGCTTGCTCTTGTTGGAAATTGTATGCGGCATGAAGATTGGGATGGCGTCGTGATATCTGACGACCAAGGTTGTGCCAGCGCTTACCCGAGCGGGATAAGGAGTCTGACTGATCAGAATGTCAAAGGCCCGGGTGTCTAGTTTCGGATATTTCGGGTATCGAAATAGCAGCAATGAAAGCAATCCCACCCGTTGTTGGCTATCCCAGCTGACCGAGCAGACGCGGTGGTTCTTTGCTGTTACTAGATCAAAGTCCGACGCGGGTAGAGATTTTGAGAATAGGGTGCGCCAGATAAAGTCTTCGAAATACCTGGACTCGAATCGGGAGAGCTTAATTCGGGAGACTCGAAATATCGTTGCTATCGATAGGAGTACGGTTTGCAGCCGCCTAGCCAGGTATTCGAGCAGGCGGGTTATCGGAGTGCTGAAGGGACGTTCCGTCAGCGATACGACCACCCGAGAATATCGATTTATCCTTCGTGCCGGCGGGACGGCCCGACTGAACCAGCCATCGGGGCTTCCGCGGGACAGGGTGCGAAACGACGGAACCAGCAGCCCTTCTAGTTCAACACCGTCGTTTGCACTTAGGCTGCGAAAAAGTAACCGGGTCTCCTGCGGAATGCCGGCATATCCTTCGAGAGCGGGCCGCAATTCCATCAGAACTCTCAATTTGCCGTTGCTCATGCCGCGTCAGTCCTGGCGAGACGAATGGACTCCTCGTAGAAAGCCAGTGCCAGGTCCGCGTTGTCGAATTTCACCAGACGGCCGTCTACAAGCACGCAAACCCGATCGCAATGCTTTTGGATAAAGTGCGGCTCGTGCGAAACAATCACCATCGCCCTATCGCCACGCCGCTCGAAGAGTTCGTGAGCGCAGCGATCATGGAAGCGCGCATCACCGACTGAGATGACCTCATCAATGAGGAAACACTCGAACTCCACGGCCATCGAAAGTGCGAAGGCCAGCCGCGCACGCATGCCGGATGAATAGCTCTTCACCGGTTCGTCCAAGTAATAGCCCAGCTCAGAAAAACTTTGTACGTAAGGGATGATTTCACCGGCATCCACACCATATACGCGAGCAATGAAATGGATATTGTCGACCCCGGTAAGACTTCCTTGGAAGGCGCTCGTTAGCGCCAGCGGCCAGGAGACCGACATAGTTCTTTCGATGCTGCCGCGGCTCGGGGATTCTGATCCGCTAATCAGTCGGATCAGGGTCGACTTTCCCGCACCGTTTCGACCGAGAATGCCGACCTTCTCGCCTCTTTGAATATCGAGACTTATATCCTCAAAGACCGCGTGGGTGCCGCCACGAACGCGGTAATACTTGCTCACGTTACGCAGGGAGATCATTCACCTTCCACCGTTACCTGAATGTGGCGGGTCAGCAGAAGGCCGGGAATCATGAGCGCGAGATTGACTACCGCCACGTAGTAAAGGTCATAGCGGGCACCGATGCTCGGACCGAAGAGACCCTCGCGCAACAACTCGGCACAACTAACGGTGGGCACCCAAAGCGCAATGGACTGCAGATGCGGACTAAGCATGGCCACGGCAAAGAAGGCCCCAGAGGCAGGCAGAAAGAGGTACGCGAAAACGTGCCAGAAGCGTTCAAAGGGTTCGCTGAGAGTCGCCAGTGGCCCCACGATCAACGCCATGCTCGCACTAAACCAGGCCAGCATGCCCCACGCCACAATCATTTTGATCACGTCGTCTGGGGGCGCAATCGCTCCCATTAACATGAAGATCACCAGCAATACGACAAACGACACTGAGGCGCCGGAAATCTCCAGAACAATTCGGGCCAGGAACAGATCAATTACCTTTACATTCCGATGGTGCATCAAAGCCCGATTGGGCTCGACCGCGTTGCCACAACGCCCGATCGTATTGCGCCACAGCAAAACGGTGGCGTAGCCGCTTAGGCAAAAGGCTGTGAGTGGGAATGGTGTGCGGTTGGTGTGATAGAGAGTCCAGATACCAAGCACGCCAAGCGTAAATAGCATCGGTTCTGCAAACAACCAAAGGAAACCAATGTTGTGCCGTCCAAAGCGGGTCAACAGTTCGCGCAGAAGCAGCGCACCGACGATGCGTCGCTGTATTCTGGCGCTAGCCATGAGTGAAATGCCTTCGCTCATAAGTAGCTAGTGACGATGTTCCTTCACCGCCACTACCAGTAGTGACAGGACGCCCCAGAGAATCAGCCCCAATAGGAAAGTTGCAATAATGCTCCGCAAACGGTGGGGTTCCATCGCCACGTCCGGCTTGCTCGGTTGCGCGATGCGCTGCAGGTAAACCACCTTGCGCCGAGCGTCGCTGCGGGCGGCTTCCAGTGCCGCGATCGCGCCAGCAAGAATGGTTCCCGCCACCTCCTTCTGAACGGCAAGACGGGAGAAGTCCTGCGCCTTAGATGCCAGTGAGGTGTTGGGACCACCAACTACTCGCGCGGTTTCAGCCTGAATGGATTTCTCCAAGAACAAGGCCTGCTGCCGCAGAGAGGGAAGTTGCGGACTGTTGGGTGCAATACGTTCGACCTGGGCGATGAGAGCCCGGGTTGCAACGAGCTCATTTTGGAGTTTGGCAACGAGTTCAAGTTGCATGGAAGACTGCTTCTCGGGATCCATGACGTTGCGCTGCGCCCGGTAACGCGCTAGCACCGCATTTGCCGCATCCTCCTTAGCCTCGGCATCGGCAACCTCGGCTGACGCAAAGCGAATCAGATCGGCCCGGGCGTCGTCGTTGAGTTTGTTGATGCGCGCTTCAGTCAGCGCGAGCAGCCGCTGATTGATGTTGTAGGCGATATCGGCGCTGAAGGCGCGCGTGCTAATCGAAAGAATCGAAGCGGAGCTGTCGGCGGTTACTCGTACCTTGTCCCGATAATAGAGCAGCAGGTACTCAAAGCCGGAATGCCACGGCAGCCGCGCGAAGCGGCTCAGAAAGTCAATGCGGCCATCAGCGAAGATTCGATCGAGATGAAGCTCGCTGTTCAGAACCTGCAGAGCATCGCGAGACAGTATGTAGGTCTGCACCGCGGCTGCCGTACTATCGCTCGAAGATGCTCCGGTTCCCCGCAACAGGGAGTCCAGCGGATTCTGCGGTCGGTCTTCCTGATTTCGGACAACGAAGCTGGATTCGGACACG
>Ga0068860_100003235_pt1 | contig 16800 bp, 17 predicted proteins | sample KBSSwiS32_FD_66597 | JGI IMG/M metagenome (GOLD analysis project Ga0068860, IMG submission 66597) | Switchgrass rhizosphere microbial communities from Kellogg Biological Station, Michigan, USA - KBS Switchgrass S3-2 | ecosystem: Host-associated > Plants > Roots > Rhizosphere > Soil ... | reverse complement strand
AGTTCCCGAGGCGCGGTCAACCCGCTGTCCGTCATCGTCATCCTGGCCATCCTGGCGGCCGTCTATTACGTCGCCATCTTCGCGCCCGCCTACCTGGACAACATCGACGTCACCGACGCGGTGGTGTCCGCCTACAACCAGACCGGGCAGGCGCAGGACGAGACGATCCGCACCAACCTCCGCGACAAGCTGAAGCGGATCGGCACCCACCGCGAGCCCAACGAGAACGGCGAGCTGGTGGAGGTGCTGGGCCTGGGCATTCCGGACGAGGACGTGACCTACGAGGTCAACCCGGACAACACCGTCACCGTCCAGGTGAAGTACGTCCGCGAGATCCGGCTCAAGCCCACCGGCAAGTGGAGCAAGTTGCGGTTCTCACCCTCCAAGCACGGGACGCCCGCGGGGTTGAAGTAGTGGCCAAGCTCCCGGGCCTGTTGGCCATCGAGGGGATGACGAAGGCGCAGGTCGAAGGGCTCCTGGATCGGGCCTCCCGGTTCGAGGAGTCCCGGGATGACCCGCGCCCGCTGGCCGGGCGCGTGGTGGCCAACCTCTTCTTCGAGGACAGCACCCGCACCCGCTCCTCGTTCGAGATCGCCGCCAAGCGCCTGGGCGCGGAGGTCCTCAACTGGACCACCAGGGGGTCCAGCGTCTCCAAGGGCGAGACGCTCCTGGACACGGTGCGGAACATCGACGCCATGGGACCCCAGGTGATCGTGATGCGGCACGCCTCCTCGGGCGCCGCCGCGCTCGCCGCCCGCCACACCCGCGCCGCGGTGGTCAACGCCGGCGACGGCACCCACGAACACCCCTCGCAGGCGCTGCTGGACGCCTTCACCCTCCGCCGCCACCTGGGCGCGCTGGAGGGGAAGCGGGTCCTGGTCGTGGGCGACATCCTCCACAGCCGGGTCGCCCGCTCCAACCTCCGCTGCCTCACCCTGCTGGGCGCCAAGGTGGCCTTCTGCGGCCCGCCCACGCTGGTGCCCAAGGAGATGGCGGCCCTGGGCGCGGAGCTCTTCTTCGACCTCGACCAGGCCCTGGAGGGCGCGGACGCGGTGATGATGCTCCGGGTGCAGCTGGAGCGGCAGGTGGACGCCCTGTTCCCCTCGCCGCGCGAGTACGGGCGCCGCTGGGGCCTCACCCGCGAGCGGGCGGACAAGCTGCCGGAGCAGGTGAAGGTGCTGCACCCGGGGCCCATGAACCGGAACGTGGAGATCGCCACCCAGGTGGCGGACGGGCCGCGCTCGCTGATCCTGGAGCAGGTCCACCACGGCGTGGCGGTGCGGATGGCCATCCTGGAGGCGTGCGCGTGAGCGGCCAGGCGCTCCTGATCCGCGGCGGCCGGGTGATCGACCCCCGCAACGGCGTGGACGCGGTCCGCGACGTCCTCCTCCGCGACGGCGCGGTGGCCCAGGTGGGGGAGCGGCTCTCCGACCCGTCGGCCCGGACCGTCGACGCCGCCGGGCGCTGGGTGGTGCCGGGGCTGATCGACGTCCACGTGCACCTGCGCGAGCCGGGCGAGGAGGGGAAGGAGACGGTGCTCACCGGCTCCCGCGCCGCGGTGGCGGGCGGCTTCACCGCGGTGGTGGCCATGCCCAACACCCGGCCCCCCAACGACAGCGCGCAGGTGACGGAGCTGGTGCTGGCGCGCGCGCGGGCGGCGAACCTGTGCCGCGTCTACCCCGCGGGGGCGATCAGCAAGGGCCTTTCGGGCGAGGAGCTGTCCGAGATGGGCGAGCTGCGCGCCGCCGGCTGCGTCTGCTTCACCGACGACGGCCGGCCGGTGATGAGCGCTTCGCTGATGCGCCGCGCGCTGCTCTACGCCCGCCCGCTGGGCGTGCCGGTGATGGCGCACGAGGAGGACCTCACCCTCTCCGGCCACGGGGTGGTCAACGAGGGCCCCACCGCGGCGCGCCTGGGCCTGGCCCCGGTCCCGCGGTCCGCCGAGGTGGCCATGGTGGCGCGGGACCTGGTGCTGGCGGAGGAGGTGGACGGGCGGCTGCACCTGGCGCACGTCTCCTGCGCGGAGTCGGTGGCGCTGGTCCGGGAGGCCAAGCGGCGCGGCGTCCGCGTCACCTGCGAGGCCACCCCCCACCACTTCACGCTCACCGACGAGGCGGTGGACGGCTACCGGACCTCCGCCAAGATGAACCCGCCGCTCCGCCGCTCCGAGGACGTGGCCGCGCTCCGCCAGGGCCTCGCGGACGGGACCATCGACTGCATCGCCACCGACCACGCGCCCCACGGGCCGCTGGAGAAGGAGCTGGAGTTCGACAAGGCCGCCAACGGCGTGGTGGGGCTGGAGACCGCGGTCCCGCTCGCGCTGGAGCTGGTGCGGAGCGGGGCCTTCTCCCCGGCGCGCCTGGTGGCGCTGATGGCCGACGTCCCGGCCCGCGCCTTCGGGCTCCCCGGCGGGCACCTGGGCAAGGGAGCGCTCGCCGACCTGACGGTGATCGACCCGGCCGCGGAGTGGACGGTGGACGCGGAGCGTTTCCAGTCCAAGTGCCGCAACACCCCCTTCCACGGCCGCACCGTGCAGGGGCGGGTGGCGCTGACCGTGGTGGGTGGACGCGCGGTCTTCGAGGAGGCGCAGCGATGAAGGCGATCCTCGCGCTGGCGGACGGGACCGTGTTCGAGGGCCGGTCCTTCGGCGCCAAGGGCGAGTCCCTGGGCGAGGTGGTCTTCAACACCTCCATGTTCGGGTACCAGGAGATCCTCACCGACCCGTCGTACGTCGGGCAGATCGTCACCATGGCGTACCCGGAGATGGGGAACGTGGGCGCCAACCCGGACGACGAGGAGGCCGCGAAGCCGCACGCGGTGGGGATGGTGGTCCGCAACTTCTCCCCGGAGCCGTCCAACTGGCGCTCCAGGGAGTCGCTGGACGCGTACCTCGCGCGCCACGCCGTGGCCGGCATCGAGGGCCTGGACACGCGCAAGCTGGTCCGCCACCTCCGCACCCACGGCTCGCAGATGGGCGTCATCTCCACCGACGCGGTGAAGCCCGCCGCGCTGGTGGAGCGCGCCCGGTCCGCGCACGGGATGGAGGGGCTGGACCTGGCCACCGGCATCTCCACCAAGGCGCCCTACGAGTGGTCCGAAGGGACGAAGGACGTGCTGGGGGGCGAACCGCTCCCGCCCCGGGGCGACCCGCGGTTCCAGGTCATCGCCTACGACTTCGGGCTCAAGCGGTCCATGCTCCGCTTCCTGGTGGACGTGGGCTGCCACGTGACGGTCGTCCCCGCCGGCTTCCCCGCGGCGGAGGTCCTCGCTCGCAAGCCCAGCGGCGTCTTCCTCGCCAACGGCCCCGGGGACCCGGCGGCGGTGACCGGCGCGGACAAGAACGTCGCCGCGCTGCTGGGGAAGGTCCCCATCTTCGGGATCTGCCTGGGGCACCAGATCCTCGGGCTGTCGCTGGGCGGGCGGACGTACAAGATGAAGTTCGGCCACCGGGGCGCCAACCAGCCGGTCAAGGACCTCTCCACCGGCAAGGTGGAGATCACCGCCCAGAACCACGGCTTCGCGGTGGACGCGGACAGCCTCCAGGGAAAGGCGCAGGTGACGCACATCAACCTGAACGACCGGACCGTGGAAGGGCTGGCGGTTCCTGACCTCCGGGCGTTCAGCGTGCAGTACCATCCGGAGTCCTCGCCGGGGCCGCACGACGCACGGTACCTGTTCCGGCGGTTCGCCGACCTGATGGCTTCCTAATGGAACTCCCGTCGTACCAGCCCTACCTCGACCAGCTCATCGCCTCCGCCAGCGCGGAGCCGAAGAAGCCGGCGCTGCTGGAGGCCAAGGCGGAGTACTTCCAGCTCACCGGAGAGGTGTTCGAGGACGACAAGGTCTTCGAACAGCGCATGGCGTCGTTTTTGGACTACTACCTGTTCGACCGGCGCTCGCCGCAGACCGGGAAGACGCCCGCCCAGGAGATGTACGAAGAGCAGCGCGAGAAGGCGGGCCCGGAGGCCGCCATCCCCTTCCGCGCCTTCACCGAGACCATCCACGGCCTGTTCGAGGTGCGCAAGCTCATCGAGGACGGGGTCCGCCTGCGCGAGCTGTTCTCCGCCAAGGACTTCCAGGTCTCCGAGCGGCGGAAGCTGGTGGCCCTGGAGAAGGGCGACATCCTGGAGGCGCGGCTGATCCCCTTCTCCGGCTTCCTGCTGTTCTCCCCCGCGTTCGTGTTCCACCCGCGCGAGGCGACCAAGCTGATCTTGAAGCAGGTGAAGAAGCTGAAGAAGGCGTCCCCGGACGCCAACCCGCGCGAGCTGGCGTGGGACTGCTCCCGCCGCGCCCTCAAGACGGAGCGCTACAAGCAGATCGCGGTCGAGAAGATCTACGACTTCGAGAACAACCCCATCTAGGGCCTAGGACGCCTTCTTCTCGTCCTTCTTCTTCTCGAAGGGCTTGAGCGCGGCCTCGTAGGCCGCCAGGTCCCCGTTGGCCCGGAAGTCGGCGATGGAGATGTACGCCTCCTCGCCGCACGTCTTGCAACCCTTGCCCATCAGCCGGTCGTGCGGCTTGTCGCAGCGGTACCACTCGTGCTCGAGGTGCGGGCCCAGCTTCTGGGCGAACTCGGCGGCGGTCTTCACCAGGACGGTCGTCGGCATGGGGGGCGCAATTTAGGGGGTCGGGCGGCCCGCCCTCAAGCCAATCAGCAAGATCGCCACGTAGCCGGCCATGGAGAGGGCCACCACCACGCCCGGCACCAGCAGCGCGCCGGCCGCCGCCTTCCCGGTGCTGATCCGGTGCAGGCCGCGGTAGGCGAAGACCCGGACGATCACCGCCCAGACGGGCACCGCGTAGATCCCGCAGATCGGCACGATCCCGGCGATGCAGGGGGCCATGGAGAGCGCGTGGGCGCGGAGCGTGACCGAGTAGGACCGCGGCTCGGCGCCGATCAGCTTGAGGACCAGGTGGTCGAGCCCGGAGAGGACCAGGGCGATCCCCAGCCCCATGGCGATCACCATCACCACCATGAGGGCGATGAACGCCACCGTGATCCCCACCGTGGTGGCGGAGGTGAGCGTCTTCTCGTTCTGGTCGGCGCCGAACAGGTACGCGCCCAGGAACGCGATCCCCACCGCGCTGTAGAGCAGGCCGGTGGCGAGCCAGGTGGTGATCTGCGCCAGCACCACGAACCACAGCGAGCTGCCCATGCTGCCCTGCGGGGGGGCGCGGTCCAGGGTCCGGCCCGGGTGCCAGACGATGGCCCAGCACGTCTTCACGAAGCCGGAGACAGTCCCCAGCTTCGCGCGCAGGTCCCAGGGGAGGTCCGCGGCGCCCTCGCGCGCGTCGCAGGTGGCGCAGAGCGGGAGGCCCTCCGGGGAGGTGCGCAGGCAGGCGCGGCAGGCGAAGGCGCCGCAGCGCGAGCACGCCTGCTCCGCGCGCACGCTGGGGTGGAGCGCGCAGAAGGGCGCGAGGTCGGCAGGGGAGGAGGAGGGCAGGGCGGGGTCCACGCGGTCAGATCCGATGCACGCTCATCATGTTGGTCTTGCCGGGGTGGTTGAGCGGCACCCCGGTGACGATCACCACCGGCCTCCCGGCGGCGCACAGCCGCTGCTCCAGGCAGAGGTGGCGCACCTGGCGGATCATCGCGTCCGTGGAGTGCACCCGGCCCACCTTGTGCCCGGTGACGCCCCAGTAGAGCGCCAGCCGCCACAGCGTCTCCTGGTTGGGGGTGAGCCCCAGGATCCGGGCGCGGGGCCGGTACTCGGAGATCAGCCGCGCGGTGTAGCCGGACTCGGTGTAGGCGACGATGGTGTCCACCTGGAGCTGTCCGGCCGCCGCCACCGCCGCCGCCGCCACGCCGGCGGAGATGTCCTCCGGCCGCTGCGCGAAGGGCGCGTAGCTCACGCCGTGGGGGGCGCTGGTCTCCGCCGCCTCCACCACCTCGGCCATCGTCTCCACCGCGCGCACCGGGTACTGCCCGGCGGCGGTCTCGCCGGAGAGCATCACTGCGTCCGCGCCGTCCAGCACCGCGTTGGCCACGTCGGAGACCTCGGCGCGGGTGGGGCGAGGGCTCTGGATCATGCTCTCCAGCATCTCGGTGGCGACGATCACCACCCCGCCCATCCGGTTCACGGTGAGCACCGCCTGCTTCTGGATCAGCGGGACCTGCTCGAGCGGCATCTCCACGCCCAGGTCGCCGCGGGCGACCATCACCCCGTCGGCGGCGCGGGCGATCTCCTCCAGGTTGGCCACCGCCTGGGGCTTCTCGATCTTGGCGATGATCGGCCGCTGCTTCCGGCCCATCAGCGCCCGCGCGTGCTCCACGTCCTTGGCGGACCGTACGAAGGAGAGGGCCACGTAGTCCACGCCCAGCTCCAGGCCCTTGGCCAGGTCCACCTCGTCCTTCTCGGTGAGGCTGGGGACGGAGACGTTCGACCCGGGGAGGTTCAACCCCTTCTTGTCCTTGAGCAGCCCGCCCACCACCACCCGCGCCCGCACGTCGCGCCCGCGCACGGACAGCACCTCCAGCCGCACCCGCCCGTCGTCGAGGAGGATGGGGTCCCCGCGCCGCACGTCCCTGGGCAGGCTCTTCACCGGGGTGGGGATGACGTCATCTTTGCCCAGCACGTTCCGGGTGGTGAGCGTCGCCACCTGCCCGCGCTTGACCAAAAGCTGCCCGCCTTCGAATTGGCCCAGCCGGATCTTCGGGCCCTGGAGGTCCTGCAGGACGGCCACCGGCCGCCCCAGCTTCCGGCTCAGCGCGCGGACCAGGTCCAGCCGCCGCGCGTGGTCGTCGTGCGTGCCGTGGGAGAAGTTCAGCCTCGCCACGTCCATCCCGGCGCGGATCATCGCTTCCAGCACCGGGCGGCCGCTGGAGGCCGGCCCGAGCGTGCAGATGATCTTGGCCTTCCGCATGCGGCGCGCATCCTAGGTCTTCTTGACAGCGCTCTGTTGGAGGGAATACGAACCCGCTCCATCCCCCTTGCAGGAGTGAACGAGCGCGCATGAGGCCGGAAGATCAGGTCAAGGACGCAGCGCCTCCTCCACCCCCACCCCCTCCGCGGAGTGGCCCCACGCCCACGGACGTCGTCCGCGAGCAGGACAAGCTGATGCTGATCCTCTCGTACCTGTGGCTGGCCGCGCTGGTGCCGCTGCTCACCGTCAACGACTCGGAGTCGGTGCGCTGGCACGCCAAGAACGGCCTGGTGCTCTCCATGGGCGGCTTCATCGCCGCGTGGATCCTGGGCCACATCCCCTTCATCGGCTGGTTCTCCTGGATCCTGGACCTGGTGACGCTGGTCCTGATGGTGGCCAGCATCTACCGCGCCCTGGAAGGCGTCCGGATGCGCATCCCGGTCGTCTCCGACGTCGCGGACAAGATCTAGACGTCTCGCTGAACGCAGCGCCCACGAGAAAGCCCGGCTTCCCTCGGGAGGGGGGGCCGGGCTTTCTCCTAGAGCCGGATCGGCTCGCCCCGCTTCCCGCTGGGGAGCGGGTGGCCGGGGGCCTCGCCGTCGTCGCTCCCGTCGTCGCCGCCCAGCCCGGACCCGCCCTGGCCGGTGTCGCCGTCCGGCAGCGCCGGGTGGCCGCGGGGGAGGTGCTTCTTCAGCCGGTCGATCTCCGCCTGGGAGATGCCGGCGCGGGTGAGCACCTGGCGGGTGGCGAAGATCTTCACCCCGTGCGCCAGCGCGATCGCGATGGAGTCGGACGGGCGGGCGGGGATCTGCAGGTGCTTCTCCCCCTGGGTCACCAGCATCTGCCCGGTGAACACCGCGTCCTCCACCTTGTCGATCCGGACCTCGGTGAGCTCGCCGCCGAGCTGGGTGAGCAGGGAGTCCATCAGGTCGGGCGCCTGCGGATGGGGCGAGGCCCGGTGCGCCAGGCGGAAGGCGATGGCCACGGCCGACCCCTCGTCCACGAAGATGGGGAGCACCGTCCCACGGTCCTTGGTCACCAGGACGACCGCGTGGCTGTCCGTCTCCAGCGGGACGACGTCCCGGACCTCCACCTCCACCAGCTCCGCGCAGGTCCGCCCTCCGCACAGTGCGCTGGACGACACTGGGACCGCCACCCGGTGGACCACCTCGGGCCGGCGTTCGGCGCCCAGCGAGGCGATGGCCGGGATGAGCAGGAGTCCGACACACGCCGCGAGCAGCGTGAGCACGGGCCGGATCAGCGGTGACGTGCGGAGCGGTAGGTTCACCCCGGTCAAGCTAGGCACCTTGGCCCGGGCCGAAACGGCGCCGGAGCCTCGGCGGCGGGCACGGCGGGAGGCGTACGGCCGGACGGCGGGAGACCTAGCGGTCGTCCTCGGCGTCCTCGTCGTCCGAGTCCTCGTCGCCGTCCTCGTCCTCGTCGAGGTCGTCGTCGGCCTCGTCGTCGTCGTCCGAATCCTCGTCCTCGTCCTCGTCCTCGTCTTCGTCGAGCTCGTCCTCGAGGTCTTCGGTCTCCACCGCCATGTTGACGGTGAACTTCTTGCTCAGCACCGCCACCTGGGCCCGCATCTCGGAGAGCGCGGCCACGAAGTCCTCCACCAGGTTCGTCGGGGCCTTGGCGTCGCAGTGGGGGCACGCCAGCTTCTCGGTCCCGTCGATCAGGTCCTGGGCGTCCAGCTCGAAGGACGCCTCGCACTTCTGACAGGTGAAGTCGATCGTCATAACCGGGCGCCAGATAGTCAGCGGTCCACCCGGTGTCAATCCAAGATGCCGGGCCGTTTCCTGGTACGGTCCAACCGAGACTCGAAAAGACCTCGACCCGACCTCCAGGCGCCATGCCCAGACCGCTCCCCGCCTCCATGCTCCACGTCCTCCACGACCAGGCGGCGCGGATGGGGGACCGGCCGGCCCTCTGGTCCCGGCGCGGCGGCTACTACCTGCCCACCTCGTGGCGGGAGTACGCGGCGCGGGTGAGGCACTTCGCCCTGGGGCTGCACCGCCTGGGCTTCGGGCGCGGGGACGTGCTGGCGGTGCTCGCCTTCAACCGCGAGGAGTGGGTGGTGGCCGACCTGGCCGCCATGGCGCTGGGTGGCGCGGCGGTGGGCCTGTACACCACCTCCAGCCCCGAGCAGCTGGCCTACGTCCTGGGCCACTCGGAGGCGTGCATCGCCATCGCGGAGAACGAGTCCGCCCTCCAGCGGCTGCTCCCGCTCCGGCCCGGGCTGCCCCGGCTGCGCGCCCTGGTGGTGATGGACCCGCCCCGGGCCCGCTCCGAAGAGGTGCTCTCCTTCGCGGAGGTCGTCCAGAGTGGGATGGGCCAGGACGAGGGCCCGTACTGGGAGGCGGTGAATTCGCTCCAGCCCGACCAGCTGGGGACGCTCATCTACACCTCCGGCACCACCGGGGACCCCAAGGGCGTGATGCTGAGCCACCGGAACCTGGTCTGGACGGCCCGCACGCTGATCGACATGGGGATGCTGGAGGAGGAGGGGGAGATCCTCCTGTCGTACCTGCCGCTCTCGCACATCGCCGAGCAGCTGGCGACCATCCACACCGCGCTCACCGCCGGGATGCAGGTCTACTTCGCGGAGAGCCTGGAGAAGCTGGGGGACGACCTGCGCGAGGTCCGGCCCACCGTCTTCTTCGGCGTGCCGCGGGTGTACGAGAAGCTCCGGGCGCGCGCGGAGGCCCGGATGCAGGAGCTGGCCCCGTCGCGCCGCGCGGTGCTCCAGTGGGCGCGGAAGGTGACGCTGGAGCGCAACCTCCAGGCGCTGGCCGGCGAGCGCGTCCCGGCGGCGGTGGAGGTGCAGTACCAGGCGGCGAAGCGGGCGGTGCTGGCGCCGCTGAAGGAGCGCATCGGCCTGGACCGGGCGCGGATCCTGGTCACCTCGGCGGCGCCCATCGGCAAGGACGTGCTGGAGTTCTTCGCCTCCGTGGACCTGATCCTCCGGGAGATCTACGGGCAGTCGGAGGTCACCGGGCCCACCAGCAGCGCCTCCCTGGACTTCACCTGCCTGGGCGGGCTGGGGCGGCCGCTTCTGGGGGTGGAGGTGCGGATCGCGCCGGACGGGGAGATCCTCGTCCGCGGCCCCAACGTCTGCCTGGGCTACTACCGGGACCCGAAGGGGACCCAGGAGCTGCTCGAGGACGGCTGGCTCCACTCCGGCGACCTGGGCGCGCTGGAGCCCGACGGGCAGCTCAAGGTCACCGGGCGGAAGAAGGAGATCATCGTCACCTCGGGCGGGAAGAAGACCGCGCCCGCCGCCATCGAGGCGATGCTCAAGGCGCTGCCGCCCTTGGGCAACGCGATGCTGGTGGGCGAGGGGCGCAACCACCTGGTGGCGCTGCTCCCCCTGGACCCGGAGCGGGTGCCGGCCTTCGCGCGCGAGCGCGGCTGGCCCGAGGACCTGGAGCAGCTGGCGGTACACAAGCCGTTCCTGGAGGACCTGGAGCGGCGGATCGAGGCGCAGGTGAACGCGCGGGTGTCCCGCTTCGAGACGGTGAAGCGCTTCGCGGTGCTGCCGCGCGACTTCTCCGTGGAGGAGGGCGAGCTGACGCCCACCCTCAAGCTCCGGCGGAAGGTGATCGCCGCCAAGCACGCGGCGACCATCGACGCGCTGTACGGCGAGGCCGCCGCGGCCTACGCCCGGCGTTCGATGGGGACGTAGTCGCGTCGCTTCGAGCCCGTGAAGATCTGGCGCGGGCGGGCGATCTTCTGCTCCTCGTCCATCACCATCTCCTCCCACTGGCTGACCCAGCCCACCGTGCGCGGGATGGCGAACAGCACCGGGAAGATCTCCACCGGGAAGCCCATCGCCTCGTAGATGAGGCCCGAGTAGAAGTCGACGTTGGGGTAGAGCTTGCGCTTGACGAAGTAGTCGTCCTGCAGCGCGATGCGCTCCAGCTCCAGCGCGATGTCCAGGAGCGGGTTCCGGCCCGTCACCGCGAACACCTCGTCCGCCACCCGCTTGATCACCTTGGCGCGCGGGTCGTAGCTCTTGTAGACGCGGTGGCCGAAGCCCATCAGGCGCTTCTCGCCCGCGCCCTCCTTCACCTGCTTGATGAAGTCCGGGACCTTGGAGACGTGGCCGATCTCCCGGAGCATGCGCAAGACCGCCTCGTTGGCGCCGCCGTGCAGCGGGCCGAAGAGCGCGGTGATGCCCGCCGTCACCGCCGAGTACGGGTCCACCTCCGAGGAGCCGACCAGCCGGGTGGCGGTGGTGGAGCAGTTCTGCTCGTGGTCCGCGTGGAGGATGAAGAGGACGTCCAGCGCCCGCTCCAGCGTGGGGTTCAGCTTGTAGGAGGTGGTGCCGATCTTCTTCACCATCGCCAGGAAGTTGCCCACGTAGGAGAGCTCGTTGTCCGGGTAGACGTAGGGCAGCCCCATCACGTGCCGGTAGGAGAACGCGGCGATGGTGGGCATCTTGGCGATCATCCGGATCATCTGGATCCGGCGGACGGTGGGGTCGCGGGTCGCGCGCGCGTCGGCGTAGAAGGCGGAGAGCGCGGCCACCGTCGAGCCGAGCATCGCCATCGGGTGCGCGTCGTAGCGGAACCCGTCCATGAACGCCTTGATGTTCTCGTGGACGTAGGTGTGGTGGGTGATCAGGTACTTGAACTCTTCCAGCTGCGGCCGCGTGGGCAGCTCGCCGTTCATGATCAGGTACGCGACCTCGAGGTAGGTGGAGCTCTCCGCGAGCTGCTCGATGGGGTAGCCGCGGTATTCGAGGATGCCCTTGTCGCCGTCGATGAAGGTGATCTTCGACTTGCAGTTGGCGGTGTTGAGGAACGCCGGGTCGTACCCCATCAACCCGAAGTCCTTCTCGTCGACCTTGATCTTCCGCAGGTCCATCGTCCGGATGCAGCCGTTCTCGATGGGCAGCTCGTAGGTCTTGCCGGTACGGTTGTCGGTGACGCTGAGCGTGTCCTTGGCCATGGCTCGGGATTGCACTCGATGAAGGGGCCTTTCAACAAGAAAATTGGAGCGGTGCTGCTCCTGGCCGTCGCGGTGGCGGCGATCGTGGGACTGCGGGTGTCGGTGGGGGAGGTGGACGCCGCGCGGGCCCTCGGCACCTTGCGGCGGGTCCAGGGGCAGTGGTGGGCGATCCCCGCCTTCTTCGGGGCCTATGTGCTGTTCACCACCGCACTGGTGCCCGCGGTGTTCCTGCACATGGCCTCCGGCGCGGCCTACGGGTTCGAGGAGGCGATCTGGATCAACCTGGCGTGCTTCCACGCCACCGCCAACCTGCAGTTCCTCGCGGCGCGGCGGGCGGGGCGGGAGCGGGTGGCCGGGTTCCTGGCGCGGCGGGGGATCCGCGCGCTGGACGAGGTGTCGAAGACGCACGGGCTGCTGGGCGTGGTGCTGATCCGGTTCCTGCCCATCCCGATGGTGGCGGTGGCGGCCGGGCTGGGCGTGTCGCCGGTGCGGTGGCGGGACTTCGCCGTCGGGTCGCTGGTGGGCGCGTTCCCCTACATCGCCGTGTACACGTACTTCGCGGCGGCGCTGGTGGAGGGGGCGGCCGGGGCGGAGCGGGAGGCGCAGTGGAAGGTGGCGATCGCCACGGCGGTGGTGCTGGCGCTGGCGCTGGGCACCGCGGCGGTGCGGGCCCGCGTGGCGAGGTCGAAGGCGTGAAGGCCGGCGGGGTCGTGGTGAAGAGCCAGCTGGTGGGGCCGTTCGTGGCGTACGCGCGCGCGCGGGGGGCGGACGCGGACCGGCTGATCCGCGAGCACGGGTTGCCGGCGGACGTGGAGTCGCGCTTCGAGGTGGAGCTGCCGGTGAAGGCGCTCCACCGCTTCTCGGAGGCGTGCGAGGCCGCGGTCGGGGACCCGCTGCTGGGGCTGCACGTGGCGCAGCAGCTCCGGCGCGGGACGTACGGGCTGGTGGAGTACATCGCGCGGAGCTCGGAGACGATGCGGGAGGTGCTGGGCGGGCTGGGGCGGTACCTGGCGCTGCTCAATCCGACGGTGGCGCCGGAGTTCCGCGAGGCCGGGGGCGAGGCGACGTTCCAGTACCGCGTCCGCGGCGAGCCGCTGGCCTACGGGCGCCACGCCAACGAGATGGGCCTCGGGCTGATCGTCGGGCAGGGGCGGGCGCTGACGGGCCGGGTCTGGGACCCCTTGCGGGTGTGGCTGTCGCACCCGCCGCCGGGGGAGGCGGAGGTGAAGGAGCTGCGGCGCTTCTTCGCGTGCGAGGTGGCGTTCAACGCGCCGGGGAACGGGTTCGCGGTGGAGGCGGCGCTGCTGGACCTGCGCATCGCCGGCGGCGACCCGGCCCTGCGGAGGCTGCTGGAGGAGCGGGCGGGGCGGGAGCTGGGGACGGCGGCTGGAGGGGATTTCCTCACGGGTGTGCGGGACGCGGTGGGGCGGTCGCTGGAGCGCGGGCCGCCGCGGATGGGGGCGGTGGCGAAGGCGTTGGCGCTCAGCGCGCGGACGCTGCAGCGGCGGCTGGCGGAGCAGGGGACGACGTTCCAGGAGGTGGTGGACCAGGTGCGGCGGGAGCTTTCGCAGAAGTACCTGGGGGACCGGGCGCTGGGGGTGACGGAGGTGGCGTACCTGCTGGGCTTCTCCGAGCTGTCCGCCTTCGACCGCGCGCACAAGCGGTGGACGGGGAAGGCCCCGCGGCGTGGCGCGTGAGGTCATGTCATTGGCGCGAGCGGTCAGGCGGCGCTGGCCGGGGGCGCGTACAAGGGGCACCATGAACGCACGCACCCTCCGGCTGTTCGACGAGTACGCCGCCTCTCACCAGCACCCGACCAACCGGCTGACCCACAAGATCGCCATCCCGCTGATCGTGTTCCACATCCTGGCGATGCTGGACTGGGTGCGGCTGCCGGGCGGGGTGCTGACGCTGGGGATGGTGTTCTACGCGGCGACCGCGGTCTGGTACCTCCGCGCGGACGTGAAGCTGGGGCTGATGGTGATGGCGCTGGCCGCGCTGTCCTTCCCCATCGGCCGGATGCTGCCGTGGTGGTCGGTGGTGGCGCTGGCGGTGGCGGCGTGGGGCATCCAGCTGGCGGGGCACCTGGTCTGGGAGAAGAAGCAGCCGTCGTTCCTGCACAACATGGTCCACGCGCTGGTGGGGCCGCTGTTCTTCGTCGCGGTGCTGACGGGGGCCTACCGGATCGACGCCCGGCGGATGCAGCAGGCCCAGGCCGCCTGATTTTTTGACGGGGCGCTACGCGTCTGTAGCGTCCTGTTCGTGCCCCCCCAGCGACCTGGACCGTCCCGAGAGTGCCGCCACCTGTTCGCCCGCGGGCAGTGCCGCTTCCACGAGCGCGCCCAGCGGCGCTCCGGGCTGCCGGAGCAGGTGAACTTCGGCGGCGGGAGCAATCCGTTCCTGGTGAAGCCGGCGTGGGTGGACGCGGCGCCGCGGCACCGGCCGATCATCCCGCGCCGGCGCCGGTGGCTGGAGGCGCTGGCCGGGTGGGTGGCGCGGTGGGTCCGCGCGGTGGCGATCGATCAGGAATCGTTCGCCGCGCCGTGGATGGCGTCGGAGGCCATCGCGGGCGGGGAGCCGCTCTGGCCTTCGCCGTAGGTCAGCGGGTGACCTGCACGCCGGTCTTCTGAAGCTCGGTCCAGAAGCCGGGAAAGCTCTTGCTGACGCAGTCCGGGTCGGTGACGCGCGCGCGGCAGCGGCCGAGGACGGCGAGCGTGGCGGCGGCCATCACCATCCGGTGGTCCCCGCGCGAGTCCACGGTGAATTCGTCGGGGGGGCGGATGGCCGGGTGGACGCGGAGGTCGTCGCCTTGGCGTTCGGCGCGGGCCCCGAAGGCGGTCACCAGCTCCGTGATGCCCGCCAGCCGGTCCGACTCCTTGGCCTGGAGGATGGAGACGTCGCGGAGGATGGACGGGGCCTGGAGGACGCAGGCGATGGCGGCGAGGGTGGGGAGGAGGTCCGGGCAGCTGCGGCCGGTGGCGTCGAGCGCGCCGGAGGTGACGCCCTCCACGGCGAGGCCGTCCGGGCGCTCCACCAGGTTGAGGCCGATGGATTGGAGGTGGCGGACGATCTCCTGGTCCGGGTGTTCGGAGCGGAGGTCGACGCGGGCGACCGTCGAGCGCGCGCGCCAGGCGATGGGGAGGAGGTAGCCGATGGAGGACCAGTCGCCCGGGATGGGCGGCAGGCCCTGGACCGGGCTTCCGGACTCGATGGTGATCTCCGAGCCCTTCGACCGGACCGAGAGCCCGGCCAGGCGCATCCAGCGAAGGGTGAGGTCGAGGTAGGGCTCGGAGGCGAGCGGGCCGATGAGGGCGACGGTCCAGGCGCGGTTCTCGCGGCGGGCGAGGGCGCCGGCCGCCAGCGCGAGCGACGAGGCGAACTGCGAGCTCTCGGAGGCGTCGATCTCGAAGCGCGGATCGCCGGTGGAGATGGCGCCGGTGATGTCGAGCGGCCAGGGATCGCCGGCGAGGGCCGTGCGGAAGCCGTGCGGTCCCAGGGTCTTGACCAGCGCGCTCAACAGCGGCGCGCGCGGGCGCTGGCCGAGGCGGGGCGTGCCGGTGAAGCGCACGCGGGCGCGCCAGGTGATCGCGGCCTGGCCGAGGAGGAACCGGAACGGGGTGCCGCCGTCGCGGCAGTCGACGGTCTGGGGTTCCGAGGTGGACTTCGGGAGTTGCTGCAGGCCGTGCGAGAGGACGGCCAGGTCGTCCGGCCATCCGTCCGGGGGCAGCTCCAGGTTTGCCCCCAGGGCGTAGGAGAGGACCAGCGCGCGCTGCGCGTCCGACTTCGAGATCGAGGGGACGAGCGCCGCCGGTTGGAACGGCCCGCTCGCGTCGACGAGAACCTTGGACGAGCCACTCGTCACGAGGGCGCCCCCTCCAGCGCGAAGCGCCGTTTCGCGCCATGCGCGTGGGAGGCGGCGCTCCGGGCCGTAATCATCCTCATGGCCGCGCCCCCCGCCGCCAGGCGCTCAGCAACGGTCGCCAGGTGCGCGCGTCCACCGGATACGTCTCCGCGGCGCCGATGCGCTGGAGCAGCACCATCCGCAACGCACCGGCGCGGCCGGCCTTTTTGTCCGCTTTGAGCAGCTCCGCGACCGCCGGGACCGAAGCGCGCTCCAGCGCGACCGCCAGCTCCCTCCGCCCGAGGATCCGCGGCCCCTCCAGAAGCCCGCGCTCCACCTCCTCCGCCACGGCCTCCGGCGTGACCCCTTGCGCGCGCCCAGCGTCCAGGGCGCACAGCATCCCCATTCCCACCGCGTCCCCGTGCGACACCCGGAACCGCGTCAGGCTCTCCAGCACGTGCCCGAACGTGTGGCCGAAGTTGAGCACCCGCCGCGGCCCCTTCAGCTCGTACGGGTCGCCGCGGCAGACCTCGTCCTTCAGCTTCCGCGCGTCCCGGATCATCCGCTCCATCGGCGGCGCGCTCCGCTGGTACGACCGCCACAGGCCCGGCGCCAGGCACGCCACCATCTTCCACGCCTCGGTCGCGCCTTCTCGGAGCGCGCGCCCCGGCAGGGTGGCGAACAGCTCCGGGCAGATCCAGCACTCCTCCGGGTAGTGGAACACGCCCGCCGCGTTCTTCACCGCCATCCCGCCGCGCGCCGCCGTGTGCACCGCGCCCTTGCCGCCCACGCTGCTGTCCACCGCCGCCAGCACCGTCGTCGGCACGTGGATCAGCCGCACGCCGCGCTTGAGCAGGTGCGCCGCCACCGTGCACAGGTCGCCGATCGTCCCGCCACCCACCGCCACCAGCGCCCCGCTCCTCGGCAGCCCCACGCCCGCCGCCAGCACCTTCGCCAGCGTCCCCAGCGTCTTCGCGCCCTCGCCCGCGCGCAGCGGCAGCACCACCTTCGCGCGCCTCCGGCACCGCGCCAGGACGCGCGGATGGAGCGCCGCCACCTTCGCGTCGATCACCACCAGCGCGTCTTCAGGGATCCGCTCCGCCGCGCGCTCGAACGGGGCCCAGACGTCGCGCAGGGGG